>CXWL01124345.1_pt1 | contig 11093 bp, 4 predicted proteins | sample 590931 | NCBI WGS metagenome assembly CXWL01 (sample SAMEA3498368, study PRJEB10139) | groundwater metagenome | biome: water well; material: biofilm material | place: Germany | collected 2015-04-27 | reverse complement strand
CTGGACCGCATTGGGCAATTGACGATGCGCAATCTGGACATCACGGATACGCGCGCCAAGCTGCAGGTTTATTCCAACGCTGGGATGTTGGAGTTGGGCAAGGGGGATGATTTCTTGAAGTTGGGTAAGTAATCAACTTCAGCACTTCAGAATAAACAAAGCCCGCTTTTTGCGGGCTTTGTTTTGTGAAGGCTAGATCACGTTCTTGTAAGACTGTTCTATCAGTCCCACCACGTAGTCAAGGTCCGCCACCGTTTTGAGATACACCCGACGATCCATTGTCCAGTTGTAGCCGTCTGGAATCTTGTCCACCATACCTTTGGGATCAACAAAGTCGATTGGGCGCAAGTGAATTTTTAGCTGATTCTTTCCGATATGAACTTCCGCGAAGTTGTTACCCATGCGGTATCCAACATACAGCNNATACAGCGTCGTCGGGTTCTCGGTGATTGAGTCATCGATGGCCACTATGCGTTCACGCAGATCGGCGAACAAGGCTTTGATATCGCTCGATGCTTTGGACAGCAGGTTATCTAGCGAGTTTCCGGTCTCGGCACTTCGCAAAGACTTGCTCTCGGCCATGGCACCTACGGCCACCACATGTGCGGCAGTCGCCGCATCTGGAACATTCACCGGTTCGAGCGCAAAAATGCCGTCTTCGTAGTAGCGGTACTTCATCAACTCAATGCGCAGCGGCACCACCTCAGCGGTGTCAATATCAAACTTGCTGTAATTTTCTGCCACGCAAATCACACGAGGGTTGTGCCAGTCGAGCTTGATCTTGTCGGCCTTGTCTTTGCCAAGTTTGTCGATCATCAGCTTCTCGAAGAAGCCAGGCTTCTGTGATTTCAACCACTTCAAATACGACAGCGACTGGTTGATGACGTTGTCATTTTTGTTGCGCTTGTACTCAATGATGACCGGCGAACCGTTGGTATCCACCGCCAGCGTGTCGATGCGCCCCCCAAACGTGGTGGTGTATTCGGTGGCCAAAAACAGCATGTCCAGCACCTCGATCAGATTGGTCTCGACCAGAGCCTGCAGATTCTTTTCTTTGTCCAGTGGAAGGCTGTTCAGCTTTTTGAGCTTTGTGCCGGAGATTTTGAAAATGGGCATTTGAATGGTTCCATTGCTTTCGTAACTACCTGGTCCTGGCCAGCGTCAAGAATGCGTCGACAGCGTCAGCGGCATTGATGACTTCTTGACGCGGGATATTCGGCGCACTGGGGTGGGAATATGGATTCATCACCACATCTTTCATGAGTTCAAGCTGATGCAGGGCGGCGTCCCAATCAACCTTTGAGACTGTAGGAGAGCCCTGCCAAGTCTTTAGGCCATTCAATAGGTCCTGCGCCTTGTGGTCAGTCAACTCCTGCTTGTAAGAAAGCTTGATGCTTTTCAGCTCACATGCGGCTCGAAGACCGGTTTCACACGCTTGGCGTACGTAGTTGGCGGCAGCCTCCACATAACCTTGTGCTAACAGTTCGCGGGCCTTCTGCAATAACGCTGGCGCGGGGCGCTTTAGCGTTTTACGCACTATGGGCATAGGCGCTGTAGCTCTTTGGTCGCCCTCATACACCTCATAGCATGTCCACCCAATAGGCAAATGTTGTCTAGCCAAATCGAACCAGCCGCGGTCATGGGTGAGCAAAACAATTTGCCAGTCCGCAAAGTGGTCTTTCAGCACATTCAAAACTGGCAGACGATTTGAGTGATCTAAGCCCACCAGTACATCGTCAAGTACCAGTAACTTTAAATGTGACGTGGTCTGCGGTGTACAAGCCAGCCTGGCACCGAGATAAAGCGCCAGACCTAGCGCCGACAATCGAGCCTCGTTCAGATAATTCTGCGGTGTATTCAGCGGTAGACCATGAAAGGCAACTTCCAGCCCGATCACTTGATTCGTAAAGCCCTTGTCAGCCCATGCCCTCGCGCTGTTGAAATTGACGTTTTGAAACGGCAGTGCCGCAAGTGTTAAGCCACTGGGACTGAGCACCGTGAGGATGGTTCGAGCTTCGGCAACTAGCCGACTAAGCGCCGTGTTGAGTGCGTTGTTAAATGCACCACATCGAGAAACACAAAGAGCTAGCGTCTTCGCAGTATTCCTCGAGGGTTTGGAGGCCAACACTGCGGCCCACAACTGCCCCAAAGTTTGATTGGTCGCCAAATCCACGTAGCTCGACAAAAAACCATTCACCGCCAAATCAAATAAATTGATGCTGCCATCGCCGTGTTTGTAGTTTGTGTTGAGCAGACTTCGGTAGTCCAACATGGCGCTGAACTTGGCGGCCTCTTTGACTTCGTTATTGACTGGCGCGTTGTGACCGGGATGTATGACTGTCGCCACCGGACCGGTCATCATTGCGGACGCGATGTTGCCACCTACCTGACCAGAACCGACTTCCCATGCAGCGATGGAGGCGTTGTCAAACACGACTTGAATTCGAACACTGCCGATGCCTGCACTTGAAAACGAGTTGCGCAATGCCAGTAGGTCGGGCGGTCTGTCGTAGCTGAACATTCCCCGAAGCGCGTGAAACAGCGAACTCTTGCCACTCCCATTCTCGCCATAGACCAGCAAATTCTTGCTATCTGCCTCAAATGTGGCGGNNCTCAAATGTGGCGGGTGCCGGACCGGGGAAGGCGCGAAAGTCTGTAAGACTAAGTGTTTTGATTTTCACTTTGCGGCAACCCGTATGCCCCGCCGAATTGGCCTAGCCATTCGTGCTGTTCGCGGCCACCCAAACCAAGAGTGTAAAACTTGAACCTCAGTCAGCGCCAGAGTGCTGGCCAGGCTTGCAGGTTCAGTACCTGCTTTTGTACTCTTATTCAAGTTGTCTCCCCTTTTCTACGCACTATGCTTTTGATAGCTGCTTATGCACATTCCACGGAGGCTTTCGACCTATTTCATGTACCACCTTCAATCAGGCGCACTACCTCCAGCGTTTGCAGCTCAAACAACTGACCGTAGATGGGGTGGCGAGGATGGAAGATTTCGGCAGCAACTGCCTGCACGCTCATGCTGTCGCAGATGCCTGCTGATTGGCAGGCGTCGAACAGGCGGATGTTTTTTGCGTGGAGGTCTTCGGGAAAGAAGAGTTCGTAGACCAGGCCGTTGAGGAGGCGTTCGTATTCGGGGGTGCTCACTCCACGGCGAACGGCATCGACACAGCTTTCAATGATCTGCCGTTGTGGACTGTCGCAGTGTGGGGTCGGTAGCACCCGCATTTTGTCCGTGAAGGCGCGCAAGTAGCCGCCTTGCATGCGGGTAGAAATTTGGTCATAAAACCACTCAATGGCCGCAGAGTTCAGTACCGCAGTCAGCCACTTTTCGGCGTTGGGAATGAAGTAGCCTGTATTAGCGCAATACATGCCGGATTCGTCCCAAGCAAGGCTTTGATGCAAATAGATGTCGGGGTAGACGATCTTGGGCGTGTCAAAAAGGTCCCAATACGCGCACGACCGCAGTTCCCAAAAATAGCGACCTTGATCGGTGCGATCAATCAGTTGCTGGCGGCGGTCTTCGGCAGTGAACCATGCGTAAATCGATGGATGTGTTTTGGCGAATACTTTTTCTGCTTTGTCGGCGGGCAGCCCAGTCCAAGGGTGCTTGATGTTCTCGGACGACTCAATCTTGATGAGGTAGCGCTCTGCATAGTCCACGTTCCACCGCTTGATGTCTTTGCCACGCAAAAAAGGTTTGATGATTGCAGCGGACTCGGGGTGCCCGGAAACCAGTGATTCGCGCTCTTCGCGTGAGATAGCAAAAGCCTCGTTCAAGCCTGTCAATATGCCGCGATAGAACTTTCCAGTTCCGTAGTCACCCAAGGGTTGTCCAGCTTTTTTCATGCGCTCAAGCAAGCGACGCTTGGTAGGTGGTTCCAATTGCCAGCCACCGGGTTTGAGTTCGCATTGCGGCACGGCAAAGCGTTCGGCAGCAAAAACGTCAGGGAAATCGGTCACCCGGTAGTTGGGGTTGGTGCCATCCCAGTTCAGAACCGCAACATCATTTGTTGCATCGACCAGCGACACGGGTTTCTCGCGTTTGGTGGCGATGATGATGGTTGGATAGGCCAATGCGTCAAACACATCTTCGTCGCCAAAGTCGATGATTTGGCGCACTTCGGTGTGTGTTGCCATGTACTGGCGTAAGTCGGTGCCGTATTTGGCGCGGAACCACCTGTTGCTGCTGATGAAGCTCAAACAGCCATGTGGATTGAGCAACTGGAACGAGCGCTCGTAAAAATACACATACAAGTCTGCCGTGCCGTTGTAGGTGGCGTAATGCGGCTTGAAGCGCGGCTTGTCATCCTTGATGGACTCTTGCCGTACATAGGGTGGGTTGCCAATGACGATGTCAAAACCGCTCTGGAAACCAAACATCCATTCGGGGTCGAAAAAATCGGCATGTCGGTTCTGGTCAAACGGGTCCCACGCGGTCATGCGCTCCGCGTCACCAGGTTTCAAGGTCAGTTCGGCCTGGAGCAGCGTGGCCAGCTCATCGCGCAGTCGCAAAATTTTCTCTTTGCGTTTGCGTTTGTCGGCAAAGCGCTTGGCTGCAAAGTGGCTGGCATTGGCATCGCGCAGCTCGGCTTCTTTGTCGGCCACCTCGGGGTTGGCCAGCAAATCTTGCTGCACGCCGCTGCGCGGGATGGGCAGTAGGGTATTGGCGGCGACGATTTTGGTTTCCAGATTGGGCAGCGGTGTCAGGCGCTGATGATCTGTACCTAGCTTTTGCTCCACCACTAAGCTGATGAAAAAGCGCAGCTTGGCAATCTGCACTGCGATAGGCTGAATGTCCACGCCGTACAGGCACTTTTCAATCAGATAAAGCTTGCGGGCGTAGTCGGCGTAGTCGAGGTCGGCAAAGTCGGCATCAAACTTTTCCAGCGTGGCCAGGGCGGCTGTAGTTTGCTCGTCGCGCAGCGTAGGGTCTTTGAGCTTCTTGGCGCTGGCCAGCTGCTCTGCTAGCGGGGCGCGGTTTTGAGCTTTCCACAGCGCGTTGTCGGGGTCAAGTTTGCGCAGCACAGCCACCAGTTTTTGCAGCATGCCCATGGGGAAAGCACCAGAGCCACAGGCGGGGTCGAGCACGCGCAGGCGCTCGATGGCTGAGATGAGCGTCTGCGTCTCCGCAGGGGTGAAGTCGTGGCTGGTGTGGCGGTAGCTGAGCAAGCAGCGCAGACGATCACGCAATGGGTTTTCAGGCCCCCCCACGGCCAGACCGCCGGGCATGGGATTCGTGGCTACAGCGTCCAGCTCCAAATCGCCGGGGCCTGCGTCCAAGTCCAGCAGCCCATTCGCTACAAATTGTGTAGCTGCTTGCGCAGGTTGCTCGGGGGCTAGAGGCCGTTCCAGGTAACAAACCAGGGCTTCGTCCACCATGTAGTCCACCACCTCACGCGGGGTGTAGAAAGAGCCACTTTTCTTGCGCGCCGTCGTCTTGGTGTCGGGGTTGTAGCTGGCCAGCAGGTTCTCAAACACCTTGCCCAGCAGCTCGGGGTCAAGTGCCACTTCCTCTTCGACCGGCGTGTTTTCTTCGATAGTGAACTTGTAGCTGTCAAAAATCTTGAGCAGACCGCGCGGTTTGTACTTGCGGTTTTTGGTGCCGAACACGTCGTTCAGGTCCACCTCGTCGGCACCATCGCCAAAGAAGAGTTCGTTGGGGATGTGCATGGGGTTCTCGGGCCGCTCCGAGAAGCCGTCCACGCGCAGCACGGTTTGCTTGCCTTCGGTCACCACCAGTTCGGCCAGAGCAGGATCGCGCTGAATGTCTGCCGGAGTGACCAGCTTGTCCAGACACTCGAACAGGCCGCCATTCAAAAACGGCACTTTGCGGAACAGGGCCAGAGCTGCGTCCGGGTCTTTGAAGTCGCTTTTGTAGCGGTAGGCAGTATGGATCAAGTATTTGTCCATCCGCTTAGGGCCAGCAGTGGCGCGCCACACGCGCTGTTTGTTGCCGTCCTCGTCTTCGTCCGCCGTCTCGGTGTTTAGGGTAGCAAAGAACAGGTTTTGCAGGATGGCTTTGTAGTAGTTGCCTTGTGCGCCGTGCTGGTGGGGTGGGGTGTTCAGCAGCCCTGCCAAGGCCTTTTCGTCAAAGAGGGCGGCGGGCACCAGATGCTTTTCCTTGAGGAACCAAACAAAGATAAGCCGGGTGAGCAGGCGTATCAGTGCGACCGTGGGGCGATTGTTAGTCGTTGGGTCATCTGATTTCTCCAGCGGCTGGCCTTTTGGGAATACCACGCCCGTGCGATCCAGGATGGCCCAGTAGTACCACTCGGCCAGGTCTTTGTAGAAGCGATCGTTTAGCGCTTTTACATCCAGCACCTTGAGCCAGGATTCGTACAGCTTCTCGAAGCTGGAGGGGACGTACTTCGCATCCACCTCGGTCAACGCCATGTTTTCCAGAATGCGCAGATGAGCAGCGTGAGGGGTGCCAAGGTCAATGTCTTTGATGATGGAGACTTTGCCTTCGATCACATCCAACGACGCATCGCGCTTGCTGGCTCGACGGTGGATCACCGAAACCGACAGCAGCGGTGTGCCGTCTTCGCGTGGGTGGCGAAACAACAGAACCGCGGGCATGGGGAACAGCCGATTGACCTCGCGCGTGAGCGCGGCCAGGCGGGTCCGTGACCATGTGCCGGGTTTCAAATCCAGTGCCAAGAAAACAAAGCTTTCTACCTGCCAGGCTTGCACGCCGCCAGTTTCAAGCAATAGGCTCATCTGCCCGGCGGCGAGGGCGGGTAGCTCGTCATTGGTGAGCTGGAACAGAAAAGCAGCGCTTTGCCAATCGGCAAGACTGGCATGTGCGGCGTTGAGCTGCTTGCTGCCGCCCAACAGGTTCTCAATTTCCTTGGCAAACACTTGGGGTTGGGTGGACAACTCCAGTGTTTTGTGGCTGGCGTAACCCAGTTTGCCCAACAACGCGGTTGCGCCGGTGCGCAGATCGCCGGTGGCTAAGTTCAGTAGCGCGGTTTGCAGCTCGGCGCGCAGTTGCTTATTGCTCATGTTGTAGTTGCCGATGGTGGCTGGATCACCAGCCAAGTGATCAGCTCAAAGTCGTTGTTGCTTTTCACCGCCTTGGTTGCATCCATGAGTTTGCCGCCACGGCTTGTGAACAGGTTGGTGGCGTTTTTTCGCGTGAACTGCGCCACGACAGCGACCACGGTTTTGTCCAACAGTGCGGAATACGCGCTCATGTCTTGCCCGTGGTTAGTCTGCCCGTCAAACAGTTTGCACAGGTCGGCATAGGGTTCCGTCTTGCCCTGGCACAGGGCGCGGAAGATTTCCAGCACTTGCTTGGGTGCTGCAAAGTTGTAGCGCACTGCGCCGTCGGCATAGATGTAGACTAAGAAATAGGGGCTTAACGGGTTGACTGCTTGGGTGCTGGCATCTGTGCCTAATGCAACCTTTTGTTGCTGACGCAGGCAGTAAATGACTCCGGGCTTAACGGTGGCGTGCTCGGCGCTGGCGGGTACCACGCCATACAGACCAAAGGGCGCATCCTGCAACTTGGTGCGATTAACTTCCACATAGCTACTCAGGTCCATGCGGAAGTCGTCCAGGCTGAACTGGTTCAGCGCCACAGATTCGTTGAAGTCTTCCAGGTCCAGCACTTCGTCTTTCAAACGCATAAGCTGCTTGTCGCGGTATTTCAGGTCTTGGTGAATCAGCTCTTCTAGTTCCGCATTGGTCAGCACGTTGTCTTCATTGGTGGCGGAAATGTCCACCAGCGCCATGCGCGCCTCTACCCGACTTTTGAGATTGATATATTTATTCAGATCTGGCGTGGGCCAGAAGTTGACAAGTTGGATGGTGTCGTTAGGGCTACCAATGCGGTCGATACGGCCAAAGCGTTGAATGATGCGTACGGGGTTCCAGTGAATGTCGTAATTGACCAAAAGGTCGCAGTCTTGCAGGTTTTGGCCCTCAGAGATGCAATCGGTTGCGATCAGAATATCGATCTCACCGTCTTGCGGCATCTTGGACATCTTGGCGCGCTGCTTGGCGCGTGGTGCAAAGTTAGTCAAGATTTGGTTGAACTCAGGCGTACCAAAGGTACAGCGGTTGGAGTGGGAACCGCCAGATACCAGTGCAATATGGCTACGTAGGGTGGTGGTAGCCCATGGCTCTAGTTGCTCATACAAATAGACGGCCGTATCTGCGAAGGCACAGAACACAATGACCTTACGGTTAGGTTCACCCCGGTTGTTGGTGGTGTGCTTGGTGCTTACCTTGTCTTTGATGATGGCTTTGAGTTCCGTCAGCTTTGCATCGCGCTCAGGCGTAACACCACCAGCACTTTCGGCCAACATGGCAAGTTGACGTTTGTCGGTGGCCAGATCTCTCAACCAATCGTCCACGCGCATATGCTCCAGACGGTATTTGAGAGTGCCGACCTCAAACGCTTCGCGCAGTTCTTCGTCTTCTTCTGCCTCCATCAAAAACAGGGTTGCTTGCATATCCTGCGCTTTGCCGTCGCGCAGCTTTTGGTAGGCCTTCAGACGCTTTTCCAAATCTTCGATCTTGCTAACGGTGCGCTCCATGGTGATGGCGAACGATTTGACGGAGCTTTCCAGTCGCTTCAAGAAGTTCACCTTCATCATGCCAATCAAAAACTTTTCACGGTTCTCTTGGCTGAAATTGCGCACATTAGCTTCACCCTGGTACTGATCCTTGTATTGGGGCAGCACATAGATTGACGGCTTAAACAGAGCTAGCTGATATTTCTCGATCTCTTCATTCAGCTTGTCGTAGGTAGGGAACCGACCTTTGCTGTCGATTTTTGAATACATCGAAATCGGCTTGGCACGCTTCGGGAATTTTCCGATTTGCGCCATAGATGCACGGTAATACTTTTGAATGTGCTTGCGGGAGCGAGCAATGGTCAGCTCATCCAGCAGCGTAAAGAACCCAGCTGGCAGGCAGTCCATCAAGTCCTTCGGATCGCGGTTGCCTGGTCGCTTGGCCCATTCGGTAAAGGTTTTTTGCGCTGTGTCTAGTGTTTGCTTGATGCTGGCAATGCCGGTAGTAGGCATAAATGCGTGGTCACGCCCCTCAGACACCAAGTAGAGCTGGTTGCGCAGGTCTTTCAGGTCGTTGTTGACTGGTGTGGCAGACAACAGCATCACTTTGGTCTTGACGCCAGCCTGGATGATGTCTTGCATCAGACGTTCGTATCGGCTCTGCTTAATGACGTTGCCTTCTTCGTCACGTTTGCCTTTGACGTTGTTGCGGAAGTTGTGCGATTCGTCAATCACCACCAAATCAAAATTGCCCCAGTTGATAGACCCCAGGTCAACGTCGCCAGCCCTGCCGGATTCACGGGATAGGTCGGTGTGGGAAAGGACCATGTAGCTGAACCGGTCGCGCACGAAAGGGTTGAGTTCGGTCATGTTGCTGCCGAGATAAACCGTCCAGTTCTCGCGCAGCTTCTTGGGACACAGCACCAGCACGCGGTGGTTGCGCAGCTCAAAGTATTTGATGACGGCTAACGCCGAATAGGTTTTACCCAAACCCACGCTGTCGGCCAATATGCAGCCGTTATGGGTGTTTATTTTTTGAACAGCCCCTTTGACACCATCTTTCTGGAATTCAAACAGGGCCCTCCAAATTTCAGTATCGGTAATGGCGGTGTTGTCAAAGAACTGGGCTTGCTCTTCCTGGCCGGACAGGAACTTTTCAAAAACGTGGAACAGCGTCTTGAAGTAGATGAACTCCGGGGAATGGTCCACATAGAGCTGGGCCAGGTACTCCAGTACCTTGGCTTTAACATCTTCAACGAGAGCGGTGTCTGACCACAATTCATCAAACCAGGCTTTCAGCTCAGTGCGGTCACGGTCACTATCGACCACCATGTTCAGTTCGATATTCGGCGCGGCAGACAGGCCTAAGCCGCGCTGTGTGAAGTTCGAGCTGCCCATCAAAGCGTACTCGCGTCGGCCATCGTCAATGTGATACAGCTTGCCGTGCAGCAGGTTGGCTTCACGGATGGAGCGGATTTCGACCTTATTGGTGATCCACTCGGCGCAGCGGCGGGCTACTTCCTTTTGCTGGAGGCGGTTTGCAAGTTCCAAACCTTCGTCTTCAATCTTGAAGGCTTTTTTGTCTGTCTTCTCTGGATCTAGCGTCTGGATAAATTTGGGTTCACCAAAGAGAAACTTGAGAGATTCGATTCCATCAAGCTCTTTGCTTAGTGCTTCGTAAGCATAGATGGTGAAGTAGGCGGAAACTACCGAAAGACGGCTGCCGCTGGTGACCCTTTCAGCTAAGAATTCAGCAACCTTTCCACGCCCGTGGTTGTCCCTGATACCAGATTGAATTTTTGTCATTACCGCTCTTATATCGCTGCTTTTTAAAATTAGGCAAACAAACCCTGATGCTCCCGGCAATACTGCAAGCCGCCAAAACGCTTGGCGTTGTTCCAGCAGAACTTGCCTTCGGGGAAGCTGATCTTCTCACGGCAATGGGCGCAGATCAGCTTTTTGGCCAATGAGGCGTCGGCCTGTGCGGGCGCCGGGGTTGCGGGTGCTGCTGCAAACACTGGCGCTGGAGGCCTAGGCTCCATCACGGCCTTGGCCAATTGAGGTTTGGGTTGCATGAAGTCTGGCAGGTCCAGCAGGTCTGCCGGGCGGTGTTGGCGTTTGAGCTTTTCGCCCCATTCCTTGATGGTGTCTGGGCTGCGGATGTTGAGCATGGCCTTGAGAACACCACCCGTACTGATGCGGTCCACCAGCTTTTCATGCCAAGCGCGGAACTGGTCTGCCTTGATGAGAAAGCTGGTGTCAAACGCCTTGGCGTCTGGCCGCTGAATGATGGCTTGCGGGTGCATCAGCACCACGTTATGGAACTCGGGCAGCTTGTCGGTGCGGGTGCCGATCTCCAGCCTCTCCAGCAGCTTGCCGAGGATGCGCGCGTGGCGGCGGCTTTGCTCATAGGGGGAGGCAATGCCGTAACGCTCCTTGCCGTAGCGCACGGTGAATTCGCCATGGGCGTTGACTTCAAGGTCGCCCGAGTAATTTTTGGTTTCAATCAGCACCATGTAGCCGGTGCGGTTGATGACCAGGTGGTCGATCTGGGCCGTCTCGCCATCC
>CXWL01006548.1_pt1 | contig 11093 bp, 5 predicted proteins | sample 590931 | NCBI WGS metagenome assembly CXWL01 (sample SAMEA3498368, study PRJEB10139) | groundwater metagenome | biome: water well; material: biofilm material | place: Germany | collected 2015-04-27 | reverse complement strand
CGCGGAGCAAGCTGGGGGAGGCGAACCAGAAGTACCGGGGGGCCGGCGAACAAATCACCGTACTCAAGCAGCAGGTCACGCAGGAAGAGACCGCCCGTCAGGCGGCGGAGCAGGCGCTGGTTAAAGCTCAGCAAGGCCTTCAGGGGGAACGTGCGGCCTTGCAACAGCAACTTGTCCAGCTGACGGCCGAGGGACAGGCGAAGCAGATCGCGGCAGACGAGATGGAGAGAAAACTGCTCCGGTTGGAATCCGAGCTGGAAGCGACGCGCGGCAAGCTGGGGGAGGCGAACCAGAAGTACCGGGGGGCTGGCGAACAGATCACCGCGCTCAAGCAGCGGGTGACGCAGGAAGAAAGCACCCGCCAGACGGCGGAGCAGGCGCTGGCCGAAGCTCAGCAAGGCCTCCAGGGGGAACGTGCGGCCTTGCAACAGCAACTTGTCCAGCTGACGGCTGAAGGGCAGGCGAAGTGGTTGGCGGTTCAGGAAGCAGAGGGAAAGCTCTTTCGGCTGGAGGCAGAACTGGAGGGGGCGCGCACCAAACTGGGGGAGGCGAACCAGAAGTACCGAGGGGCCAATGAGCAGATCACCGCGCTGAAGCAGCAGGTGACCCAGGAAGAGACCGCCCGCCAGACGGCGGAGCAGGCACTGACGCAAGCCACCGCCCAGTTAGAACAGACCCAGGGCGATCTTCAAAATGAGCGGGCAGCTCAGCAGCAGCAACTCGTTCAACTGACGGCCGATGGGCAGGCAAAGCAGGTCGCAGTGGAGGGAGCTGCGAAGAACCTTCATCGTCTGGAAGCCGAGTTGGAGAGGGCACGTAGCAAACTAGGGGAAGCCAACCAAAAGTACAGGAGTGCGACTGAACAGCTCGTTGCACTGAAACATCAGGTGACGCAGGAAGAGACTGCCCGCCGGGCGATCGAGCATGAACTGCGACATACCGCCAGTCAGTTGGAGCAAGCCAATTCTAAATATAGGCAGGTGACGGGGAAGCAGATCCCAGAGTTAAAAAGCAAACTTGAACAGCAAAAGGCCATTGCAGAGCGTCAACTGATCAAGACACGGTCGGCTATTTCATTTCGGTTGGGCTATCTGATTATTCATAACTTCAGGTCGGTGAACGGTGTCCTAAGTTTGCCGTCGGCACTCTGGGCGCTCCGCAAGGAGGCAACCCGCCGCCGCAAGAATGAAACATTTGTCCCTAGTTTGCCAAAGCCGTCTCCTGTCGTCTTTCGGTCTAATGTCTTCAATGAGCGTCGTCCACAAGAGCCTCTATCAAATGGACAGGCGGATACAACTGTGGCCCTCACCACTCAAGCCACGAGTAACCATAGTCCCAATGGCAAACTCAGTATCGCCTGCATCATGGATGAATTCACCTTCGGGTCGTTTCAGCCGGAGGCGATTCTACATCAGTTGACCCCAAGCAACTGGCAGACTGAACTGGAGGCGGCAAATCCAGACCTGCTGTTTATCGAGTCTGCCTGGCGTGGGAAGGATGACCTCTGGGGAAACAAGGTCGGCCATACGAGCGTGGAACTGCAAGGTATCGTCAAGTGGTGCAGTGCCAACAAAATACCGACGGTGTTCTGGTGTAAGGAAGACCCGATCCACTTTGAAACATTCCTTAACACCGCCACGCTGTTCGATTACGTGTTTACTACGGATATTGACTGTATCAACCGGTACAAAGCGGCATTAGGGCATGACCGGGTCTACCTTCTGCCATTCGCCTGTCAGCCGGTCGCCAACAATCCCGTCGAAACCTACCAACGCAAAGACGCATTTTGCTTTGCTGGCGCCTACTACGTGCGCTACCCGGAGCGCACGCGCGACCTTGGCGACTTTGCTATGGAGCTCCCGGCATTCCGGCCACTGGAGATCTACGACCGTAACTACGGCAAAAACGATCCCAATTATCAATTTCCGGCAGAGTATCAACGCTATATCGTCGGCACACTTCCGTTTGATCAGATCGACAAGGCCTACAAAGGCTACCGGTATGCCATTAATCTCAACTCGATCAAACAGTCCCAAACGATGTTTGCCCGGCGCGTGTTCGAGCTATTGGCTTCCAATACCATTACGATCAGCAATTTCTCCCGCGGCCTCCGCCTCCTCTTTGGCGATCTGGTCATTACCTCCGACAGCGGAACTGAAATTGTCCGCCGGCTGAATAGGGTGGCTGATAACGAAGAACACAGCCGCAAGCTCCGGTTGGCTGGGCTACGCAAGGTGATGAGTGAACATACTTACGCCCAGCGTTTGGCCTATGTCGTCTCTAAGGTCCGTGGCAGTGCTGTTGCACAATCATTGCCGCACATTACCGTGCTTGCCTATGCAGGTAGTCGCGGCGAGATAGAGTCTATACAGACGAGCTATCAACGCCAGTGTTATGCAGAGACGTCTCTGTATGTGGTCGTCGGTAACGGGGTTGCCCCGCCGATGAGTGACGATACGCGAGTCCATATCTTGGATAGTGCGCAAGCCGAAAATATGGTAGTTGGTGGGCTTGATAGTAAGGCCGACCTGATAGGCGGCATGGTGGCAGAGGACTACTATGGTCCCAACTATCTGGAAGATATCGCCTTAGCCACGCGTTATACGCAGGCGGATCTGATCGGCAAAGCTGCCCGGTATATATGGGAAAGCGGCAGATTCCACCTCAAACATTCCGACGAAGCCTATCACCCGGTTGAGCGCCTGCCGGCACGCTCCGCTGCAATCCGGCGTCAGGCTATAGCCCAAGAAAATGTACTGGAATGGGTTCAATCTCTGGGCAGCCGCCAGCTCCAGGTTGACCATGGTTTGGCCATCGACGAGTTCAACTATTGCGAGCGAGGCACCGCGGCAGATTCGACTCAGGTAAGGGCTAAAGTAGACGATTTGCCAGGTCTCAATACCGGAACCTCAATCGACGAGCTGTTGGGAAGAGCAGAACGCATCGCACCGGAAAGTACCTGCCACGATGACTGCCCAAGGCTGACAGGCAAACAGTTGGCAAAAGACTTCAGCAAGAAGCCCAGTGATGCAATTACCCTGTCAGTGGAGGGCCAATGCTGGCGGGTCGGCTCTACTCTGCCGGATGGTAAACATGAATATCTCTATGCCACTGCAGACCACAGCCTGGAGGAACTGGGCTTCACGGAGCAGCTGAAAGTGTATTTCGAGGTCACTCCTGGTTTGAATATTCAGTTGGTGATCCAGTTCCTGGATGCTCAGAAACAGAAGATCAGCCATGTTATCAAACACGCCAATTGCAACCAGGAAGCGGTCATTCCTCCTGGCACCGATCGGATTCGCTTCGGGTTGCGGTTCTATGCCGGTGGGCATGCCGAAATTCAAGGTCTGGTGCTCGGGCGTAAAAACTTGCAGCCGGGGGAGTTGATCGGCCAGGCGGAACATTTACTACTCACCAATCATTACCCGTCGTATGATGATCTATATCGGAACGGCTTTGTCCATAGCCGCGTGTGCGGCTATCGGGAACAGGGCATCCAGATGGATGTCTTCAGACTGCGCCCCGACGAGGCCGTCTCCTATCACGAGTTTGAGGATGTCAATGTTATTACCGCATCCCAAGAGGCGTTGCACCAGATCCTCTCAAGCGGGCGGTACAAGTGCGTTCTCGTGCATTTTCTCAGTCCGGCGATGTGGGCTGTGCTGCAACATCATATCGATCGTGTCAAAGTGTTCGCATGGATGCATGGCGCGGAATTCCAACCGTGGTATCGCAGAGATTTCGACCATCAAACCGAAGAGCAACGCGCCGGTGCCAGGGTGCGGAGCGATAAGCGTATGGAGTTTTGGAGGGAACTGCTCCAGTCGGTTCCAGCCAACCTGAAACTGGTGTTTGTTTCCCGCTACTTCGCCGAAGAAGTAATGGAAGATCTAGGCTTCAGCATTCCCAAGGCTCATTACACGGTCATACACAACCCTATCAATACCGAAGTATTCCGCTATGAAAAGAAATCTCTGGACCAGCGAAAGAAGGCGCTTTCGATCAGCTCCTATGCCTCCAGAAAATATGCTACCGATCTTAATGCCAAAGCCATTGAGCTGTTGTCGAGCAAGCCATGGTTTTACGACATGGAGTTCCGACTGATCGGTGATGGGCCATTGTTTGAAAATACCGTCGCCCCGCTGCGTAAATACAAAAACGTGTACATCGAACAGCGCTTCCTCAAGCATGGCGAAATCGCCGCTCTCCACAAGGAATACGGAATTTTTCTGTGCCCAACCCGCTGGGATTCTCACGGAGTCTCCCGTGATGAGGCCATGTCATCCGGGCTTGTGCCGGTGACGAACGCGGTTGCGGCAATCCCTGAGTTTGTTGATGAACGTTGCGGGATCGTGACGCCGGCAGAGGATGCCGAGGCAATGGCAAAGGGGATCTCGATGTTGTATGAACAGCCGATGAAATTTTCCGCAATGTCAGAGGCAGCAGCAAAGCGTGTTCGAGATCAGCGCGACTCGAAAATGGTCATTCGTGCTGAACTTGCCGTTGTACTCGACAATTCAGAGCCAATTGCGTATGAGCAAGATGCAGCGGCGTAGCGGCGCCTGATGACTCTATGGGTCTACGAACGAGATTCTTACATGATGGGAGAGCTCTATTGAAATTCGGGAATAAAGATACGGCTCGTGGCGCGATGGACTCAGCTGCAGCAGCAGAGGCGAATTCACAGCGCCCACGTCACGTATTTCGATCTGACACGCGTTGGGGCCGCTCAGTGATGGAATGGGAGTCGATGGATGCCTTCCTTGGAACTGCAGAGGTTGAGAGTGGGGTCCATTCCATTCCGATTGGCGAGTTTGCCGGTAAGAAGGTCAACTATGATTTCCTGGTCACCGCAAGACCCGGCACAGCCTTACTGTGCCACTTTCATGGTAATGCGCCACGAGACGGAGTCGATCCTCCCTTCTTTGCAGGTTTAGGCGTTACAAGTTCGATAACAGCATCCTTGTTTGTACCTTCCGATCCGATACTTGAATTGAATGCGAATCTGAGCCTCGCATGGCATTTTGGGTGCGATGGAGTCCCTCTTCAAGCCATGACGGTCTGCATCGTGAAGAAGCTTCAGACGATCCTGCGTGCGCCTCGTGTTGTAGCCTGGGGCGGCTCTGGTGGGGGCTTTGCAGCAATCCGCGTCGCCAAAGATATTCCGGGTTCGATCGTGTTCGCCTGGAATCCTCAGACTGACATTACAAAGTATAACCGGGATATCGTCAATTGCTACCGGCGTGTCGCATTCCCGACGCTCGCTGCAGGCGGTGACTTTCCTTCAAGCATAGGGCAATTCGTATCGCTTTGCGCCGAAGAATTTCGTGATGGCTATAAGGGTCGTATTCTCTATCTGCAGGAATGTACTGACTGGCATGTTGGAGCCCATCTTAAGCCCTTTCTCGCCAGTTTCTGCGGAAAGGCCCTAAGTGACATAACAGACTCGTCGAAGTTTTCAGGCTTCGTGACGGATCAACTCTATCTCCATCTCGACCATTGGGGGAAAGGGCATGTTCCTCCAAGCAAGAATGTCATCTCAACGGTCTTAAGCCTCCTCTCGGATGTGACAGCTAATATAGAGCATCGCGGGAGTGCGACAGTTTTTCCAGACAAGGTCCTAGATTATATCGCATCGACATTAGCCCAACATGTCCCAGCCGCGTAAAACTATCGGACAGTTGGTTCCCAATCTGTTCGCCCCTTCTACTGCGCACACACCTCTCAATTATAAAGACATTCTTTCAGTACAAATGAACCGGACTGAAGATGACTTCCTTCCGTTTGACGAAACGGTTCGATGCACTGGAGACTTAGTCCTCTTACCGTTATTTACCGGAGAAATTATGGAGGTGAGTCTATCCCACGGTGTTCAATGGGATAAGAAGTTCGAGACACAGGCCAACAGTAGCGTTATGTATCTATTTTCTCTTGCTCCGATCGGAAGACTTCTTTCCACCTTCCAAAAGAGAAATGATGTTGGCGCGTTACAGTTCGCGGTTGTTGCGTTGAATAGCTTCTTGGACTATTCGAGCAAACCCGGCCGCCAATCGTCGATTGGAAGAATTGGGAGCGCGGATCATTCAGCAACGATCAGGGTCAGAGTGTTCATTAAATTTATCCAAGCCATGCGAGACCGTCAGGATGACGACTATGCCCTCCTTATCAGGGTTTGTGATTGCCTGAAATATTGGTCGGATTGGCTTTCCGAAGCCGAACATTACACGAAAAATAATCATGGTTTGATGGGATCGATCGCGCTGCTCCATTCCGCAATTCAATTCGGCTCCACACCCCATTCACGCGTATATCTTGATGTGGCAACAAAGAGGATTCTTGAGCTCNNTATTGCAAACACTACGGTCTCTCGGGCGCTCTCGTCGAGTTTTTGGAGGAGACCATCTTTCGCGCAACGAGAGCGTTGGAATTCTGCGTGTGGCAGGATGGCTCTATCCCACCAATCGGCGACTCAGCCGTATACCGAACTAAGATTGCATCACGAAATAAGCCGCAGTGCTTTTACGAGAGCGGCTTTGCGGTTGTAAAAAGCGATGATCTCTATTTATCGATACTCTGTGGTGCACCTACGGAAACTCATAAGCAGGTAGATGATTCGAGCATGACGTTACGTTTCTTGAATCACGATGTCGTCATTGACGGAGGCTCGTACTTATACGATACGACTGATCCCTATCGTCGATGTATCGCCTCAAGCCTCGGGCATAGCGGAATATTTCTCAAGGAATTCGATGGCCTGCTACGCAGGGAAGTGTTGCGGAAATTTGGCCCTGTGTCTGGAAAGATCGAACGATTCGAGGAGAGTGATGAGGGCGTACGAGTTAGGTGCCGATACTCTTTACGAGATGGCGGTGCTATTTTTGTCAGAAACATTTTCGTTTGCTGGCCTGATGAGGTCGGAATTGTCGATGCGATAGAACTCTGTGACGGCTCCTTCAGCCCTGAGACCATTCAACGGTTCCTATTTGGCTCAACGCTCGATGTACAATTTGATGGACATGATAAACTCATTCTGACCTCGGATGAATTCTCGTGCTCGCTATTTCAACTCTTAGGCTGCGACAGCGTTCTTTATCGGGGTGAGAGAGGAAGTTCAGTCCGTGGCTGGTGTTCTCGTAAATATAAGGAGATCCTGCCGACGTATGGTGTGGATTTCATACGCGATTCACCAATTAGCCAGTTCTCCACGATAATCAAGCTAACGAAATGCGAGAGTCTATCCGAATGTTCGATGGCCGTCCGGGAGTTCGCCGGTCTGGTGGATCTCCGATAATAGTATCAGCGGTTCGGATGGGCAGACGGTAGGTTCGTCATGCGGTTGCTCTCTGCCAACACGATAGTACTTAGGCCTAGAGATGCCTTGTTGTTCATACCTTCCGAACTGCATCCCGTTGCTGAGGCTAAAAGAATGGTCCGTCTTCACCAACGGATGAGGTTGTCCATGCGTAAAATATCGCTTATGCTCGCACTCGTTGTGAGCGTTGTATCACCGGCACAGGGAGCCGTACAAGATACGCTTCGGGCCGATCATGTCATTTATTTTTCCGCTGGATGGAGAGTGAATGAGCCATCGCCCCAAAATGTGCTTCAGCTAGGGACCGTATTTCATTGCGGTGCTGCCTGGTGTATGGAATATGAGGAATTCCATGGGAAGGATAATTTGCCTCGTGCGCCGTTGTCCTATCGGCATGAGATGGACGCGCCATACGGTACGGGTCGCTGTACGAATCAACAGGTTACAACAATCCATGGTGTGACTCATCGCGATGTGCCTGTTCAGGTGATAGACGAAGAACGTGGTATAGTTTTACGGGCCGGTATTTACGAATATACTTGGAAGCGGGACACCTCACCAGCCGACGGGTTTGTTCTAGCTAACGCGCGAGAAACTGGAAGCGATGGAGCGCTTGAGCAGCCTGTTGGATTTGCCTACGAATCTGAGGATCAGGGGGGTCGGCAGATCAGACCTGCCGATTTGATCGGTTACTTCGGTGGTCAGATCGCCCACAAGGACATGCTGATGGGGGCCATGGATGACTGGTCACAAAAAGAGTCCAGCATAGACTTCCGCAAGTTTACATCTTCTCCTACTCAACCGTTAATGGGATGGGACATACCTGCCCTTCCCGATGTTGTGAAAAAATACAAGAAGCCGATGATGTGGGTGCATCATAGTGTGTTGATTCCTCAGGCGGGTTCAGGATGGTTAAATTATATTCTTCACGAGTATGGCCATGATTTTAACGCTAATGGCTGCTTTGACGAATTTGGGCACAATAAGCTCTTGCTGCCGGTCTTTCGCAGCGATCTCATATCTGCATTTGTCTATATCGAGTACAACCCCGATACTCGTGATGGTGTCCCGATGATCTCTGTCGGCAGGTATTATAGAAAATAATATTGGTTTCAGTATGAACAGTCCTGCCAGACTTTTGATTTATGGAAGTTGCGTGTCGCGCGACATCCTGAATTACCCACAGGCTAAAGCACAATTTGTCCTGGTTGATTACTATGCTCGTAGCTCCATAGCTTCATTGGGGGCACTGCCTATCGAAATGCCTTCCACAGTTCAAAACATCAGCTCGAAGTTTCAGAGGAGAATGGTTGAACGTGATATCAGAAAAGATTTTCTCAATGACCTGACACGACTTCAATTCGATGTGCTCTTGATTGACCTCGTTGACGAAAGATTCAACCTTTATGTGGAGCCAGAGGGACGGGCCTGCACACTTTCGAGTGAACTTCTTATATCTGGGTTTCCCACAGATTCCAATAGAGGATCCAGGATCTACTCTGGATCTGAAGAGTTCTGGCGGCTGTGGGAGACAGGCTGGTCGATTCTCGTCAACAAACTTAGGTGTTTAGGGGGGCTGGATCGGTTGCGAGTCAATCAGGTGTTTTGGGGTTCTCGGACTGAAAACGGAGGCGATTTCAAGCCGGATTATTCAGATAATCAGATTGATACAGCAAACCAGTTTCTTGATCGCATGTACCGACATATTAGTGCCGATCTATCCTCCGAGCAGTTTTTACGATTCGATCGTGGGCTAATGACAGGATCGGTCACACACAAATGGGGGACCGGCCCATTTCATTATATCGACGCCTATTATCATGCTGCGATTCAGCAGTTAGGCGCAGGTCCCTCAATAAAAAATAGGATTGGAACTTCAGAAAAGACCATAACTGTTCGAACCAATTACTCGATCGACAGTGTCACTTTACGGCACGACCGCAATGAGCTTGTGGCTACCGTGGACTTTGTGGCCCCACAGAGGGGTGAGTTTGCGTTTTACGTATTTCGGAACGGCAGACGGATTTATACCCAGGGGTATTCTGCGACCCCTACACTACGGGTTGGTATCAAGTCGGAGCCAGGTCTCTATCGAGTGTTGGTCTTCTTTCTCTTCCCAAACGGTTCAAGATTCACGAAATACTCCAATCCCGTCTTTCTATATCCTATGGTCTCTGCGCTGGCAGGCTGATGGGAAAGTCCGCCAACTTCTCAATCGCGCGATTACCCTTGCGGTGTGTTCCAGAGTTCCAAAAAATACCGATCAGTAAAGCCCCGGCTTGCCCACCGAGTTCTCCGGCAGTCTGTCCGTAGGGGCCCTTCACCTGCAGCGGTCAACCGCTGTAGCTATCAATGCTCAGGCCGATGTGTTCGCCCATGAGAGATTGCTCAATAGTGATCAACTGCCAGAGGATTCTGATTCAGCCACCAACCGTACATCATGCTCAGGAGCATTTTGCTTCATGCGCAACATGGAGCAAACGTGCAGAAAACATCAAGGTTTATGCGTGATTCTAATGCGAAATATGTTCGACAGGTATCAGCATGTATGCCATTTTATGCTGTGCCGTACAGCGCCTGGCAGGCACCTGCCACTGTTGATGGCTGTCGTCAGCATGAGCATGGCTGACTAGTGATTATTGTGGCACGCACTTGATTCGATATCGATGGTGCCTACAACCTTGAGCTTGATCGACTAAGATGTTCTCATCGTATCAATTGTGATGCGGACTGCTTGTGTATGTGAAGAATGAAATTTGGTGTACCCGCTTGGTTTGGTTCCATTGCAACCAGAGACAGACTACCAGGCAGACTTCCCAATGGTCTTTGGATGGAGCGTAAGTTTGAGGCATTTCACAATCTGAAGGTTGGGCTGAAGATGATCGTACGGTCCTCGGTAAAGAATGAAGTCACAACTTCAAGAGAGGAGACGATGACTACAAGTTGCGCCAATTGTTCTATCCAGAAAGTCATTCTTGAGCACCAACGTAACGAGCTTGTAGCAACTGTGCAACTCGAAGCTCCAGAGCCGGGACAGTTCGCATACTCTGTCTTTCGCAATGGAGAACGGATCCATGCCCAGGGGTATTCTGCAAACCCTACGTTTAGGGTCGGCATAAAGGCGGAGCCTGGTTTGTATCGAGTGCTGGCGCAGTTTCGTGGTTCGAATGGCAACGCCATCAAGAAATACTCCAACCCGATGTTTCTCTTTCCTGTCGTGTATACGCTAGGAGACTCGTCCAGGAAGCTACAGCCTGAGGAACGAGCGCTACTTCTACGTGGCCAGTATTGGAAGTACCCAGCGCTATACTATCCAGGAAAAGAGCAGCAACGGCTTTTCGTCATGTTGAGTGCAGCGACGCGTAGGAGCGAGCAACATCTGCCGGTATTCAACCGTTGGACCTGGGCTGAGATGAAGAAGTTTCCCGGGCATGTACTTTGTGTCGCAGACCCTACTCTTGAGCTTCATGATGAGATGAACCTTGGGTGGTACCTCGGCACAGATGAACATGATGTCAGCGAAGAGCTTTCGAGGTTCATCCGGCGCTTTGCGGAAACGCTGGGTATACCGGAAGACAAGATCGTCATCTGGGGATCATCCGGGGGAGGCTTTAGTGCCTTAGCAGTGACTAGTCGTATAGAGAAGGCAACCGCTGTAGCGATCAACGCCCAGACCGATATATTCGCCTATGAGATCGCTCGATATATTGAGACTGTTAGGAGTTGCTGCTTTCGTAACCAAACGGCCCAGTACATTCAGGAGCATTTCGGCCCACGTGTG
>CXWL01116451.1_pt1 | contig 11094 bp, 11 predicted proteins | sample 590931 | NCBI WGS metagenome assembly CXWL01 (sample SAMEA3498368, study PRJEB10139) | groundwater metagenome | biome: water well; material: biofilm material | place: Germany | collected 2015-04-27 | reverse complement strand
TGCGGTTATCCGCCGGAAGATCTGTTGCTGCGCGATGGTTTTTATCGGGCATGCGATGACGCATTGCATGAATTGGCGCGGCAGGCACAGCACATCATCCTGGTCGTCGGCCATCCGCACAAAGTCGGCAAGGATCATTTCAACGCGGCGTCTGTCCTGCGCGATGGCAGGATTGTCGCCACCTATCACAAGCATGCCTTGCCCAATCACAGCGTGTTCGATGAGGAGCGCTATTTCTCCCACGGCAACAAACCCTGTTTGTTTGAATTGGATGGCGTGAGATTTGGCATCAATATCTGCGCCGATATCTGGGAAGAGCACGCCGCACAAAGGGCACGTGATGCGGGAGCAAATATGCTGCTGGTAATGAATGCATCGCCCTATCATTTCGACAAACAGGCCACACGCCACGAGACCATCCGCGAGCGTATTGCTGAAACGGGACTCGCGGTGATCTATGCCAACATGGTGGGCGGGCAGGATGAGTTGGTGTTCGATGGGGCGTCGTTTGCGATGGACGACGAAGGCTCGTTAACGCACCAGTTTCCGGCCTTCGATGAAATGCTCGGCATGGTCGAGTTGCAAGACGGCAAGTTGATTGGCGGAATATGCGCGAAGGTGGAAAAGGACGAAGCCAGCATCTACCGCGCCCTGTGCGTCGGCGTGCGCGACTACATCCAGAAAAATAAATTTCCCGGCGTGTTGCTGGGACTATCCGGCGGTATCGATTCGGCCTTGACGCTGGCGGTGGCGGTGGATGCATTGGGTGCGGACAAGGTGCGCGCGGTGATGATGCCGTCGCCCTATACCGCGCAAATGAGCATAGCCGACTCGCGCGAGATGGTGAAGTTGCTCGGCGTGCGTTACGAAGAATTGGATATCCTGCCGACTTACACTGCGTTGCAGGACACGCTGTCGCCGCTGTTCAAAGGACTGCCTGCCGATACCACCGAAGAGAATCTGCAAGCGCGCATACGCGGCACTTTGCTGATGGCTTTGTCCAACAAGACCGGCTCGCTGGTGTTGACCACCGGCAATAAGTCCGAGATGACGGTTGGCTACTGCACGTTGTACGGCGACATGGCGGGCGGCTTCGCGGTGCTCAAGGATGTGAGCAAGACTTGGGTCTATCGTCTGTCAAATTATCGCAACACGCTGGAGCGCGTCATCCCGGAACGCATCATCACCCGGCCGCCCAGCGCCGAATTGAAACCGGATCAGACCGATCAGGACAGCCTGCCGCCTTACGACGTGCTGGATGCCATCATGGCTTGTTACGTCGAGAAGAACATGAACATCGCGCAGATCGTGACAGAAGGTTATGCCGAGGCCGATGTGCTGCGCGTGGTGAAGCTCATCCGCATCAACGAATACAAACGTCGCCAGGCACCGGTCGGCATCCGCATCACCGATCGCAGCTTCGGCAAGGATTGGCGCTATCCGATCACGGTTCGGTATCAGGACGATTTTTAGTTATACTTGCCACACATATTCACGCGGAGCCATCATGAAAAAGATCGAAGCTATCATCAAACCGTTCAAACTCGACGAAGTCCGCGAAGCCCTGTCCGAACTGGGCGTCAGCGGGCTGACGGTAACCGAAGTCAAAGGCTTCGGACGGCAGAAGGGGCACACCGAACTGTATCGCGGTGCCGAATACGTGGTGGATTTCCTGCCCAAGATCAAAGTGGAAGTGGTGGTCAGCACTGCATTGCTGGAAACGGCAATCGAGGCCATCGTCAAGGCGGCACACACCGGCAAGATCGGCGACGGCAAGATATTCGTCAGCACGGTCGAACAGGTGATCCGCATCCGTACCGGCGAGACTGACGAGACCGCGCTTTAATCCTTAGCCTTCAGCAACACCAACACTGCGCCGCCGCCTCCTGCATTCGGTGGTGCTTCGCAGAACGCCAGCACTTGATCATGTTGCGTAAGCCAGTGGCGGGTATGCACCTTCAAGATTCCGTCGCGACCTTCGCTGCGCCATCCCTTGCCGTGTATCACATTGATGTACCGCAGCCCGCGTTGCGTTGCGTGATGCAGAAATTCCACTAGTAATTTGCGCGCCTCATCGCTGCTGAGACCATGCAAGTCGAGGCTGTCTTGCGGAGGCCATTCCCCGCGCCGCAGTTTGCGCAGCGTCATGCGATTCAATCCCGGACGCAGGAATTCAGTGATCGCGGTATCGCCCGCGCCGTGATCGGATAAGTTGTCTGTAACTTCCGGGAACTCAGGGATGGCGCGCCGGGCTGCTTTGCGCGGCTTGGGTGTTGGTGCGATGCGGTTGGGAGGAGGGAGGGGCGTTACACCTTCCAATGCTTGCCGGAACAAGTCTGTGTCCTGCTCCGGTTTTTCTTTCACGACTTACCCCAGCGAGGCCAGGTATTTATCCGCATCCAGCGCCGCCATGCAGCCCGTCGCGGCACTGGTACAGGCTTGGCGATAGACATGATCCTGCACGTCACCCGCCGCGTAGATGCCTTCGATGCTGGTGGCCGTGGCGTTGCCGTTGTTTCCGCCGCGCGTGACGATGTAGCCGTTCTCCATCTCCAGTTGCCCGGTAAAAATGTCGGTGTTGGGCTTGTGGCCGATGGCGATGAACACGCCATCCACTTTGAGGTCCTGCGTTGTGCCGGTTTGTACGTTCTTGAGGCGCGCGCCGGTGACGCCGCTGTTGTCGCCCAGCACTTCGTCCAGTGTCTGGTTCAGTTGCAGGGTGATCTTGCCTTCTTTCACCTTCTCCATCAGGTGATCGATCATGATGCGTTCGGCGCGGAAGCTGTCGCGTCTATGCACCAGCGTGACATGGCTGGCGATGTTGGCGAGATACAGCGCTTCTTCCACGGCTGTGTTGCCGCCGCCGATGACGGCAACCGGTTTGTTGCGGTAGAAGAATCCGTCGCAGGTGGCACAACCGGAAACGCCTTTACCCATGAATGCCTCTTCCGATGGCAGGCCGAGATATTGCGCCGATGCGCCGGTGCAGATGATCAGTGCGTCGCAGGTATAGCTGCCTGTATCGCCGATCAGCAGGAATGGTCTCTGTTGCAGTTTGGCGGTGTGGATGTGGTCGAACACAATTTCGGTGTTGAAGCGTTCGGCGTGTTGCTGGAAACGCTGCATCAGCTCCGGACCCTGCACGCCGTTCACATCGGCCGGCCAGTTGTCCACATCGGTGGTGGTCATCAATTGCCCGCCCTGTGCCATGCCGGTGATCAGCACCGGTTTCAGATTGGCGCGCGCGGCATAAACGGCGGCGGTGTAACCGGCGGGGCCGGAACCGAGGATGAGCAGGCGGTGATGTTGTGCGGGTTTTTCCATGATGTTTACAAGGCTTCCGTGGTTTGCTGAGAGTGGCGAAATTTAACAGTGAGGCGGGGCGCTGTCGAGTAAAATGCGCGCGCCATGAAAATACTGCTATCACTTTTTTTGCTGCCCTTCAGCTTGTTTGCACAAGCCGCCGATCTTCCGGGCATTCCGGCTTTCATCGACGAGATGGTGATGCAACATCAGTTTAAACGCGAGGAATTGGAACGTGCCTTTCGGCTTGCCGAGCAGCGACCGGATGTTATCGAGGCCATCAGCAAGCCCGCCACGCTCAAACCCTGGCCGGAGTACCGGGCGAACTTCATCAACCCGGAGCGCATCGAGGGCGGACTTAAATTCTGGCTTAAACACACCAGAATTCTGCAACGGGCAGAAAAGCAATTCGGCGTACCGCAGGAATACATTATTGCCATCATCGGTGTGGAGACGTTGTATGGCAAAAACATGGGCCGGTTCCGCACCCTGGATGCACTGACCACGCTGGCCTTTGACTACCCGCGCCGGGAGGATTTTTTCCGCGCCGAACTGGAGCAATATCTGCTGCTGGCACGCGAGCAGGACTTTAATCTGTTGGCGATTCAGTCTTCCTACGCCGGTGCGTTGGGTATCCCGCAATTCATGCCGAGCAATTTCCGCAAATATGCGCTCGACTATAACGGCAATGGCAAGGTGGATATCCTGAGTGAACCGGAAGACGCCATCGGCAGCGTGGCCAATTACTTCAGGCACTACGGCTGGCGAAACGGAGAACCGGTGGCCATGTTGGCGAAGGTCACGGATGACAAACGATTGGGAAGTCTGATTGAAATGCGGCCGGCGTTGGCGTGGCGTGTGGATGCGGGTGTGACGCCGGTTAAGAATAGCGATGCGTTCTTGCCGCCGGCGTGGTTGCTGGATCTGACGATGGAATCCGGCAAGGAATATTGGCTGGTGTTCGACAACTTCAACGTCATCATGCGTTACAACACCAGCAGTTTCTATGCGATGTCGGTGCATCAACTGGCAACGGCGCTGAAAGCCGCAAGGCGTTGACAACTCAGCGGATACGCCTCGCACCGTTATAGCGCGTCTGCCAATAACGCAATTTCATCTGCTCGACGCGAATACGGTCGCCGCTCTTGGGGGAATGCACGAATTTTCCATCACCGATATAAATACCCACGTGTGAAAACGGCTGATTTAAAGTGTTGTAGAACACCAGGTCACCCGGACGCAGTTCTCTTTGGTTCAATGGTTCGCCGACACGACTGATCTGTTTGCTGGTACGGGGCAGCGAGATTTTGAGTTCATGGCGATAAACGTGGCCGACATAACCGCTGCAATCGAATCCCCTGTGGGCGTTATTTCCGCCAAAGTGATAAGGGGTGTCGGCCAGACTCATCGCGTACATCACCAGATCGTTCATCTGTGCATCCGATGCACTGCTGTGCCTGATGGGAGATGAGCCGCAGCCAACGAGGAATGCAAAAAATAGGAAGGGAAGCAATTTATTCATGGGCGTAATTTACGGTAGGATGCCTGTGAATGTAAAGGAACGTAAACACCGATGAAATACCTGCCGATCTTTCTCAATATCAAAGGACAGCGCTGCCTCGTGGCCGGCGGCGGCGAAGTGGCGCACCGCAAAGCTGTGCTATTGGTGCAAGCGGGGGCAAAGGTGGTGCTGGTTGCGCCGGAGATGCGGGTCTCATTCGACGCCCTGCAGAATGTCGAACACATCGCCGGGCATTTTCAGGCGCAGCATCTGGACAACGTGGTACTGGCGATTGCTGCGACTGACGACCGTGCGGTGAACCGGCAAATCTCCGAATTGGCTCATGCCCGCAATATTCCGGTGAACGTGGTGGACGATCCCGGGCTGTGCAGTTTTATCACGCCGTCCATTCTTGACCGCTCGCCGCTGATGGTGGCTTTTTCCACCGGGGGCACGTCGCCGGTGCTGGCACGGACACTGCGCGCCAAGCTGGAGGCTGTCATCCCGCAGGGTTATGGACGCCTGGCAAAATTCATCGCGCGTCTGCGCGATCCAGTCCGGGCGCGTATTACGGATAGCGCTCAACGGCGCATCTTTTGGGAAAAAGTGCTTGAAGGCGAAGTGGCCGAGAAGGTCTTGGCGGGCGATGAAGACGGTGCGGAGACTTTGCTGCTTCAGCAGATGCAGGGTGGAAGCAGGCCGCACGGGGAGGTCTATCTGGTCGGCGCAGGCCCCGGCGATCCCGACTTGCTGACCTTCCGCGCTTTGCGCTTGATGCAGAATGCCGATGTGGTGCTGTACGACAATCTGGTGTCCCAACCCATCGTCGAGATGACCCGGCGCGATGCTGAACGCATCTTCGTCGGCAAGCAGCGCGACAACCACACCCTGCCGCAGGAGGAGATCAATCAACTGCTGGTCAGATTGGCGCTGGAAGGCAAACGTGTGTTGCGCCTCAAGGGAGGTGACCCATTCATCTTCGGGCGCGGCGGCGAAGAGATCGAGACACTGGCCGAGCACGGCATTCCGTTCCAGGTCGTGCCCGGCATTACGGCGGCTTCCGGTGTGGCTTCCTACGCCGGTATTCCGCTCACGCACCGCGACCACGCCCAGTCGTGCGTCTTCATTACCGGGCATTTGAAAGATGGCACGATGGATCTGGATTGGGCTGCGCTGGCACGCCCCAGGCAGACCATCGTGGTCTATATGGGGCTGCACGGCTTGCCAGTGTTATGCGCCAAGCTGATCGAGCATGGCCTGCCGGAAGGGACTCCTGCGGCCATCGTGCAACAGGGGACGACTCAACAACAGCGCGTCTTCACCGGCACACTGGCGACCTTGCCTGCCATTGCCGCCCTTGAAAAGCCGCAAGCGCCGACGCTGATTATTGTGGGTGGCGTAGTGAACCTGCGCGAAAAGCTGGGCTGGTTCAACCCGCAATCCGCGCAACTCAAGTAAAATCGCGGCACCAACCGAATGGAGCAGACAATGAGTTTTACTGAAGCCGATGTACTGAGCGCGTTGAAGAATCTGCCCGACCCCAACACCAAAAAAGATTTTATTTCCGGCAAGTCCGTCAAGAACATCAAAATTTCCGGCAATGATGTGTCGTTCGACATCCTGCTCGGCTATCCGGCGAAAAGTGTGTGGGGCGAGATACAGCACATGGTTGAGGCGCATCTCAAGACGGTGCTGTCAGGCGTCGGCAAGGTGAATGCGAGCGTCACCAGCAAAGTTGTGCCGCACGCGGTGCAGCGCGGCGTGAAATTGGTCGATGGCGTGAAGAACATCATCGCCGTGGCGAGTGGTAAGGGTGGTGTGGGCAAAAGCACCACCGCCGCGAATCTGGCTTTGGCATTGGCCGCGGAAGGAGCGCGTGTTGGCGTGCTGGATGCCGACATCTATGGCCCTTCGCAACCCACCATGCTGGGCATTGAAGGGCATCCCGATTCCGCAGATGGAAAGACCATGAATCCGATGACCAATCACGGTCTGCAAGTCATGTCCATCGGTTTCATGATCGAGGCTGACGACACGCCGATGGTGTGGCGCGGGCCGATGGTGACGCAGGCACTGGAGCAGTTATTGCGGCAGACACGCTGGGACAATCTGGATTATCTGGTAATCGACTTGCCACCGGGTACTGGCGACATCCAGCTTACCCTTGCGCAGAAGGTGCCGGTAACGGGTGCGGTGATCGTCACCACACCGCAGGACATTGCACTCATGGACGCGCGCAAGGGACTCAAGATGTTCGAGAAAGTGGATGTGAAGATCATCGGTATTGTGGAGAACATGAGCACGCACATCTGCTCGAAGTGCGGTCAGGAAGAACACATCTTCGGCGCGGGTGGCGGGGAAAAGATGTGTGCCGATTACAACGTGGAATTCCTGGGCGGACTGCCGTTGGATATCCACATCCGCGAGCAGGCGGATTCCGGCAAGCCCACCGTCGTGGCAGAACCCGACAGCAACATAGCCAAAGTGTATAAGCAGATCGCGCGCCGCGTGGCAGTGAAGATCGCCGAAATGGCACAAGACCACAGTGCCGCCTTTCCCAAGATTGTCGTGCAGAACACCTGATGGGCGCCTCTAGTAATCCAAATTTCGTCGCAATACGGCGTTGCTCACGAAAAATTACTCCTTACATATCCGACATATGCTGCGTCGCAATTTTTCGTTCGCGCCTTGTCTTGCTTAGAACTTTGGATTACTAGAGGCGCCCGATGCGAATATTAATCAGCAACGATGACGGATATTTCGCGCCGGGATTGGCGTATCTGGCGCAACACCTTTCCGCCATCGCCGAAGTGGTGGTGGTTGCACCGGAACGCGACCGCAGCGGTGCGAGCAACTCCCTTACGTTGAGCCGTCCGCTCAATCTGCGTCGTGCTCCCAACGGTTTTTATTACGTCGATGGCACTCCCACCGATTGCGTGCATCTGGCGGTGACCGGCATGCTGGATACGCAACCGGACATGGTGGTGTCCGGCATTAATTCCGGTGCCAACATGGGCGATGACACCATCTACTCCGGCACGGTGGCCGCTGCCACTGAAGGTTTTTTGTTGGGCATCCCTTCCATTGCCGTGTCGCTGGCCGGGCATGAGCAGATGAACTACGAGACTGCCGCGCGCGTGACTGCTGAATTGGTACAACGTTTTCAGGCAGAGCAACATGCACAACCGTGGCTGTTGAACGTGAATGTGCCGGACATCCCCTATTCACAATTGCAGGGCATCGAAGTGACTCATCTGGGCAAACGCCACAAGGCCGAGCCGGTGGTCAAAAGCATCAATCCCCACGGCCAGACGGTTTATTGGGTCGGCGCCGCAGGCAAAGCGCAGGATGCGGGCGAAGGCACAGACTTCAATGCGATTGAGCAAGGACGTGTCTCGGTCACCCCGTTGCAGATCGACCTCACGCAATACAGCCAGCTGGATGCGGTGCGCGCGTGGTTGGCTGCCGGTGGGAGCACTGCATGAATTCCATGCACGCAGGGATCGGCATGACCTCGGCGCGCACGCGCGGGCGATTGATCGAGCGGCTGCGAGCCGAGGGCATTGCGGACGAGACGGTGCTGGCGGCGATGAGTTCCGTGCCGCGCCATCTGTTCGTGGATGAGGCGCTGGCGACGCGCGCGTACGATGATGTGTCGTTGCCCATCGGACATGGACAGACCATTTCGCAACCTTACATCGTGGCGCGCATGATCGAGATCTTGCGCAACGGTAAACAACTGGGGCGTGTGCTGGAGATCGGCACCGGCGGTGGCTATCAGGCCGCCGTTCTGGCACATGTCGCGAAAGAGGTCTATACCGTGGAGCGTATCCAGCCGCTGTATGAACGGGCCAAAAAACAATTGCGCGACTTGAAGATACGCAATGTTTTTGTGCGCTATGCCGACGGCACCTCGGGGCTGACCGAAGGCGCGCCGTTCGACGGCATTATCATGGCGTGCGCCGCGCCTGCACTCTCGGTTGCGCTGAAAGAGCAGCTCGCGGTCGGTGGTAGAATGGTGCTGCCAGTCGGAACCCAGGAACAGTTTCTGTATCTGATCGAGCGTGATGAAACCGGGTTTCGCGAGACGCGCATGGATGCAGTGAGATTTGTACCTTTGTTGATGGGAAAAGCATGACAGCTGTTCAGATTTTACAGGGTTCGAAAAAGCAACGCGCACTATGGTTGGTCGCAATGACCGCCGCCTTGTTGAGCGCTTGCGGTGCCCCGGCTCCCGGTTCAAGAAAAGCACCCATCGTTGAATACGGTGCCGGAAGCAAAAAACCGATGAGTGCCGCCACTTCTGCCGAGTCTCAAAAAAACATGACTCAGGCGACGACTTTGAGCAAGACCTATGTGGTACAGAAGGGCGACACGTTGTACAGCATCGCCTTTGTGCACGGCGTGGATTACCTCGAAGTGGCCGAGCTGAACAGTTTGAAAGATCCCGCCGCGATCCAGATCGGCCAACAGTTGCGTTTGAACGTGCCCGTTGCAGAACCGGTTATCAAATCAGAGACCAGACCCGCTGTGGTGCAGCAACCTTTCCGCTTGGGTGGCATCAAGAGCCAACCCAAGGTGGGCAGGCTGGCATATACCGAACAAGCACTGGCGCAGGCTGATCGTATGCAGGAGGATGCGCCACAGGCCGCGCCCGTCGTGGTTGCCGAGAAATCGCAGCCCGGAAACCTGGCCAAGGATCAAGGTGAAGATGAAGCGCTGGAGTGGGGCATGCCGACCAGCGGTAAGGTGATCGCCGAGTTCTCGGAGAGCGCCAACCGCAAAGGGGTGGATATTATCGGAACGCGCGGGCAGGCAATCGTGGCGAGCGCATCGGGCAAGGTGGTGTACAGCGGCAGCGGACTGCGCGGTTACGGCAAGCTCATTATCATCAAACACAACAAGACTTTCCTCAGTGCTTACGCGCACAACGACCAGATACTGGTGAAAGAGGGCCAGAGTGTCGGCAAAGGTCAGAAGATCGCCGAGATGGGCAACAGCGATGCCGACCAGGTCAAGCTGCATTTCGAGATCCGCAAACTCGGCAAGCCAATGGATCCGGCGAAGTACCTGCCACTGGTCAAATCTTGATGGATGCACCAGAAATCAGAAATTTCGTCGCCATACTGTGTTGCGCTTGAAAAATCTTGCTTACATATAGCCCCATATGTGGCGCTGCGATTTTTCTGCGCGCGCCTTGTCTGGCTTAGAAATTTGAATTTCTGGAAGCATCCACACCTGTGAATACTGATGGGTTAACCACAACAGACCATAGCCGCGACAGCGCCGGATTGCGCTATGTCTATCCGGTCGTCTCGCGCCGCGCGGGCGGTATTTCCATCGGCATCAACCTCAACCCAAACAACGCCTGCAACTGGCGCTGCATCTACTGCCAGGTCCCCGATCTCACGCGCGGCACCGCACCACCGATCGATCTGCCGTTGCTGGAAAAAGAATTGCGCGGTTTTCTGCAGGAATTGCAGCACGGCGATTTCATGCAGCGTGTGCCATCCGAAGTGCGCCGCATCAACGATATCGCCCTCTCCGGCAACGGCGAACCCACCAGCGCGCAGGAATTCGCAGAGGTCATCGAACTCATCGCAAGGCTGAAACCCGCCGATCTGAAACTGATGCTCATTACCAACGGCAGCCTCATGCAGCGCGACAATGTGCAACAAGGATTGCACCGCATGGCGAAGCTAAATGGCGAAGTCTGGTTCAAGCTGGATCGTGCCAGCGAAGCGGGCATGGCAATCATCAACGACACCAAAATGACGATGGACAAAGTGCGGCAGAACCTCACCACGGCCATTGCCTGCTGTCCCAACACATGGCTGCAAACCTGCTGGTTCGCGCTGGATGGTGTTGCACCGAGCAAGCAGGATGAAGACGATTATCTGGATTTTTTCGGTGGATTATTGCGCGACGGCATCAAACCGCAAGGTGTGCTGCTCTACGGTTTGGCGCGACCTTCCTTGCAAGCCGAAGCGCCGCGCCTGTCAGCCTTGCCATCTGAAAAGATGGAGGGTTTCGCCATGCGCATCAGGGCGATGGGTGTGCCAGTGAAAATGACGGTTTGACTTTGAAGCAACTTACAGTACCGTTGAGAGTGACGCGCCTGCTCCCCAACTGGAGATGCCCGGAGTGATGCTTTTCAGCACTTGTACGCGGATGGATTGATTTGTTGAGAATTTGAATTCCATTCCGGCAGACAGATCGCGCTGTTGAGAGCCTCCGGTTTCTGCTGCCTGGCCCATTTCCAATTTCAAATCAGCATTCAAACTTTCGGT
>CXWL01050652.1_pt1 | contig 11098 bp, 9 predicted proteins | sample 590931 | NCBI WGS metagenome assembly CXWL01 (sample SAMEA3498368, study PRJEB10139) | groundwater metagenome | biome: water well; material: biofilm material | place: Germany | collected 2015-04-27 | reverse complement strand
CTCTGGGTCTGTTCCAAGTGCAACTACCACTTTCGCATATCAAGTCGCAAGTACATTGACATCATCCTTGACGGCGGGCGGCTCGATGAATACGACAACAATCTGGCCTCCACTGATCCGCTCAAATTCAGAGATTCCAAGAAATACCCCGATCGGCTGAAAGCTGCCCAGGACAAAGCCGAGAGCATAGAAGGGGTCATCAGCGGTATCGGTGAGATCGATGGGCGGTCGGTGTCTTTTGCGATTATGGACTTTTCATTCATCGGCGGTTCGATGGGTTCGGTGGTAGGCGAGAAGATTGCGCGGGCGATTGAGCGTGCTCTCAAGCAGCGCCTGCCCTTGATCGTTGTGTCCTGTTCTGGCGGAGCTCGCATGCAGGAAGGGATTCTATCGCTGATGCAGATGGCCAAGACCTCGGCGCTCCTGGCTCTTTTGGCCGAACGCAGGATCCCGTTCATCTCGGTGTTGACCAATCCCACGACGGCGGGTGTGATGGCATCGTACGCCTCGCTGGGGGATGTCATTATCGCTGAGCCCAAAGCGTTGCTGGGATTCGCGGGGCCTCGTGTAATCCAGCAGACCATCGGTCAGGAACTTCCTGAGGGGTTCCAGTCGTCGGAGTTCTTTCTCGAAAAGGGGTTTCTCGACGCCATCGTAGAGCGCAAGGATCTGCGCGACACTCTCACCAAACTGCTACGTTACCTATGGAGACACTGAACGTGAAACACACGTACCGAACTGCAGAGCGATTCATTCTGTCGCGGGAATTTTTCGGCATGAAGCTGGGTCTGAACAATATCACCGAGTTTCTCGAGTCAATCGGGAAGCCACAGCGTAGATTCCGAACCGTCCACGTGGCTGGGACCAACGGCAAGGGTTCGACATCAGCCATGTTGGAATCGATTCTCAGAACATCTGGATATCGCACCGGACTGTACACATCGCCGCACCTTGTGGATTTTCGAGAACGAATTCAAGTCGGGGGAAGAAAGATTCCAAAGCGTTCGGTAATCTCCTTCATCGACCGTCACCGGTCGGAACTGGTAAAAAAAAACTCTCCTTTTTTGAAACAGTCACAGCTCTGGCGTTCGATCATTTCGCCCGTGCTGGCGTAGAGATTGCCGTTATCGAGACTGGCCTGGGGGGGCGGCTCGATGCGACCAATGTGCTCCTGCCAGAGCTCACAATTGTAACCGATATCAGCTTCGATCACACCGAGATTCTCGGACACACGCTGGCGCGGATAGCGAAAGAAAAGGCCGGAATCATCAAACCGGGGGTGCCGCATCTGATTGGGTCACTTCCGCCTCGCGCCGAATCAGTTATGCGATCCGCATCTCGGAAACGCGGAGCTCCACTGCAGAGACTCACTCCGAGTCGTTTTTCGATTAATCGTCGCGGTCTAACGTTGAACTATCGATCGCGCCATTTTCACTTCGCTGGTCTATCGCCGTCGCTCATCGGTTATCACCAACTGAGGAATTGCGCTCTTGCGCTCGATGCCGCAACGATTCTCAAGGATCACGGCTTTCGGATTTCGAGAACAGGGGCCCTTCGCGGCGTGCAGAACACGACTTGGCCCGGCCGGTTTCAAATTGTCAAGAAGCCCGGGAAGCCAACAGTGATCCTCGACGTAGGTCACAACGCGGGTGGGGTCAGGGCTTTTGTCGACTCTTTTCAGCTCAAGTATCCGAACCGAAGAGCAACCATCATCGCCGGGTTTGTCAAACTCAAGCAGCATCAGGAGATGTTCGATTCGTTGTCGCCGATAGCTCGATGGTTCGCCCTCGTGCCTCTGGAGACAAAACGTTCCAGTAGCGTAAGAGAACTGCTCAAGACGGTCGACTTTCGGGGAATTCCAGCTCGGCCGTTCGGATCGGTTGGCGTCGCGTACGACAACGTTCTCAAACTGTCGGAACCTGACGATATAGTCGTTATTATAGGCTCGCACTATCTGGTTGGTGCGTTCATGAAACTGAAGCGTCTCTGAGGTATGGTACAAAGAGGATCACGTTCGAAAGGGGAGGGCGCAGGGTCGACGGCCAGGGTGTCGGCTCGCCCTTCACGATCGAAACAAGCTGCGATCGAGAAGCTCCGAGAGGAACTCGACTCGAAACTTGCTCTCCTGACTGAAACAAATCGGCACCTCAAACGCAAGATCTTTGACCTGTACACGATTTTCGAGATCAGCAGAAACTTCAACGCCGTTCTCAAGTACCAGTCGCTTCTTGACACGTTTATCTATACCTGCATCGGGCAGGTCGGAGCATTGAAGGGGGCCATCTTTCTCAAACGTGACGGGGAATCGAATAGATTCTTCCTCGCGACGTTCAAAGGGTCAGGTGACTTCCCGACCGCCGACCAGTTTCTTCAGGCTGACTCGAATCTCGCGGACTATCTGACCAAGCTCAACCGACCGATGCTCTCCGGCGATCTGCTCAACGATCTGGCGACTGTCGACGAAATCGCCATCGTGCGGAAATTCCATCCTGGAATCATTGTCCCGCTCATTTATCAGACTCGCCTGATCGGCATTTTCGCCATGTCGGACAAGATCTCGGCGCGCGAGTTTCAGATGGATGATCTGGAGTTCTTGTCGATCCTCGCGAACCAGATCGCGGTGGCGATCGAGAACGCCCGCCTGTACGAGGCGGAGCGGATGGCGTCGCAGCAACTTCGGATCGCGCAGGAGCAGCTCATCCAGACCGAAAAACTCGCTGCGCTCGGTGATATGTCGGCGAAAATCGCCCACGAGGTGAACAACCCGCTGGGGATCATCAAGAACTACCTGCTTCTTCTGCGACGTTCACAGGGGAAGGAGGTAGACTCAACGAAATACATGGCAATCGTTGAGCAGGAAATCGATCGCATCGCGGCGATCGTGCGGCAGCTGCTTGAATTTCATCGTCCCAGGCCGCTGGTATTCGACAAAGTCAACGTGAGGTCGATCCTTCATGATGTGCTCCAGCTAACTGATCGACTACTGACCTCTAACCGCATCGATGTCGAGATCGAAGAATCGGGAGAACAGACTATCCTCGGTTCGGCCGACGCTCTCAAGCAGGTCTTCCTGAATCTGATTATCAACGCTCGTGATGCGATGCCCGACGGCGGTCAGCTGACAATCCGAACGGTGCGTAGCGGCGATCATGTCAGAATCGACTTCCATGACACCGGGCCGGGGATTTCCCCTGAGATCATGTCGAAAATATTTGATCCATTCTTTACAACCAAGGATCTGGGGAAAGGGACGGGATTGGGATTGTCGGTCTGCTACGGCATCATCAAAAGCCATGAGGGGACGATAACGTTCAGGAATACGAATCCGGGGGGTTGTTTTGAGATTCGACTTCCGACGGAGCTCAAAGAGAGGAAGAAGGCAGGCAGTGTCTGAACGCATAGTGATTATCGATGACGAGAAGAGAATGTGCGACTCGCTGGCCGCTCTGCTGGAAGGAGATGGGTATCGCGTCTCCAGTTTTCAGCGCTCGGTCGAAGCCGTTCAGGTTCTGAAGTCGGAACGAGTTGATCTGGTCGTCACCGACATTAAGATGCCGGAGTTTGACGGTCTTGAGATTCTTAACGTGGTCAAAGAGATTGACGAGGGGATACCGGTCATTCTTATGACCGGATACGCTTCGCTTGATACGGCGCTGGACGCCATCGCCAAAGGCGCCTACGACTACCTGCTCAAGCCAGTCGAATTCACGTACCTGCAACTGGCGGTCAGGCGCGCTGTAGAAAAGCGGCGAGCGGAACTCGCGCGACTTCGCCTGCTTGAAGAATTGAAGCTCTCCAACCTCATTCTCAAGCGTCGAATCGGGGAGCTCAACGCCCTGTACGAAGCCGGCAAGTCCATTGGATCATCGCTCAACCTGGATGAACTGCTGCGCCAGATTGTCGTTCTGGCGGCGACCGTGACCGAGGCTCAAGTAGGCTCAATCATGCTGCTGGACGAACGCAAGGAATTTTTGACGATTGAGGCGGCTATCGGTCTTGACGACGACATCATCAAGAACACCCGGCTGGCGAAGGGGGATTCCATCGCCGGCCATGTCGCTGCCACCGGCGAAGAGGTTATCATCGTCGACGTTGAACAGGATAGCCGTTTTCAGCGCATGAACAAAGAGCGATACGGGGCTGCGTCGTTACTGTGTGCACCGCTCAGGATCAAGAATAGTATTCTCGGCGTAATCAATATGGCCAACAAGCAAGGGGGGCAATCGTTCAGCCAGGACGATCTCAGGTTACTGACGACCTTCGCCTCTCAAGCCGCCGTTGCCGTCGACGATGCGTATCAGTTCGAGAAGAGCCGTCGCCGCCTTGTCGAGTTTGAAATTCTGCATGAAATAGCCACTGAGCTGCCGGATATACGCACGCTGGCCAGCTTCCGCAGTGCACTCGTGCGCAAGCTGCGCCGTGTCTTTGCCATCGATTATGCCGTCTGGTTTAGTTGGGAGGCTGCCCAACGGAGCCTGATTCCCGACGGCGCTGTTGGGAGGACTAGTTTCCCCCTGACCGAAAGCGGAAAGATCGATCTGAATAAGATCACTCCCGAGGCGATCTCTCTGTCTGATATTGAGCTTTCGGGAACGCACCCCGACGACATCTCCGGACTCTCCTCGCTTTTGGCCGGGAAGCTCGCGGGGAACAAGAACTACCCGACTCCCCGCGGCGCCTTCATGGCAATACCGATTACTCGCAGTGGCGAGATGGCCCATGTTTTCTGCATAGGCGCCGATTCGGATCGGGGCTACTCCGACGACGATATCTCGCTTGCTCGACTCGTGATTTCGCAGGCAGCGCTTCTGTTTGAAAAAGAGAAGGCATTGCTCAACGCTACAAGGCTTCTGACAATGGGAAATATGATCTCGGAAATCTCCCACGATCTGCGCAAACCGCTCACCTCAATTAAGGGGGGGCTGCAGATCATGAGACAGCGCTGGCCGGAACTGACCGGACAATCCGAATTCTTCAAGATGGCCGAAGATGAGATTTTCCGCATGAACGAGCTCGTTCGAGAGCTCGTGGATTTTTCGAATCCAAACAAGTACGAAACGACCCAAGCCGACCTGAGGAAGATCGTTCTTCGCGCCTCGGAGCTTGTCGGTCCGGATATGCGAAAGAAGCGAATCAACTTCTCGTCACAGTTCGACGAAGCCGATTATGAAGTGATCGTGAACAAGAATCAGGTTCTCGAACTGTTTCTCAATCTGTTCATCAACGCGATCGACGCCATGCCCGACGGCGGGGCGCTCACCGTGCGCGGGCTGATCGAGAGACCCGATCACAAGAAGCAGGACTACCTCGCGATCCGCGTGACCGATACTGGCGTGGGTATAAAGAAAGAGAATCTCTCAAAGATCTTTGACCGCTACTACACGACTAAGGAAACAGGAACCGGACTTGGGTTGCCCGTCGTCGAACGAATTGTCTCGGCGCATGGCGGAACTCTGAAAGTAGAATCGAAAGCCGGTGAAGGAACCAGTTTCACCGTGTATTTTTCAATCGGAAACAGGGCTTAGTGCACGGTTTTGCGAAAAAGTGGCAACAAGTATCAAAATCGAGCTTGATTTGAACCCCTCATTGCCGATAATTCAAAGGTAGAAAACCACTCTAAGAGTATGGCAAAACAGAAGACGAAGATATTAGTTATCGACGACGATCCGCGTGTGACGTGGATCCTGACCGAGGGATTGGGATCCAGTTTCGATTTTGTGACAGCGCGCGACGGCAGCGAGGGGATCCAGATGGTTTCTACTGAGAAGCCGGACCTGATTCTTCTTGATATCAAGATGCCCGGCATGACCGGAATTGAGGTTCTCGAGAAGCTCAATAAAGTCGAGAGCCGTCCGGAAGTCATCATGATCTCGGGACATGGCGACACCAAGTATGTTGTTGAATCTGTTAAGCTTGGAGCTGCAGAGTTCATCGACAAGCCGTTTGACGTCAAAGAAGTTGAGATTCACATTAATAGCGTTTTGGAGCGGATTCGCCTGAGGAAAGAGGTCACCGAGCTTCGTAAGGAATTGCAGGTAAAGAACAACTATGCCGGTTTTGTGGGTGATTCTGAGGCGATGCAGAAGGTCAAGGGGATCATCGAGCAGGTCGCTGATTCCGAGTTGACGGTTCTCATCCGAGGTGAATCCGGCACAGGCAAAGAGATCGTCGCCCGTTCATTGCACCAGATGTCGAGCCGAAGGGATCATCCTTTCGTCAAAGTGAATTGTGCGGCCATTCCTCGTGACCTCCTGGAAGCGGAGTTGTTCGGGTACGAGAAGGGGGCGTTCACCGGAGCGCACAAGACCAAGCAGGGGAGGTTTGAGCTGGCCAATAAGGGGACGATGTTCCTCGACGAAATCGGCGACATGCCCCTCGAACTGCAATCCAAACTACTTCAAGTTCTGGAGCAACAGGAATTTGTCCGGGTAGGCGGGATACAGAATATCCACGTAGACGTGAGAATCATCTGTGCCACGAACCGAAATCTCGAACAGGCCATTAGTGAACAAGGGTTCAGAGACGATCTCTTCTATCGCCTGAACGAGATAACCCTGTTCCTCCCTACTCTCCGGCAGCGATACGAGGATATTCCTTTGCTGGTCAGTCACTTCCTCGATAAGTACGCCAAGCTCTACAAGAAGGATATCTGCCTGCTGTCTCCCGAAGTTATGGATGAAATGTTGAAGTTCAGCTGGCCGGGAAACGTTCGCCAGCTCGAAAATATGATTAAGCAAGTCATTGTTCGTGGGGACGAAGCCATCATTAGAGATCTTATCGCCAATGGGGGGATTCCACCGCGTCACATCGGGTCCAATAGTGTCATACAGGAGAACAGCTCTCCTCGCCAGGAGGCTGGCGGCGACACCTACGCCCTCAAGGACCGCGTCGGCAAAACCATTGCTGATGAAGAGAAACGTCTCATCGGCGAAGTGCTCCACAAGACAAACTGGAATCGCCGCAAAGCAGCCGACGTTCTTCAGATAAGCTATCGTTCGCTGCTGTACAAGATCAAAGACTACAATCTCAACGCCACGAAGTGACTCGCTTCTCGATACATGTTTTTTGAGGAGTGATGAAAAGCTCCCCTCGACCGCCCTTCGGGCAGTTTTCTCCGGCGTGGAGAAGGTGAACGTAATTACCAATCTATCTCAACATACTATTTGGCATTGATAATTCCTTGCGCTTTGTGTGCAAGATCATGCACTTATCTGCTTGCTTAACGGCTTGTGGTTCAATGTGTTGACAACTTCCATGTTCAGCTAACCGCTTACCTTGTCAAGGCTGATTAGAAAATGTGAGCGTGGCATGGGAAGTCTTCGGATCGTGGAACAGGAATTGCTGTACATATGTTGAACAGACTCTTCGAAGAGTGTGACTGAGCCCAAAGCCGGAAGGATCGTTCAGTGGATTTATCTTTTCTCACGTTGGCTGACATCGAACTGAAACGAGCCGAACGCTATCGCATTTTCGTCTCCCTTATCATTATAGATTTGTCTCGCTCTCGCCAGGTGTATGGCCAGTGTACCGAAGAACGATTGGCGGCGCTGGCGCAGTTTACATCGAGCAAGGTCCGCGCCTGTGACACTGTGACACCCCTTGGAGATTGCCGGCTTGCGCTGCTCTTCCCAGAAACTTCGCGGCAGGGGGCCGAATCAGCCGCTCGACGGCTCGGCGACCTTATCAAACAACAGCTCTCGGACAATCCGGTCATCGCATCCGAGGAGGTTATACCGATGGAGATAGCCTCATATCCTGATGCAGCGGGAGCCAAGAGCGTGGCAAAATTCCTCGAGGAGCTTGTTGAGAAAAGCAGAAACTAACCCCCATTTCGTTATACTTCCCATTCCCGTAAGACCGTCCAACCCCTCCGGACGGTCTTCATTTTTTTGGGGAATACTCTATCTGCGCGCGGCGCCGGCGATTGACTGCGGAGCCAAGCAGGGCGGCAAAGTACACCGCCACCCGCACCGGGGAACGAAGTGCAGCGCTACTGTCGATACCCCTTGACTGGTCAGCGAGTCCTCCAGCCCCACACGGCTCATCGCGCTTCACTCAATACGCAAAACAGGGCTTGACGGGCGGAAATCCACCGAAGTACAAGTAATCAATTATGTAGTACATGTCAGACGTGTCAACGATTCCATCACAGTTGCAATCCGCCAGAAGAACAGAGGGAAACGGCTCTATGTTAGAAGTCAAGTAGTCCATGATTGCGTAGAAATCACTGAAATCTATGACTCCGTCATTACTGGCGTCGCCGTGGGAGATAGAAAGAACTGCCCGGAAGGCGTCAACGCGGCCGTAACCGTACACATCGTTGGGAACGGGGCTCCCAATCGGGATGGCGGAGCTGTCAAGGATGTTATAAACCTGATAGGCAGTCAGCATCGAATCCCTTGACGGGAGAAGACTCGCCACTCCGGATACAATGGGGCATGCAGCAGACGTACCGCTAAAACGGCAGTTAATATCCTCATTGTTTGGACTGCCGCAATGCCACGTCGATGGGTACTTTCTGGCAGTGTCGTATGGGTTATGACCTGCGACCCACATCTGGTCCAGAGTCCAAACTCCACCATCAGAGATACCATCGCTGCTTGGTGCCACCACGTCAAGAGTGCTGTCATGTTGAGAGTAACTCCAAAGGCTATCGTTGAGTTGCGTCGCTCCCACTGCAAAGCACCACGGAAGGCGGGCTGGATATCCGGTGGGATAAATGGACGTATTGCCAGCCGCGAAGATGACGGGACATCCTCTTCCTTCACGACCCAGAACAGGCGCTGCCTGCAACGCGGAATCAAGATGTGGGAAAGTGCCCAGGGAATAGGGATACTCATAGCTCCAGCTGTTCGAAAGCACATCAGCTATACCATACGCATACGTGATCGCTTCCCCAAGGTCCCATTGACTAGCAGCTCCTATTTTCGCGCTGTCATTGAATATCTTGACTGGCAGAATTTTGCAGTGTGGGTTCAACCCGAAGGTACAGGTCGTTTGATCCCATAAACGAGTTGAATCAGTCGTATGTGAAGCCGCAATGATGCCGGCACAACCCATGCCGTGTGCTTCGTAGTAACCGGGGCTTGGATCGTCGTCCCACCAATTAGTGTCGCTTGTATCCGGGCTGGCATTGAAATCCCGACCTTGAAGAACGCGGCTTGCCGGAAGATCAAAATGAGTGTAAATACCTTGCCAGTTGATCCCATCGTCGATCACCGCCACCGTGACCGGCCGAGTCAGCCCAGCAAAATCCCATACGGATGCCTGATTGAAATTCCCGATCACCTTCTTTGAATGGTACTGATGCGGGTGATAGTAGTCGAATACACGGTACGATGTTTTGACGATCGGGCAGTTGAAGTTTGGACACGCATACGCAGTGACGCCCAGCAATGCAAACGCATTTGCGACGTCAAGTAGGCTTTGACCAGAACGGTTTGTGTTACGGAGCAAGAAGATATTTCGAATTCCCTGCATTTCCCTGTCGACCATCGCGCCAAACGAAGAAACGATACTATCGATGGTCCCTCGCGAAATACCGGATCGGAATGCCACAATGAATGTCTCGCCCGCTATAAGTGGGGTGTCGTTTGGCGCGAGATAGAATGGCTCAGCCAGATAGACGCCGCGTAGTGACCTGAGCGAGTCACTCAAGTGCATCGTGCTTCGAGGAACGTGGAGTGAGCATGCGAGAAAACCGCCCCGGACGTGATCGTCCTGTATGGGGCGTAGAATCGGCGCCAAGTCAGAAAGGAAGGCTTCCCGGTCTTGAGGGTTGAACGTTGTCTCAAACTTGATCATAAGTCGACTTGAGTCCTCCCTCAGCGGGATTGGACCGCGAGGGCCGAGCATGTGCTGCGCAGGAATCGAGCTTGCGCACATGACGATCACCGCTGCTATCAATCCCGCGATCGCACTATTCCTCTTCATTGTGATATCCTCCTTTGAAAACTACAGTCCGTTTTGAGTCCTGGGGAACTTGAACCACTTTCCCGGAAGACAGCGGGTCGTCGTTTCGCCAGTCCGCAGATCCCTGCGAAGAATGGTCATGACTTCTTTACTGGTGCCGACGAGCCATCGCCCGTCGGCAGTGATAACAATGTCCTTGTATGGGAGAAACCACGTGCTGTCTGACCAACAGACTGGTCCCCAGGTCAGAAAGGTATCAATCGTCATGGTCTCTACATGATAAACTGCCAGGGCGTACGTAACCGGCGGGCCGACCATGAGGTCCCCGGGGTTCGTGAAGTACACATCCTTGCCATTCGGTGTCTGAGCCAGAGATCCAGCACCAGGCACCAGGGGTTCACTTAAGACGATCGAGTCGATGGCCAGATCATACACGTCAAACGAATACAGGAAGGCCCCGCGGTGCTTGTAGAGATACAGATTCGCTTCATCAGGTGACACAACGAGTGGCTCTGTCCCCATTCCACCCTTGATACACCTGCGGGTTACCTGGTTCCCATGCTCCAGATCAAGCACATACATCGGGTCGCAATCACCCATCGTCGCTTTCTTGGCGTAGAACCGCTTCGAATTGGTGCTGAAGGTAGCACCGACGACGGCGTCGGTGTCTTGAAACAGGAGAGAATAATCGGATACCCTGACGATGAACAGGTCCGTATCACAGATCGCAATCAGCTGGTTATCCGGTGAGACGCTAACATATCCACTATAGGGCAGACTGGGAAGAACTTCGAAGGTCTCCGCGTCGACAACCACTCCACCATTCCAATAGAGCCGCTTTCCGTCCGCTGAAACACACCTCGGCGCACGAAGCCCCAATGGCGCTACGCCAGCTGAGTCAAGCTGTCCGGATACTACCCGGAACCTGAACAGCGCTCCCTCCCTGTTCATGTAGTCACCGATGTACACCGCGTAGTCCTTCGGGCCGTCCGGCGGTGGGTCTGTGCCCTTGTCAGCGCACCTTGTCAGCAGCAAAGTGCCGACAACACACAGCAGAGCGCACACCGCACTTAGGATTCTCACTCTCATGTTCATTAAACCTCCCGAGGTTGTTCCCTCGTCCTGTTTCAACTATAACGAATACCCCCCCCCGCGAGTCAAGAGGAAAATTGAGATTCTGTTGTCC
>CXWL01112661.1_pt1 | contig 11099 bp, 11 predicted proteins | sample 590931 | NCBI WGS metagenome assembly CXWL01 (sample SAMEA3498368, study PRJEB10139) | groundwater metagenome | biome: water well; material: biofilm material | place: Germany | collected 2015-04-27 | reverse complement strand
GCGAAAGAGCTCGGCGCCAAGCTGATCGTGGTCGACCCGCGCTTCACCCGCACCGCGCGCTTCGCGCACCAGTATGTGCGCGTGCGGCCAGGCACCGATATCCCGCTGGTGTGGGGCCTGCTGTGGCACATCTTCCAGAACGGCTGGGAGGACAAGAGCTTCATCGAGCAGCGCACTTACGGGATGGAAGACGTGCGCAAGGAAGTGGCGAAGTGGACGCCCGACAAAGTGGCGGACGTCACCGGCGTGCCCGAATCGGCCGTGCGCGCCGCCGCCGAGACGCTGGCCAAGAACCGACCGTCGTCGGTGGTCTGGTGCATGGGCATCACCCAGCACCACATCGGCACGGCCAACGTGCGCGCGCTGTGCATCCTGCAGCTGGCGCTCGGTAACATCGGCGTGCAGGGCGGCGGCACCAACATCTACCGCGGCCACGACAACGTGCAAGGCGCCACCGACGTCGGCCCGAATCCCGATTCGCTGCCCGGCTACTACGGCCTGGCCGAAGGCGCCTGGAAGTATTTCTGCACCGGCTGGGGCGTCGACTACGAGTGGATGAAGTCGCGCTACGGCTCCAAGGAGCTGATGGAAAAGCCGGGCATGACGGTGTCGCGCTGGTTCGACGGCGTGCTCGAAAAGAACCAGTACGTCGACCAGCCGAGCAACCTGCGCGCGGTGCTGTACTGGGGCCACGCGCCGAACAGCCAGACCCGCCTGCCGGACATGAAGGCGGCGATGAAGGAGCTCGACCTGCTGGTGGTGATCGACCCGTATCCGACCATGACGGCGGCGATGCACGGGCGCAGCGACGGCGTCTACCTGCTGCCGGCCACCACCCAGTTCGAGACGCAGGGCTCGGTGACGGCATCGAACCGCAGCATCCAGTGGCGCGAACGGGTGATCCAGCCTCTGTTCGAATGCAAGACCGACCACGAGATCATGTACCTGTTCGCAAAGAAGTTCGGTTTCGCCGAACAGCTTTGCAAGAACATCAAGGTGGTCAACAACGAGCCGGTGATCGAGGACATCCTGCGCGAGATTAACCGCACCTGCTGGACCATCGGCTACACCGGCTGCTCGCCGGAGCGCCTCAAGCTCCACGCGGCCAACAAGCACACTTTCAACCCGACCACGCTGCGCGCCGACGACGGCCCGTGCAAGGGCGACTACTACGGCTTGCCGTGGCCGTGCTGGGGCACGCCGGAGATGAAGCACCCCGGCACGCCGATCCTGTACGACACCAGCAAATCGGTGATGGAGGGCGGCCTGCCGTTCCGCGCCAACTGGGGTGTCGAGCACAATGGCGCGACGCTGCTGGCCGCCGACGGCTCGACCAACAAGGACAGCGAACTCGATACCGGCTATCCCGAGTTCGACCACGTGTTCATGAAAAAACTCGGCTGGTGGTCGGAGCTGACCGCGGCCGAGCAGGCCCAGGCCGAAGGCAAGAACTGGAAGACCGACCTGTCGGGCGGGATCATCCGCGTCGTCATCGGCCACGGCTGCGCGCCGTTCGGCAACGCCAGGGCGCGCTGCAACGTGTGGAATTTCCCCGATCCGGTGCCGGTCCACCGCGAGCCGCTGATGTCGCCGCGCCGCGACCTGGTGGCGAAGTATCCGACCTACGACGACAAGGCCAATTTCTGGCGCGTGCCGACGCTGTACAAGTCGGTCCAGGCGATCGACTTCTCGAAGGACTACCCGCTGATCATGACGTCGGGCCGGCTGGTCGAATACGAAGGCGGCGGCGACGAGACGCGCTCGAATCCGTGGCTGGCCGAGCTGCAGCAGAACATGTTCATCGAGATCAATCCGGCGGACGCCGTGCAGGTCGGCGCGGTGACCGGCCACTACGTCCACGTCGAGACGCCGACCGGCGCGCGCCTGAAGGTGATGGCGATGGTCACGCCGCGCGTGCCGCCTGGCCTGGTGTGGATGCCGTTCCACTTCGGCGGCTGGTGGATGGGCGAGGACCTGATCGACCACTACCCGGAAGGGGCGGCGCCGATCGTGCGCGGCGAGGCGGTCAACACCGGCTGGACCTACGGCTACGACGCCGTGACGATGATGCAGGAAACCAAAGTGTCGCTGTGCCGGCTGGCGCGCGTCTAGACCATCTTGAAGAGTTGAGGGGAGTACCATGCCAGCACGGATGAAGTTCATATGCGACGTCGAGCGCTGCATCGATTGCAACGGCTGCGTCACCGCCTGCAAGAGTGAAAACGAGACGCCTTGGGGCGTCAACCGCCGCCGCGTGGTCACCATCGACGATGGCCAGCCAGGCGAGCATTCGATCTCGGTCGCCTGCATGCACTGCACCGACGCGCCGTGCCTGGCGGTGTGCCCGACCAACTGCATCTACCATACCGAAGACGGCATCGTCCTGCACAACAAGGACCAGTGCATCGGCTGCGGCTACTGCTCGGTGGCCTGTCCGTTCGGTGCGCCGCAGTTCCCGTCGAGCGGATTGTTCAACCACCGCGGCAAGATGGACAAGTGCACATTCTGCGCCGGCGGGCCGGAGCCGGACCAGTCGGAAGCCGAATTCAAGAAGTATGGCCGCAACCGTATTTCGGAAGGCAAGCTGCCGGCCTGCGCGGAGCAGTGCAGCACCAAGGCGCTGCTCGGCGGCGACGCCGACGTCATCGCCGACATCTACAAGCAGCGCGTCGAAACGCGCGGCTACGGCCCGGAGCTGTGGGGCTGGGACATCGCCTACGACCGCTCCAAGCGCGGCGGCGCCATCCAGAACCGCGGCGACGGCGCGCGCACGAACCAGCTGCTCGACGAGACCCAGAACGGCGGCAAGAAGGGAACGCCATGAAGCCGCTCAACTATCTCGCGGCAGGCCTGCTGGCGGTGACGCTCACCGGCTGCCTCGAAGTGAAGCAGCACCCTGGCTGGGTCAACGGCGCCTATGCCGGCAAGACCGACAATCGGGCCGCCGCGACCAGCTACCACGGCGACAGGTTTGCGTGGAGCGCGGCGCTGACCGACCGCGCCCGGACGCAGAACGAGTACAACCGGGCCAATCCCTGAAAGGACGCGCGATGCCCTCATTTTCCTCCCTGCGGCGAAGCTTCGCCCTGATCTGCGCGCTGCTGCTGGCCGTCCCGGTGCTGGCCGAGGTGCCGCACAAGGACGCCAAGCCGGCCTACGCCGAAGAGCAGACCATCCTGCAAACGGAACGCAACAGTCCCGGACAGGGCTTCGATTCGCCCGCCTCCGGCAAAGTGCACATGGACCGCCATTACCTCGGCCAGTACGGCGCCAACGAGGGCACGGTGATCCTGCAGCGCGGCGGTAATACCTGGCGCCTGCTGCGCAACGGCCCGATCGCCATGGCCAGCGGCTTCCTGCTGCTGGTGACGCCGCTGCTGATCCTCGGCTTCTACCTCGGCTTCGGCCCGGACCGCCCGGCCCAGCATGAGACCGGGCGCCGCATCGAGCGCTTCAGCCGCTGGCAGCGCTGGGTGCACTGGTCGACCGCGTACAGCTTCCTGGCGCTGGCGTTTACCGGCCTGGTCATCCTGTTCGGCAAAAAAGTGCTGCTGCCGTGGATGGGCAACGACATCTTTGCCTGGTTCGCGATGCTCTCGAAGCTGGTGCACAATTTCGTCGGGCCGCTGTTCATCGTCTGCTCGCTGATCATGTTCGTCACCTTCGTGCGCAACAACATCTTCCGCCGCTGGGACTGGAACTGGATCAAGCGTGGCGGCGGGCTGGCGTCGCACAAGCACGTCCCGGCCGGCTACTTCAACGCCGGCGAAAAGATCTGGTTCTGGGGCGGCGTGGTGCTGCTCGGGCTGGTCATGTCGATCACCGGCCTGGTGCTCGACTTCGTCAATTTCGGCCAGACCCGCTACCTGCTGCAGATTGCCGACTACCTGCACCTGGGCGGCGCCACGCTGTACATGGTCGGCGCGATGGGCCATATTTATCTCGGCACGATCGGCACGCCAGGCGCCTACGAGGCGATGCGGCATGGCACGGTCGATGCCAACTGGGCCCGGGCCCACCACGAAATCTGGTACGACGAGGTGACGCACACGGCGCCGACACCGCCGCCGCAACCGCAGCGCAGGAGGCGCGAATGATGTCCAAACAACTGATTGCGATGGTCGGCCTGGCCGCAATGCTGGCCGCTGGCTGCTCGCGGCGCGACAACGCCGCCGCCGATGCCGGCATGCGCAAGACGAATTTTCCCGGCATGGTAACGGCGGGCGGCGGCACCAGCGGCGAGGTGATAGCGCGTAACAAGAAGCCGGCCACGGACGCCAGCTACGCCGGCGGCACGCCGTATCACGCGGGCGGCGCAGGCGGCACGGCCGGCGGTACCGCAACGGCCGGGGCGGTGCAGGAGTCGGGCCACGGCCCGTCTGGCAAGACCGCTCCGCCGGCGGCCAAGCAGACCCCTAGCGGGCAATAGAGGGAGCGCAGCATGAAAAGCACATCACTGATCGCGCTGGCGCTGGCCGTCTGCAGCGGCCTGGCGTCGGCCACGCTGCCGCCGCCGACAGCGGCCGAAGCGCAGGCGCAGGCGGCCAAGAAGGCGGTCGCCGACGCGCAGGCGGCGAAGGACAAACAGGTCCTGCTCGACAAGATGGATGCACTCACCGCATCCTGGCGCGGCAAGGCTGGCGGCAAAGGATGGAAGCTGAACGCGCCGACTGCTTTGCCGGCACCGGTGGCGGCGTTGACCGCGCCGGCCAATCAGTCGGCGCCATCCGGCCAGCCGGAAGGCAAGCTGACCGCGGTCGGCGCGGCGGCGCCGATCACGAGCGAGAAATCGGCTACCGCGGCGCCGAGCGCCGACGTCAAGCCGGCACCATCGCCTGCGGCTTCGACGGTCAAGACCAAGTGAGCAAGCTTGCCTCCATGCCGATCGCGGTGATCATGCAGCGGCGCGTGATTGAGCACCGCTGGGTTGATGAAGTGTGGGCGGCGGTGGCGGTAATGGCCGACCGCGGCGGCCTGCTTCCGATTCAATTTCTGAACCAAAGCGAGGCTGGTGAGTCATACCTTGTGTCGGGCCTCGAACTGCAGCTGTATCCGGACGAGGACGAAGGCTATTTCGAAAACTGGATCGCCCCGGAGTCGAAGGTATTCATCATGTGGCGCATGCAGGACGGCCGCGCGATGCCGATCCGCGCCTCGGTCAGCTACGCCGAAGGAACGCGCATGTTCGACTCGGGCGAGTCGGCCGACGGCGTCGCCATGCCGGCCGAGATCCACGGCTGGCTGGCGGACTATTTGCGCCAGCACTACCAGCCGCCGGAACCGGGCGGCGAGCGGCGCCACCGGCGCGCGCGCAGCTAAGGGAGCGGTCATGCCGAACGAAGGATTCCTGCGGCGCTGGTCGCGGCTCAAGGCGGAACCCGAGGCGCCGGAACTGCCGCTGGCCGTGCCGGAGTCGGCGCCTGCGGCCGTCGCCANNTCCGCCTTCGTCGCGCGTGGCGTCGATTCGTCGGTGCGCCGGCTGGCGATGAAAAAGCTGTTCGCCGATCCCCATTTCAACGTGGTGGACGGCCTCGATATCTACATGGGCGATTACAATCTGCCCAGCCCGGTCAGCGAAGCGATGCTCGCCTCGCTGAGCCACGCGCGCAGCGCGCTGGGACGCTTCGAGGAAATCGTCGACGCGGTCGACGCCGCCGTCGCGACCGACCCATCCCCCAACAATGAAGCGCCGGCCGCCGAGCCGCCGGCGCCGCCATCACCAGACCAGGAAGCTGCATGAATTCACCCGATCCGATCAGCAAAGAACGCCCGAAGATGGCGGCGCTGGAGGCTGCCGCGGCGCTGCCCGGGCCCGAGCCGGTACCGACCGTCACCTACCATTCGGCCGGCAAGACGCTGATCATCGGCAGTGCTGCCGACGTTGCGCCGTGGGCCGAAGGACTGTGCTCCCAACTCGATCTGGCCGTGCTGCTGACCGATCCGCCGTTGGCCGTCGAGCCGGCGCGCCTGTACACCGTCCACCGCGGCCACAAGGCGCGCGTCGCCGGCTGGCTGGGCGCCTTCGACGTCACGTGGGAAGAGGGCGGCGCCGCCGGAAAAGGGCGCTTCGACCTGGTGCTGGACTTGTCGTCCGCGCCGCTGATCGGCAAGCACCAGCCGCCGGCCGGCTACTACGCCCCGGGTCCGGACGTCGCCGCGCGCGCGCTCGCCGTGCAGCAGCTCGCCGAGATGATCGGCGAATTCGAAAAGCCGAAATACTTCACCTACAAGGAGCGGTTGTGCGCGCACAGCCGCAACCGCCTGATCGGCTGCAACGCCTGCATCGACATCTGCTCGGCGCAGGCGATCGAAGGCGCCGGCGACCGCATCAAAGTCAACGCCAACCTGTGCGCCGGCTGCGGCGCCTGCACCACGGTGTGTCCGAGCGGCGCGCTGGGCTACGCCTACCCGAGTGCCGCGTATACCGGCGAACGCCTGCGCACGCTGGTGTCCACCTTCCGCGAAGCCGGTGGCGGCGCCCCGGTGCTGCTGTTCCACAGCGGCGAGCATGGCAAGGCGCTGATCGGCGCACTCGAAAACAGCACCGGTGTGCCGGCCAATGTGATCCCGGTCGAGCTGCACCACACCGCGTCGGTCGGCATCGACGTCTGGCTCGCCGCGATCGCGTACGGCGCCGGCGCCGTGACGGTGCTGATGACGGACGAAGAAGCGCCGCAGTACCGCACCGCCGTTGCCGCGCAGATGGACATCGCCAACATCATCCTCAACGGGCTTGGCTACGCCGGCGCGCAGTGCCGCCTGCTGCAGGCCTCCGAGCCGGCGCCGCTGGGCGTGCTGCTGGCGCGGCCGCTCGACACCGTCGGCGTGACCGAGGCGGGCGTCTTCCACGTCATGGCCGACAAGCGCAACACGCTCGACCTGGCCCTGTCGCACCTGCTGCGGGTGGCGCCGCTCAAGCCCGCCTGCGTGCCGCTGCCGGCCGGCGCGCCGTTCGGCGTGGTCAACGTCGACACCGCCAAGTGCAGCCTGTGCATGGCCTGCGTCGGCGCCTGCCCGTCGTCGGCGCTGATGGACAGCCCGACCGTGCCGCAGCTGCGCTTCGTCGAGAAAAACTGCGTCCAGTGCGGCCTGTGCGAAACCACCTGTCCCGAAAACGCCATCGTGCTCGAGCCGCGCATGTCGTTCGCCGACACCTGGAACAAGCCGGTGGTGCTGAACGAGTCGACGCCGTTCTGCTGCATCCGCTGTGCCAAGCCGTTCGGCACCTTGCAGATGATCGAGACCATGCTGGGCAAACTGGGCGGCCATCCGGCGTTCGCCGGCAACCTCGATCGCCTGAAGATGTGCGGCGATTGCCGCGTGGTCGACATCATGAAAAGCGGCGACAGCGCCAGGATCACCGGCAAGCCGCAGTAGGGCAGGTGCGCCGAACGCGGCTGCGACACGGTAAAATAGCCTCTTTACTTACGCACATCCATCGCCATGACCGTCGTCCGCACCCGTTTTGCTCCCAGCCCTACCGGCTACCTCCACCTCGGCGGCGCGCGCACCGCGCTGTACTCGTGGGCGTTCGCGCGCCACTTCGGCGGCACCTTCATCCTGCGCATCGAGGACACCGACCTCGAACGCTCGACGCCGGAAGCGGTGCAGGCGATCATCGACGGCATGCAGTGGCTCGGCCTCGACCACGACGAAGGCCCGTTCTACCAGATGCAGCGCATGGACCGTTACCGCGAAGTGGTCGGCCAGATGCTCGAAGCAGGCACCGCCTACCTGTGCTACTCGTCGCCGGAAGAAGTCGAGGCGATGCGCGAGCGCATGCGCGCGGCCGGCGAGAAGCCGCGCTACGACGGCACCTGGCGCCCGGAGCCGGGCAAGACCCTGCCCGAAGTGCCTGCCGACCGCAAGCCGGTGGTGCGCTTCAAGAATCCGCTGGACGGCGAAGTAAGCTGGGACGATGTCGTCAAGGGCACCATCACGATCGGCAACAAGGAACTCGACGACCTGGTGATCGCGCGCCCGGACGGCACGCCGACGTATAACTTTTGCGTCGCGGTGGACGACTGGGACATGCAGATCACCCACGTGCTGCGCGGCGACGACCACGTCAACAACACCCCGCGCCAGATCAACATCCTGCGCGCGATCGGCGCGCCGCTGCCGCTGTACGGCCACCTGCCGATGATCCTCGGCGCCGACGGCGAGAAGCTGTCCAAGCGCCACGGCGCGGTCAGCGTGATGGATTACCCGGCCCAGGGCTACCTGCCGGAAGCGATGCTGAACTACCTGGCGCGCCTCGGCTGGAGCCATGGCGACGACGAAGTGTTCTCGATGGCGCAGTTCTGCCAGTGGTTCGACCTGTCCAACCTGACCCGCTCGCCGGCGCAGTTCAATCCCGAGAAGCTGAACTGGCTCAACAACCTGTACATCAAGCAGGCCGACAACGAGCGCCTCGCTTCGCTGGCGCGTCCGCGCATGCTGGCCGAAGGCGCGGAGTTCAACGGCAACCCGCCGCTGGCGCTGGTGCTGGCGCTGATGAAGGAGCGCGTCAACACCATCAACGAGCTGGCCGACGCCTCGATGCTGTTCTACCGCGCGCCGCAGCCTGATCCGGCCTTGCTGGCGCAGCACCTGACCGACGCCATCAAGCCGGCGCTGGCGCAGTTCGCCGAGCGCTGCGAGACGGTGGAGTGGCATCGTCCCGCGCTGGGCGCCATGATCAAGGAAGTATTGGCGGAAAACGGCATCAAGATGCCGCAGATGGCCATGCCGCTGCGCCTGATCATCACCGGCCAGTTGCAGACTCCGGCCATCGATGCGGTGCTCGAACTGTTCGATCGCGACGTCATCCTTGCCCGCGTGCGCAAATATCTTTGATTTATCTCGCTGTTGGCATTTGCGGAATGCAAGAGAGTAGTCTATAATTTTGCTTCTTCACCGGACGGGGGTATAGCTCAGCTGGGAGAGCGCTTGCATGGCATGCAAGAGGTCATCGGTTCGATCCCGTTTACCTCCACCAACGTTGAAGAGAAGTTTGTAGCAAAGTAGTTCAAGGTCCCCATCGTCTAGAGGCCTAGGACATCACCCTTTCACGGTGAGTACAGGGGTTCGAATCCCCTTGGGGACGCCAGGATTCGCGTAGTGCAGAAGAGTAGTTTAGTTCGCTACAGCCCTGACAAGTCAGGGTTTATTTTTTGCACCGCCAGGTTTGGGGGGTATAGCTCAGCTGGGAGAGCGCTTGCATGGCATGCAAGAGGTCATCGGTTCGATCCCGTTTACCTCCACCAAGTTGTAAAGTAGTACGGTTAGTTCGGGTCCCCATCGTCTAGAGGCCTAGGACATCACCCTTTCACGGTGAGTACAGGGGTTCGAATCCCCTTGGGGACGCCAGGATTTGCGTAGTGCTGTAGTAACAGGTCGGGGCGGTACTTTGCCGCTCAGGACAGATTTCTGTCCCCATCGTCTAGAGGCCTAGGACATCACCCTTTCACGGTGAGTACAGGGGTTCGAATCCCCTTGGGGACGCCAGTTAAAGCCGGAGCAGACCAACGTGCATGCGCGTATAGGTGCTCCGGCTTTTTTATTGGCGATGGAATTCCACGCAGAAGCGCACTGGCCCGATCGCGGCCACTTCGTGCTTCGCCTGCGGAGCGATGATGCCGGGATGGTCCGGCGTCAACACATGCTCTTCGACCGCCAGCTCCAGTTCGCGGTACAACAACTTCCCTTCGAGTATCTTGATGCGGCCCCATACGCCGGCGGCAGTCGAATGGCTGCGCAACAGGCCGGCCGGAATCGTGGTTTCGGTGAATTCCGGCGTCGACTTGTAGTGCGCCACGTTGTCAGGCAGCTTGTTCATCGGGCGCCCCTGTGGTGACGGCGACTTTGCCGAAGAAGCCGAATTGCAGGCTGGCGGCGATGCGTCGCGCGACGAGGATGAACTGTTCGGCGAGCGCGGCGTCGAACAGGCGCGCCGCGGTCGCTTCGAACAGGGTCAGCCAGCGCCGGAAATGGTCAGGTTCGACCCCGGCCAAGGCCATGTGCTTGCCGAACACGTTGCCCTGGAACGACTGCGTTTTCAGCATGGTGGTGCACCAGAAGTCGACCATGCGCCCGAGGTGGGTGTCCCAGTGCGTGCCAATTGCCGCATTGAACACTGGCGCGAGCACCGGGTCGGCGCGAACATCGTCATAAAAAGTGTGGACCAGGGTCGAAATCGACTCCCGGTCAAGGCGCAGGTGGGGCATATGGGGCTCGCGGCAAATCGGAAGAGGATTTGATGTTACCTTCAACCTGCGGTATAATCAAGCATATCAAATGAATGTTTAGGCCGCCGAGCCGGCGCGTATTTTCAGCTAAAATGTCGGTCTTGATACTGACAAGCCCGTACCCGCAGCTTGTCCAGCCACCGATGCCCCCGCATGTTCCCCGACAAAAATTCAACATCGCTCGCCATTTTTTGCAAAGTCGTCGACAACTACGGTGATGTCGGTATCTGCTGGCGCCTGGCGCGCCAACTGCAGCACGAGCACGCCGTTGACGTCACCTTGTGGATCGACAACTTGCAGAGCTTCCAGCGCATTTGCCCGGAAGTTGCGGTCGGCGCGGACGTGCAGCACATCGCCGGGGTGACGGTGCGCCACTGGCGCGACCAGGACGGCGAGTTTTCGGCCGGCGAGATCGCCGATATCGTGATCGAATTTTTCGGCTGCGATATTCCGCCGGCGTACATCGCCGCGATGGTGGAGTGCGATCCGCGCCCGGNNCCCGGCTTCACCGGCAAGACCGGCGGCTTGCTGCGCGAATCGGCGCTCGACGCGCAGCGCCGTCGGTTTCAGGCGGACCCGGCGGCGATGGCCGCATTCCTGGCGCAATTCGGCGTGACGCCGGCTGAGATGGCCTCGTCGAAAGTTTCCTTGTTTTGCTATCCGCACGCGCCCGTCCGGGCCCTGTTCGACACGTGGCAAAACGGCGCTGGCGCCATCACCTGCCTGGTGCCGGAAGGCGTGGCGGCCAATGCGGTCGCAGAATTTATCGGCGCCGAAGCAAGCGTTGGAGCTGCACGCACCCGCGGCGCGCTGACGGTGCGCGTGCTGCCGTTTGTGCCGCAACCTGACTACGACAAGCTGTTGTGGGCG
>CXWL01003166.1_pt1 | contig 11099 bp, 11 predicted proteins | sample 590931 | NCBI WGS metagenome assembly CXWL01 (sample SAMEA3498368, study PRJEB10139) | groundwater metagenome | biome: water well; material: biofilm material | place: Germany | collected 2015-04-27 | reverse complement strand
TTGTCCTTAGCCATATGATGATCTTTCGGAAAATCTAGATATAGCCATGTTCCTTGAACCATGCAGCCGTGCGAAGAACCGCTTCTTTTGTACTTACCTTCGGGCCGTAGCCGAGTTCGCGACGACTTCTGGAGAGGTCAAAGGCTCTGTCTCCGAGATAGAGGTCGATACGGTCCGCCCGAGGAAGTCGGCAGCCAATCCACGAATACAGCTCACGGCTCGCCTTCTCGTACAGACGAAAGGGCCCTTCCGGAAGATTAGCTGGTAATGCAGGCGCTCCAACCGCCTCCACAATTGTTTGGACGAGATCCCGCAGACATATCGATTCCGCACCGGCAAGAATGTACGTTCGTCCCTCAATACCGGTGACAGATCCGCAGAGAACCAAGCCCTCCACGATATCCGCAATATCTGCGACGTGGTGATGGTTATGACCATCGCCTATCAAGCGGAACCGTCCGGCCGCAATGGTTTTAAACAAGTTCAGCCAACTCATGGCTCCCGGACCAAGTACGGCAGAGGTCCGTGCCAACACCACAGGCAGGCCATCGCACTGGTGGGTGGACAGGAGAGTCTGTTCGGCCGCAAATTTAGATTGGCCATAGGGTGAATCCGGAATGGGCATTGTAGCTTCACTGATTGAACGGTTCTTGATCGCGCGGCCAAAGACTGCTCCACTGGTGCAGAAGACGAGCCGACTGGCTCCGGCAACCAGTGCGGCTCGCGCAACGTTCGCGGTTCCTTGAACATTGACCTCCTCAAAGTCTTTTCTGGACGGTCCGGAGGCTTCGGTTCTCGCTGCGAGGTGAAAGATCCGTTGGCAGTTCGAGGCTGCTCGTTGCACGCTATGGTAATCGAGCACATCCCCGCAAACGATCTCGACATCAAGGTGGTCGAGCGCAGACGTATCCTCTTCCGGCAAAGCCAGGGCACGAACGAGAACCTTTTCGGCGGTCAGCCGCTCTATGAGATGGCGACCGATGAAACCCGTGGCACCGGTAACCAGAACCGTCATCCCAGGCTCTCCTTCTCCCGAGTGCAATGAGTCAATGTATGAGTCCCCCTTCGGCTCTCACGATGCGATACGGTCATGTGCATGCTGACCGACGTTCACCGGTCGCCCAAGAGCCAATGACTCCTTGGCGGCAAGCACCACCTGCAGGGCGCGCCGGCCCTCCTCCAACGTGCAGTCCGGTCTAGTACCGTGACGGATGGCGTCCACGCAATGCTGCCATCCCACTCGATATGAATCGATGAAATCACCGCCTTGGCGCATCCGCAACAGCCCTTGAGGCAATTCCTTCAACGTCTGAGCAGCGAGTTGCAGACGAGTTTTCATATCCCCGGGATGGACTTCCGGCGGGAAATACTCGAAGCCATCGAAGCGGTAACAGGAAACTTTTAGACGGCCGGTCTGCCCATAAATCTCGATCTCATCGTTCCTACTCTCGCCTTCCGAGAAGGTGGAAGAAGCAAGCGCGCCGTTAGCTAATCGTGCGGTCACAATCACCGTCGATTCGTCGGCGTTGCTCGCGGCAAGGATTTCATTGACGTCACTTCGGAGTAACGCGTGCAACACATCGAAGTGGTGCACACCAAACTGGTAGAGAATTCCCTTCACCGCATGACGATCGCCTTCTTCGTGAAAGCTCCGACGCTCCGGATTCCTGCCGCTCAATACTGTACGGATCAGTTCAATCTTTCCTAAGCTCCCCTGCCGAAGCACTTCTCGTGCGCGGCCTATGAGACGATGCCAGCGGCGCGGTAATCCCACCACCATGATGTGCCTGTCGGCCTGCGCGGTTTGCTCGATCAGCCTGTCCCAGACCCTCAGGTCGAAAACCAGAGGCTTGTCGATGAACAGATGCTTTCCTGCGGCGAGGACGGCCTGTGCCACCTCAACCTGACGGTCGGCTGGCAGCCAGACTCCGACCGCCTCTATCGCGGGATCGTCAAGAATCGCGCGCGAGTCGGCATACTGCCGTCGAACCTGAAAGTGATTTCCGACCCGCTTCAGCCGCTCAGGGTCTCCGTCGGCCACAGCCACGACTTCCGCGCGGTTTACTCCACGAAGAGCCGGCAGATGCAGGGTCTCTGTCACCCATCCGCAACCGATAATTCCCAACTTCACCGGATTACTCCTCGTGTTCATTATTAACACTCCTGCCCTATGGCGTGGCCCTCAGCCAGACCGAGGAAGATGACCGTGCGCTCGGAACCACTCAGCCATGCGATGAATCGTGTCCTTCGTGCCGATCCTCGGAGCATAACCAAGCTCCTGCCGCGCTCGAGATATGTCAAACGTCCTGTCGCCGAGGAACAGAGCAAGACGGTCGGCACGGGGCAGTTTGCGGCCGATCAAGGAAACGGCCATCCTGTCGAGAACCCTGTACACATGCAACGGGGCGGCCGGAAGGTATGCCGGGAAGCGTGTCGTTCCCACTTCCTCCCCGATCATCTCAACCAGCCTTTTCAGTTGCACCGACTCGCTTCCTGCGAGATTGTAGGTCCGTCCCTCTACTCCCTTCACAGCACCGCAAAGGAGTAACCCTTCGACGACATCGGAGACATCGGCAATATGATGATAGTTGGTCCCCTTGCCGATCAGGCGAAAATGCTCTGCCGCAATACTTTGAAACAGGCCCAGCCAGCTTATCGTTCCCGGACCCCATACCGTCGATATACGGGCCACGACGACCGGCAAGCCGTGACACTGCCGAGCAGACAGGACGACCTGCTCACCGAGCACCTTGGACTCGCCGTAGGGGGAATCCGGATCGGTCTCTGTGTTCTCATCGATCAGTCGATGCCTGGCAATGCGCCCGTACACGGCAACGCTGCTGCAGAAAACCAGCCGTTCAATATTCGCCCGCAGGGCCGCGCGCGTGACGTTCTCAGCCCCTTGAATATTGGCCACCTCTACATCGAGCCTCGACAAGAGGCCGGAGGATTCGGTTGTTGCAGCCAAATGAAACACGACCCCACACTTATCCGCTGCTCGCGCTACGGCATCCGCGTCACCGATGTCGCCTCGCACGACCTCGACACCGAGAGCATCGAGCCACGCTGCGTGCGCAGCCGGTCGCACCAAAGCCTTCACATGCTCTCCCGCCGTGATCAGCCGCTCAACCAGATGGCGGCCGATGAACCCTGTTGCCCCGGTAACGAGAACCTTCATCTCAGAATCTTATCCTCCTACTCTGCCCGCTCAACGTCTACGCTCTACTCAGACCGACTCTGCCCACCGCCGCATGGCCTCTGGAGATACCATCGTGCAATACATCCCTGCCATTTCCGCCGTACGCGCCGCACAGGACATGACAACGACCAGAGGCAACAGCATGACCCGTCGAAGCGGGTGAACCTCCAGCAACCGGCTGACCCTGAACCACCGGGGAACGTCCAGCAGGATATGCCACATCATGGTGATCGCAGGTTCTAGAAACTTCGTTCGCGTAATCCATTGATCTGGATATTGATCGTTCATGCGCCGCAGCATGAAGACCTCATACCCGTACCGAAAGTGCAGGCACTTCAACCAATAGAACCATGAGAAATAATGGGTCACTCGCTGGAAGGGCTGCAGCACGAGGTTTTCCCCGCCGTCGAGGAACGATCTCGTTAAGAGGGGAGCCCCGCAGAGGCGGCCAAACTTGGTATTGTATTGGTGCCGCCGGAAGGTCTCGACGCGGAGCCCGAAGTTGTGGTCCATGAATCCGACGGGAACCGGAATGTTCCTGTCCGGACCGATGTGTTTCCCGACAATCCAACCCCACGTGATCGACGCCGCAGCCAATCGGGTGGCACGGTTCCATTCCCAACTCGTGGCACTCTTGAATAGGCTGAGTCCGATCGATACATCGCCGCCACTGCGGATCCCTTCCACCAACGACGACAACCATGTCCGATGCGGATACACGTCGGAGTCGGTAAAGGCGAGAATCTCGGCGGACGCAAACTGAGCCCCTCGGTTCTTCAGCTGCAGGTATGAGAGCCCCTCGGCTTCAACCGCTTGAACGCCCCAAAATGGCGTACTCTGCCCATAGAGCGCTCGCCACTCTTTGACCTGGGTGGCGCTGCCCATCAGGATAATTTCAACCTGATCCGCTGGGAAATCCTGCCGTTGCAGCGCCTCGATCGTATTCACCGCTTTCCCGAGATCGCGTGATTCGTTATAGCCCTCCACAATCACGGAGACGACCGGCTTCTCTGACCGCGGTGCGCTCATATCCCCCTTCTCCTCAACGCCGGCATCGCCGGTTCCACTTTGGTAGAAACGGCAACCGGCGTCCCAAACGCCATCTGCTGATATATGGACACGAATTGCTCGCACTGACGAGTCAAACTAAACCGTGCCACGGCGAGATCCCGACCCGACTTTCCCATTGCTTCCGCCTTTGCTCGATCACTCAGCACTTCTTTCAGTTTCTCAGCCGTCGCGTGCGGATCGTTCGGAGGAACCGAAAACCCCGTTGCTCCGTCTTGCACGATCTCGCCTAATCCGCCCGTCGAGCTGGCAACCACCGCAGTTCCTCGCATCATGGCTTCGACGGCCACCAACCCGAACGGTTCTGCCCATCGAGACGGCACCACCTGCACCCAGGCTTGGGCAAACTTGCGCTCCATGTCTCCTTTGGAAAGATGACCGAGAAACGTCACCTGCATGGATATGTCTAGTTTTTCAGCCAACTCTGCGAGCTTGGCGCGTTCAGGCCCATCGCCGGCGAGGATGAGCCGCGCCTCAGGAAGATCGCGTGCGACGATGGCAAACGCATGGAGCAACACGTCGACGCCCTTCTCGGGAACCAACCGGCCGGCAAACACGGCAACGGGCTTGGGGGACAACACTCGCGTGAGAGATTCAACCGCCACCCCATTGTGAATCACCTCAACCGGCTCGATCCCGTAGGCGATCAGGCATTCTTGCACCGCGCGACTGTTTGCGACGATTCGCCTAAAGACATGTCGCCACTTCCTCCAGAGCCACATTTGAAATTGCAGAGGAAGCCAGTCCCGCAATGGCACACAGGCGTTCCGGTAACAGGCGAGTCCGACAGGGCTCTGACAGGGCTCTGACAGGGCGATCCCGTCGGCAAGAGTTTCGTGCCTGTCAGGCAGATAGGCCGATACCACACCACATGATAGAGGGCGGGAACCCGGCGGAGGAGCGGAAGGATCAGCGGAGAGAGTTGTGTGAAAAACATTCGGACATGCACGACGTCCGGCTGAAACTCTTGCAACACGCGGCGCAATCGGACAAAGGCCCACGGATTCAGCGTCTGCAACAGCGTTCTGAACCGGGAAAGCGTACCGTAGCAGAGGTAGTCGGCCTCCGATGAAGCCTGCGATGCACCGGCGGAGCTGGCGAACAGCCGCACGTCGTGTCCCAGTCGCCGCAACTCGTCTCGCAGCGCAAACGTCAGGACCTCTGCCCCGCCGATCGGCGATCCGTAATCATTGATCAGAAGAATCTTCATGCCACTCGACGCCCCCTCACGCATCGTCGTATTCACACCATATCTCCATGACGATACCGCACGAAGGTCGCGCTCCGTGTCTTCATCCTACGGAGACCGGCGCAGGACCACAACCCACATTATGAGGGGATTCATCCCCTCCCCCTCGAAAGGTGGAGGAAAATCCTGCTACAGGGCGCCGTTTTGCCGCCCTTTTCCGACGAACACGGCATCGGCATACTCATGCCACAGCCTAGGTTTGAGATCACACGTCTTAAATCGGTAGCAAATCCCCACATCCTCCGGCTGTGTACTCAGACTGAGGATCCTGGTCTTCACCTTGCAATGAAACCAGCATCGGCATCTCGTTGAAAGGAGCCCCCACATGTTCGTTCATATGGTAATCATGCTCTCGACGCTCCTTATTCTCCCACTGATAGCCAGCGCACTGACGCTTGAGCACATTCGAAACGACTGCCGGACGTCTTCTCGCATCCAGTGCTCCGCCCCCAGCATTTCCGAATAGTCCTGCATGATCACGAATGAAAGGCCGTCCATGTCTGATCCACGTCACCACTTTCGCATCCCGGTCAACCGACGAGGCCTCATGCATCGCAACGGAGCCACCAGTCTCTGCACCCTCGTAGATCTCACCGCGCAAGGCCTCCAGATTTCTGCCGATCTTCCGCTCCTGGCCGGAGACCGAGTCGAGATCGAGTGCCAGCTCGAAACCGAGAGTCGGATTCACTGCGCACTCACGCTGACCCATGCCGCAGGCAGGCACGCCGGCGGCCGCCTCATCGACATCACGCCCGAACATCACCGGCGCTTGATGGATTTTCTGGGTCGGCAAAGCGCGGCAGCCCACAACCGCCACGAACCGCGCTGATTTTCGTCCGTCAGCAACCGCAGCCCCTCCTAGGAGGGATACTTTTTCCGCCTCACACCACGCTACACTACGGCCTGCCATGGAACAGACCAAACCCTATCAGCGCGCACATTATCGCTTGCCCCTGCCTACGGCCTATCCCGTAATGTTTGCCGGGACCACCGCGATCGGTGAGGGCACGCTCACGAATCTTTCGATACTCGGCTGCACGATCGAATGTGCGACGGTGCCGCCTCATACGACGAACCTGTTGCTGAGGCTGATTCTCCCAGATCAGAAGGAATCGCTCCCGATCGAAGAAGCGGAAGTGCGGTGGATCGATGATCAGCGGATCGGGGTGGAGTTCAGAAAGGTGGAGCGTGCGGCCAATCTCCGCCTCCACGGATTTGTGTGGGACCGGATGGTCGAACGCCTGCAGACCATCAAGCAGCAGCGCTAGATACTATTGGTCTTCGACTTCGTCTCCTTCCTGCTTTGTCGTGGACGAGCAGATAGTTCGTTTACATACCTCAGCCGCATCTGCAACACGTCAGAACCGCATGGCAACCTTTTGCCACACCTGCTCCAAAAATTGTGTGCCGAACAAGACCGGAGGGCTTTCTCGCCAGTACCACACCCGTTCGGGATACGTATCGAAGTCAAACTGACTCGATCCCCAATCACCGGAATAGGCAAACCCTATGGCATGCATCCCGATTGAAACTCCCGCCAACCCTACGACCATATACTTCATCCAGGCCCGCTGACTGATTCGGTCGAGGGCCGGCCCCATCAAGTAGCAGAGGAACGGGGCGCTATCCGCCAAAAGCCTCGGACCATAACCATGTCCTCCCCACCAACTTCCAAGCGTCGCTACCGGAACAAGCAATAACAGCGGCGCCACGCTGAAATATCTTAGAAGTACCTGTCCCGGCTCTCTCCACGCCACCGCCATGCCGGCCAGCGCACAGAGAAAGATCGGGGAGTAGATAAACAGTCCACGCGCAGGGGAAAACAGCACACCCGCAAGCCCTTCAAGGAAAGGTGTGTTGAACCATGAAAGATGGCGCCCCACGAGGGAAGCCGGAGTGACAACAGTCGCCCCGAATCCTGTCTGGACAGGCGAACCGAAGTACGCGTCGTTGTACCACAAAAACAACAGCAGAGGAGGAACACCGGCAAGCAAGAACCCAATGCATTGACCTCGATGTTTGTGGATAACATACAGTGCAATTGGAAACGCCATGAGAAGGTTCAATGGGCGACAGATAACTGCCCACCCAAGCGCCAGCCCGGCCCATGCAATATAGGTGGGGGTTTCCCTGCTCCTTACCAGGCAGTATAGAGTGAGCGAGAGAAAGAGTTGGCTTGGACCATGTTGCCACGAGGCTTGACTAATGAGGCTCAAGCTGCTTGTTCCAAAGGCATAGACGAAGGCAATAAACCACGCCACGCGCGGCCTCGTGACGCGTCGTAACCCGACAAATAGGGTAAGCACCGACAACGCTACCGTGAGCATACTTGCCCGCTTTTCCAAGTCGAAGAGCATTTCAGCAGAAAGCCTCGCCCCCACTTTGAGAACGGGAATAACATACACCGGGAGTGAAAGGACGGCTCCCCACGGGGGATAGGTTGATATCAGATGACCATTGAGGGACCGCGCAAAATACTGGTCATCATAGGCCTCGATGGTCGAGGCCCACATATCGAGATAAAAGTCATGATCGATGAGAAGGCTGACCGGAAGAAAACGCGCAGGCAACGTATCGCCTGTTTCGAAAGTATGTCCATTGGAGTAATACACCGTCAACGTCCCGATGAAGAGCAGCAGGGGAGACTGCAATCCTTCATGCACCGATCTGGCGCCTCGCCTCTCTTCCAGCCAGGCCTTGCTTAACGAGAGCGCCAAGCAGAGGGCCAGCCAGTTTCTCAGGGAAAAGGCGTGCAGATGAACAGGACCGACTTCAATGTCGTAGCCCCCCTGAACGAAAAACAAGACTAGGACGTTGGCGCAGGCTAAAAACCAAAGCCCCTTGATCAAGGCCTCGAAACGAGAAGTCGCCTTGGGGTCAGCGGGAGCAACCAACTGCAGTAGTTGACGAAACGTCACTGTTCCCCCCTCTTTCAGATTCATGTGGCCTTCGACCTTTCAGCAGATGCAGCGTCAATTCAGTTCCGCGCAGCGGTCAAGCAGCTGACTGTCCACCGTCGCCACTCTTGAGGAATCAGCCAGATGCCTACGAACACAATTCCATCGAGGATTCCGGGAGTCCCATGTCGAAACGCTTCCTTCAGTATCGGCCAGAACGCCGATCGGTCCCCTTGCTCAATCGCGTTGGCGCTGACCCAGGTCAACAGAAAGGAGACGTAGGCTCGTGAGGTCACGAGATGACGGTTCTGCTGTATCCACGAAAACGAAAACCGCCAGTCCTTGCTGCTACTGATTGTCTGGAATTTCTCCTCTCTGTGCCAAATAGCGAGTGGCTCAGGGGCAGTCACAAACAGTACGACGGTATCAGCACGAACAGTGGCTCGGAGGAGCCAGTCGATGTCGTCATGCCTTCGGGACTCGGCTCGAAACGGGACTTTCTGCAGCAACTCTTTGGCCGTAAAAATCGTGGAGGATTGCACAAGCCCTTCTCCTCCGAACAGACGTGTGCGGCGAAACAGATACTCGCTCATGGGCTCACCAGGCGTCGGCAATCTGCGGGGCAACACGACATCGGTCGTTTCACTCCGCTTGATGAAACGGCACGAGATGATGGGATGTTGAAATGCCGACTGCTGGGCGATGCATAACTGGATATCGAGCTTGTTTGGAACCCATTCGTCGTCGTGGTCGAGTAAGGCAACCCATCGTCCTCGAGCTGCTTCAACTCCCGCGTTGCGAGCCTCTGCAGGTCCCAGATTGCGAGATAGGAGTTTGACTATTAATCTGGAGTCCTCTACTCCGCCTAGTGCCGCTACTGTCGCTTCATCGGGACCATCTACGACAACGACAACCTCAATGGCATCTAGAGTTTGACGCAGGGCGCTACGGACTGCCCGGACGACTAACAGTGGCCTATTCCGAGTAGGAATGACCACAGTTACTAGAGGGGCAATATGTTTCATTCTTATCTCCGACTCGGGCCTCGTGCTCGAGGGGGTTACACCCCCCGTCAATGACAGTCGCGACCACCTTGTGCCGGCAATCCGAGCGCTTGAAGCGAATCGCGCGGAGTGCAGAACACGAGCCGTCTCGACCGGGCTTGCCGCGTCAACCACTTCAGATTCCTGCGACAGTTCGCGCTCCACCACGGGTTCAACAGCACATCTGAACGGATCGCGAATGCGAGGTACGGCCGCGCCAACCTCTCCAATGTCTCTTCGATCGCCGGCTGCACAAGCTCAGGCGGCTCCCACAGACGCAGCGTTCCATATCCCGTCGGAATTGGCCCCATTGAACTCCACCGTCTCCTCAAGTACCGTCGCCATCTCAGTCCCCGCTCAGACATCACACCCGACGCGAGGGGAATGACCCACGTCCCCTCCGACCGATCCGCATCCCCCTCTCGAAAACACCCAACCCGCGGCCGGTAGGGTCCCATCTCCACCGACTGATAATCCGGGACCAATCCTGTATACCCTTCACTGATGGCCAGCGCCCTTATCGGCTTCTCCCCGGGCTCAATCGTCATATCGAACCGGCACCCCACCCGATCCAGGGTTGCCCTCACCTGATCGTCGAAATATCGATCCCCCATCCGTACTGATTCGCACTCCTTCCCGAACACAGACCGGAACGCCGTAAAGGACTTCACCATGCAATGCTCCACCCACGATGGGTTCCCGTAATCAGGCACCCATCCGTAAAGAGCCCCATCCCATCGCCAGGCATGAGGATGCACTCCATGCTCGTCGCCCGCCATGACCGTCTCCGCGACCTCCGCTTCGTATCGCCTCAGCGCCCACTCCGCAGCCCCATACACCATCTCGACCTGGGGATCCACGCGCCAGAACCAGTTCAGCCGAGCCACCTCTCCTGATGCATCCGCCATCCGCAGGCGGAGCTCGTGCAGGTACGGATAGAGTCGCTCGAAGCCCCACCACGGCTCGGCCTTCGTGGGGTCTGGACGACGGAGGTCAGGCTCGACGTCGATACACAAGATCACCGGAATGCATTCACCCATGGGGATTACTCCTTGGAAGCCTCTGAATACAGGTACCGCTACAAACCTCGAAGCACCACCATGTATGAGATCACTCCTTTCCGGAAATACCTCCGACTCTGAGCGGAGCCATTACCGTTGTTCGACTCGCATCCGAATCCCGTTCCTCGGCCGCAAGGTCATCTTGGGCTCAGGCACGATTGCCTGCCCAGGCACCAGTGACAATCTGAATCGCTGCGCGATCGAGGCCAGCACTAACGTGGCTTCCATCTTGGCAAAATGCTCTCCGATACAGACGCGCGCACCGCCGCCGAACGGGAAATAGGCAAACTGTGGGCGATCTTTTTTTGCGGTTTCTGTAAATCGTTCCGGGTCGAATCTCTCAGGATTCTGGAAATACCTGGGATGTCGATGCGTGACATACTGGCACAGATAGATTTTTGATCCCGCAGGGATTGTCGCACCGCTCGGTAGCGTGTCCTCTGCCTGCGCAATCCGCACAAAGAGCCAGGTGGGCGGGTACAACCGCATCGATTCGGCAAGGACCATCCCCAGATACGGTAGCTTGGGTAGATCCTCCACGCTGGGGAGACGACCACCGATGACTTCATCCACCTCCGCAAA
>CXWL01019469.1_pt1 | contig 11102 bp, 11 predicted proteins | sample 590931 | NCBI WGS metagenome assembly CXWL01 (sample SAMEA3498368, study PRJEB10139) | groundwater metagenome | biome: water well; material: biofilm material | place: Germany | collected 2015-04-27 | reverse complement strand
GTATAACGCAAACGCATAGACAGCCATCATGGGAATCGATGCAGCGGGAGAACCGCTCGATTGATGAGCCAAAACCGCCATCACGCCGACCAGGACAAAAAAGACCCATTCGATAAGCACGCCCGGCACAGATTGCCAGACGCTATCTCGAACATGTAGAACGCGCAACTCCCTGCCTTGCTCGCAATAGTGTGACATCCACCGATCAGCTGCATTGGCAGCAAATATCTCCTTAATCCCGGCCATGAATTCAACGACGATTCCGAGCTCCCTCGACAAAGCTGCAGTGCGTCGCTTCCCGACGACATGAGACACTCGCTTTGAGGCCTGGCGAAGCAGACCATACAGAAGACCGCCCGCGCCTATGATCCCAAGCGTCAAGGGCCAACTAATGGTCATCAGCAATAGACAGATGGCGAACACAATGAAGCCTTGAGCGAGAATGGAAGGGAACAGCAACAACATCAGTCCAAGACTTTGCGGAGCAGTAGTCAACCGGTAACTCAAATCTCCATGCGAATGAGCGATGAAATAGGAATAGGGTAATTGAGTCAGCCGGGCAAACAACTCCTGCTTCGTTTCATGAACGACTTTGGCTCCGCCGTAGGCGATCAGATAGTCCCTCATCAAAACGGCGAGGGATTTGGCCGTAATAAACCCCACCATTAATACAACAGATGTGACCAGGCGATCCCGGCCTGGGAACAGCGTCACCATCGACTCGAGAAATGACAACACGCTTCCGCCACGTACAGACGCATCGCCACCCAGCACCGTCGTCACAAGCGGGAAGAGTGCACCGACACTCAACGCTTCGAGGACAGCTGCCACCAGCAGCACCACAGCAAGACAGCCGTACAACGCTTTACGTCGACTGAGGAAAAACCAAATCGAACTTTGCTCCAACATGCTTTATCTCACGATGAACACACCCGCGCAAAAATACACGAAAGAGGCGACGCGGAAACCTCCTTGGGGCCATTTAGCAGAGCACCCAACAGCAGCATATTGGCCCAACACGCGCTACTTTCCCGTTGATTGAAAAGATCTGACGCCCTGGCCCAATTACCTAACAGCGTACAACCGCACCCGTAGATAACAGACTCAAACGGATCACCAGAGCCCCCGGGACTAATCATGAAAGTTCGCGAGACTCGGCACGATCGCTAACGGCATCCAGCGCCACTCGCAGGAGTTCTGCCCGACCTGAAGCAAAGGTCACGAGAGGCGCCGGCTGAAAAGCAGGCATAAGTGTTTTCGTGGGATCAAAGTATACGGCGTGAGCGCCTCTACTACTCGCAACATAGGCCGGCGATGAATAGGGCACCACAATCACCAAATCGCTGTTGGCAAGCAACGCATACATATTGGTTTCAAAGGGAATCAATTCGAGGCCTCCACCCGATGCGCTGAGGCGACTGATGAGATCTATATATCGCGGATCGTGTAGGCGCGGGTTGTAACTCCGCTTATGCTTGAGAGACAGCCGAACACGTCTTCCGGTCCGTACTTCAAGCTCCCGGCACACCGACAACGTCTCCTCGACAAACTGTGTCATAGTTTCCGTGCTGTAGTAATTTCCGAGAAGCCCGATAGACTCGGCGACAGCATCTTTCACGGGGGTAACATCAAACACCGTGAACATGATGTCATCGGAGGCATCTTTAGGAACCGCGGAAACGGGCGGCAGATACCAAAGGATGGGTCCAACCACGTGGATGTCTCCCGGTATCGACATCGTTCTCAAATACGCCGCGTAGGCATCGGTCCACACCCACGACACATCAATGCGCATATGGCGAAAATTCGGAATATTGACCTTGATAGGCTCATCCGCATAGACCAGCGGAACAGTGTTTTGCGAATACCAGACCAGATGTGTGAGAAATCGTCTTCCTGGAAGATCACTCATCCATAGCGGCTGAGAGGAATAATTTGAATTGGTAATCACGACAGCCTCAATCAGGCTCTTCCGATTCAAATACGTCACCAAGGCATGATACGCAAAATCTCTCCCAAGAAGGCTGACCAACGGCAGACGAATCACCGCAAACACATAGGCCCCCGCAGCCTGAAGATGCTCTAACATAAAGCGCAGAAAATCGATCAGGCTTCGCACATTTCCCTGTAACAGCGCAAACAAGGGGAACCGGGCATATTCAAATCGGTTAGGCTGAACCGGTCGAATCTTACTGGCAGTTTGAACAACCATGCGGGTTGCTTCTGACAACGGGNNCCACGACTCAGGACGGCCAACAGCGCAATGCCCGCCACATGCAACCAATGAAGAGCAAACTCCACCATAGACCGAACCACGCACAGCGGACGGAGGCGGACCGTGCCAGAAGGCGTCTCAACCGTGAAATCTGAAAACCGTACAACCTCGGACGCGAGAACGAGAGGGCTGCCATGCTCAGCACCTCGTGCACACTCCTGAATAAACGGTACCAGTCCTACTTCAACCACGCGCTGAACCAATCTACTGGCGAGGGAATTCCTACGATAGCCAAGCACATCGAAGGCTGCGATTTCGGCCCATGCTTCAACGCGAGAGATTACAGACTCAAACTCGACGTATCCTCGTTCAGTGCGAAATAGGCGACTCCCTCGTAGAGGGCGATGGGCCGACGGGGCCTCAGGCATCAAGATGCAACACCATACTGATCGATACACTCGAATCAATCACGATCCGATTGGTCTGTTCTTGTCTAAAACCGGCCTTCTCATATGCGCTAATCGCTGCAACGTTTTCGGGGGCAACACCCAGCACGATTTCCTTGATAGCTCTTTTCTGATGGAGCCACGCCCCTGAATGCTGAATTACTTCTTCGGCAACACCTTTGCCCCGCCACTCACATTCGCCAATCAGTATTCCCATTACAGCAAACCCATGAGCCCTGTCGACAGGTTCATACTTGATGTTACCGATGTGTTCCTGTCCGGCGCGGGTAAAAATACCAAGAAACAGGACATCATCACGCTGCTCACGCAGCCTGATATATGCGCGTAAACTCTCCATGCTATGGTCCGATTTTGCTGCTTCAATGTATTCGGACACCGACTTGTCGTCGAACCAGCCACAGTAGCGGGAAGTAACGTGATCCTGGGTCAGAGGACGAAGGATAAACCGCGGAGTATAAATGGGATCCACTATCCGAGCAGGTCCCACGACATCGGCGTTCCCTTTTTCACATCCTGTTTCACCTGACGGCCCAGGAGGATGTCGAAGTACTTCGGGGGCAACCCCCTGCCTGGACGGATGCAACGAACATTCTCTCTCGTCAACACATCCCCGGCCTTGAGATCATGCACAACATAGATTGACCGTCTAAACACCGTCGATGGCTTTTCCGACTCAGTCGGGCCATACACCACTCGCCCCAATGACTGCCACGCCCGGCATGTCTCAACCACCAGCATGGACATCTCTTCAGGCTCGAGTGAAAAGGCGCTGTCTACCCCGCCATCGGCACGGCTAAGGGTGAAATGTTTTTCGATGACGGTGGCACCAAGCGCCACACTGGCCACTGAAACCCCGACCCCCATGGTGTGGTCGGACAAACCCACTTCGCAGCCGAACAGCTCGCGCAGATGCGGGATAGTCATGATATTGGNNGCCATGCCGGTTGAAATAATGAGCGGTTTTCCTGTCGCCGCCACGCGGCGAATCAACGGCAGGTCGGTATTCTCAAAGGACGCGATCTTGTAGCATGGCACATCCAGGCTTTCGAGAAATTCCACCGCCGTGTCATCAAAAGGCGTGCTGAAGGGGACCATGCCCAATCCACGCGCTCGGTCGAAGATAGGCTTGTGCCACTCCCAGGGAGTGTAGGCCTTCCCGTAAAGCTCATAGAGCGAAGCCCCAGCCCACAGACTCTTTGGGTCGCTGATGTGAAACTCCCGCTCGTCCAAATCAAGTGTCATTGTGTCCGGCGTGTAAGTCTGGATTTTCAATGCATGGGCACCCGCCTTGGCAGCGACCTCAACGATTTCAAGGCCTCGTTCAAGCGATTGGTTATGGTTGCCGGACATTTCGGCGATGACAAAAGGAGGCTCGCCAGCGCCGATTTTTCTGCTGCCAATGGAAATCATATGCCTGCTCCTGTATCCACGCTCTCAATAACGGATGCGCCCTGAACTCTCACCAAAACGCGGCCCTGTGGGATTTCAGGAAAAACAACAGATTTCCCCTCTATTTCATCAAGCGCCCACAATACATCGCTAAAGCCTATTCGGTGTCGCATTAGAACGGTTGACGAAAAACGCGGATTAATCTCGAAGACACGCGGTCCCTTATCGGTTAGCCGCAACTGGACATTCATGCTTCCCTGCAAATCGAGGCCTTGTGCGATGGCCTCACACATACGGGAAGTCTCATCGTCCTTGATCACTTTTGCCCAACCAGTAAACCCACCAGTCAAACGTCGAAGCATCAAAAGGCTAGCAACTTCGCCGGTGCGGCTTCGATATACGGCACAAGTCACCTCGCGGGTAGCTGGTTCCAGCAGTTCCTGGTATATCGCACAGGGGTAACGTTTCACTAGGTATTCCGCATCTTCATCGTTAGCAACGGTGAATACCGCACGGGAGCCTGAACCGAGTCGATTCTTAAGGATGCAGGGATAAGAAGTCGGGCGACCTTCGCTCACTGGCTTGGTCCAAGGTACCGGTATGCCGAGTCCGGAAAGGGTGCGCATTGTTTCGAGTTTGTCCAGCCCCGCTCTGACCACCTGTTCTCCAGAAGTGATCCATTGCACCCCGGGAGCCAATTCAGAAAATGGCCTAGTTACAGCCAGCTCCGGCTCCGACATGGGAATCACCACATCGATAGAATACTTCATAACGATGGCTTTGATCGCGTCTAAATACTTCGGAGAACCTGCACTGGGGACCAAAGCAAACCGATCAACAAACAAATGCCCTCCATGCTGCTCATGCACGTCTACCCCGATCAGGTACACACCCGGTCGCTTCTCTCTGAAAATGGCAGCAACGCCTTGGGCAATATCACCGCCGATTCCCGTAATAAGGATTACTTTTTTCATGTGCGGATAAGAACGTCTGCGAGATAGGGTAATTCAGGCTGGCGTTGCTGACATTCCCGGACCAGCACAGAAGAGTCATATGCTTCCTGATGGAACTGCAGGCTGCGGTCTCCCGTATCAAAAATCGCCCAGTGTGCCCCCGGTTTGCGATTACGCGGCTGTCCGACCGATCCGGAATTGACAACCAGTGTTTTGCCAATCTGATGACGCATGGGGTAATGCGTATGACCCAGCACGACTAGGTCAAATTCCTGCACGGCACAACGATCCAGCATCGCTGGCTGCGCGTCCGGATAGACATACTGATCGTTATCCCACGGCGCACCATGGCACAATAAAATCCTGCAATTATCGATATCGAGTTTCAGAGGATGCGGCAGAGCACATAGTTGATCGAGCTGCTGGGCGTCAAGCTGCTCGATGGCGCAGCGTAAACCGGTTCCGTAGCGCGCATCGACACGTGACAGAAATGCCGGATCCGACCGCGCAGCAACCAGCATGTCCTCATGATTGCCGCGCACCACAACGCTGCTCCAGGGAGCAAGCAACTCCAGAACCTCTCCGGGCCAGAAATAATAGCCGACGAGGTCCCCTGTGATCAGCAATTGCTCAACACCATATTTTCTGGCAGCGGCCAGTACCGCTTCCAGAGCAAAGTGGTTACCGTGAACGTCACCGAGCAGTGCCAACTTCACTGGCAGCACTCTTTGCGAATATCGATCAATGCTTCGCGAAATGCGCGCGGCGCAGGCAGAAAAGGGGAAGGCTTTATGACTTGATCCATAGCCTCCGGCCCGTTCTTGATCACGGGATGCTGCCCCGGAGAAAACGTATCGCAGACTCCCCGCAGCATTTCGCTGACCGAGATGACTTCGCGGCCGGCAAGTAAATGCGTCCCCCCCAGATGTTCATGGAGTGCATAGACAATTGCCTGTGCTACATCCTTGACGTAAACATAGTTTCTCAATGCTTTACCTGATCCAATTTGAAACGGCGGCTCATCTTTGATTGCACCGCCAATGGCGCGATTCAGACTCAGATGGGCGGGTCCACCGGCACCGAACACGCCAGCGATGCGAAGAACACAATGTTTTGCGTTTGAAGTCGCAAGCAGCTGCTCACCCAGCCATTTACTTTTCGCATAAGCCGTATCCGGACAGAGCGGTGAGTCGGATTCGATCGTCTCCCGCCTGACACCGTGAACAATTGCGGCAGAAGCGAATATCAGGTGCGCATCCCAGAGACCGGCAAGATAAGCCAGGCAACCCGTTGCCAATACGTTTGGCACAAACAACCCTGCTTCAGTTTCGCCAGTCCAGCCAACGCGCGCACCGAGATGCACGATGGCATCGAAGCGAACCTGCTTCGCCAGAACAAGAAGCGATGCAGGCTCCGCGAGATCGAGGTAGACGATTCCCTCTGCTGGCAGTTCAGCGGCTGCCCTTGAGCCCCTAGTAATTTTCCAGCCCGCATCAGCTAGGGCAGGCACAGCCGCTCGACCCAGAAAACCGGTTGAGCCTGTAACTAGCACGGTTTTAGTGGTGGCCATTTAACCGAGTCCAATTGGCAGCAGAAATGCGGTGATATCTCTGCCAAATCCAAGTTTCGCGGCTGCTGACCAGAACTGGATCACATCTTCGATGGGTCGTGCATGGATGAGGTTTTCAATTTGCACGCGGGCCTTGTGAGCAGCTTTGCCTGCCGATTTGTCCCGTACGTAATTCGAACCGGGGTGAAACAGGAACCAGTCCACAGGGAAGTCACCAAGCATCTCCGCGCACTCCCAGCTCGTCGCGTTGGCAGTATTTGCCAGACTATCACAATCAAAATAAGTCAAATGATCGGGTGGCGCCACCCAGAACGCATTATCAATATGCTGATGGGACAACGCCCCACGCTGTGTGATGGAACAGTCGTTCGGCACGGTTACCACGCTAAGCCCGCCGGCTGATACCAGCGCTCGCAGCGATTCAAGCAGATCGAGCGGATCAATCACGTGCTCCAGCACATTCTGCAGCCAGACCACATCGTAGGTTGTGCCGGCTCTGATCTCGGCCTGTAGCAGCGCAAAAATATCTCCCGTCACCAGAACATCCATGCAGCCCGGGTTCTTTGCTCCAACCCCAGCGGAACTGAAATCAATTCCTTTTACTGACCAGCCTTGCTCGCGGAAAAATGCCAGCGCATAACCCTCGCCGCAGCCAACATCAAGCAACCGCCCTGTGCTTTCACACACCTGGGGAATAAGATGCTGGAGAACTGAATACCTTTGTTCCAACTTCGCTCTAAAATACAACAACTCGTCTTTCGTGTACTCCAGTTCATAGCTACCCTTAGCCTCCTGGTAGTATTTATCTGCATAATATCGCTGCAACTCTTGAGGAGTTGGTTTTTCAGCTATCTCCCAGAAGCCAAGCCGATGCTTTTTGAGTCGTTGATCCACAAAAATTCCCTTATACTTATTGAGTAACAACGCGGGGGATAGAGTGCGAAATTTCTGCTTTCTGAATGATGCGATACATCGCATCCTGCAGCCCCTCCCCCTCTGCCTGTACCACACGGAGAGCCGCCTCTCCAATCCGCTTGACCCGTTGTGGATCTTCAAGCATTCCGGTAATGGCGCGGGCGTAATCCTCAGGTCTGAGCTGGGTAGACCATCCCAAGTATTCAATCGCTCCCAGCTCAGCGACATCCTCTGTGGTACGCTCCTGATTGGCGGCAGAAACCACCGTAATCGTAGGCAGCCCCAGGCAGTACCGTTCCCACATGGTGGCACCACCAGCACCGACACCAAGGTCAGCATTGTGTATCAAATCGGCCATATTGGATACCTGACTGTGGAAGGCCACATTAGGCAATTGATTACATAAAGCCTGAATTGTATCTCGATTGGGGTTACCTGCCCCAACCACGACGTCCACTCCGATATCCGGCCTGTCGATCAGCGTCAATGCTTCCACCACTTTCTGCGTTTGATTGGTAGGGTCACTACCACCCAAAAAAACCAGAATACGCCTTACAGTCCCATCCCGCAGTCTGAGCCGTTTCCTGGCATCGGCAAATTCAGGCCGCAATAATACGTACGCCGGGCCAAGCAAGGTAACGCATTGTTGCGGCACCAACATCCGGTAGCGTCGGTCCATATCACGATAGTAGTTCTGGTCAAGCAACAGATCGCAGTCATGTTGCCGGTTCGCAAGGTCGTCAATAACCATGAGCTTGGATACATGCGGGCGAAGCATGCGCTCCCATATTGCATCAAGTTCATAGTGATCAACCACCAGCCAATCAAGGCCATCCGGAAATAATTTTCTGGCAGCTCCCAGCGTCGCCATGGCATCTTCCTCCTGTGCACCGCAGCCTGGCGCAGCCGGAGACAATCTGACGCATGGATATCCATGCGCCTGCAGCAAATCAAACAAACCACCTGGGAGATCGCGGCAAGCGAAAGCCACAGATGAGCCTTTACCACGGAGCTGATCGGCCAAAGTCAGACAGCGCATTAGATGGCCACTGCCAATCTCTACCGAAGAGTCAGTTCTGATGAGCACCTTCATATTGTTGCTACAGTCTGCCTGAATATAACGCTTCATTCTTTACTTCCGATTAGAATAGTCAGAAGAAATTAGATGCATCAGGTCTTGCACCTAGGATCTAGAAGACCTTTGAGTTTCAATCCTTATGTAATAATGAGCCAATGCCTAGAGCCAGAGTCACGCCCTATAGGAAGAGGAATGATCAGTGGAGAGGGTAATAGCTCCCGTTCCGGGGCTGCTATCCGGCGTTTCAAATCTTTTTGCGAAATACCGGCTTGGCCGGCCGGCCGAGCAGCAAGCCTTCCGTCGATGCCTTTTCTATCGCCTGACGATAGACCGCGCAGGCGGCGTCGAAGGCCTCGGTAATGCGATCCATCTCGGCCTGCTGGTGCGACCAGGTCGGGTAGAACAGGCCTTGAAACAGGATGCCGTGGGCGATCATCTCCTGCATCATCAGGGTGCGGAAGGCATCGTCGGGCACACCGTCTGCATTCCGGCAAACCAGGGCAAGCAGGCAGGGATAGCCGACCACCTGCAAGGCCTCGCCTACGCCATGGCTGCCGGCAATTTCAACCAGTCTCCGCTTGAGTGCTTCACCCCGCCCCCAATTGCTCTCGATCATTTTGTGCCGCTGGAACTCCCGGATCGTGGCCATCATCGCCGCCAGGCCGGTCGTTTCCGCTCCATGGGTGGTGGAGATCAGAAACAGTTTGTCATCGCCTTCACGGCGAATCCCGCCAAGTTCCATAATGTCTGCGCGGCCAGTCAACGCGCAGGCCGAAAAACCGTTGGCAATCCCTTTGCCCCACGTCGCGAGATCGGGCTTGACGCCGAAATAGTGCTGCGCCCCTTTCAGACTCCATTTGAACCCGCTGATCATCTCGTCCAAGACGAACACGACGCCCCGCTCTTTGCACAACGCCGCCACCTTGCGCAGAAAATCTTCCTTCGGCGGATCGAACTTCACCGGCTCCATGATGAGGCACGCGATGTCGTGGTCATTGTCGACCAGCAAAGCCTCCACCGACTCATAGTTGTTGTAGCTGAATGCCGCGGTCATTGACCGCACGCGCTCGGGAATACCACGATCGCAGAGCGTGGTTACGATAAACCAGTCGTCATAGCTGAAGAAGTTGTGTTCACGGGCAATGGCCACCCGATTGCGGCCTGTAAAGGCGCGTGACAGCTTTACGGCCGCCGTCGTCACGGTCGAACCATTCTTGGCGAATTTGACCATGTCACCGGATTGCACGGTGTCCAGAAACAGCTCCGCCGCTTCCAGTTCGATCCAGGCCGGGCGTTGGAAGTTGGTTCCCTGGAATGCCGCGTCACACACTGCCTGGGCGACTGGCTCATAGCCATGGCCGATGCAGACGGAGGTGAGGCCCATGCTGCAATCTATGTATTCATTGCCATCGGCGTCCCAAACATGAGCACCCTTGCCCCGAACGATCACCCCGGGTGCATTGTAGGGAAACTGATCATCCCCCTTCGAATAGGTATGCGCCCCGCCGGGAATTAGATTATGAATACGCTCCGAGAAGGCCCTTGATTTGGCAAATTTGTCGATTCTATTCATCATCTTAGCCCTGTAAGTTATTCACGCCTATTCCGACGATTTGCTCCAGATGAAATCCACAGACTCATTGCCATCGACATCCACACCCTGGAACCTAGCCCCCGTTGAATGAATACAGAAAAAACACCTTTGGGATAATGCGTTTTGCTCTTGCCGAAAGTTTAACCACACTCCGAAATTGTCCTCAAGGCGCGATCAAGGAGTTTTTCCCGCTTTTTCGTATGCATGCATGTAACTTGCCAACCTGAAAATTAAATGGGGCCTGACTACACAGCTGTCATCAGTCGAAACAAGCGCTCGGCATAGGCCAGGTCTTCTGCCGTATCGATGTCCACTGCCCTCTCGCTCGGCATAATGTAAGAGAGTACCTTGCCCGTGAGCGGATTGTCTTCTTGCAGATGCTCGACACCCCAAAAACTAAACGGGCCACACTCATAGTAAGCATGCTGCAGATCCTGTGAGCGAATGAGCAAGCTATCCGGGGAAACAGCAGTCATCATTCCATTCGCATCGCGGCGGAAGGCCCACTCGATCGGTGCCGGATAGCGGGCATAAACCAACAGCGGGTGCTGCCCTGAAAAACGGTCGAAGATATCGAAGGCCTCAACCACGTCATTGCTGCGGACCAGGGGGGCATTCGGCATCATGCAGCAAACCTGGGTATATACCTGCCCTCGCTTCCGATATTCGTCGACCACCCAGCGCAGCACGGGAACAAGCCCGGTAAAGTCGTCTGCCAACGTCGGATCCCGCATGAAGTCCACTTCGGAACCGAGCTTTGTTACCACATCGCAAATTTCTTCCGAGTCCGTGGAGACGTGAATCTTATCGAACAGCCCGGACCGCTCTACCGCGTCGAGAGCGTATGCGATCATCGGCCGCCCACAGAATGGAATAATGTTTTTCCCAGGGATGCGCTTACTTCCTCCTCTGGCCGGGATC
>CXWL01036637.1_pt1 | contig 11103 bp, 10 predicted proteins | sample 590931 | NCBI WGS metagenome assembly CXWL01 (sample SAMEA3498368, study PRJEB10139) | groundwater metagenome | biome: water well; material: biofilm material | place: Germany | collected 2015-04-27 | reverse complement strand
GCACCGCGTTCTTGATCCAGGTGGCCGCCACCGGATGGTTGCCGGCCGTGTTGGAACCGATCACCAGCGCCAGCTCGGCATTCTCAACATCAGTGACCTGATTACTGACGGCGCCACTGCCCAGGCCTTCGAGCAAGGCGGCCACGCTGGAGGCATGGCACAGGCGGGTGCAGTGGTCCACGTTGTTGCTGCCAAAGCCGGTGCGCACCAGCTTCTGGAACAGATAGGCTTCTTCGTTGCTGCCTTTTGCCGAGCCAAAACCGGCCAAGGCTTTGGGGCCATGGGCGTCGCGCAACTGGACCAAACCGCGTGCCGCGACGTCCAGCGCCTCGTCCCACGTAGCGGGGCGAAACACGCTGGCCCAGTCTGCAGGCGAACGTGATACGTTGACGTCCTTGGGCACATCGGCACGCCGAATCAGCGGTTGCGTCAGGCGGTGGGCGTGGTGCACGTAGTCAAAACCAAAACGCCCCTTGACGCACAAGCGGCCCTGATTGGCCGGGCCTTCGCGGCCCAGCACGCCGACGATTCTGTCGTCCTTGATTTGATAGCTCAGCAGGCAGCCGACGCCGCAGAACGGGCAGACGGAATCGACGGCACGCGACGACATGGATTGCCGCGCGGTATTCGTCATTGCGAGGAGCGCAGGCGACGCGGCAATCGCAATGACGGAGGTGACCGGCACCTTGACGCTCAGTGCGCCGGTGGGGCAGGCCTGCACGCACTCGCCGCAGGCCACGCAGGAGCTGGCACCCATGGCGTCGCCCAGGTCGAACACGATCTGGCTGTGGGCGCCACGCCCGGCGTAGCCAATCACGTCGTTCACCTGTAGCTCGCGGCACGCGCGCACGCAGCGGGTGCATTGGATGCAGGCATCCAGGTTGACCGCCATGGCGGGGTGCGACAGGTCGGGGGCGGGCTGGGTGCGGGTCAGCGCGCGCAGGGCTGCTCGCACCCGCACGCGTGAACGCTCGGCCCAGTCGCTGAGCTCGCCGTAGGGGCGCGCTGGGATAGATGCCGGTTCAAGCCCAGGATGACTACCTTCCTCTGAGGAAGGACCGGTGCCTAGCATGGCGGCGCCTGAGTCGCGATCCATCTCCGGCAAGTCCGACAGCAACAGCTCCAGCACCATGTTCTGGCTCTTGAGTGCACGGTCGCTGTGGGTCTGCACCTCCATGCCCGGTGTAACGGCACGGCAGCAACTGGGGGCCAGCGTGCGTTCGCCCGCCACCTCCACCACACAGGCGCGGCAGTTGCCCTCGGCACGCATGCCGTCCTTGTAGCAAAGGTGCGGTATGGCGACGCCATGGCGCTGCGCGGCCTTCAGAATGCTCTCGCCCGGTGCAGCCCGAACCGGCTCGCCGTTGAGCGTGAAATCGACGGCGGTCACACTAGCCACCAATCTCGTGCGCAAAGTACTGCTGCACGCAGCGCAAGGGGTTGGGTGCGGCCTGGCCTAGGCCGCAGATCGATGCGTCCACCATCACCGCACTCAGATCGTTGAGGGTAGGCAGGTCCCACACCGGGGCTTCCATCAGCTTGGCGGCCTTGACGGTGCCGACCCGACACGGCGTGCACTGACCACAACTCTCGTCGGCAAAGAAGCGCATGGCGTTCAACGCGGCATCCCGCGCGCGGTCAGCTTGGCTGAGCACCACCACCGCGGCCGAGCCGATGAAGCAGCCGTGGGGCTGCAAGGTGTCAAAGTCCAGCGGCACATTGGCCAGGCTCGCGGGCAAGATGCCACCCGAGGCACCACCGGGCAGGTAGGCATAGAGACTGTGGCCATCCGCCATGCCGCCGCAGTATTCGTCGATCAGCTCTTGCAGCGTGATGCCGGCCGGCGCCAGCTTGACGCCGGGCTGCCGGACGCGCCCGCTGACGCTGAAACTGCGCAGCCCCTTGCGGCCATGGCGGCCAAAGCCGGTGAACCAGCTTGGGCCTTTTTCCAGGATGTCGCGCACCCAGTGCAGGGTCTCCAGGTTGTGCTCCAGCGTCGGGCGGCCAAACAAGCCGGCCTGCGCGATGTAGGGCGGGCGCAGGCGGGGCTGGCCGCGCTTGCCTTCGATGCTCTCGATCATGGCCGACTCTTCGCCACACACATAGGCGCCCGCGCCACGGCGCAGCTCGATCTGCGGCAAGGGGCAAGGCGGGTCGGCCTGCAGGGCATCGAGCTCGCGCTGCAGCATGCGCCGCAGTGCGTGGTATTCATCGCGCAGGTAGATGTAGCAACGCTCGGTGCCGGCCAGTTGCGCGGCGATCAGCATGCCTTCCAGAAAACGGTGCGGATCGCGCTCCAGGTAATAGCGGTCCTTGAACGTGCCGGGCTCACCCTCGTCGATGTTGACAGCCATGTAGCGCGGGCCAGGTTGCTCGCACACGATGCGCCACTTGCGTGCTGCCGGAAAACCGGCGCCGCCCAGGCCGCGCAGACCCGAGTCTTCCAGAGCCCGGAAGATGTCTTCGGGGTCTTCCTCGCTGTTGACGATAGCCGCCGCCGTGCCATAGCCACCGGCTTCGCGGTAGGCGCAATATGCTACAAAATCAGGAGCTAGCTCATCAATATCCGCTTCGTCCGGAGCATGATTCAATGCTTCAAGCACGCTGGTTTCGGTGGCCTGGGCCAAGGCTCGATGCCCCAGCAGTGCGGCGGGCGCCTGCTCGCAGCGGCCGATGCACGGCGCGTCCACCACCCGCACATCGGGACCNNCCCGCACATCGGGACCTATCACGGCCTTCAGCCGCTCGGTCAAGGCTTGCGCGCCGGCCATCGCGCAACTCTGGCTCTGGCACACGCGCAGCGTCACCGCAGGGGGGGTCTGGTCGTCCTTCAAAACCTCAAAGTGATGGTAGAAGCTGGCCACCTCAAACACCTCGGCCATGGGCAAGCCGGTCATGCTGGACAGTGCCACCAGGTGGCGCTCAAACAAAGCGCCGAAATGGTCGTTGAGCAGATGCAACTGCTCGATCAGCAAGTCGCGTCGATAGCCCTCGGGCGGTCTCGCGCCCACCAGGGCGTAGACCTCCAACAGTGCATCGCCGTCGGGCTGCCTCCCTTTGAGGTGCGCCACGGCGCGCTGCGCGGGCGTCTCAGGCCGGACCAGGACGATGGGGATGGACTTCAAAGTAGGGGTCATGGCATGCAAGGCACGTTGGATAGACTGCCCAAGCTTACTACCGCACGGGGCGGTTTCCTGCGCTCCCTGGCGACTTCGTAGCGAGTGTATGCATCGCTTGGGGGCAGGCCCCGGTCGCCCACCCCGACACACGCCCCGTGCCGGACCATGGCAGACTAGACATCCAGCCACTTCGGGAGACCGCCGTGAACCCATTACCGCCCACCAAACAGGCCGCGCTGATCATTGGTGCGGGCGACGCCACCGGCAGCGCCATCGCCCGGCGTTTTGCCCGCGAAGGGCTGATTGCCTGCGCCACCCGGCGCGACGCCAACAAGCTGCAACCCTTGATCAAAGAAATCGAAGCCAGCGGCGGCCAGGCGCACGGTTTTGGCTCCGACGCGCGCAAGGAAGAGCAAGTGATCGCCCTGGTGGAGCAAATCGAGCGCGACATTGCGCCGATCGAGGTGATGGTGTTCAACATCGGTGCCAACGTACCCTGCAGCATTCTGGAAGAAACCGCGCGCAAGTACTTCAAGATCTGGGAGATGGCCACGCTGAGCGGCTTTCTGGTTGGGCGCGAAGTGGCCAAACGCATGGTGCAGCGCCAGCGCGGCACCATCATCTTCACCGGCGCCACGGCGGGCCTGCGCGGCTCGGCCAACTTTGCGGCCTTTGCCGGTGCCAAACATGCCCTGCGGGCCTTGGCGCAAAGCATGGCGCGCGAACTGGGACCGAAGAACATCCACGTGGCCCACGTGGTGGTGGATGGCGCCATCGACACCGAGTTCATCCGCACCAGCTTTCCGGAACGCTACGCCCTGAAAGACCAGGACGGTATTCTCAACCCCGATCACATCGCCGACAACTACTGGCACCTGCACGCCCAGCCACGTGACGCCTGGACCCACGAGTTGGATTTGCGCCCGTGGATGGAGCGCTGGTAAATCACTTCGGCCTAGTGAAGAAAGCACCACCACGTCATCGCGAGCGTAGCGCGGCGATCCATGCCCCAAAGCGCAGTCATGGATTGCCGCGCTTCGCTCGCAATGACGACAAAAGGCACTTTGAAAATTTCTCGCTCCCCTACTTCCTGGAGACACCCCCATGACCAAACAAGTTGAGTTCTTCTTTGATTTCGGCAGCCCCTACAGCTACCTGGCCTACCACCAGTTGCCCAAGATTGCCGCCAAGCGAAACGCCACCATCGTCTGGCGTCCGATGCTGCTCGGTGGTGTTTTCCAGGCCACCGGTAACCACAGTCCCATCGAGATACCGGCCAAGGGGCGCTACTCACTGATCGATCTGCAGCGCTGGGCGCAGCACTTCGGTGTGCCGATGACGATGAACCCGCATTTTCCGATCAACACCCTGACGCTTATGCGCGGCGCGGTGGCCCTGCAAGGGCGCGGCGAGGCGGAGTTTGAGCGCTACCTCGCCGCGATCTTTGCGGCGATGTTCGAGCGGCCACGCAACCTGGGTCAAGCCGAGGAAGTGACCGCGGTGCTGCACGAAAACGGCTTCGATCCCGTGCAGTTCCAGCGCCTGGTCAGCGACCCGACCGTGAAGGAGCAGTTGAAGCGCAACACCGAGGAAGCCGTGGCGCGCGGCGTGTTTGGCGCCCCCACCTTCTTCGTGGGCGAGCAGATGTTCTGGGGCCAGGACCGGTTGGATTTTGTCGACCAGGCGTTGTCCTGAGATCTTGCGGGACAGACCAAAGTGACACGGCGTGCACTTTGCTCTGTCCTCAACCGATCAGGGGTGTTCTTGCGGGACAGACCGCGGTGCACTTTGCTCTGTCCTCAACTGATCATCGCGGCCAGCGCTAAGACTCAATCACGTGTCTTTGGAGATCTTGATCGACGGGAACTTGCTTGAGAAGTCCTTATTCTTGGCCGCGATCGACACCGCCACCTGGCGCGCCACCGCCTTGTAGATGCCGGCGATCTCGCCGTCGGGGTCGGCCACCACGGTGGGCTTGCCGCTGTCGGCCTGCTCGCGGATCCGGATGTCCAGCGGCAGCGCGCCCAGGTAGTCCATCTTGTATTCGGCGGCCATCTTCTTGCCGCCCTCGGAACCGAAGATGTGCTCCACGTGGCCGCAGTTGCTGCACACGTGCACCGCCATGTTTTCCACGACGCCGAGAATCGGCACGCCGACCTTCTCGAACATCTTGATGCCCTTGCGCGCGTCCAGCAGCGCAATGTCCTGCGGCGTGGTGACGATCACCGCGCCGGTCATGGGCACGCGCTGGGACAGGGTCAACTGGATGTCGCCGGTGCCGGGCGGCAGGTCGACGATCAGGTAGTCCAGTTCGCGCCAGTTGGTCTGGCGCAGCAACTGCTCCAGCGCCTGGGTGGCCATCGGGCCGCGCCAGATCATGGCTTCGTCCTGCGCCACCAGGAAGCCGATCGACATCAGTTGCACGCCGTAGTTCTCCAGCGCCTCCATGGTCTTGCCGTCTTCACTCTCTGGCTTGCCATCCACGCCCATCATCATCGGGATGCTGGGGCCGTAGATATCGGCGTCCAGCAGGCCGACACTGGCACCTTCGGCGGCCAGCGCCAAGGCCAGGTTAACGGCGGTGGTGCTCTTGCCCACGCCGCCCTTGCCAGAGGCCACCGCCACGATGTTCTTGACACCCGGCAGCAGTTGCACGCCGCGCTGCACCGCATGTGGCACGATCTTGACGTTGAGGTTGACCGACACGTTCTCCACCCCCGGCACACCCTTGGCGGCGGCCACCAACGCCTTGCGAAAGCCGGCAATCTGGCTCTTGGCCGGGTAGCCCAGTTCGACATCAAACGCCACATCGGTGTCACCGACCGAGAGGTTCTTGATAGATTTGGAGGACACAAAATCGCGCCCCGTATTGGGATCGACAACGCTTTTGAGCGCGTCCAAGACTGCTTGTTCGGTGATGGCCATTGATTGCTCCGTAGATAGGGTCCGTTGGGGATAGTCTAGCGAACCCGGTTTTGTCCTCCAAAAGTCTAGGTGTATCGCGCCAGCACCCCACCGTGTGTTGCAGCCAGCCCATAGCGCGCACGATTTGGCATGACTATTGCGATGTTTTCCTGCGCTCCCGGTGGCGCCAAGGCCGATAATCGTTGCATGTCGGAACCCAGCGCAAAACCCACCAAAGCCGGCTTGCTGCTTACCGGCGGTGGCGCGCGCGCCGCCTACCAGGTGGGCGTGATGGAGGCGATTGCCAATATCCGCAAAGACTGCGGCGCCATCAACGAACCCAACCCGTTTCCCATCATCACCGGCACGTCGGCGGGCGCCATCAACGCCGCCGCCCTGGCCTGTGGGGCCGATCAGTTCGACGCCACGGTCCGCACGGTGGTGGAGGTGTGGCGCAATTTCCACGCGCACCAGGTGTACCGGGCCGACTCCATCGGCATGCTGCGCTCGGGCGCAAGCTGGATGACCTTGCTGTCGATTGGCTGGCTGCTGGCCAAGTGGCGGCGCGTCAAGCCGCGTTCGCTGCTGGACAACGCGCCCCTGCTGGATCTGCTGCAAGAACTGGTGCCGCTGGCACGTATCCCGGGCCTGATCGATGACGGACACATCCACGCGTTGGCGATCACGGCGTCGAGCTACAGCTCGGGTGACCACGTCACCTTTTTCGATGGGGCGCCCAGCGTCATGCCCTGGGTTCGCACACAGCGGCTCGCGGTGCGCGACCGCATCACGCACCAACACCTGCTGGCATCGTCGGCGATTCCCTTTGTTTTCCCGGCCAAATCCTTGCCAATCGATGGGCACGAGCAGTTTTTTGGCGACGGCTCCATGCGCCAGTCCGCGCCGGTGGCGGCGGCCATCCATTTGGGGGCCGAGCGCATTCTGGTGGTGGGCGCCGGGCGCATGCACGAACCCAAAAACGAAGTGCACCTGCACACCACCAACACCTACCCGTCGCTGGCACAGATCGCCGGCCACGCCTTGTCCAACATCTTTCTGGACGCGCTGGCGGTGGACATCGAACGGGTCAAACGCATCAACCAGACCATCTCGCTGGTGCCCGCAGAAATGCGCGCGGCCAGCGCCCTGAAGCCGGTCGAATTGCTGGTGATCTCGCCCACCCAGCGGCTCGACGGAATTGCCGCCAAACACGTGGGCGATCTTCCCGGCCCGGTGCGCACCATGCTGGGCGGCGTGGGCGTGTCATCAAAAAAGGCGGACGTCAAAGGCGCCGCGCTGGCCAGCTACCTGCTGTTCGAAAAAGGCTACACACGCGAATTGATGGCCCTGGGTTACGGCGATGCCATGGCCAAGAAGGGGGAAATCTGTAGCTTCTTTGGTTGGACCGATCCAGGCGGGAGCCCGACCGGCCCCGACAACGCGGCGTTCTGCGAGCTGTTCGTGGACCGGCGCCGCGATCCGCTGCGGCTGCGTTAGCGTCAGCGTTTCTCATTCGACCGCATGGAGGCAAGTTCGTGACCGAACCGTTCAACGAAGATTCCGACCCCCGCAACTTCAAGCGACTGTTTGAGTCCTCCCCGGACCCGACCTGGATCATCGACGACAAGCGCTTCGTCGAGTGCAACGAAGCCGCCATCAAGACCCTGGGCTACACCAGTCGAGAGGAATTCCTCAACGTTCACCCCTCCAAGCTCTCGCCGCCGACACAGCCCGACGGGCAAGACTCCTACAGCAAGGCCAACAGCATGATGGCCACGGCGCAACGCGAGGGACTGCACCGCTTCGAGTGGGTGCACACCCGCGCCAACGGCGAGAACTTCATGGCCGAGGTGACCCTCTCGACCATGGAGATGAACGGCCGGCCCATCATCTACTGCGTCTGGCGCGACATCAGCGAGCGCAAACACATCGAAGAAAAACTGCTGCGGCAATACAAGCTGCTGTCGGCCATCATCGAAAACTTCCCTGGCGCCATCTCGCTGGTCGACGCCGACCTGCGCCTGACCGCGCACAACCGGCTGTTTGGCCGCTTGCTCGACTTTCCCGATTCCTTGCTCTCGAAGCCGGATGTGCGCTTCGAGGACATCATTCGATTCAACGCATTGCGCGGCGACTACGGGCCGGGCGACCCCGAGCAGCAGGTGGCAAGCATTGTCGAGCGGGCCCGCAATTTCCAACCGCACAAGTACGAACGCGTTCGCCCCAACGGCCTGGTGCTGGAGATAACCGGCATGCCGCTACCCGATGGCGGCTTCGTCACGACTTACGTCGACATCACCGAACGCAAGCGAGCCGAGGAGGAAATCCGAACCCTCGCCTTTCATGACGCCTTGACCAAACTGCCCAACCGCCGGTTGCTCAACGACCGCCTGAGCCAGACCATGGCGACCAGCAAACGCAGTGGCTGCTTCGGCGCACTGATGTTTCTTGACCTGGACAATTTCAAGCCGCTCAATGACACCCACGGCCATGAGGTGGGTGACTTGCTGTTGCGCCAAGTGGCAGATCGGCTCAAGAGCTGCGTGCGCGAGGTCGACACCGTGGCACGCTTCGGCGGTGACGAGTTCGTGGTGGTATTGAGCGACTTGGCCGCAAGCCAAAGCGAGTCCAGGTCACGGGCTCAGGTGGTTGCCGAGAAGATCCGCGTCACCCTGTCCAAGCCCTATCTTCTGAGCGTGCAACGTCCCGGACAAGCCGACGCCAGCGTCGAGCACCACTGCACCGTGAGCATTGGCGTGGCCATGTTCGTCAGCCAGGAGCCCGGCCTGGACAACATCCTCAAGTGGGCGGACATGGCCATGTATGAAGCCAAGGAGGCCGGTCGAAATGCGGTGCGTTTTCACCATTACGACGATGTGGCGGCCGCACCCACTGAAGGCGACGCCGGCTCCGCAACGCCCCCGCTGTAGGGGGTGCCAGCCAAAGCGTGCGCGGGGTCGCACGCACTATTGCGCCGTCAGGCCGCCAGCCCGATCTCCAGAGCCAGCAGTTCCGCCACGGTTTGCCGGCGCCGAATCAACCGAGCTTGGCCGTTGTCGACCAACACTTCCGCAATCAGCGGGCGTGTGTTGTAGTTGGAGGACATCGAGGCGCCATAAGCGCCGGTGTCATGCAACACCAGCAAGTCGCCCACTTGTGCGACCGGCAGCGGGCGCGTCAACACCGTGCCGCCTTCGCCTTGGGTGAATACATCGCCCGATTCACACAAGGGCCCCGCTACCACCGTGTCTTGCAAGGCCCCGCCGCGCGGCGTGCCGTCGCTGCCCAGTAGCTCCATGCCGTGGTAGCTGCCATACATCGACGGGCGCATCAGGTCGCTGAAGCCGGCGTCAACCAGCACGAAAGGTTTGCGCCCCATCGCCTTGGTGGCGCGCACTTCGCTGACCAGCACACCGGACTCGGCAACCAAATACCGCCCAGGCTCGATTTCCAGCGTNNTTGTTGGCGGGCCGCGTCCCACGACTCGAAATAATGGGCGGTGTCGATGCTCGGCTCACCGGCCTGATAGCGAACCGACAGGCCACCGCCGGCCGAGATGGCATGCAGGTCCAGACCCTGCGCCGCCACGGTGTCGACCAAGCCCACCATGGCGCCGCATACCTGCTGCAAGTGGGCGTAGTCCACGCCTGAGCCAATGTGCATGTGCAGCCCCAGCAAATGCAAGCCGTTGTCGCGCACTTTGCGGCACGCCAGGGGCAGGTCGGCATGCCAGATGCCGTGTTTGCTGTGCTCGCCACCGGTGTTGGTCTTGTTGCTGTGGCCGTGGCCAAAACCGGGGTTGATGCGCAGCCAGACCGGATGTCCCGGCGCCACATGCCCAAGCTGATCGAGCATGTCGATCGAGCCGCAATTGACGGGAATACCCAATTCCACCACCCGCGCCAAGGTGGGGCGGTCAATCAGGTCGGCGGTGAACACGATCTCATAGTGCCCCTGCCGCAGGCCAGCCTGGTAGCCGGCCGCCAGGGCGCGCTCGATCTCACCCAGCGACACCGCATCCACCATCACGCCCAGGCTTCTCATCAGCCGCAGGATGTGCGTGTTGGAGTTGGCCTTCTGTGCAAAACGAATCACATCGAACTGGCGCAGCGCCTGCACCTGGCTGCGAATCGTGGCGGCGTCGTAAACCCATAGCGGTGTGCCTTGTTGGCGCGCCAGCGCCGCGAGTTGGGAAGGAGAAAAAGGATTCATGGCGCGATCATGCCCAGCCGCATGAATTCAATCAATGCCGATTTGTTTCTCAGTCGATTCAATATTGATATAGTCAATGCATGAGACCCACTCACGCGCCACCTTCCATGGCACCGGCCGCAGTACCCTCCGTCACGCATCGGCAGTTGGCCATGTTTCGCGCCATCATGTTGCATACCAACTTGAGCCGCGCTGCGGAAGCCACCGCCTCGTCACAACCGACCCTGAGCCGCGAGTTGGCCCGCCTGGAGCAAGTGCTTGGTTTTGCCTTGTTTGATCGCGTGCGGGGCCGCCTGCGCCCCACCGCACGCGCCATGGCCTTGATGCAAGAGGTGGAACGCTCGTTTGTCGGCCTGGAGCAGATCGCCGCCCGCGCGCAAGAGCTGCGCACCCTGTCTACTGGTCGTTTGCGGCTGGCCTGCCTGCCGGCGCTGGCCCACGCGCTGGTGCCGCAGGTACTGGTGCGCGTGGCCCAAACCTTGCCGCAACTCGCGATCAGTGTTTGCCCAGAGGAGTCCCCCTGGCTGGAGCAAGCCATGAGCGAACAGCGTTACGACCTGGCCCTGAGCGANNACCACCAGCGCGCCGGGCGGCGTGAGCCTGCGCACAGTCCTGCAAGTCAACGAAGTCGCGGTGTTGCCCCCAGGTCACCGCCTCAGCCGCAAGTCTGTGCTGCATCCCAAGGACTTTGAAGGTGAACGGTTCATCAGCCTGGCACCCGGCGACCCCTACCGACACGACATCGACCACATGTTCAGCCAGGCCGGTGTACGACGCAACACCTGCCTGGAAACCGCCAGTGCCGTGGCCATCTGCGCCATGGTGCGACATGGTCTAGGCGTGGCCATCGTCAACCCCTTGACCGCGC
>CXWL01006268.1_pt2 | contig 11106 bp, 6 predicted proteins | sample 590931 | NCBI WGS metagenome assembly CXWL01 (sample SAMEA3498368, study PRJEB10139) | groundwater metagenome | biome: water well; material: biofilm material | place: Germany | collected 2015-04-27 | reverse complement strand
GTTGGTCGACCTCTTCATCGGAGACATCCGAGACCGGTACGGGATCGACGTCGGCCGCTACCCTGATCACATGCAGACTGTCCGGTTGGAAGCGGAGCGGGCCAAGATCCGCCTTTCTGATGAGCTCAAGACCGAGATCACCATCGAGCTCCCCGAGGACAAAGGACTCTTTACCAGAGAGCTGACGCGTGATCAGCTCGAGTCTCTCGTGGCAGGGATCATCGAACGCACCTTAGCGCCCTGTCGCATCGCGTTAAAAGACGCCGGGCTCACTCCAACAGACATTGATGAAGTCGTGCTCGTGGGCGGGTCTACCCGGATGCCATTGGTCCGGCAACGAGTCGAAGCGCTCTTTGGGAAGCAACCACATTGTCACTTGAACCCGGATGAAGTCGTCGCGCTTGGGGCGGCGGTGCAAGCCGATATTCTCAGTGGCGGCACAACGGACATGTTGCTCTTGGACGTTACCCCGTTATCATTGGGCATCGAGACAATGGGCGGCGTGATGAGCAGCCTGATCCGCCGAAATACAACCATCCCGGCGAGCGCCAAGGAGATGTTCACGACCTATGTCGACGGTCAGACCGGAGTAGATATTCACATTCTGCAAGGTGAGCGCGAACTCGTGAAAGACAACCGGAGCTTAGCGAGATTCCGGCTAAAAGTGCCACCTCTCCCGGCCGGCATCCCACGCATCGAGGTCACCTTTTTGATCGATGCCAATGGTATCTTGAACGTCACGGCGACGGACATGCGGACGGGTCAAAGCCAGTCGATCGAGGTCAAACCGTCGTATGGACTCTCGGACACGGAAGTGGAGCGAATGATTGAAGATTCGTTCAAGTTTGCGGCTGAGGATGTCAATGCACGGAAGTTGATCGAAGCTCGATTGGATGCTGAGGCGTTGCTGAAAACGACCAACAAGTCGCTCGTGGACGCGGGACACTTGATCTCACAGGAAGAAGCCCATAGCATTCGAGCGACACTCGCTCAGTTGTCTAACGCAACGGGCGGAACGGATCCGCGTGCCATCCGTACTCGCATGACGGAGCTTGAACAGGCCGCCAAACATTTGAATGTCGTGATGCTCGACGATTCGCTCAAGAACAGTTTGCACGGGAAGAAAGTATCGGAGCTGTCGTGACAGCGGAGGAGCCATGATGGACCTGAAGTGGAAAGATGCCGAAGAGATCGCTATCCGGCTGGTCGAAGAACACCCTGAGACAAATCCCCTCACCGTGCGCTTCACCGACATGCATACCTGGATCGTGGCCCTGCCGGAATTTAAGGACGATCCGAAGACGTCGAATGAGAAAATCCTAGAAATGATTCAGATGGCGTGGCACGAGGAATATCAGGACACGAAGGCATAGGTTCTGGAGTTACAAGTTCCCGTCCCCTGCTGGTTGTCCCTCGGGAATCTGGTCCAACTTATAGAAATCCGTCGGATCCTGTCGACGCTGCACCGCCTGAGTCGGCTCACTCCCCTTCGTGAAGAGCTCAACTGTTCCTTTGTGGTCTTCTCCGTCTTGTTCCGACTCCAGAAGCCCTGTCGAGGAATCAACCTTCACAAAGGTCACCCCGTCTGGAATCTCGAAGGGCACGACAGGAAGCTGCTTGAACGCCTCTTTCATGAACCCGATCCAAATCGGCAAGGCTGAACGGGCCCCCGTTTCACTCTCTCCAAGCGAGCGACGGTCGTCAAAGCCAACATAAACGCCGGTGACGAGGTTCGGAGTTCCACCGATGAACCAGGCATTGATGTAGTCGTTCGTCGTGCCGGTTTTCCCGGCGATCGGACGCCCCAGCACCTTCGCCGCCTGCCCGGTTCCCCGTTGCACGACATCTTCCATCATATTGGTAATCAAGTAGGCAGCTTCTTTCGCGATGACTTCATGGGGCTCGGGCTCGGTCACTTCGAGGACCTTCCCCGTATTGTCTTTGACCGATTTAACGGCAAAGGGCTCCACTCGATTCCCCTGGTTCAAGAACACCCCATAGACCGAGGTCAACTCCAGCAAGCCGACCGACGATGTGCCAAGTCCGAGGGAGAGATCAGCGGGGAGAGGACTCGTGATCCCGACAGTACGCGAGAACTCGATCACATTTTTCACGCCAATCTTGTCCAACAACCGAACCGTGGCAAGATTATGTGACTGAGCCAGTGCATCCCGAAGACTCACCATGCCGTGAAACTTCCGGCCGTAGTTCTCCGGTCTCCAGATCTTTTCATCCTCTGCCTGCTCATAGACGACTGGGGCATCGAGGATCTGTGTGGCAGGGCTCAACCCTTGACTCATCGCCGTCGCATAAATGAGGGGTTTGAACGCGGACCCCGGTTGCCGGTGGGCCTGCACCGCGCGGTTGTATTCACTGCGGGTGAAATCATACCCACCCACCATCGCACGAATCGCACCCCCCTTGGGATCGATCGCAATCAGACCTCCCTCGACGACCGGCGTCTGCTCCAATGTGAGTTGCACGCCATCCTTCGTGATCCGTTTCACCCCGATTTCGATGACATCCCCAGGCTTCAGAAGTGATTTGAGATTCGGATTCACCACGAAATCCACGGTAGGATCCGGCCCCTTGAGCATCCGCTTGGCCCAGGCCATGTCGTCAAACGCCAGCTTCGCGCTGAACGGCCCGACCTGAACGAGATAGTGATCCTTTGCAACCTTTAACACGACCCCTTCACCCAGATACCCAGGCTTGAGCAGTGGATCCCTGGAGGAAAGTTCCGAAGGTTGGAACGTCGCTAAATCAAGGGTTCGCCGAGGCCCTCGCCACCCCTCTCGTTTGTCGAGCTCACGAACCCCGTTCAAAAACGCCGACTCCGCCGCTTTTTGCATCTCCACATTCAAGGTCGTGTAAATTTGGAGCCCGCCCTTGTACACCATCGACTCCCCATACTTGGCCATGAGCAGTTGACGGACATATTCGACGAAGTAGGGCGCCAGATGCTCGCTCCCTGGCCGATGGAAATTCAGTTTTTCGCGAACGGCCGCTTCCCGTTCTGCTGCGGTAATAAACCCAACCTCCTCCATTCTGGCGAGAACATGCTCTTGGCGCTTCTTCGCCGATTCATAAGCGCTGAACGGAGAATACCGGCTGGGCGACTTCGGCAGACCGCCTAAGAACGCGGATTCGGCAAGGGTCAGGCCTCTGATATCTTTCCCAAAATACGATTGCGCCGCCGAGCCGACTCCATAAGCGCCTTGCCCGAAATAAATTTGATTCAGATAGGTTTCAAGAATTTGCTCTTTCCCGGACACCACTTCCATCTTGTAGGCTAAGACGAGTTCGCGAATTTTCCGTTCATAGGACCGTTCGGACGACAGAAAGAGCGCGCGAGCCAGTTGTTGCGTGATGGTGCTGGCTCCTTCGACCTTCCTCCCTCCGTGCCGAATATTCGTCCAGGCCGCTCGCAGCATTCCGATAAAATCCAGACCCGGATGCTCAAAAAACCTCGCATCTTCCGTCGCAATAACCGCCTGCGTCAGCGTTTTGGGAATTTCTGGGAGCGGCGTGAGAATGCGGCGCTCAATAAAGAACTGGCCAATGGGCTGGCGATCATCGGAATAGACAGTGGTGACCAAACTCGGTTGATAGTTTTGGAGCAGATCGAGCGAGGGAAGGTCCCGGGAAAAGTACCAGATGACTCCTGCGACCGTCGTGGCTCCGACGATACTCAGGGCAACCAAACCGATCAGGGCGACCTGCCACCAACGCCAGCGGCGGCGTGGCTGTTCTATTCTTTCGATAAAGCGACGATCATTCGGCATGGTGAATGGAGCCTTGTAGAGGTGAATCCGAGATCAGCAAAACCTTACAATGCGCCCTCTTAAAACTCAAGCGCGATGCCAATCGGCTCCACTCCGCGACATCGCCCCGTTCAACCGCCTCGTCTTGCTGATCAACTCCGGCACGTCTCGTCCGCACCCCTCAATCAGAAACAGCATTTCGCTTTGGGGAATATTCTACTCATAGTACAAATACGACAGAACACCAGGCGGAAACTAAGGCCATCACATCCGTCTCACAAATACGCGCAACGGAGATAAGTCCGATCACGCCCTATCGTCGTAAATCAATGATCGACTACCCAATAGGGTAACGCCAAGAAACCTCTTCGATACCAGGGAGACAACCGTGCAGCCTGCGCCTTTGCCAGAGAACGAAGCCTCCCGTCTCGCCGCACTCCGACAATACGAGATTCTCGACACGCCGCCGGAAGCGGCCTTCGATGATTTGACCACACTCGCTGCCCAGATCTGCGGGACGCCGATCGCACTGGTCAGCCTCATTGATGCGCATCGCCAGTGGTTCAAGGCGAAGGTTGGTATTGAGGCTCAGGAAACCTCCCGCGACATCGCGTTCTGTGCCCACACGATCCATGGCGGTGACCTGTTCGTGGTAGCCGATGCCACCCACGACGCACGATTCTCCGATAACCCCCTGGTGACGGCAGACCCGCACATTCGCTTTTATGCCGGGATGCCACTTGTGACACCGGCCGGCCATGCGCTGGGCACCCTCTGTGTGATTGATCGAATACCCAAATGGTTGACTGACGATCAAATGAACGCACTCCGTATTTTGGGACGGCAAGTCGTCACTCAACTTGAGTTGCGGAGGGGCCGGCAGGAACTCGAACGGAATCTGGCCAGGCAAAAACAGCATGACCAGTCACAGGCAGACCTCCTTCGAACGCTCGAACACGGGTTGGAGGGCCTGGCATTCTTGGACCAGGAAGGCCGCTATACCTATATGAACCCGGCACATGCCGCCATCTACGGGTACAGGCCAGAGGAGTTGATCAACCGCTCGTGGAAGACCTTGTACACTCCCGAGGGGGTGGCCAAGATTGAACAACTATATTTCCCAATCCTCTTGCATATCGGTCGGTGGTCCGGCGAGGTGCAAGGCCTCACCAAATCGGGCCAGGAGATCGACACTGAAATCTCCCTCGTCCTTTCACAGGAGGGGAAGGATCCGGCTCGCTGGCTCATGTGCACCTGCCGGGATGTGACGGCACGTACCGTCGCACAGCGCCAGCTGGAAACCCATCGGAAAAGCCTGGCTCAGGCTCAGGCCATCGCCCATGTCGGCAGTTGGGAATGGGACGAAGCCACAGAAACGGAAATCTGGTCGGACGAACTCTTTCAAATCTGCGGCTATGCGCCTCAAGCGATCACGCCCACCGGTGACACCTTCCGCACGGCGATCCATCCCGACGACCGATCCAGCGTGTTCAAGGCCGTTGAAGACGCGCTCGAACAGAATCGCCCCTATGAGGTGACCTGCCGGATTGTTCGCCCCAGCAAGGAAATTCGCGACGTGCTGTGCCGTGGCACAATCATCCGTGAGACCGAAGGCCAGCCGAAGTCCCTGACGGGCACCGTTCAGGACATTACTGAACAAACGGTGTATGAACAGACGTTGCGAGATTCACTTCAGCGGTTGGACCTGGCAACGGCATCGGGCGGCATCGGGGTCTGGGACTATCACATTTCCGAAAACAAGCTGGTCTGGGACACACGGATGTACGCGCTCTATGGCTACACAACCGAGGATTTTCCCGGGGCGTATGACGCCTGGACCAATGAGAATTTTCCCGGGACGTATGGCGCCTGGACCAACCGACTCCATCCTGACGATAGACCCGCTGCCGAAGATGCCTTCCAAGCCGCGATCAAGGGAGAAGGTCGATTCGACACAGAATTTCGCTTGCTCCTTCCAGACCAAAGCATTCGCCATATCAAGGCATGCGCCGTTGTGATCAAGGATGACCAAGGTCACGTAGTCCGAATGACCGGCATCAATTACGACATCACGGTGCGCAAAGAATCGGAACGGGCCTTGCTGGATCTTCACAACTTCCAAGAAGCCATCCTCCTCAACGCCCCCCATGCCGTGATCGCAATCTCGACGACGGGGATCATCCAACATTTCAATCCGGCAGCCGAAAAGCTCTTGGGCTATTCCGCCGACGAGATGATCGGCAAGTTGACCCCGGCAGTCTTCCATAACTCTGAAGAAGTAGCCGCGCGCGCGAAAATATTCGGTACCGAACTGGGGATCGAGCTGGAGCCGGGGTTCGACGTCTTCGTCGCCAAGGCTCGCCTGAACTTGCCCAATCAACACGAGTGGATCTACATCCGCAAAGACGGCACGCGGATCCCCGTGCTGCTCACTGTCACCGCGATCCATGACCATACCGGCACGATCACCGGCTTTCTGGGAATGGCAACCGACATATCAGTACAGAAGAAGGCTGAACGGTCCAGATTGATGGCAGAAGCGGCGTTTCGAGAAAAAGAAGAGCTCACCCGCGTGATGATCGAGAATGTGCTCGACTACTCCATTCTCCGACTCGACTCCGAGGGACATGTTGTGTCATGGAACCAGGGGTCACAGCGTCTGAAGGGATACACTGCAGACGAGATCATCGGTCGTCACTTCTCCTGCTTTTACCCCGAGGAAGACCAAGCAAGTGGCAAACCCACGGCGATGTTGAGAAAGGCCACAGCCCATCACCATGCGGAAGACGAGGGGTGGCGCGTGCGCAAGGACGGCTCACGGTTCTGGGCTAACGTCGTCATCACAGCCCTATTCGACCTCGATGGACGACTGAAGGGCTTCACCAAAGTCGTCCGGGACATGACTGCGCGCAAGCAGGCAGACCAGGAACTAAAAGAGCGGGAAGCGTCGCTCGTGCGGTTTAAGGCCTCCCTCGATCAGACGCTCGACTGCGTGTTTATGTTCCGCCCCGATACGCTACGCTTCACCTACTGCAATCGGGGCGCCTACGAGCAAGTCGGCTACACCTCAGCTGAGCTCCTCACCATGACGCCCCTCGACATTAAACCCCAGTTCACCTTGGAACAGTTCCAGGCGATAGTGCAGCCGCTCATCGATGGCACGCAGCCGTCCTTATCCTTCGAAACGCTTCACCGGCACAAGGACGGCCATGACATCCTGGTTGAGATCTCGCTGCAACTCATTCGACTGGAGAAGCAAGACTCGCTCTTCGTAGCCATCGTTCGCGATATCACCGCCCGCAAGCAGGCTGAGGCACAGTTCCGCCAGGTCGTTGAATCCGCCCCGAACGGCATGCTTCTGGCCAATCAGGACGGCATCATGACCCTGGTCAATGCCCAGGTCGAGCGGTACTTCGGCTACGACCGCCAGGAGCTCCTAGGCCAACCGGTCGAAGTGCTGATGCCTGAGCGGTTTCGAGCGCGACACTCCGGGCAGCGCATCGACTTCTTCCACCGGCCCAAAACCCATTATGCGATGGGCGTCAGCCGCGAGCTCTTTGGTCTCCGCAAAGACGGCACCGAGTTCTCACTGGAGATCAGCCTCAACCCTATCCACACACCCACTGGCCTCCAAATCCTCGCCTCTATCGTCGATATCACCACCCGCAAGCAAGCTGAGGCGAGGCTGGAGCAAGCGGCTCGTGACTTGGAGGCCCGCAATCAGGCATTGGCGGAGGCGAACCAGGTCGCTCTTTCCGCCACACGCGCCAAGAGCGAATTTCTGGCGACGATGAGCCATGAGATCCGCACCCCGATGAATGCGATCGTCGGCATGGCGGAACTGCTCGAAGAAACGCCCCTCACGCCTGACCAGGCCAATTACGTTGGCCGGTTCAGCCGCGCGGCTGGCTCACTCATGGAGCTGATCAACGCCATTTTGGATCTCTCCAAGATCGAAGCCGGCTACATGGCACTGGAATCTGTGCCGTTCGACCTTCCCAATCTTGCCGACACGATTGCAGAGCTCATGGCCGGCAAGGCTGTGGCCAAAAAACTCGAACTCTTGGTCCTCGTGCAGCCGGATGTCCCGCAGGGCGTCGTCGGGGATCCCACCCGCTTGAATCAGGTGCTCGTGAACCTCGTCAGCAATGCCATCAAGTTTACAGAATCCGGGCATGTCATGCTCACCGTCGAACCGGCCCCCGATCGATCAACCGCTCACGCCCTCCGCTTTTCAGTGTCGGATACTGGCATCGGCATCCCTCCGGACAAGCTCCGGTCCATCTTTGAGCCCTTCACGCAAGTCGATTCCAGCACGACGCGAAAGTACGGCGGCACGGGACTCGGCTTAAGCATCTCCCACCATCTCGTGCAACTCATGGGGGGCCATCTGGAGGCAGACAGTACGGTGGGAGTCGGCACCACCTTCTCCTTTACCATTGCCCTGCCTGAAGCCCCTCTCGCGGTCACTCGCCAACCCGAACAGCCCCTCGATTTACGCGCGATGCGCCTGCTCATCGTGGACGACAACGAGACCAATATGATGATCGTCCGTACACATCTCTCACGAAGCGGAGTCCATCTCGTGGAAGCGAGCAGTGGCGCGCAGGCCTTGACGATCTTGGACGACGCCCATCGGCGCAATGAGCCGATGACCCTCGCCATTTTGGACTATCACATGCCGGGCATGGATGGGTTGGACCTCGCCCAGGCGATCCGCAACCGACCAGAATGGGCAAGTCTGCCCCTGATCATGCATGTCTCGGACCTTCAGCGGGACGAAACTCGACGAGCCCAATCGTTGGGAATTACCAACTACCTCTATAAGCCACTCAGCCGACGGCGCTTAATGGATTCGTTGGCCGTGGCCCTGAACGTGGCACCAGTCGGACCGGTGGAACAGGAGAAGGTAGCGCCGGCTACACCGCAACCCTGTCACATTCTGTTGGTGGAAGACCTGGAAGATAATCGCGATGTGGTCGCACTCTTTCTCAAGGACACCCCCTATCAGCTAGACATGGCCGAAAATGGGGCCGTCGCCCTGCAGAAATTCCAGACCGGTCGCTATGATTTAGTGCTCATGGATATGCAGATGCCAGTCATGGACGGTCTCGAGGCCACAGCGGCCATTCGCGCATGGGAACGAGTGCAGCAGCGCAGGCCCACGCCGATCGTGGCACTGACGGCCAATGCCTTCAAAGAAGAAGCAGACAAGTGCCTCGCCGCAGGTTGCACGGCCCACCTTACGAAACCGATCAAGAAAAAAACCCTGCTGACTGCCATCGTCCAATGGACCGATTCTCCCAAAGACCAAGCAGCCTAAGAAAGGAGCCATTCGGTGAACAACCAGTCATCTGGACAGAACCCACTCCTCTTACTCGTCGAGGACGAACAAGATATGGCGGATCTCGTGACGCTGATCATGAAGGAACAAGGCTATCAGGTCTTACACGCAGCAGACGGCTCTGTGGCGCTGGAAAAGATCGCATTGATGTCACCCCCATCGCTCGTCATGTTGGATATTCAGCTCCCCCCATGTGGACGGCATCACGATTCTCGAGACCATTCGCGCCACACCGGACTGGGAGCACGTGCCGGTGATCATGTTGACGGGGGTCGCCGATCAAGACAAGATCCGGAAGGTGCGTACGCTTAGGATCCAGGACTATGTGCTGAAGCCGTTCCGACAGGAAACCTTGCTCCGATCTGTCGATCAATCTCGCAAGACATCAGCCCGACCGCAATGATCCCAGCTTTCTCAATAAGTTAGTTGGTCTACCTCTCGGGTGACACAGGCCTCAATTCTTCGGTGAATATTCGATTGCGGCCCAGGACTCGATGTGAAGCCCATCTGCATGAGCTCTATCAAGAATCAAGACAAAACGACCGATACCAGACTGATCGGAGAAGAGCCAATGGAACACACGCAGCCCAAAGAGATAGGTGCTGAAGGCGAAATGCTCGTGCATATCGATGCCTCCTTTGAACCGCTCATCCCGAAATTCCTGACTAACCGCAAGAGCGAAGTCGTGACGATGCGGGAAGCCCTGACTACCCAGGACTTTGATACGGTCCGCAAGGTGGCGCATGGAATGAAAGGCGCCGGAGGAAGTTACGGCTTCGACCGGATCACTGACATGGCTGCCGTCGTCGAACAGGCGGCAAAAACGGGAGACGCCTCCACGATAGAACGTGATCTCCCTGCGCTGGGTTCATATTTGGACCGGATCAAGGTGGTCTACGAGTAGTGTCCTTGGAGCAGAAGGAGCAAGCCCATGAACACCACAGTGCTGGTTGTGGAAGATGAACAGGATACCGCTGAGCTGTTGAAGCACCTCTTGGAGCGAGAAGGTTTTTCGGTACTCCATGCAGGCGATGGACGCCAGGCCCGTACCCTGATCGACACCATACGCCCACCATCGCTCATCTTGTTGGACATGGTGATCCCCTATGTGAGCGGATTCGAACTACTGAGGGTCATCCGCCGTCATCCTGACTGGCAACTCACGCCAATTATTATGCTCAGCGCCGATGACTACGAGCCGGATATTCAGCAAGCCCTGCGCGAAGGAGCCACGGCCTATGTGACGAAGCAGAAGGGGTCGGCTGGTCTGCTGCAGGCGGTGAAACGGTTTTTGTCTGCCACGCCACCGCAAGACCAGATCGTCGCTCAAGCGGGAAGCGCGGCTCCTCCAACACGACGTGTATCAGTACGGCATCGCCTTCGGGGCAACCAGAGAAAGGAACGGGCCGCGTGACCCATTTCTGTAGGCTCCTCGCATACGTGAGGGAAAGAAGAGACCTGTCTCTACAAGATGCGCGCCGTCATCGAACCGGCTTCTACAGTTCAATGAATCCCCTTTAAGGAGACTGAATGGGTAAAGCTAGGACCTCTTCTGGACCGACCGTCCTCATGATCGAGGATCACGACGACACCGCCTGCTTGGTCCGGTTCATCCTTGAACGGAACGGCTATACCGTCCGGCATGCTCCTGACGGGTGGAACGCAAAACGTCTGACGGAAACGGCCGAACCGCCGGACTTGGTCCTGCTCGACATTTCTCTGCCCTCCCTGTCAGGACTGGAAGTCTTACGTGCCATTCGAACGGCACCGGAATGGCAGTGGATTCCCGTGATCATCCTCAGTGCGGACAACCGCNNGGTTTTCCAGCGTTCCCTGCCTCTAAAGATCCACTCCATATTATTTCGCGACCCTAGCTTGTGCAGGAGAATGCAGTTCGAGTATACTGCCGAGTTTGCGCCTCACTATCGGGGCGTCTTTTTTGTCATTAAGGAAGCACCGTCACCATGTCCACAGTACGCGCCCCTCAGGACCGTCGAA
>CXWL01112200.1_pt1 | contig 11109 bp, 14 predicted proteins | sample 590931 | NCBI WGS metagenome assembly CXWL01 (sample SAMEA3498368, study PRJEB10139) | groundwater metagenome | biome: water well; material: biofilm material | place: Germany | collected 2015-04-27 | reverse complement strand
AGTTCGCCCTGAGCCACCTGGGTCTGCAGCGGCAGCTCGCGGCGGCGGGCCAGCAACTGGTCGATCTCGCGCAATTGCGCCGCGCGCTGGCGTTGCAGCGATTGCGCCTGGGCGCGCAGTCCGAGCAGTTCTTCGCTCTTGGCCTGCACCTGCGCAGCCGAGATGAAGTTTTCGGCGCGCAGCGACTCGAGCCGCGCCAGCGCTTTCTCGGCCCGCGCCAGACGCTGCTCGTGCAGTCCCGCCTCGGCGTCGATCTGCGCCATTTCGCCGCGCATCGTGGCCACCTGGCGATCGAGTGCCTGGCCGCGCTCGCGTTCGATCTCGGCCTGCTGCCGTGCCGCGCCCTGCAGGCTGCGCTCGCGCGCCGTCAGCGTCTCGCGCACGTTGCCCGACACGTTGGCGGCGTCGACCGACAACACGTACAGCACGTCGCCGGCGCGCACGCTCGCGCCCTCGACGGCGCGGCTCTCCAGCACGGTGGCCGCCTGCGGGGCCATCAGGCGCATGACGCCGCGGTCGGGTGCGAGAAAGCCCTTCACGTGGGCCTTGCGCGTGTACTCGCCGAACCAGAGATAGGCGGCAACCAGCAGTGCCGCACCCACTGCCAGCAGGGTGAGCAAGTGCAGCGACACCGGCCGCAGCAGCTGGATGCTGCCGAGCCACTGGTTCTGGCGGTTCTCGATGACCTCGGGGCGGAACAGGCTGCTCATCGGCTCACCAAGAAAGCGGCCGNNCTGCTCGAAGCAGCACGCGCCGGCACGCCGGTGTGAAGGCCCGTCCGACACGGACGGATTCGACTCACCAGTACTTGTTCGGGCCGTCGACGCCACCGGCCACGTGCTTGAGGGCGCGCGAATCGAGCTCCACGGGCGCGGTCTTCGGTGCGCGCTTGTCGGCTGCGGCCGGAGCGCGCTTGGAGATCTGCGGGGTGTGCGGTTGAATGCGCTTTTGCGTTTGCATGCGGGGCTCCTGGCTGAGTGCGTTCGCGCATCGATTGCGCAAGAGCATTTCAGCAGCTGGCCTCGCATCGGGGAACTGTCAGGTCTTACAGGTCTGCCCACACCGACGAACCCGATTCGTCATCGGATCATCGCGTTGCACCGGAAGGCGTCAGCGAATGAGCCCCAGTCGAAGCGCCTTGAGCACCGCTTGATGCTTGTTGATGCAACCGAGCTTGTGCATGGCGTTGTTGACGTGCAGCACGGCGGTGCGCTCGCTGATGCCCAGGATGTTGCCGACCTCCCAGGCGGTCTTGCCATCCATGGTCCAGCGCAGGCTCTCGACTTCGCGCGGCGTCAGGTTGGGCACGTCCGGGTCCCCCATCGCAGGCATCATGATGCGCATCGCTGCCTCCTGCGCGTGGACGGCAAACAGCTGGAGGTCGGCCACGATGCGCGTGAGTTCGGAACGATCCTTGGGCAAGGATTGATCGCGGTCCACGCCGAGGAAGAAGTGCCGCCCCTGCGGAAGATGCAGCGCCATCGCGACACCCGTGCGATAGCCGAACCGCGCCTGGCCATCCCACAGGTCGGCTTGACCCGCGCCGACATAGGTGTCCTGCGACCAGATGATCGGAACGCTCTGCTTCTTGCAGTGCTGCATGACCGGATCCTGCCGGCCCCGGCCCATGTCTTCGAACATGTCACGGAAGCTGGCCGGAGCGTTGTCGACGCTGATGAACTCGGGCTCGCCCAGGAAGTGGTCGACGATCGTGGTCGCCGAGACGGTTTCAAAGCCGAGCCGCTTCGCGAAACGCACGACCTGCCCCAGGAACTCGTCGCGATCCCTGGATTCCAGCACCGACAGATAGCCGTCCTGCAGCATGCGTTATTCCAGCTCGCGCCGCGTTAAGTCGATTCCTCACGACCTTGCGCCAATCCCTGCAAGGTCTTACAGATGGCATCCCGACAAGGCCTTGCCACACTCTCGTCCATCGATTCAAGAACGATGCATGGCCATCGGATGGTTCAGCCCATGACCCCCGCCTGGATAGTTTGTGCGTGGCCACCGATATTGTGGCAGGTGGACTTCGCACCGCATTTGCGCCTCGTCCATCTTGGCACCCGCGTTCTGCATTATGGGGACGACGCCTGCCTTTGCAGTGGGCAGACGCTGTGGGGAGAAGCCTCTAACGACCGATCGGCCGGCGTGGCGTGGGACTGGATCGAGGTCGAGGAAGGCGTGCTCGCGATCGCCGACCCCCTGGGCCTGGTGACGAATCTGAAACTGCTCGATTCCCAGGGCAAGGCGCTGAGCGACTTCCAGGTGGCCGTGCATCTGAACGGCCTGGTGCACGCGTTGCCTTGGCAAACCGAAGTCCAGCGAGCCCTCCATCATCAAGACGCCTGACACGCCTGCGGACAGCATCTCGTTACCAAGACACCGTCAGGAAAACCCCGAAAGGCGGCGTCACTCCCCTTCACGCCGCCTCAGGTCCCGACTACTCTGCAAATCATAGCGGCAACAAAGTATTGCCGCATGACATCTCAGTCGTTGGAGCCATGAAAGAGTATCGCCTGTCCGCCTGGCCTGACCTCGACGCCTCGTACGAGCGCACGCCCTATCGCCGCATTCTCAGCGACATGTCGCAGCGACACGTCACGCTGGCGCAGCTGTACGAACGCAGCGGGCTGCCGCGGCAGCAGGTCAGTGCCTTCGTCGCCATGCTGGTCGAGCGCGGACTGGTGATCCAGCGTGAGGCCGCTCGCGTCGACCGCCTCGCCGCATCCCTGCGCCCGCTGGGCGGGTGGTTGCGCCGGACCTTCTCCCGCGCTCACGGCGGCGCGCGCTGAGGTTGGCGCGAATGTTGCACTGGCGGACTCATGTCCGCCGCGCCTTCGTTACGCATCGTCATCATCGCTCCGGAGCCCCTGGAGCGCGACCTGTCGGACACGCACGCCGATTCTGAACTCGAACGCTCGCGCAGCCTGCGCATCGGCCTGCTCGAGAGCGGCTACAACATCGTGGCGGTGCTGCCGGCAGACACCTTCCTGACCGAGCGACTGGCGCAGATCGGGCCGGACATGGTCATCGTCGATGCCGAAAGCCAGGCCCGCGACACGCTCGAGCACGTGGTCATGGCCACGCGCGACGCGCGGCGCCCCATCGTGCTGTTCACCAACGACGACGACACCAGCCAGGTCGGCGCGGCCATCGCGGCCGGCGTATCCGCCTACGTCGTGGCCGGGCTCGCAGCGGAACGCATCCGGCCGGTGCTCGACGTGGCGCTGGCGCGTTTCGCGCACGAGGAGAACCTGCGCCGCGAACTGGCCGACGCGCGCACCCAGCTCAGTGAGCGCAAGGTGGTCGACAAGGCCAAGGGCATCCTGATGACGCGGCACGGTCTGAGCGAAGACCTGGCCTATGCGCGGCTGCGCAAGACGGCGATGGACCGCGGCATGAAGATCGCCGAGGTCGCCCAGCGCGTCGTCGACGTGGCCGATCTCCTGATCTGACCGGCTCGTGCACAACGCGGGTGCGCCCTGGCTTCGGGCGCACCGAGAATGGTGCACAGCAGCATGGTTTCGTCGGCTGCTGCCCGGGCCAGCGCTGGCACAACGATTGCAATGCTTGCGGTGAAGGGTCAAAGGCGACCCTGCCGATCACCGCAGCGCTTCAAGGCCGATCCGCTGCGGTGGGACGACGACGTCCTCACGAACTCCGCCCCACCGGGCAGACGACGTGTGGACGTTTTTTTTCGACTGCACCTCAGCCATCCGCCATGAACCACACGACGACACGGAATCCCCTCATGAGCCGCAGAACCCTCATCAAGGCCGCCGCAGCCACCGGCGCCACGGGCCTCGTGCCCGGACTGCAGAGCGCGGTCTACGCGCAAGGCTCCGACAAGCCCGAGAAGGAGGAGGTGCGCATCGGCTTCATCCCGCTGACCGACTGCGCCTCGGTGGTGATGGCCTCGGTGCTTGGCTTCGACAAGAAGTACGGCGTGAAGATCATCCCGACCAAGGAAGCCTCCTGGGCCGGTGTGCGCGACAAGCTCGTCAACGGCGAGCTCGACATGGCGCACGTGCTCTACGGCCTGGTCTACGGGGTGCACCTCGGCGTCGGCGGCCCGAAGAAGGACATGGCCGTGCTGATGACGCTGAACAACAACGGCCAGGCCATCACGCTTTCGAAGAAGCTCGCCGACAAGGGCGCGGTCGATGCCGCGAGCCTGGCCAAGCTGATGAGCACCGACAAGCGCGAGTACACCTTCGCACAGACCTTCCCGACCGGCACGCACGCGATGTGGCTGTACTACTGGCTGGCCAGCGTCGGCGTGAATCCGATGAAGGACGCCAAGGTCATCACCGTGCCGCCGCCGCAGATGGTGGCCAACATGCGTGTGGGCAACATGGACGGCTACTGCGTCGGTGAACCCTGGGGCCACCGCGCCATCGCCGACGGCATCGGCATCACGGCCGTGACCACGCAGGACATCTGGAAGGACCACCCCGAGAAGGTGCTCGGCACGACCGGCGAGTTCGTCAAGAAATTCCCGAACACGGCGCGCGCCGTGATGATGGCCATCCTCGAAGCCGGACGCTGGATCGACGCCGGCCTGCAGAACAAGAACAAGATGGCCGAGACGGTGGCCGACAAGTCCTACGTCAACACCAGCGTCGACGTCATCAACCAGCGCATCCTGGGCCGCTACCAGAACGGCCTGGGCAAGACCTGGGACGACCCCAACTACATGAAGTTCTTCAACGACGGCGCGGTGAATTTCCCGTACCTGTCCGATGGCATGTGGTTCCTGACCCAGCACAAGCGCTGGGGCCTGCTGAAGGAGCACCCCGATTACCTGGCCGTGGCCAAGCAGGTCAACCAGATCGAGCTCTACAAGCAGGCCGCCGGCGCGCTGAAGATCAGCGTGCCCAAGGAGCCGATGCGCAGCAGCAAGCTGATCGACGGCGTGGTCTGGGATGGCAAGGACCCGGTCAAGTACGCCGACGGATTCAAGGTCAAGGTCTGAAAACCCACGCCGAGGAGCACACCATGGTCAGTGCCGTGTTTCACACCCCGCTGCAAGCCAGCATGGATGCCAAGGCCGACGCCGCGGCCAGGCCGCTGGCGGCCAAGCCGGCCGCTTCCGAGTCGCCGAAGCCGGCCAGCCCGCCTCGCCCCGGCTTCGACTGGNNGAACGGCCTGCTGCTCAAGGTGCTGCCGCCGCTGATCGGCGTGGCCTTGCTGATCGGCATCTGGGCGCTGCTCACGATGAAGAGCGAGACCTTCCCAACGCCGCTGGCCACCTTCGACGCGGCGGTGAAGCTGTTCGCCGACCCGTTCTACTCGAAGGGGCCGAACGACCAGGGCATCGGCTGGAACATCCTGTTCTCGCTGGAGCGCGTGGCCGTCGGCTTCGGCATGGCGGCGGTGGTGGGCATCCCGATGGGATTCATGATCGGCCGCTTCGAGGTGCTCAACCGCATGGTGTCGCCGCTGATCAGCCTGCTGCGCCCGGTGTCGCCGCTGGCCTGGCTGCCCATTGGCCTGCTGGTCTTCAAGGCGGCCAACCCGGCGGCCATCTGGACGATCTTCATCTGCTCGATCTGGCCGATGATCATCAACACCGCGGTGGGCGTGCAACGCGTGCCGGCCGACTACCTCAACGTCGCCAAGGTACTCAACCTCAGTGAATGGAAGGTGATCACCAAGATCCTGTTCCCCGCGGTGCTGCCCTACATGCTGACCGGCGTGCGCCTGTCGGTGGGCACGGCCTGGCTGGTGATCGTGGCGGCCGAGATGCTTACCGGCGGCGTGGGCATCGGCTTCTGGGTCTGGGACGAGTGGAACAACCTCAACGTAAAGCACATCCTGATCGCCATCGTCGTGATCGGCGTCGTCGGTCTGCTGCTGGAGGCGCTGCTGATCAGCATCGCCAAGCGCTTCAGCTACGACGAACACCACTGAACCCGGAGACCCCGCCATGAACAGCTTCATCCAGGTTCAGAACGCCGAGATGGTGTTCAGTACCCGCAAGGGCCGCTTCCACGCGCTGCGCGAGATCGATCTCGACGTGGCCAAGGGCGAGTTCGTCACGCTGATCGGTCACTCGGGCTGCGGCAAGTCGACGCTGCTCAACCTGATCGCCGGCCTCCTGCTGCCCAGCAGCGGCGTGCTGCTGTGCGACAACCGCGAGATCGCCGCGCCGGGGCCGGAGCGCGCGGTGGTGTTCCAGAACCATTCGCTGCTGCCCTGGCTCACCTGCTTCGAGAACGTGCACCTGGCGGTCGAGCGCGTGTTCGGCGCCACCGAGTCGCGCACCGCCTTGAAGCAGCGCACCGACGCGGCGCTCGAACTGGTGGGCATGGCGCACGCCTCGGCGAAACGCCCGCACGAGATCTCCGGCGGCATGAAGCAGCGTGTGGGCATCGCCCGCGCGCTGGCGATGGAACCCAAGGTGCTGCTGATGGACGAGCCCTTCGGCGCGCTGGACGCCCTCACGCGCGCCCACCTGCAGGACGAGCTGCTGAAGATCGTCGCCCGCACGCACAGCACGGTGGTGATGGTCACCCACGACGTCGACGAGGCCGTGCTGCTGTCCGACCGCATCGTGATGATGACCAACGGCCCCGCGGCGACCATCGGAGAGATCCTCGCCATCGAACTTCCGCGGCCGCGCCATCGCGTCGAACTCGCCGAGGACACACGCTACGTGCACTACCGCAAGGAGGTGCTGGACTTCCTCTACACGCGGCACGGCCACGTCGAATCGCAGGCCGCCTGAACGAAGAACTCGGCACGCTGCTTGCTATGGTCATGGCGATGGTTGGCAGAGCAACCGTCGCTGTCTCCTCAGCAGGGCTTGTCCCTTTCGAGATGCCTCAGGTCTTCCCGACCTGAGGCACTTTTTTCAGTGCTTTTGGCTCCGGCATCACGTCGCTGCGCGACATGAGCCTCGCCGAAAGCACCTTCAGTGCTTTTCTTTGGCGTGGTTGATCGAGTACTTCGGGATCTCGATCGTCACGTCGCGGTTGGACAGGATCGCCTGGCAGGACAGCCGCGAGGTGGGCTCCAGGCCCCAGGCGCGGTCGAGCAGGTCTTCCTCGCTCTCGTCCATTTCGCCCAGCGACTCGAAGCCCTCGCGCACCACCACGTGGCAGGTGGTGCAGGCGCAGCTCAGCTCGCAGGCGTGTTCGATCTCGATGTGGTTGTCGAGCAGGGCCTCGCACAAGGAGGTGCCGGAGGGTGCCGTCACTTCGGCGCCGTCGGGGCAGTACTCGGGGTGCGGCAGGATGCGGATGACGGGCATGTCAGTACCGCCCGGCCGTTCCGAAGGTACTGAGCGCCCCCGTGGGGGGCAGCGAACGAAGTGAGCTTCGGGGCTTCATATCAGACTTCCTCGACGCGCTTGCCCGCCAGCGCCTGGCGGATCCCGCGGTTCATGCGTTCGGCGGCGAACGCCTCGGTGCGCTTGGCCAGCGCCTCGACGGCTTCGTCGATGCGGTGGTGGTCGGCGCTCTCGCGGGCGGCCTGCACGGCCACCATCCTGGCCTCGATGGCCTGGCGTTCCTCGGCCGAGAGCAGGTCGCCGTCGGCCTCGAGCGCGGCGCGCAGCGCCAGCAGCAGGCGCTCGGCCTCGACACGCGACTCGCGCAGGCTGCGTTCGCGCATGTCCTGCTCGGCGGTGGAGAAGCTCTCGCTGAGCATGCGTGCAATGTCCTCGTCGGCCAGGCCGTAGCTCGGCTTGACGGTGATGGCGGCCTGCACGCCGGAGCCTTCCTCGCGGGCGCCGACGCTGAGCAGGCCGTCGGCATCGACCTGGAAGGTGACACGGATGCGCGCCGCGCCCGCCACCATCGGCGGGATGCCGCGCAGTTCGAACCTCGCCAGCGAGCGGCAGTCGGACACCAGCTCGCGCTCGCCCTGCAGCACATGGATGGCCATCGCGGTCTGGCCGTCCTTGAAGGTGGTGAAGTCCTGCGCGCGCGCGGTCGGGATGGTGCTGTTGCGCGGGATGATGCGTTCGACCAGCCCGCCCATGGTCTCCAGGCCCAGCGACAGCGGGATCACGTCGAGCAGCAGCAGTTCCTCGGCGCCGGCATTACCGGCCAGGCTGTTCGCCTGGATGGCTGCGCCGAGCGCTACCACCTCGTCGGGATTGAGGTTGGTCAACGGCGTCATGCCGAACAGTTCACCGACGGCTGCCTGCACGCGCGGCATGCGGGTCGAACCGCCGACCATCACGACGCCCTTCACCTCTTGCTTGCCGACCTTGGCATCGCGCAGCACCTTGCGCACGGCGGCGAGCGTGCGCGCCACCAGCGGCTCGGTCAGCTCGACGAACTCGTCGCGGGTGATGCGCACGTCCAAGTCGCCGCCGGACAGCGGCCCGGCCAGCGTCGCATGGTCGGCATGCGACAGCTTCTCCTTCGCGGCACGCGCGGCGGCGAGGATGGCGCGCTTGTCCTGCGGCGTCGCGGCCACGAGGCCGGCGCGCCGCAGGGCATGCTCGGCCAGCGCGGCATCGAAGTCGTCACCACCGAGCGCCGAATCGCCGCCCGTGGCCATCACCTCGAACACACCGGCCGACAAGCGCAGCAGCGAGATGTCGAAGGTGCCACCACCGAGGTCGTAGACCGCGTAGAGCCCCTCGGAACCGTGCTCGAGGCCGTAGGCGATGGCCGCGGCAGTCGGCTCGCTGATGAGCCGCAGCACGTTCAGGCCGGCGAGCTGCGCCGCGTCCTTGGTGGCCTGGCGCTGCGCATCGTCGAAATACGCCGGCACGGTGATCACCGCGCCGAACAGGTCGTCGTCGAAGCTGTCTTCGGCACGCTGGCGCAGCGTGGCGAGGATCTCGGCCGATACCTCGACCGGCGACTTCTCGCCGTCGACCGTGCGCAGCTTGAGCATGCCCGGCGCGTCGACGAAGTCGTACGGGAGCTTCTCGCGCCCGGCGATGTCGGCCAGGCCGCGGCCCATGAAGCGCTTCACCGACACGACGGTGTTGCGCGGGTCGAATGCCGCATCGGCCAGTGCGGCCGCGCCGATCTGCCGGCGCCCTTGCGGCAGGTAGCGCACAGCGGACGGCAGGATCACCTTGCCATGATCGTCGGGCAGGCATTCCGCCACGCCGTGGCGCACCGCGGCCACCAGCGAATGCGTGGTGCCCAGGTCGATGCCCACCGCGATGCGGCGCTGGTGCGGGTCCGGCGTGCCGCCGGGTTCGGAGATCTGAAGCAGGGCCATGGCGCTATTGTCCCAGCGCCTCGAGGCGGTGATCGACGTCCTGCGCAAAGCGCTCGACGAACATGAGGGCTCTCACCTGTTGCGCCGCGGCGGCGGCGTCGCGCTGGTCGTCGAGCAGTTGCTGCAAGCGCTCCAGCGCCGACTCGCGATGTGCCGCCACTTCGTCCGCGAGCGCTTCGACCTGTTCCAGCGTGCGCGCGTCGTCGAGCGACTCGCGCCACTCCATCTGCTGCATCAGGAACGCGCCGGGCATCGCCGTGTTGTTCTCCGCATCGATGCGCTGGCCGGCGAGTTCGCACAGGTAGGCGGCGCGCTTGAGCGGGTCCTTCAGGCGCTGGTAGGCCTCGTTGACGCGCACCGCCCACTGCACCGCCACGCGCTGCGCGGCCGCGCCGTCGGCGGCAAAACGGTCCGGGTGCACCTCGGCCTGCAGCGCCCGCCAGCGCGCGTCGAGCGCGGCGCGGTCCTGCGCGAAGCGTGGCGCCACGCCGAACAGCTCGAAATCGTTGTCGTCCAGCTTCATGCCAGCCGCTTCTCGTAGAACAGGCTCGTGCCGTTGTCGTCGTAGTCGCCGAAGGGCGCCCGGCGAACGTAGCCGCGTCGCTCGTACAGGCGCAGTGCTTCGGGCTGGCCGTCACCGGTCTCCAGCAGCGCCAGCCGCACACCACCGGCCAGCAGCCCCGCCTCGAGCTCGTCCAGCAGGCGCTCGCCGATGCGCTGGCCGCGGCTCACCGGGCTGACGTACATGCGCTTGATCTCGCCGTAGGCCTCGCCTTGCGTGTCGGCCTCGCCCGGCATGCGGCGCACCGCCCCGCAGCCCACGGCCCGCCCCTGCCAGCGCGCCACCAGGAAGCGCACCTCGGGCGCCAGCAGCGCACCGACGTCGAGGATGTGGTTGTGGTCGGGCTCGTACAGCCCGCCGAGGTAGTCGTCGAGTTCGGCCAGCATGGCGCGCACGTCGGCCTGGTCGGGGCTCTCGGCGTGCAGCGTGAAGTCGGAAGTGGCAATCATCGAAACAAAAAACGCGGCCCCGAGCCGCGCCATCCGGTCAGCGAAGGACGATCAGACGCGGAACGACTCGCCGCATCCGCAGCGGTCCTTCTCGCGCGGGTTGTGGAACTTGAAGCCCTCGTTCAGGCCCTCGCGCACGAAGTCGAGCTCGGTGCCGTCGAGGTAGGGCAGGCTCTTCGGGTCGACCAGCACCTTGACCCCGTGGCCTTCGAAGATGACGTCCTCGGGCGCGAATTCATCGGCGTACTCGAGCTTGTAGGCCAGGCCCGAGCAGCCGGTGGTCTTCACGCCCAGGCGCACGCCCACGCCCTTGCCACGCTTGGCCAGGTAGCGCGTGACGTGTCGTGCCGCCGCTTCGGTCAGGGTGACTGCCATGGCAGAGTCGATCAGTGCGTCTGGCCGGAAGGCTGACCCGACTTGGCCTTGTAGTCGTTCACTGCCGCCTTGATGGCATCCTCGGCCAGGATCGAGCAGTGGATCTTCACCGGCGGCAGCGCCAGTTCCTCGGCGATGTGGGTGTTCTTGATGGTCAGCGCCTCGTCGAGCGACTTGCCCTTGACCCACTCGGTGACCAGCGAGCTCGAGGCGATCGCCGAGCCGCAGCCGTAGGTCTTGAACTTCGCATCCTCGATCAGGCCGGTGACCGGATTGACCTTGATCTGCAGCTTCATCACGTCGCCGCAGGCCGGCGCGCCGACCATGCCGGTGCCGACCGAGTCGTCGCCCTTGTCGAAGGAGCCGACGTTCCTCGGATTTTCGTAGTGGTCCAGTACCTTGTCACTGTATGCCATGTGCTTGCTCCGTTTGCAGTTCTTGCTGTGACTTCAGTGTGCAGCCCACTGCACCGTGGCGAGATCGACGCCTTCCTTGTGCATTTCCCACAGCGGCGAGAGCTCGCGCAGCCGC
>CXWL01005172.1_pt1 | contig 11109 bp, 10 predicted proteins | sample 590931 | NCBI WGS metagenome assembly CXWL01 (sample SAMEA3498368, study PRJEB10139) | groundwater metagenome | biome: water well; material: biofilm material | place: Germany | collected 2015-04-27 | reverse complement strand
ACAGATTGTCAATGAGGCAACCTTCGTCCCGTAATAGATTAGCCGTCAATTCTGGAAGTTCTATCGTTTTTGTGCCATAATTCATCGCGGTCTCCTGAGTTGTTTTGGCTGTTTGCAATACAACCATTATTATACTCTTTGTGAGACCGCTTCTGTTATTATAATCAAATAATTAGGTTTATTTTATGAGGTTTCTGAACTCCGAAACTTTAGAAACTAAGTAGTGGGAGATTTTGGAAATGATAAATAGATGCTTGATTATCCTTACGGGCAGTATCGTCGCACTGCTGCTGGTGGGCTGTGGGTCGACTCCGGAAAGAGCACTCTCTCAACAGGCAGCGCAGTACGCCGCGCTGCCCAATGGCAACGACCCGCTGAATCCAACTCAGCCGTCGTCTCTGTACGCTGTGCTCGCGAAACCCGGAGAACACCCTATTCGGCAACTGGAACTCAGACGCGGGTGCGCACTTAATCTTCTTTCATTATCTGGCGGTGGTCAGAATGGCGCTTTCGGTGCCGGTTTCCTCAAAGGTTGGCGCGAGAGTGGTCAGCGGCCCGAGTTTGATATTGTCGGTGGTGTCAGCACCGGCGCATTGCTGTCCACCCACGCATTGCTCGGCACCCCGGCCGACGATGCGAGTCTCGAGGAGATGTACACGACAATCACCAAAGACGATATCTACCAGAGCAGAGGGATCATAGATTTCATCTCCGGTACCGATTCATTGCGCGATACCGCGCCGCTGGCTACACTCATCGCCAGGCACATCACGGCTGAGACCCTGAAACGTGTTGCTGCCGCTTTCAAGGAAGGTCGGATGCTGGTGGTGGGCACAACCAATGTTGATTACGGTCAGACCTGGGTCTGGAACATGTCGTTGATTGCCAGGGACGGAAAACTCGATCTATATCGTAAGATCCTGCTCGCCTCCGCATCGTTCCCTATTGTCTTTCCGCCGGTGGAAATCGATGGCCATCTGTTTGTTGACGGAGCCGCTCGTTCGAATATTGTCGTCGCGGGAATGGGAGGAACAACGAGACCCAAACCCCCGCTGTATGGTAAAGGAAACCTTTTTATAATTAATAACGGCAGGCTCAATCATCCTCCCGAGGCCTTGCGCAGGGCCCTTGGAGATGTTGCCGCCACCACAGTCAGCGTGATGATGGACCAATCCATGCAGACGGCTTTGACACGATCCTATTTCGGAGCTCAGTTTCTAGGCTACGCATTCAAAATGGCGGCGATTCCCGATAGTGTAGGGATCGGAAAAGATCCCCTCGCCTTTGATCCGAAACAGATGCGCGCAGCCTTTGATGCCGGGCGCGCAATGGCCAAACAGGCTGATCCGTGGGAGAGTGCTCCATCCAATGTTGGTGATACCCCTTCCTGGGCAATGGAGGCGGTTAAGGAACGCTTTTGAGAACATAGCTCACAACAAAACAAAACTCAAACTATGGAGGCGGATACGGCTCTGGCACCACTGCAATCGGCGGCCTGCACCTATCGGATTGCATTGGGACCGAGAGCAGGGCAAAAGGTATTAACGCTAAAGACGGTTCCTGTGCAAGAGATACGATCGCTGCCAGGCAGCAAATGCTGCGTCAATGCACATGGCTTCAGCATTCATCACTAACAGATTAAGAATAATATACTCATATAGATCAATATGATAAATAGTCTTGCTGATAAGTCTTTGCACTGTTTTCTGCTAACTGTCGAACGCTGATTAACATTTCTACAACGCATGAGCAATCCTAACCTTGAGGGAATCCGACTCCTCGCTGTCAAGTTGACATCAATGATGTTCTTTTTCTTGGTACATCCCTCGGCGAATTCGACTGATAGCGATCCTCGATCATATTCCAATATTCCTGTGGGCCTCAATTTTCTTGTTGCTGGTTACGCCTATACTAAGGGTAATGTATCGGTCTCACCCTCGGTGCCAATAACGAATGGCAAGGTAGAAATTCACACGCCCATTTTGGCTTATGTTCGTTCCCTTGATATTTTTGGCAAGTCTGGTAAGGTCGACTTTATTCTACCCGGAGCATCACTTTCTGGAACCGCCGAATTTCTTGGAGAAGCCCGTTCACGAAATGTAGGTGGCTTGGCCGATCCTATAGCACGCTTTTATGTGAATCTATATGGCGCACCTGCACTGACAATGAAAGATTTTGCCGCCTACAAGCAAGACCTTCTCATTGGTGTAAGCCTCGCCGTGTCCGCGCCGGGTGGCCAATATGATCAGAGCTTCGCAGTCAATCTCGGTAACAATCGCTGGGCTTTCAAGCCTGAAATCGGTGTTTCCAAGGCATGGGGATTATGGACTGCGGAACTTGCCGCTGGTGCTTACTTTTATACTGATAACAATCAACCGATTATGGGAAATAAACTGCAGCAGGATCCGATCGTTAACGTACAAGGGCACCTTATTTACAATATCCGTCCAGGTATGTGGGGGGCTTTCGACGCAAATTATTACACCGGTGGCAGTGTTACCAACGATGGCAAATTAACTGGTTTGACTCAGGAAAACGCTCGGATCGGCGGCACCTTATCGGCTGCTGTTCACCGGCATCATTCGATCAAGTTATACGGCTCTACTGGGATTTACAGCCTTACCGGTACTACCTTCGATATCGTCGGTATTGCCTGGCAGTTCCGCTGGGGTAAAGGCCTTTAGGTGTATGTCCCCATACCATGCGCAAGAGCAAAGCTGTTGTGCCCATATTAACATTCAATATTTGAGTGTCTTGCCGTACTTATTAGCTACCTGAGAACCTGGGTAAAGCAAAAATAACCCTTGTTTGATAGCAGAAATAATTTTTGCGGTGATTCATCATGACTGAGACCCACTATGCTAAGGGCATTACAGCGCAAAACCTGCGCGCATTCCTTGAACTTTGGCTGTGCATGGCGAATTACTAATTCTCGCCAAAAATCAATCCCGTTACCAGCCTTGTAATTATCTCGGACACGCGTAATATCGAGATCAATGAGAACTGTCCTTTTACTTGTTGTGCATTTTCTTACCACACTCGCGAAACTGGTGGGGCCGGGTGGTGCACGTGCCATCGTGGCAGACAGCCTACTCATTAAGCATCAACTCATAGTCATCAACCAATCCCGGCAAAGGGCTCCTAACCTAACTGGTCTCGATCGATTCCTGTTTTGTTTTTGGTCGTTGTTCATGAACCCAAAGCGTTTTTTCAAAAGTAACGTAATCCTCAAGACGTCCACTTTTCTTCACTTTCACAAAATCCTGCTTAACCGTAAATATCGTCGGCTGTTTTCATCACAAAGAAAGGCCGAACCAGGACCAAAAGGTCCATCCATGGAACTGATTCGCGCGATTGTTGAATTGAAACAACGCAACACAGGTTACGGTTGTCCACGAATCGCGCAGCTGATTTCAACGGTGTTTGGCATCGAGATCGATAAAGATGTTGTCCGGCGCGTTCTCGCTAAACATTGCCATCCAAATTCTGGCGGTAACGGACCGTCATGGCTTAGCTTTATCGGCCACGCCAAGGACAGCCTTTGGTCCGTAGATTTATTTCACAGTGAATCCAGCCTTCTGAAATCGCACTGGGTGATGGTCGTCATGGATCAGTACACGCGACGAATTATCGGCTTTGGTATCCACGCTGGGGCGGTGGATGGACCCAACCTTTGCCGGATGTTTAATAGCGCAATTGCACGAATGGGTGCGCCGACATATCTGAGTACCGACCATGATCCCTTGTTTACCTTTCATCGATGGCATGCCAATCTGAGAATACTGGAGATCGACGAAATCAAAACGGTCCCACACGTTCCAGTATCACATCCATTCGTCGAAAGGCTAATCGGCACTCTCAGGCGCGAGTATCTTGATCAGGTTCTGTTTTGGAATGCACACGATTTAAAAAAGAAACTCGATGCCTTCAAAGACTATTATAACGGTTACCGCGTTCACGCTGCATTGGATGGTAAGCCGCCATTAAGCCTCAGTGGAAATGATGTGCTGGGCAAGGCGAATATCAACGAGTACCGGTGGAAATCACATTGCCGAGATTTATTTCATGCACCGATGGCAGCGTGAATTGTAATTCGCCACCTACAGGGCTCATATGAGAATACTCCCGCAGGTGTTCCCGATAGGCACGCGTACACGCAATGGCCACTGCTTGAGATGCTTCATCGGACAGCTTGTTATCGCGTCCTGCGACGACAAAGCTGATGGCCAGGCGTTTGACATCCCATTCCCAGGGTGCGGGGAGTGTTTCATCGAAGTCATTGATATCAAAGACCAGATTGCGTTCGGGTGTAGCGAAGATACCGAAATTCAACAGATGGCAGTCTCCGCAGGCCTGTACCTGAATGCCTGCCGTTGGGGTGGTCGCCAGATCATAGGCCATCAACGCGGCAGAACCGCGCAAGAAAGTGAAGGGACTGCGCAGCATGCGTCCATAACGGATAGGTACCAGTCCCGGCAATCGACCCTGATTGGATTCTTCCAGGATATCGATAGGGTCGCGCCGTTTGGCCGGCACTGTCCAACCGGCATGGCAATTGTGCGGCACTTTGTCACGCAGCAGTTTTCCGGCAGTGATACGCTCTTCGCGTGAATGAAAATCCACTTTATGAACTTTTGCTGAAGTTGGCACAGTAGCCGATTTTTTGGTTTTTTTCCTGGCGAGGGTTTTTTCTGTTTTTTTCTTGATAGTAGCCATGATCTATTCACGATTAAAAAATGAAAGTCTGTGAGTCCGTTGATAATTCGTTTCATTTTCCAGCATATAGGATTATATGCTTCCTAACGATGCAGTGCCGGAATCATACGAAGCTAGAGTTATTCATGCGATAAAGACAGCGAAACTCTCTATGTTGTTGTCGAATGTCAGGGAGTGGTATTTGCCTGCACGGAGCCGGGATGGCACCATTTTTCTTCCGCAATGTGCAATGTCTGTGTGGGAAACGCAAATTGTACGCCGCTGTCTTCGGCCAGGCGCAGAATATCCAGCAGAATCTGCTGCCGCGCGTTGAGTTCAGCTGCCCTGTCAGGCACTTGGAGAAAAAATTTCAGCAGGATGTTCAGGCTGTGTGGCCCAAACTCGTAGAGAAACACCTGAATGTCGTCTTGACCGGTGTTTTGATGTGTTTTAATGATTTGTTTGATGCCTTCGGCAAAATGTTCTATTTTCTCAACGGGTGTGTCGTAAGTGAGGTTGAGGAAGGTTTTCACCTCCCGAAACTTGCGCAACTCCATATTATCGATAGTGCTGTTGACCAGCTCGCTGCTGGGGATAGTCACGAGGGAATTATAGAATGTGCGAATCCGGGTGCTGCGAAAGCCCACTTTCTCGACAATACCCTCGGTGTCCTTCAATTTGATTGCATCGCCTACTGCGAAGGGTTTCTCGAACATGATAATGAGAGAGCCGAGCAGATTCGCGAGGGTTTGCTGTGCCGCCAGAGCAACGGCAAGGCCGCCAACCCCCAAACCGGCGATTACTGAATAGGCGGGCAGGCCTAGCTGGTTAGCTCCGGTGGCGATAATGGCAATCGCTGCGATGAAAGTCACAAGCCGCAGCATCAGATGGATAAGCTGGCTGTCGATGCTGCCAATCCGCAGTCCTTCCTGAGAAACCACGTTCGTGGCGATCGCGCCGCCAATCACCCAAACCATCCAGGTACAGGCAAGATAGAACAGAGCCCTAAGCGAAGGTATGACCGCCGTATAGACGCTGCCCGAAATCCGCAGAACATCGGCAAGAATAAATGCAGCCGCCCACGCCGTGATCATCAGACTGAAGGGTCGCAGTATATTCGCCCATTGCCCAGAGTACGTTGGCCTGCTGGCCCAGTAACGGTTGAGGCGAAAACACAGAATGATAAAGATGAGGCCAATGCCAAGAACAACCATGATGCCGAACCAGCGCCATATGGGTTGGTCGAGAAGCAAAATACGATGCTGATACTGGGGTGTATCGATCAACCAACGGGTCGGCACGATTCGATACAATACTAGAGCTACCCCGGCTGGGCTATAAGTGGAGAAGTCGTGCCAGCCGACGGAAGCGCCAGGTTTGTAAGAAAGGTCTTTGACCTTGTCATAGAACTCCGGCAGGCGATCCAACGTTTCCGGGGTAAACAGATATTCGCCTTTCCGCAGTCCTTCTTCGACCCGTTGAATACGAATTTCGGTATTCGGGAGAGTCCAGTGTTTAATTTCAGAATTGGCCATCGCTTGAGCATCCGGTATCAATTCGATGGGCGGGAGATCAATGCGGTCGAGCACTTCCTTCAGCTGAATGGCAAGCCGCCTTGCGGATTCTCCCGCCAAATCGGGTGGCAGTTGACTTAAATCCAGAGTCCGATGGGCCGAAAGCTGATAGCGGTAAGCGTCTTTGGCGCTGGCCGCCTCCTCAGGCAGCAGGTAAAGCCTCGAGGAAGCCAGATACGATTCTATCAATCCCGCGCCAGATTGATAGCCTTTGCTCATCAATTCCAGGAAGCCCTGGAACGTGGCTCTGGGGCTCGACGTATCGATTGGTTTGAGTGGATACTCCTCAACCGCGCTGGCTGGCATGGCCAAAAGCTGAAGCACCCAGAACGCAAGAATGGCCGCAATAAGGCGCGGCCTGAGAATGAAAAATTGTTGATGAGGTCTGGTTATCATTTTATACAAATCCTTGGTGGTGTATCACACAATAAGACTAACGCACCGGTATGGTCAATGTTGGGCCTGCCATATTGGCAGCGCCCGCTTGCAGACGGAACAGTTGTATCAGGAGCATGAAGGTTGACTTTGACTCGAGATCGTTGTCCGCTAAATAGAACCAGTTGCCCCGATAGGGTATCGCGACTGTGGCCATGCTAGGTGGTTCTTGGCTTTGGCGAATTTGGAACAGTCTTCCGGCGGCTGTTGTGCTCCAGTTGAATTCCGATCCGTCCTGATTGTGTGTGATTGTCACTAAACCCGCTTCCTTATGCGATTGTGGTGTTTCCACATTATGTGACAGATAGAAGAAGATGCCCGTGAGTGAGCGTGTGCGTATCGAAATGGTATCCGGACTGGATTTCAGAAAGTCACTGTTTAAACGGTAAACCTCTATGTTTTGATTAAGTCCAAGCAAATCCTTTATTTCCCGGACCTGTTCATGGAATTCAGGAGAGGATTTGATTTCCAGTTGCGGTTCTTTGGTCTCCGGATTGATGCGAGGAACAATAAGGTGTTTATGAGATATCTCTTCAATCAGTTGCATCAACCGCATGAATTGCTGATCATTCTGCGGAGAAGTTTTAGGTGTTGGGCCAGAGGCCTTCGGCGAATTTTCGATTCCGTTAATGCGCTCCACAATGACGCCGAATACACGCCGAGGACTCCAGCCCGAACCGCTGAGCGCGAACAAAGCTTCAAGGGGAATTGGGCTGAGCATGCTTTTGACGAAATTCTCCCCCTGAAGCGGTACATAGGAGATGGTAGGCGAAGTGCTATAGGCAGCGCCAAGGGTGTATTGAAAAATATCGGCGCCGCTTGTCGTATGGTCCACCCCCCCACTCAATTCCAGCTTCATGGAGGCCGTGACGCTGGCAACATCGAGATAAAATGGCGGATCACGGTAGTGCAGACGCACAATGTTATGTATGAACTGATCGTTCAAACTACCAACAATCGCATCGTTGTATAAGGGATGCGTGCCTCTAAGAGCATTGGGCCCAAAGGAATTGCAACCGGCAATAACAGTTGCGATAGTCAGAAGCAATATCCATCTAAACAAGGCGGTGCGGACGCAATCGAGGAATATTACCGATAGCCAATAAAGGCATTCAATCATGCTGGAAAGTGCTATTTTCAATAGTTCTCTCGATGTCAATGTATTGCTTCTCCGGGATTCCCATTCGGCGTTTTTTTTAAGAAAGCTGTCACCTGAAATTTGAAACATCTATATATTTTAACACGGATATTTCATAAATTCACGTGATGATCACGCAGGATTTTGATTGATAAGGAAGTTCTATAAATAAGTGACGTAGTGATTCATACATCCAATTGAGCAAAATACTTCCTATCAAACAAAGAACAAGTGAGTGCGCATGTCAATTTATGAAATATCCGTGTTAATAATAACTGTCTTTTGCTATTGCCACACCAACGACCAGAATTTGTTGCTTATGCCAGGCTGTATATCAGTAGTATTAAAAAAATGCTTTCAGGCCGGCTACTCGGGAGCAAGCTCCCGAGATTTCTTCCATTAAAAGATTTATAAACATGGAAAATGCAGTTAATCAGCACAATGACACAGTAGCCATATTTGAGGTTGACCGTTCACAGATAAACTGCTAGATTGACTATTATTTCGGTCATTTAACACATTAATGGATACTATAACAGTCATTATTTAATTGATGTAGAGATGACAAAACAGAGAACTTATTCAAAATACACTCACGATGCAGTCATATTGCTTGGCGAGCAGATAAAGCTCGGACGCAAGCAGCGCAAGTGGACAGAGCATAATCTGGCTGATCGTGCAGGTATCTCCAGAGCAACCTTACAAAAGATTGAAAACGGCGAGATGAGCTGTGCTATTGGATTAGTTTTCGAAGTGGCCGCTCTCGTGGGCGTGAATCTTTTTGAGCAGGACAAGCTTCCCCTCTCCAGGCACATTGAACAAACAAGGGACAAGATCGCTGTGCTGCCAAAACGTATTCAAGTAAAGACAAAGGCGGTAGATGATGACTTCTAACAGAGATTACAAAGAAGCCTTTGTCTGGATTTGGCTGCCGGAACAAACCGAGCCTGTTGTAGCGGGTAAGCTCGAAACCGATAACGGCAACATTCTGTTCAACTATGGTAAGAGTTACCTTGAGCGGGTGAATGATGCCAAGCCAGCCATTTCGGTATATGAACCAGAACTGCCGCTTAAGGCTGGCGTTTTGCCCCTGCTCGAAGGATTGAACATGCCCGGTTGTATCCGTGATGCCGCGCCGGATGCTTGGGGTCGCCGGGTAATCATCAATAAAAAGCTTGGATTAAAAAGTGCATGCACAGATACAGCCGAGCTGGGTGAGCTGACCTATCTTCTTGAGTCCGGCTCTGATCGTATTGGAGCACTGGATTTTCAGCGCTCTCCATCCGAATACGCGCCGCGCTCAGCTACGAATGTGACACTGGACGAATTGCTGGAGTCTGCCGAGCGCGTTGAAAAAGGAGTATTACTCACGCCAGAGCTGGATCAGGCACTTTTTCATGGCAGCTCTATAGGTGGGGCACGTCCAAAAGCCTTGATTGAAGATCAGGGAAATAAATATGTTGCCAAGTTTTCTTCAAGCACTGACCTTTACAGTATCGTCAAAGCCGAATTCATTGCCATGAGACTGGCTGCTCTTGCAGGTCTAAATGTTGCACCAGTCAAGCTGGCAATGGCCGCCAATAAAGATGTACTGCTCATTAAACGCTTTGATCGTAAAAAGGCTGCGCGGGGGTGGACACGCAAGGCCATGGTTTCAGCTCTAACGCTCTTTGGCCTGGATGACATGATGGCACGTTACGCCAGCTATGAGACCTTGGCTGAAATTATCCGGCATCGTTTCACTAACCCCAAAGATACGCTGATAGAGCTATTCTCTCGGCTCACCTTCAATATTCTTTGTGGCAATACGGATGATCATGCACGTAACCATGCTGCTTTTTGGAATGGGAAAGATTTAAGCCTTACCCCTGCCTATGATATATGTCCCCAAGGGCGCTCTGGTAACGAAGCATCTCAAGCCATGTTGATTCATGGAAATAACAATCTCAGTCACCTTAAAACATGTCTTGAGGCGGCACATAACTTCCTTCTTTCTGAAGATGACGCGCGCGCTATTTTTGAAAACCAAAAAGGAATTATTGAAACAAGCTGGGATTCAGTATGTGACGAAGCTCATCTTGGCGATACCGATAGAAAACTGTTCTGGGGACGGCAGTTTTTAAATCCATATTCAATCGAAGTAGCGTAGTAGCGTAGGTTGAACGAACCGCTATCGCGGAGAAAACGACCTCCACCAGTAGCGTAGGTTGGGGTGAGGTACGAACCCCAACCTACCAGCGTATCTTAGCGCAAATGTCAGAACTCAAAGACACGGGTTAAAAAATCGTGTGATTTGCGTAGCTTCTGGCGAGGTATTCCCCCAACACAGTTGGGGAATTCATGTTGTCCGGTGGGTAGCGAGTCGTTGAGTTTATTGGGGTTCGTACCTCACTCCAACCTACGAGCTACGAGCTATTGGGTTTCAATTTTTATCGCGCTTGTTTGCGAGTATTTTGTTCGATCACTTGACTACCGGAGGCTAATAGGTGACCCTTTCCAACCTCGCGATTCTCAGAGGCTTGGACATAGAGTATAGAATAATGCAAAAGACAGGACCCATGTGAATGGTTACCACGATCTGATCGCGGGCTAAAGTTCCCACCATTTATTCCCTCTTTTTGGAATAATCTTTCCATGCGTCATAAGCAAGATAATATACAAAAATAATAAAAATACACCCCATTATCCCCATTAATATACTATTCAGCATTTTCTAACCTCTCCAGTAATTATTTTATCTTTTTATAGTTCCAAACACCAAAGCCGACTACACCTATTAAGCCAATCATTGATAAAAAAAGAACCACAGCACTCACTGTTAAATAATTGTTCGCAGCCCATCCTAACAACCCAAGAATCATTGCTATTGCTGCAAAAAACATTTTTTCATGAAAAGAAATCTCAGCCTTTAATCTATCTAATTCACTCATGATAAAAGGCTACACCCATTGAAAATTTTAGTCAATTTCACATACACATACATGATAAATTAACAAATGGATTCTTTTTACTAAAGTTTCGGAGTTCAGAAACCTCATAAAATAAACTTAATTATTTGATTAAGGAACAATGGTAAGGAACAATCGAGTCTGACCCCATTGATTTTCCGCCATTGATTTTCCATTGATTTTGTGACCCCATTGATTTTGATTCCATGCCATTGATTCCACATTGATTCCATTGATTCCTTGACCGGGTGAAGTATAGTTTCAAACGAGACTCCAAAGATAATCGTGAACAACCCCGCCATTACCTCCAGAATACCGA
>CXWL01126993.1_pt1 | contig 11110 bp, 6 predicted proteins | sample 590931 | NCBI WGS metagenome assembly CXWL01 (sample SAMEA3498368, study PRJEB10139) | groundwater metagenome | biome: water well; material: biofilm material | place: Germany | collected 2015-04-27 | reverse complement strand
GCTGCGCCGGATCCCAGGTCGGTTTGCCCTGCTTGTCCTTGCGATAGCTGACCCGTACCGGACGGTGCACGACGGCGATGGTTGCCAGCTGATCGAACTGGCTCAACTGCTGTTCGGTCCAGGGTGTGGGCAAGTAGCGGCTCGGCTTAAACACCAGTTGCTGCGGTTCCGGCTTGCCGGCGGCCCGTGCGGCGGCGCGCGCCGCGTTCAGCTGCCGCTCGCGCTCAGTGTGGAACTGCGCGTTGCGGTCGCCCGTTGCATGCGGCGCGAATGGGCGGAGGGCGTCGACGCGGTCGCGGCGCGCCAGCACCAGCACTACCATCGCCTCGGTCATGCTGTCGATGCGGCGCGGCCCTTCTTCCCAGTAGGGTCTGCGGCTTACGTCGCCAGTCCATAAGCGGGTCATGTCGCCGTCGGAAGCGAACACTAACAGCGCCGGAACTTCCGGATTCTGATCGAAAAACGCGAAGGCGCGCTCCAATACGTCCTCCGGTTCGTTGAGAAAGATGGCACCGAGCGAGGCGATCTCGTGCAGGTGCATACCAGCTTGCCGCTTTAATCGGAAGACCCGATTGTTGAAAAAATCGAAGGTCGTTTTTCCGCCGAAGCTCGTATCTGGTGTCTCGGTTGCGCCGCAAAAGGACCACACGCTTATGCTAGGAATAGGCCATTGTTCGACAAAACGGCTTGCGCCCCATTCAAGCACGTCGGCGCTACGTTTGTCCATTGCCAATTCCTTTATTGTGAAATTGGTTGGGTAGGTTGTCAAATCTTGCGGCAATATAGAACCCTTCGGATTTCTTTGCATTTCAACCCACACTTGCGACTGCCGGAACATTTCAACTGCGAGCCCAATCCCGACTATGTCGAGCGTGGCGAAGCGCGAAGGCAAACTAGGATTGATGGCGCTCATGGTGGCCTTTCCGACGAATGGGGGGACGGTCGCTGCGCTGGAGCGACTTAACTGGGGCGGGGGCAATACGGCAAGTGCGGTCGATACTGTGAGCGCCGCGATGAAGCCACTTACAAGTCGAGCTATTTTCATGGTGGTGTTCTAATCCATTGGATGAGCGTGTTTTCGCTCGCTGACGGTTTGACTAACGATAAGTTTCGGTCTCTGCATGCTTGGGACGTCGTTCGTTGCTATGTCCGATGGCAAAGTTCCGCTGGAATAGTAGATGAACGTGTCGCTAATCAATTTGATTGCTCCAGATGTTTTTTCATTCCGGAAATAATTGCGTATTTGCACCATGGCCGGGTCGTCTTTCACACCTTTCAGTCTTTCCCAATTGGTTCGCCAATCCGCCACTGCGCACAAGTACGCCATATAAAATCGATCTTCCTGCGAAACCGGCAACGGCGCACCCAGCGACAAGTCGTATGCCGTCACACCAGCCGCATGCGCCGGGTTGCCGGGTATCGCCGAGTGATAGGAGTTGGCATCGGTCTGGTTCTGCCAGCGCGCCCGCGCTTCGTTCGGCGTCTCGGTTGTATGCACGCATGACAACGTGCCCTTGTCTACTATTTTGACGCTGATCACCCGCAAACGATTATCGCCGTCAGTCGCCGCGACGCCTTTCCTTTGGCGAGGCAGGAGCTCTTCAAGTACACGAATTTCGTCCGCTGTTAATGGCGTTGCGCCACGCCGTGGACTGGCGCGAAAGTCGCCGCTTGTGAACATGCTGGTAATGAATGCTTTTTCGCCGGCACCGATGGCAATCGCAGCGTCGATCGGGCTAACCCCCAGCCTTTCGGCGTGGCCGGCTTCGCCTATCGTCAGCACAGCGCGCACCGGTGGATTGAGTGCCTCGCCGGTGATTTGCCGGGTCGCGCCGCGCTCAATTTGCTTGATCGATGCCGACCAGTTTCCGGTAGTGGAATTTTCTTCGGTCAGAAACAAGAATCCGTCGGCGGAGCGCATTTCATAGCGGGCTGGCGGCGCACCGACCAGCAGCGGCTGATGATTTACTTCGCGTGAAGTAAAGGCACGTTGTCGAAATCCCTCGCCCATACTCGACAGCACGGAAAGGGTGACGTCATGGTGCCAGATATCCGCACCGGTGGTGCTTGCCAATCCCTCGCGCGGCTGCGCGGCGTATCGCACATCGGGCGCCTTGATATAGTCGGGCACGCCGTTCCAGCCCATGCCCTGCACGCTCATCAAAGCCACCGTAGCGTCGTGTGGGCAAAAATACAAGTATACCTTGCCGCGATTGTCACGCTCGCTGAATGTATGAGGCTTTCCGTTGACCCACTGCTTGGCCCCAGCGTCCGGCTTCCAACTCGGCCCTGCTACGGCATTGCCGGTCTTCTTGGGGAACTCGAGATCCGACAGGGCCGGCGTGGCCGACTTTTTCTCGTTGATGTAATGGAGGATATTGCTCAGCGTCTTGATGCGCGATTGCGTGGTCTGCTGCTTGTCGCCAGTCATGCCATCGTAGAATTCGGCGTTGGTCTCTTCGAAGCTGTAAGGTGGGTCCTGGAGGATCAGCGTGTCTGCCGAATACTTGCCGCCTTCCGCGGCAAGGAGCGCGTGCGCTGTCAGCGCGATCATGCTGCCTTGGCTGTGGCAGACGAGGTTGATCGCGACGTTCTTGTAGGACTCGTTATTGCGGATGATCTTGATGAGCATGGCAAGGCGCTTCGCCGCGAGCAGCATATAGAGGCGCGGACATGCCTTCTTCAGATTGTGCATCGGGTCTCCCGCCATCCCGGCAAGCATTTCCAAGCCCATCACCTTGCCATTGAAGCCGTCGCTCCACAGCGCATTCAGGTTGGTGGTGGCGTTGGCGAATGGACCGCCATTCTTGGAGCCATTCTTGTCCAGGCGGTTGCCGTAGCGGTCGGTCCATTGGCCGTGCCAGTTGTCTTTCTTGATGTACNNTTCTTGATGTACGGCTGGCCGCTGTGCGGGTCGATGCCGGCACTTTCGCTCGAGCCCCAGTAAAACGGGATCACGGGGCTCCAGGATTTGCGTTCCGCGGTGCGGCGAAAGTACACGGCGTCCGGATCGGCCTTGATGCCTTCCTTGCGCTGTGCCTCCAGTGTGGACGGCGGCATCGCATACTTGGCAGGCACCAGGTCGGCGGCGCCATGCGTACCGGGCCCGTGGGCGCGGTCCAGGCGCGCGTTCAAGCCTGCGCACAGGCCGGTTTCCTGCGCGTCGTAGGCTTCACCGACATCGTTGACGCCATGGACCAGGATCGTGATGCAGGGCAGCGGCAGCGGCAGCTTCAAATGCACGTCGCCCTTGCTGGGCAGGGTGATCGCGCTGCCGGCGACGGACACCTTGCTGGCCTCGTCTTGTTTGCCGGCTGTGCTCATGTGATCTTGTCCGCCAGGAACTCGACATTCGCGAGCCGCATCTGCTCGCTCTCGGCCCGCTCGGTGCGCCCCATCGCATCGGTGATGCCGCTCACTACCTTGCCATCGTCCAGCGTGATCTTGTACTTCTGCATCGGCACCGGGTTCTTGCTGGCGCCGTAGTTGAGCACGAAGCGGCGGCCGGCGTCGGCCTTGCCGAAAGAGGGCAGGTTCAGGTTCATCGAGGTCGGGCCAGTGATGCTGTGCGAGTCGCCCTTGATGCTGACGCTGCCAGGGCAATGGATCTCGATGTTGCCGTCGGCCAGCTTGATGTAGGCGCCGCCGCTGGTGAGCGTGACGTGGCGGTCGGCGCCGATCATCACGTGCTGGTTGGTGGCCGTGATGGTGACGCTCTGGTCGGCAGAGATCTCGATGTCGTCGTGCTGGGCCTGGATCACCTGCTTGCCCTGGTGCGCGATGCTCTTGATGCCGCCGCTGAAGGCGAACTGGCTGATGCCTTGCCCGGCGTGCAAGTGCATGCCCTGGCCGGCGGTGAGCTGCTGGTTGCGCTCGGCCACCAGGTCGAGATGGTGGCCGGCGGCGATCGTGCTGCTCTGCGGCGTGCCGAGCGTGATGCCGGCCGGCGAACTGACCGCAAACACCGCGGTGCCGCCGTTGCTGCCCGGTTCGGCATTCGAGCCGTGACCCCAGGTCCTTCACCGCCTTGCTCAGCTGCGCCTGCGCGTCCTGGTCGCTGGCGCCGGCCTGATGCTGCGCGGCGCACTCGCCCAGGCCCTTGGCCATGCTGAGCGCGCCTTCCAGGCACTGCACCAGTTCGTCGCGCGACAGTGCGCCGCCGACCGCGGCACTGCGTCCGTCGGTGCTGATCAGCAGGCCCTTGTCGGCGCGCAGCGCGCCCCAGGCATCGGTGCGCAACTCGAATCCTTCGCCGCGCGGGCTGGCGTTGCCGCCGTTGCGCGGGTGGCTGAGGAAGCCCAGGTTCAGCTGCGTCCTGGCGTGTTCGGATTCGAGCTGGGTCCGAATCTCGCCCTTGGTATCGTCGAACAGCAACTGGTTGTAGCGGCTGCCGTGCAGCTCCTTGCTGCGAATGCCGGCCAGCGCGTGGTTGCCTGGCAGCGCGCCGGTCTTGCTGAACGCGGTCGGTTGCTGGAACTGGTTATTGACGCGCCCGGTAATGAGCGGCAGGTCGGGGTCGCCGTGCAGGTGCTCGACGACGACCTCCTGGCCGATGCGCGGCAGCAGCGACTCGCCCCAGGCGGCGCCGGCCAGGCTGCTCGCCACGCGGATCCAGCACGAACTGTTTTCGTCGGACGGCGCGTGGCGATTCCAGCGGAAATGGACCTTCACCTGGCCGTACTCGTTGGTCCAGATCTCGCGCCCGGCGGGGCCGGTGACGACCGCGGTCTGCGGCCCGATCACCTTTGGCCGGGCGGCGCGGCGCGGCGGACGATACTGTTCCGACGCGTGCCAGACGTCGATGTCGGTATGCCAGCTTGTGCCGGCGCCGTCTGAACGCTCGCGGTTTTCCTCGAACAGGTAGTGCGCGCCGACGATCAGGTAGGCGGTATTGTTGGCTTTGCGCGGATGCTCGCACAGGCTGAACACATAGCCCGGTGCGATCGCGCGCACGCTGGAACTGGCACGGATGATGTGATGGTCGAGCTGCTGCTGTTGGCGCCGTACTAACGCCAGGCGTTCGCCGCGGGCGCGGTCGAGGTAGGCGCCCGACCATTCGAAGATTTCGGCGTTGTCGTGCCGATGGTCTTTCGGTTCGATGCTTTGCTGCTGCAGTTGCGCGCGGGCCTGCTTGAAGTCGTACGAATCGGTGACGTAGCGTCCGGCACGCAGCGTCAGCGTGCTGCTCCATTCGGAGATGTATTCTTCGTCGATCTCGGGGCGCTGGTCGGGAGCGAGGAAGGCAATGGTGGCATGGTGCGGCAGGCGGTCGTGGTTGTAGTCGGTGAACAAGATGGTATGGCGGTCCGCGGCGTGTTTGCAATAGTGATAAATTCCCTCGTCCTCGCACAGCCGCGCAACGAAGTTCAGATCGCTTTCGCCGTACTGCACCACATACGGCCGTATGGCGTAGCGCTCGCTCAGGTTCATCTCGAACGGGTAGGGATAGTCGGCCAGCACCTCCTTGACAATGTCCGGCACGCTCTTGCCCTGAAAGATCTTGTAATCGGCGTTCTGGTCGGCCAGCCACAGCCAGCTGCGCAGGCTGGCCCGGTAGCGGTGCAGATGTTCTGCGCAATTATCGCCGCCCAAGCGGGCGAATTCGGTGATGAGCGCGTTGAAATAGCGCGTGTGGCCGTGCTGGGTTTCGACGCAGATCGTGACCTCGGAACCGAGCAGTTGCTTGGCGTCCAGGGCGGCCGAGGGCGAGTACGCTTCCAGTTCGAAGGCCGACACCAGGGACAGCCCTTCGTCACCGCTTAGTTTCGCGAACTGAAGCTCTTCGCTGTCAAGCAGGCTGCGCAACTCGATAGTGCGGGACATGGCGGTCTCCTCAGGTCAAAGGAAACTGTCGCACCAAACTTGCTACTGGTTATTGTTGTATCTCATAAACGATGGCGCGCTTGGGAGCCGGCGGCGTTGGCGGAATGTCCGGCCTGTATCACCAAGATGACGCGGAACGAGCGTTAAGCAGCTCAGCTTCTTGCCACGTTTGGCACCGTCGAAATGAGGGTTGCGCCGCAACTGAGCTTGTGGCCGTGCAGGGCGACTGCGCGGCCGTCGATCGTCCAGGCCGGATCGCCCTCGACAATCACGCAGTTGGAATGCCCTGGAAGTGGGCAACTGCAGGTGTCATTGACGCGCGCCAGCGGTTTGCCCATGACGGTGCTGTGATCGGCGGCGGAGGTGACCGCGCCGCCGTGGCTGGTTGGGTCGCCGAGGCGAATCGGGGCCGGCATCGCTATTGCGCTAACTTGAAATTGAGCGTGTTGGTTTTCCTCGGATCGCTGCTGTCCGGGCTCGGCGTGACGGCCGTGATGGTGGCCTCGTCGTTGCGGCGCAGGTTTACGGTCAGGCTGGCGTTTTTCTCGTGGTGGGCGGCAATCGCGGCCAGCGCCCATTGCACGAACGGGCTCGCCGCGCCGGTATTGCCCAGGCGCGCGTGCAGGTCGTAGCCCTGGTCCGGCTTGAACAGGTCGAAGTCGGGCAGGCTGTGGTGGGCGGCGAGCGACAGCGGCACGACATGGCGGCCGGCGGCGGGACCGCCCGTGTCGTAAAATACGCGCGCCGGTTTGCCGCCGGGGATCCCTTGCCGCGCTGCGTCGAGCCCGGTCTTGAAGACGGCTTGCTGCTCCTTGTCATGCATGAGGCTGGCCTTGTGCGCCGGGTCCGCGGTTGGCTTGCCATGCTTATCCTTGCGATAGCTGACTGTCACCGGGCGGTGCACGACGGCGATGGTCGCCAAGCTGTCGAACTGGGCAAGTTGCTCTTCGGTCCAAGGTTGGGGCACGTAGCGGCTTGGTTTGAACACGAGCTGCTGGGGTTCCGGCTTGCCGGCGGCTCGTGCAGCGGCCCGGGCGGCATTCAGTTGGCGGTCGTGTTCAACGTAGAATTGCGCGTTACGATCGCCGGTTGGATGCGGCGCGAAGGGGCGCAACGCATCGACGCGGTCGCGGCGCGCCAGCACCAGCACCACCATCGCCTCGGTCATGCTGTCGACGCGGCGCGGCCCTTCCTCCCAGTACGGTTCGCGGCTCATGTCCCCGGTCATCGCACGAGTCACATCGCCATCGGCGGCGAACAACAGCAAAGCGGGGACTTCGGGGTTTTGATCGAAGAATTGGAAGGCACGTTCAAGCACTTGCTCGGGCTCATTGAGCAATATTGAGCCGAGCGGTACGAACTTGTGATTATGCAAACCCGCGGGCCTGCGCAAATTAACCACGCGATCATAGAAGTATTCAAAATTTGTCTTGCCGTGCGAAACGACACTTGGAATCTCAGGAGTGCTGCAAGAGGCCCATGTTGTGATCGTTGGAATCGGCCATTGTTCGACAAAATGACCAGCGCCCCATTCAACAGCATCGGCGCTGCGTTTATCGGTTGCCAATTCCTTTAGCGTAGCGTTGGTAGGGAATTTTGTTAAATCGGATGGCAATATGGATCCCCTTGGATGACTCTTCATCTCAAACCATACCTGCGACTGCCGGAACATTTCCAAGGAAAGGCCAACGCCCATCACTTCCAGTGTCGTAAGATTGGAAGGCATACTTGAGTCGATTTGGTTCATGGTAGCCTTCAAACTCAACGGAAAGTTAGTCGCAGCGCTGGACCGGGTCATTTGGGGCTGTGCCGAAAACGAGAGAGAAGCAGTAAGGCAAGCAACGAGTCCAACAGCTAAGCGGTTCAGGTTCATTGGGATCCTAGTCGAGAGATTTTCCGCGCGCGCGATCGGCAACTGTTTGGCGCGCGATCAGTCTTGTATTCGCGATATCATCCACTGCGACGTCGGCAGGTAATTCACCGGTGGTGTAGTAGGTAGAATTCGCTTCTATTAAATCAATTGCTTTTGGCGTTTTTTCGCTCGAATAACGTTCGAGAATCTGTTTATTGATGGGTTTCGTGGATAGTGTCATCCCCTTCCAATCTGTTCGCCAATCGGCCACCGCCCGTAAATAATTCATAAACACTTTATCCTCCTCCGTATTCGGCAAAGGCGCGCCCAGCGACAGGTCGTACGCAGTCACCCCTGCAGCATGCGCGGGGTTGCCAGGTATTGCAGAGTGATGCGAATTCTTGTCAGTCTCATCATTTTGCCAACGCGCGCATGCTTCGTTCGGCGTTTCCGTGGTGTACGTTCCCCACAATCTTCCCGTTCTCTGGTCCACGCCGTCGACGTTGAGCAGTTTCAGGCGATTCTCGACATCGCTCACGTCGATGCCGCGCTTCTGGCCCGGTAGCCTGTCTTCAAACTGGCGAATTTCGTCCGCGGTCAAGGGCGAAGCTCCGTGCCGTGCTCCCACGCGAAAGTCCGGAATCACGCACGTATTTGTCCTGAATGCCATTTTGCCGCTGGCGATAGCAATTTTGGCATCGATTGGGCTGACGGCAAGCATGCCGGCATGCCCGGCTTCGCCGATTGTCAGCACCGCGCGCACCTGCGGATGCAGTTCTTCGCCAGTAATTTGTCGGATGGCGCCGCGCTCGATCTGCTTGGTCGCTGCCGCTCGGTTGCCGGTGGTCGAATTCTCCTCGGTGAAAGGCCAGACGCCGGAGGCCGATCGCATCTCATAGGGGCCCGGCGGCGCGCCGACCAGCAGAGGCTGATTGTTCACTTCGCGCGACGTGAAAATTCGCTGGCGAAATCCCTCCCCCAAGGCAGACAACACCGCCAGCGAAATATCGGAACGCGGAGGGGGGCCGCGCATTGCGCTCAAGTTTACCGTGGGCGGTTTTAGCGTGTCCGGCGCGCGGATGCGATCGGGTACGCCCTGCCAGCCGATGCCCTGTACATTCATTAACGCCACGGTTTCGTCGAGCGGACAGAAGTACAAATACACCTTGCCGCGATTGTCGCGCTCGCGGAAGGTGTGCTTTTCGCCGTTGACCCATTGCCTGGCCCCCGTGCCCGACTTCCAATTGGGCCCGGCAACGCCTTGGCCCATCTTGCTTGGAAATTCGAGCTCGGCAAGGGGCGGCACCGAGGACTTCTTCTCGTTGATGTAGTGGACGATATTACTCAGCGTTTTGATGCGCGACTGGGTCGTCTGCTGCTTTTTACCGGTCATGCCATCGAAATACTCGGCGCTGGTTTCTTCGAAACTGTAGGGTGGGTCTTGAACGATCAGAGTATCGGCAGAATACTTACTCCCCTCAGCAGCCAGCATGGCGTGCGCAGCCAATGCCACCATGCTTCCTTGGCTATGACAAAGGAGGTTGATTGCGACGTTTTTGTACGACTCGTTATTGCGAATGATCTTGATCAGCATTGCCAATCGTTTGGCGGCGAGCACCATGTAGAGCCGGGGGCAAGCCTTTTTCAAGTTGTGCAAAGGATTGCTCTGCGACTCTGCAATGTATGTCGAGTTCGCGACCTCGCCGTTAAATCCGTCGCCCCACATGGCGTTCAAATTATTGGTCGCGTTGACGAACGGACCGCCGTTTTTCGAGCCATTTTTGTCCAGGCGGTTGCCGTAGCGGTCGGTCCATTGGCCGTGCCAGTTGTCTTTCTTGATGTACGGCTGGCCGGTATGCGGGTCGATGCCGGCGCTTTCGCTCGAGCCCCAGTAAAACGGGATCACCGGGCTCCAGGAGTTCCGATCCGCAGTGCGGCGAAAATACACGGCGTCCGGATCGGCCTTGATGCCTTCCTTGCGCCGGTCCTCCGGCGTGGAAGGCGGCATCGCGTACTTAGCTGGCACCAGGTCGCCGACGCCATGGGTCCCAGGCCCGTGGGCGCGGTCCAGGCGCGCGTTCAAACCGGTGCACAGGCCGATCTCCTGTGCTTCATACGCCTCACCGACATCGTTGACGCCATGGACCAGGATCGTGATGCAGGGCAGTGGCAGCGGCAGCTTCAGGTGCACGTCGCCCTTGTGGGGCATGGTGATCGCCGTGCCGGAGACGATTACCTTGCTGGCGCCGTCCTGTTTGCCGGCGGTGCTCATGCGATTTGGCCCTTCAAGAACTCGGCATGCGCGAGTCGCGTCCGCACGATTCCGACGGATCTGACTCGCACTGTTGTTGATGCCACCGCTAAAGGCGAACTTGCAGATGTGCTTTCCGGTGGGTTCGCGGCGCACCGCGCACGATGCCGGCAGGCGAATTGACAGCAAAGAGTCTGTTCCGCCGCCCGAAGTGGTTCGCTGTCGCCAAGGCTATGCAACTCAATGGTGCGGGGCATCGGAGTCTCCACGAAATCACAGGAGACTGTCGCACCAAACTTGCTATTGGTTATTGTTGTATCTCATAAACGACAGCGCAAAAGACACGGGCCGGCGCACGCTGTCCCGCTACTTCAGCAGTCCCGCCAGTTCGACCGCGGTCTTGACCTGCATCTTGTCGAAGATGTGGGCGCGGTGCACCTCCACCGTGCGCATGCTGATGCCGAGCTTGTCGGCGACCACCTTGTTGAGCTTGCCGGCCAGGATCAGGTCGAGCACCTCGCGCTCGCGCGCCGACAGCGACGCCAGCCGCGTCTGCACCGCCGCCGCCGCGCCGGCCTGGCGCGACTGCGCCAGCGCCTGCTCGACCCGGTCCATCAGCACGTTGTCGTTGAACGGCTTCTCGCAAAAGTCGAAGGCGCCGCGCTTGAGCGTGTCGACCGCCATCGGCACGTCGCCGTGGCCGGTGANNCATCACCGGCAGGCGGGCGGTCAGGCCGCGCGCGCCCAGCTGGTCGAACACGGCCACGCCGTTGATGTCGGGCATGCGCACGTCGAGCAGCACGCAGTCGCCGTCCGCATCGAACGCGCCGAGCTGGTCGAGGAAGGCCTGGGCGCTGCCGTAGCCGCGCGCGCTGATGCCGCGCGACTGCGCCAGCCAGGCCAGCGAGTCGCGTATGACGTCCTCGTCGTCGACGATATGCAGCATGAAGGTCTCCGTATCTGGTTTTTATAATCGGAGTGTAGCGCAGGTCGGCTAGCCGAGGCTGGGCAAGGCGAATTTGAAGATGGTGCCGCCGCCCGGGTTGTCGCTGTGGGTCAGCGTGCCGCCGTGGAACTCGATGGCGGTGCGGCAGATCGACAGTCCCATGCCCATCCCTTCGGCCTTGGTCGAGAAGAACGGCGAGAACAATCGCTCGGCCACCTGCGGCGCGATGCCGTGCCCC
>CXWL01023209.1_pt1 | contig 11112 bp, 16 predicted proteins | sample 590931 | NCBI WGS metagenome assembly CXWL01 (sample SAMEA3498368, study PRJEB10139) | groundwater metagenome | biome: water well; material: biofilm material | place: Germany | collected 2015-04-27 | reverse complement strand
CGACGTGACCATCAGGGAGGGATAGGCATACCTGGCGACCAGGAAGGCGCCACGTTCCAGATCCATCTGACCATCCGGCTGCGCCACCAGCTGCGTGAGTTCATCTTCGAGATGTCCACCGCGAATTTCTTCGAGCACCGAAACAAGGCGGTCAGCCATTTCCGGCTGTTCGATTTCCGCTTCCTGAAGCAAGGGAACCGCAGTGGGGCCGATGTCGATGAGTTTTCCACTGATGGTCCGGACGATCTTCTCGTCTTCATCGGCCAGCAATCGGATCAGAGCCCGGATTTGGCTTTCGTTTGTCAGCATCGTGGAACTCCTCGAAAGCCCGCCCATCAGCCCATGGCCCGACGGAACACCTTGGCGCTCCCGTAGAGACACAGCGCGTCGAAAATCACCATCACGATTACCACCATTCCAACATGGGGAAGGGCTTCAGTCCAGCCGGAAAGGATTAACGGCCTCACCGCATCGATCGCCCAGGTCATCGGGTTAAAACGCGCCAGAAATCCCATCCAGGCAGGCATCCCCGTCAAGGGGACCAAGGCCGAACTTAAAAAAATCATCGGGAGCGAGAGAAAGCCCAGGACTGAGAAGAAGTCACCGTGACTTTTCACGGAAAAGGCCATCGCCATGGAAATCGCCGTGAGACCGACGCCGAAAAGCATCCCGATCATGAGAATTGCAGCGATACCAAGAAGCCCCGTCGCCGGCTGTACGCCGAACAGAAAGGCCACCCCGAGGATTACGAGCACTTGGAGCGACGTAATCGTCATAACAAAGATGAAGCGGCTCAGAATCACAGACGTCCGATGGATCGGCGTCGTCATCAACCGCTCCAGAAATCCGTTCTCCTTGTCAAACAACAGATCGACGCCCCCGGCGAGCCCGTTGTTGAGCACCGTCATGACGACCACGCCGGCTGTCAGGAAGCTGATGTAGTCCGGGGCCCCCGTCACTTGCACATCCGCGGCTCGCTGGAACAAATTGCCGAAAAAAATCAGCCAGAACAGCATCGGTTGCACGAGCGTGAACAACATACTGAACTTCTCACGGCTGAGCCGCTTGACCCACCGCATCGTCAACGCACTGATTTCTTGCCAGTATTCTTGCATGATGTGATGTGTGATCAGTAATTAGGTGATGTGCGAAGGTCCAGAAACAAACCGTTCACTCATCACCGATCACCCCTCACTCTCCTTTGGAATATCGTCTTTCATCGATCGGCCCGTATGGGCGATGAACACGTCGTCCAGCCGTGGCCGATGGTACTCGATAAACTCCAGTTGGCAATCCAATCGATTGGCGGACTCGAGGATGGCGGGCAGGGCCTTCTCCGGCGACTCGACCCGGATATCCAAACCGGTCGGTGTAGCCTTCACCGCTCGCATGGCCGGTTGGTTCGACAATGCAGAGACGAGCGTCGGAATCTTGCTCGGGTCCTTCAAGGTCAACGACACAATATCGCCGCCTAATCCTATCTTCAGCTCAGCCGGCGATCCGAGCGCCTTGATTGATCCCTTGTCGATGATGGCCAACCGATCGCAAAGCTGATCCGCCTCATCCAAGTAATTCGTCGTCATCACGATCGTCATGCCGCGTTCCTTCAACATCCGCACATAGTCCCAAATCCGAAGCCGGCTCTGCACATCCAAGCCCAGCGTCGGCTCGTCGAGGAATAGGATCTTGGGATCCGGCAAGAGACCGCAGGCGATATCCAGCTTCCGCTTCATCCCTCCGGAATAGGTTTTTGCCGCGCGATCGGCCGCCTCTTCTAATTCTACGAGCTTAAGCAGCTCGGCAATGCGTTTCGCGGCTTCGGCTTTGGATAAGTGATAGAGCGCGCCGAGAAGTTCGAGGTGTTCCCGACCGGTCAGAAAGCGATCGATGGCACGTTCCTGAGGCACATAGCCGATCAGTCGCCGGACAACATCCGCCTCACGCACCGTATCATGGCCCAAAATACTGGCCGTGCCCGACGTCGGCGTCAACAGCGTGATGAGCGTCCTGAGTGTGGTGCTTTTCCCCGCCCCATTCGGCCCCAGCAGGCCAAAGATCTCACCGGCGTACACCTCAAACGACAGATCGGAAACCGCCGTATGCTTATCATAGGTTTTCGTGAGCCGAGATACTTGAATCGCGATTGCGCGATCCATCAGCCCCAGCCCTTCGCACCAGATCGATCGTGGATCATGAATTCGATGAGGTCACTGAGGCGGCGGGCTTGTTGATGAAGACTGTCTGCTTCCAACAGAAACTGCTTTTCCAAGGGCGTGCACTCCAAGTACGTGGACAGGGTATTAACGATAATCTCATCGCTGACATCTTCCCGAAACAACTCCTGCCATGTCGGCACGTCGCCACGGGATTGGAGATAGGACTCTAGCGTGGCAAACAGTCGGCGGCGGACCATGGGATCCAGCGAGGTCTCTGTGCCTCGAATTGTGACCGCAATCGTGGCCTCACGGTAGGCCTTGTCGTACCACTCTCGTTCAATCGCAAACCGTTCCAGCCCCTGTAATAAGATGTTGTACCGGCCATCGGCCAACGTCTTCACGCTCGCCAATCGACCGACACAGCCCATCGAGAACACGGGCGGATGGCCATAATAGTCTGTCTCCCATCCATCCTTGAGCAGAGCCATGCCGATGCACTGCCCACTCGTCACCGCATCTGAGACCATGGCACGGTAGCGTGGTTCAAAAATATGCAGAGGAAGATAGGTCTTGGGAAACAGCACGACATTCGGAAGTGGAAACACCGGAATACGGGACGGAATGGGAAACGGCGTCGCGCTGCGAGGCTGGTCACGTTCTGGTTGCTCGCGCTCGTGATTGATCTCCATAGCTCACGATAGCTGATGGCCGACAAAGTTGTCAACGGCGCGAGGTGGGTGTCGTTCACGCATCAAGTCGATGAAAACCCCTATCAACACAGGAGATTTGTGCCGCCACTCGAAGCATGGTATAAGCGCACGCGACACGTAGACATCTCTTGGCCGGTGTGTTCACATGCACAAATTTCTGCGCCATTTCAGGCACGCCCTCTTGCTGACCAGTAGCCTGATGATGGTTGTGCCGGGGCTCGCAGCCGATACGGCAGAAGAATTCCGCCTCGCCACGGAAGGCTATCGATACGCCTTTCCGCGTGATCACGGGTCGCATGAAGAGTTTCGCACAGAATGGTGGTATTACACCGGCCAGGTCACGACGAAGGACGGCCGGCCATTCGGCTATGAGCTCACCTTCTTTCGCCGTGGTATGCCGCGCGAGCAGACGAAAACCCTCCCGTCGAAGTGGGCCGTCTCGCACCTATACCTAGCCCATTTCGCCATTAGCGATCTCCGCAAAGGCCGGTTTCACTATACGGATAGAATGAGCCGCGCCGCGCTGGGCAAGGCCGGTGCGGCGCAAGATCGTCTCCACGCCTGGATCGATCGGTGGCGCGCCGAATCGCCGTCGACCGCTCCCGACACCCAGATCCTCGAGGCCGCAGAGGGCGACCTCGCCATCCGACTCACGGTCTCGTCGGGAAAACCACCGGTCGTACATGGCACCAACGGGATCAGCCACAAAGGTCCGCTCGTAGGGCAAGCCTCCCACTACTATTCCTTCACCAGACTGACCACAACCGGCACCCTCACGGTCGGGGGTGAATCGTTCGACGTGACCGGCACCAGCTGGATGGACCATGAGTTCGGATCTGCCGATCTCGACAAGGATCTCGTCGGATGGGACTGGTTCTGTCTGCAACTCGACGACCAGAGGGAACTCATGCTCTATAGACTCCGCCGGGCAGATGGCTCGGCTGATCCCGCCTCAAGCGGCACACTCATCGATCGTGACGGACAGGGGCATCATTTATTGCTCGGAGACTTCACGCTCGAACCAACGAGTTATTGGACCAGCCCTACAAGCAAGGCTCGCTATCCACAACGTTGGCGCCTGACCATTCCCTCACAGCAGCTCTCACTGGACATCGCTCCCCGCATGGCTGATCAGGAACTCTCCCCCAAACGCAGCACGCAAGTCACCTATTGGGAAGGCGCCGTCGAGACAACCGGCACCGCGCAGGGAAAACCAATTCGTGGACAGGGTTACATGGAACTCACTGGCTATGTAGAACGGATCATGCAGAAACTCTAGCAGGATGCTGAAAAAGTCCGCCAGCTTTGTTCTCGCATCGCTCAGATCCTCAACGGGGACCCGGCCGCCTCACCACTCGGCGGCGCGCACAGACGTGGTGCTCCTTATTCGTCGCACCGTGCGCCCCAGAGGGTACGCTTCCGGTCTTCACTCGCTGCGGCCGCGCTGGACGGCCATTTTGAGCATCCTGCATTACTCAGGCCTCTCTATCACGTACGATGCAGCGACTCCCTCGTTCTCTTGGTACATGGAGACTATCGAAACATAACGGGGAAGGTCAGTACCGGTGAGCAAGGACGAGATCAAAGACGTGCGCGAGGTAGTGGAGGCGATCTACCGAACTGAATCCCGACAGGTGCTCGCGACCTTGATTCGTCTCCTCGGCGACTTTGAGACTGCCGAGGAGGCGCTACACGATGCGTTTGCCGTCGCTGTGGAACAGTGGGCACGGGATGGCGTGCCGGCCAATCCGCGGGCGTGGCTCGTCTCGACCGGCCGCTTCAAAGCTATCGACGGCATACGACGACGCACCCGACATGATGCGTCGGTGGCTGAGATGGCGAAACAACCGGAGCCTACGACCACGCTCGATGTCAACGAGCAGAACGATGAAAGCGTCGAGGACGACCGGCTCCGGCTGATCTTTACTTGCTGTCATCCTGCGCTCGCATCTGAAGCTCAGGTCGCCATGACGCTGCGCGAAGTTTGCAGCCTCACCACCGAGGAAATTGCGCGAGCCTTCCTCACGAAACCTGCCACAATTGCTCAGCGCATTGTGCGGGCAAAAGCAAAGATTCGTGAGGCACGTATACCTTATGAAGTCCCGTCGGAAAAAGAACTGCAGGATCGTCTGGACGCCGTGCTTCGAGTCATCTACCTGGTGTTCAACGAAGGGTACTCGGCCTCTTCGGGAGACTCGCTCACACGGCACAATCTCTCAGGCGAAGCCATCCGCCTAGGGCGAGTGCTGATTGAGCTGCTCCCAGAGGCTGAAGCGACAGGACTCCTAGCCCTGATGTTGTTGCAAGACTCACGACATGCCGCACGCACTTCGCCGACAGGCGACCTCATTCTCCTGGAGGACCAGGATCGCTCACTCTGGAATCAGAATCAGATCTCGGAAGGAGCTTCACTGGTAGAGCGCGCACTGTCCACAGGCCAGGTCGGCCCCTACACCATCCAAGCCGCGATTGCGTCGATACACGCACAAGCTTCCAGCTCTACGGCAACAGACTGGGCTCAGATCGTCCGGCTCTACGGCATGCTGCTCCAAACGAATCCCTCGCCCGTGGTCGAGCTCAATCGCGCAGTGGCAGTGGCTATGCGCGACGGCCCTGCCGCCGGACTCACCCTCATTGATACGATCCTCGCCAGGGGAGACTTGGAGAATTATCACTTGTCGCACGCGGCACGAGCGGATCTCTGTCGGCGGCTGGGACGAACGAAAGAAGCCCGAGCTTCCTACAAACGAGCCCTGAGCCTTACGCAGCAGGAACCGGAGCGGCGATTTCTGAGAAAGCGTCTAAACGAACTGCAAGAATGAGCTTGAGTAATGATTACGCTTCCGACTTTGCAGTAGATTCACCCATTACAGTTTGCTGAAACTGTTTAACTTCCCCCAACGGCAGGCAAAGCAGATTTATTGGTGAGGTCTACCGAAAGGAACCGCATGGCACATCGTGTTAGACAAGCCACTATTCTCGATTTGGAACAGCTCGCCCCGCTGTTTGACAGATATCGTCAGTTTTACGGGCGCGCTAGTGATGTTGCTGCGGCACGAGAGTTTTTGTTGGCACGCTTCACAAACAAGGAGTCCACTCTGCTCATCGCGCATGAGGACGAGAGGCCTATTGGGTTCACACAGCTGTATCCAAGTTTTTCATCGGTGTCATTGGCTCGCATCTTCATCCTCAACGATCTCTTTGTGTCCGAGCAGGCCCGAAGAAACGGAGTGGCTTCTGCGCTAATGTCCGCTGCCGTGAAGTTCGCGAGTACGCTGGGGGCAGTTCGCCTCTCGCTGTCAACTGCCATCACGAACGATGCGGCTCAAGCACTGTACCACTCAACCGGTTGGAAACGTGACGACCAATTCTTCGTCTATCATCTTGCTATCATGGCATAACCTGAATGAGAGAAGGGGCCAGAGCCCCTTTTGTAGCGTGCGGCAATACGACGCCTTCCTCACCTCACCACCTTCTCATCACAGCCTGTTCCCCCTATCGCTTCCAGAATAATGGATACGCCTCAGACTTTGCAGTAGAGTATCTCGTTCCCTTTCCTGCTTGATTAACTCACACAAGGGGTCTGACATGTATATCCCACCTGGTTTCAGCACAGTGACGCCGTATTTTTTTGTGGCCAACGCAGAGGCTTTTGTGCGCTTTCTGGTAGAGGGTCTTGGCTGCACCGAGGTCTGTCGCACCCTGCGGCCTAACGGTCTGATCGCGAACGTGCAAGTCCAACTCGGCACCTCGACCGTCATGATTAGCGAAGCCACGGAGCGCTACAAACCCATGGCTGCCGCATACTATCTGTATGTTGAGGACGCCGATGCGTCCATACAGCAGGCCCTCGCACACGGGGCGGTACTTGAGATGGAAGTCGGCGACATGCCGTACGGGGATCGGCAAGGCGGCGTGAAAGATCAACACGGGAACATCTGGTGGATCTCACAACGCATCGTGCACGAGCCCTACACACCGTAGGGAAATGCGCGGGACCTGAAACTCATTCCATGGCGCGTGATGGTCCGGCTCGCCCATCCTGAGCCTGGCCGAAGGATTCCTCGTCGTAAGGCTTACCCGTCAGCCTTTGATAAGGTGGGTCGCGTGCGTGACGGCACCACCAGCTCGCAGCGCCGCCGCGACGAAACTCGCCTCAGCCAGTTCCTCATCACTTGCCCCCGCCTTGCGGGCCGCATCGGCATGGATGTCGATGCAATAGGGGCATTGCGTGGTCAGCGCGACTGCGATCGCGATCAGTTCCTTGTACTTCTTCGGGATTGTCCCATCGGAAAGCGCCGCCTTGTCGAACGCGAGAAAAGTTTGCCACGCTTCACTGGCTTTGGAGCCGAGCTTGGGCAGCTTCTTGATGCTTTTTATATCGTACATGAGACGTCTCCTGGGTTTGAGGGATTGGGGATCGTTTCAGTTCCGTCCGGCCATCACGCCGCCATCGATATCCCAAATGGCGCCGGTCACCCATGTCGCCTCATCGCTCAGTAGGAAGTGGACGGTTCGTGCCACGTCTTCTGCCGTGCCAATCCGACCGATCGGGTGAAAGCTGTTGAAGCCGGCCAATATCTCATCAATCTTGCTGGGCTCGATGAAGGCCTGATAAATAGGTGTCTTGACCACCGCCGGCGAAACCGCGTTGACACGAATGTGATGGTCAGCCAGTTCCATCGCCATGTGTTGGGTGAGGGCGTGCAGCCCGGCCTTCGCCATCGAATAGGCAGAGGACGGCGTGGCTTTGATGGCCTGCTTGGCCCACATCGATCCGATATGCACAATTGAGCCACCGCCGTTTGCGGTCATATTCTTGGCGACCGCCTGGGAAATGAAATAGTGGGCTCGATTCAGATCCAGATACTTGTCATAGTCCTCGGGCGTGTGGTCAACAAACGGTTTGGGATTGAAGTAGCCCGCCGCGTTGACCAGATACTTGATGTGACGGGCATGATCGCGGGCCAGCGACACAACGCGCTGTATGTCATCCGGCTTGTACAAATTGACTTGAAGAATTTCCACAGTGCCGAACACGGACAAGTCCCGCTTGGCTGACTGCAGCTTTTCTGAGGAGTTGCCGACAATGACGGTGTGTATGTTACGCTCCACCAAGAGTTTAGCGGTGGCGAGGCCGATTCCACTGGAGCCGCCAATAATCAAGGCATAGTGTGAATGAACGTGCTGCATCGGATCACCTCCATAGCATGAGTCAAGGACACAACATGTGAACTCAGTCTATGAGGTCCCGGCTCCGTGTGAAAGCAGGCACATTTCAGTTCCGTAGGCACAAATCGGTCTAGATTGATGAAAAAACAAGGCGAAATATTTCCTAAGATTTCCGCTCCGGAACAGAGCGCTCGGATGGTTGAGACGATTTACGGGTGCAAATGGTCACTGACGGTCTATCAACTTCTCGCACATGGCATCAATCGCCCAGGTGAGATGGTTCGTCGTGTTGAGGGGCTCACCACAAAAGTGCTCAACGAATGTCTGCGAAGAAATATGGCGTTCGGCATCCTCGAGCGCATCTCCTATCACGAAACCCCGCCGCGCGTGGAATATGTCGTCACGCCGTTCGGGAAGAAGTTCCTTCGGATTTTGGGCGAGCTCGATAAACTTCAGAAAGAGATAGGAAGGGAAAGATAACGTCGAGTCCTCAAGCGTGTGGCAATATCTGACGGCGACCGGATAGAACGAAAGAAGCGCGCACTGCCTTCCAGCGAGCCCTGAGTCTTACCCAGCAAGAGCCAGAACAGCGGTTTCTCATAAGACGACTAAGCGAGCTGCCGAAGTGACGCGCAAGCCTGCGACAGTCAGGTTTGTCGCAACGGCGTATCGGCGGCTGCAGCAGAAGCGGTCACGAATGATGTGGGCTAGGATTTCTGTTTGAGGTGGCGGAGAAAGTTCGTCACGGAGACGATCTCGACCGATTCGACCTTCCCGATCGAAAGCAGGTCGTCGTCACCGCTGACGAGCCAGTGGACTCTTGCCGATACCGCGCAGGCAAGAAACTTCATGTCGTCCGGATCTCTCAGAGTTGGAACCGAGATGGGTTTTGCCCGAACGGTATCGACGAAAGGAAGAACATCTTCCTCAATGAGACTGAGAATCTCCGAACTCGTAAGCTTGAATTTGGAATAGGCCAGCACCCGAACATATTCCTCGAGTATCTCGGCAGAAACGACTGGGCAAAGGCGACCGCCTTGCCAGGCTGGAACAAGTTGGGAGAGAGGACCGGAGAACAACAGAGCTGAGACGAGGACGTTTGTGTCCAGGACGGCTCGGATCACCGCAGCCGCCTCCCCCGTTCTCTGGCCCACTGAATGGCCTGGCCGATGTCAGAGGATTTGATCCCCAGGTCGCGGATTTTCTTTCGGATGGTCGCAAGCCGACTGCCATGCGCTGCGACAGTGACCGGTCGAAGCACCACGTTTCCTTCCCGCAGGGACACATCAAAGTAGTCGGTGTCCGGTATCTCTTTCAGAATCTTCTTCGGTAATGTCACTTGGTTCTTCGACGTTTTTTTGGCTAACATGTCTAGCGCCTCCGTGGAACCAGAATATCTTACTTCCTTACTGTAAGGCAACTGAAGGCCTAACGCCCTGCGGTTCCGCTTCTTCCGGAAGCGGCTCGTCAGATCACTCGCTTACTAAAGCCTGTCACGCATCACCTGCCGGATATATCCGGCAGGTCTGTCGGCCAGAAAATCCAAACCTCCTACGAGCAGGCCTTCAACCTCACAGTCGTTCATACTCTTCCCGCACGAAATTGGGGTCGTACGTGCGTTCCAGCCTGCGGACGATGAAGTGACCCCGTGCCATCTCCTGGAAATGGTCTATGAATAGGACATTGATCACGGCGCCTCCGGCCGCACCAATCACAGGGATGGCTTGGGCGGCAACCTTCTCGGAAACGTTGACGCCAAAGCGCGTAGCCAATTGCGTTATCAGCCTGACGATTGCCGGTGCGCCCTCTTCGACCAGACCCCTCTGAGCGATGTACCCCGCAGCGTCCGAGATCGGCTTCGCCAGAGCTGCACGCATCAGGAAGTAGGCGGATTCACTCGCGTCGTCGCTCTTGCTGGGCCCGCCAAGCGCGAAGACCTCAAGGCAAGCCAGTTTGGCGTCCGGCGTCCTGAGGCGTTCACCCTCACTTCGTGCGATATCCGCAATGGAACGCAGCATGATCGTGGTGGAGAGGGGCAGTTCGAATGGGAGACCGAGCAATCCAAGGGCACCTCCCCCAGCGCCGGTCGCTGCCACCGCGAGCTTGTGAAGGAACTCCCAAGAGTTCGCCTGCGGTTTGTCGTCAAGGGTCAGCAACGCAGCTTGTAATGCCGTCTCTAGTGATTTTTTTGTCGCCTCATTGACGACCTGTGCCCACTTTCCCGGGAGTCGCTGAAGCGCCATTTCAATCGGCATACCGATCAATCCTGTGATCTTCGCCGCGAGGCCAGGGTTCTCAAGGAGAGCCTTCGCATACCGCAGAGCCTCTTGATCTTCGTACGATAGTGTCACGCGACCCTCCTTCTCTCGGTTACCGCCCGGCTATTATGAGGTGGGCTGCGACAGACACCGAGGCCCAAGCAGCCTATTCATGGCAGCTTCCTTATTTAAGGAAACCCCACTCTGCAAGGAATATCACTCGCTTATAGGAACTTGTCAATTGCCCAAGTTCGGACATGGAGCCCGATGTCGATTTCGACCTCGCCCGACGACTATCTTATGACAACAGAACCTATTTACTAATGGGAGGGTGCCATGGCGAAGCGCGTTCAGAAGCGGAAGGTACAGCCATCCCGGCCGGCGGNNAGGCACAGCCATCCCGGCCGGCGGCAAGTGTCTGTTGGTTCGATGTTCCAGCCGATGATCTTGGGCGGGCTAAGAAGTTCTATCGCTCGCTGTTCGGCTGGAAGTTCGCGAAGTTGTCCGCGGCCGTGGCCGACTACTGGCATATCGACACCGGTGGGCAGGATGCCTCGCCGGACGGCGGACTCCTGCCGCGCGTGCATCCCGGGCACTCCATCACGGTCTACGTGGCCGTCCCATCGGTTGACAAGGCCGTGGCAAAAGTCCAAAAACTCGGAGGAACCATTTGCAAGCCGAAGACCGCTGTGCCGCACATGGGCTACTTCGCGATCTGCGAGGATACGGAGCACAATACCTTCGCGCTCTGGGAGTTGAACGAGCGCGCAAGATGACAACGACGCATTCGATCGCACACTCATGAAGGAGCACACG
>CXWL01009498.1_pt1 | contig 11113 bp, 9 predicted proteins | sample 590931 | NCBI WGS metagenome assembly CXWL01 (sample SAMEA3498368, study PRJEB10139) | groundwater metagenome | biome: water well; material: biofilm material | place: Germany | collected 2015-04-27 | reverse complement strand
GCCCAAGGCAGTCGTACTCTCGATTCCTGTAGAGAACGCCGATGTGGTCGATTACCTGACGCGAATGGGATTTGCGCAGAACGGCACAACGACTCAGTTTGTGCGAGACGAACGATAATCGAATTGAATCGGTTATGAACCCAGCGGCTTGTCGCCGGCGCGCGGCGTGCGGGTTCGTGGGGCGGCCGAATCGGCGAAGACTTGATTGGCCGCGATGCTGTGCTTCTTGCAGAGATTGGCGATGAGTTTGGAGAGCGCCTTGGTCTGTGCGACCGACAGTNNCTTCAAGTGATAAAACCCATCCGACTCGCCCTGAACGACCGAGCGGACCGAGATCTGATGCCATGCCCGACCGGTAGAAGCTCGCAGGGGCGTGACCGGAGTAAACTTGCCGAGCCAGAAGAGGAACAGCGTTCCCATCGTCATCGAGAGGACGAGCACGATCAGCGTCTTGTAATGACGGTTCTTGTGAGCCGCAGAACTGGCCGACATGACTTCCTCACCAGAGGGCACGCCCGAAAAGGCAATTTCTGCCCGGTAACTTCTACTATCTCTGTACCATAGCTATCGGCTTTCGACAAACCCAAAAGCGGCGAATTTCCAAAAAAACTCCCTTATCAGGGCTGATTTGTAGCATCGATATTGGACCATCTCTGCGACCCGTCTTGTCAGGTCAAATGGGTGTGTTTTTCTAGGAACACCGCGCCCATCGTATAGGACGTGTCCGGGTCAAAAAGCCTCCCGCGCGAGACGCTGCCTGTGAGAAACGCATGGCTCCTGGCCGCCGCCCGCATGGCCCGGCCGAACCCAAAGCATTGCGGGCAATCGAGGTAACGCTTGCCGTTGTCGTGAAAGTCGGCGTTACCCCGCAGCGCCAAGCCCGATGGCTCGACGAACTGTCGCCGCACGTCTTCGGGTGTATCTATGCGCCCGAAGGACTGAGGGTTCGCATAATCGAAGGAGTAAGACGCCGTGCCGCCGGGCCGCAGGACTTGGGCCACGCCGGCATTGCACTCGACGCGGCCGCTGACGGGCAGATGCTCGAAGACGCAGACGCTGAAGACGTGATCGAAATAATCGGGCGGATAATCCAGGTCCGTCATGTCAATTTTGCGGCCGACCATGCGCCAACCCATCTTTCGTCCCGTCTCGTCGGATAAGCGGCACAAGTCTTCTTGGAGGTCGATGGTGTGGACTTCGTGGCCTCGGCTGGCGAGGTACGCCGAGAAGAGCGAGCCGGCCCCGCCCATGTCCAACACTCGACCCGCCCGGCGAATCGGGGTGTTGGTCACCAGCCAGGCGATTTCCCACAGCAGGAACCACGGGACGCAAAGTTCGTCGGGGTTGCCGGGCCAGGGTTGATAGTGTGCCCCGCGGTTGATGTGCTCCCAGGCGCTGGGCCACGCGTTGATACCGCCATACCAAGATGAGTATGGCGCTCCCCGCGAACGCATCCGGCGCATCAGCGCGAACAGCTCGGCGAGAACTTGACCGCACTCCGGCCGCGAAAGGTCGTCGCGGTCCATGGTCTTGTTGATGGGGGATGAATTCATGAGCGGGTCGATCATAGAGCCGGTTAAGGGCTGCCGCCAACCGGCGTCATAATCTACTAACCTCTAATGGTTCATGCCTTTATGCGCGGATTTGTGAAACATCCCGGCCGGGTCCCCTTGATTCCGTGACAGGCGACACTAGGCTTCGCCGTTTACCGATCCCCGCCACGGCGGGTTGTCAACGAGGCACGCCCGAAACCGGCGTGAACCGTCTGCCTTGCAGCTCCAAGTCCATCACCAGCGTCCCCGCGAACTGACGTGGCGACACGCCGCCGGAATGCTCTTTGGCGACTGGGGAACGAGTCGCCTTTACGTCTTGGGACTGGCGTTCTTTTATTCAGGTCATTCATCGCCGTACCACATCCTGGCCATGTGCGGGATCATGCTCGCCGTCGGTTGGTCGTACACCGTTGTTTGTCGTTGTTTTCAGGATGGAGGCGGCGTTTATTCATCCGCCAAGGCGACGCACAAACACCTGGCCCTACTCGGCGCCTATCTGTTGTTCGCCGACTACGTCATCACCGCGGCATTGTCGGCGGTCGATGCGTTCCGGTATTTCGGCGCTTCGACAGAAGCAGCGCCGCTATTTGCGATCGCTGCCATATTTATCATCGCGGGAATCAATTTCGTCGGGCCGCGAAAGGCCGGAAGTCTCGCCACGCTCGTCGCCATGGCTGTTCTGGTGGTCGTGCTAATCATGGCGGCCTTCTGCATTCCGCACTTGTCACTCAGGCATGTCGCGGCGGACCAGCGGCCTTTTAACATCCAGTGGACCAGCTTCGTTCACATCATCCTCGCGCTCTCGGGCGTGGAAGCCATCGCCAACATGACCGGCATCATGGTGCAGCCCGTCAAACGGACGAGCCGGCGCGCGATCTGGTTGGTCCTGGCGGAAGTGATCATCTTCAACCTCTTCTTCGCGGTCATTATGACGACGCTCACGTCGGCCCCATTGGACATCCTTGCCAACAGGCCCGAGTCCATGCTCACGACGCACGACCACGACATGCGCGACACGATGATGAAGGTGATCGCGGCGGAGCTGGTCCATCCGATCTTCGCGACAGTCGCCGCGGTGATCTTTGGATTGCTTCTTCTCTCCGCGACCAACACCGCGACTTCCGCGATGATCAGCGTTCAATATGCCATGGCGCGAGACGGGGAGCTGCCGCCCGCCTTTGTGAAGCTCAATGCGTTTGGCGTTCCCTGGCTGGGACTGGTCACCGCTGTCGGCATTTGTACGGTCGTGTTGCTCTTCGAGGGCGACGTGGAACAACTGGCCCATCTCTATGCCATCGGCGTGGTCGGCGCGATCACCATCAACCTCGGCTCGACCTGCTTCAACCGCCAGATCAGCGTCAAGACATGGGAGCGCATTCTCATTGGAGTCATCGCCTCGTTCCTACTTATCGTCGAATGCACCATCGCCGTGCAAAAGGTACAGGCCACCATCTTCGCCGGCTCGGTCATTCTCGGCGGCTATCTGATGCGCCTGGCGGTGAAGAAGGCGCCGGCCCTGGCCCCGCATGTGCCGCGAATCACGCAGGCGATGGCCAAGTGGTTTGAAGCCCCGCCGCTGCCCGAAGCGCAGGATGCGTTCTCCACGGTCGGCATCGAGCCATTCGATCCGGCGAAGAAAAAGATTCTCGTCGCCTGCCGGGGCAGCACCGAGATTGTCAAGTTCGCCGCCGAGGAGGCCGAGGCACGCGACGCCAATCTTATCATTCTGTTCGTGCGCGATCTGCGGCTGGCGTTTGCCCTCGTCGGAGCCGCGACGGAGTTGCAGCCGCAGTTTGACCCGGATGCCGTACCGATCTTTGCCACCGCCAACAAGCTGGCGCGCGAGAAGAAGCTGCCCTATCTTCCGATCTATTGCGTGGCCCCATCGGCCGCGGAGATGATTCTGGACTTTGCCGGCACCTATGCCGTCGATTATGTCATCATGGGGGCAAGCCGTCGGGGCAGCCTCTTCCGGGCGATGCGCGGCGACGTGATCTCCGAAGTCGCCGCCAATCTGCCGAAAGAGACGACGCTTCTGATCCATGCATGAGAAGCGACTTTGGTGGAGGACAGCCGCCCTCGGCTGCCAGCGATAGAGTCAAACTTTACCAATACCCATCAGTGCCTGGTCATTGACCCGGGGCCAAGTAACCCTACGATTTCGCCATGTTTCGCAATCCGCCACGGCCGATCTTCGACTTGTCAGCCATCACGATCGTCATCGGTTCTATCCTGAGTTCCGGTTGCAGCCCTCGCCACGACGAGTCTTCGACCAGTGCAGCGCCCTCCCAGCCGACATCGTCCAATTCGACGCTCAGTTCATCAGCGGGTATCCGACTCTCAGGCTCGTTCAACGGCTGGTCGCCACACGATGACGAGTATCTCCTTTCGTCGCCAAACGGCGGTTCGACGGGCTCACCACAAAGCCGACTCGAATTACTCCGCTACTGGCCCTGCGGCTCATACGAGTTTCAATTCGCCGTCGATGGCAGCATGGAGAGGGCACTTGGCCAGGGCGGCGATGGCGCGGTGCGGGCGGGGGGCGGAAAGATTCAGTTGAAGATTCACACGTCCGACGAGTACACCCTTTGGCTGGACGTTGCCAAGAACGAATGGGGATTCGTCATGACGCCGATCGTCAACCCGCAGCCGACCATTCTCATCAGGGACCCGACGGCCGAGATCGTGCGGTTGTTCGTGAGAAACTGCTCGCCGCCGGCCGAAGCGGAGTTTATCAAACAGGATCCCAATTATTTCGACAAACACGCCTGGGTCATCACCCCCCTCGACGAACAGGAGGCGGATTGGATCATGCAGGGCAAGCTCTGCCGACCGAAGCTACAGATCAAGCATCCCGGGCGGTACGATCTGCAATTGACCGTCGATTATCCCCGTGGCAAGCGCGTGGCCCACCTCATCACGACGCTGGGAGGTGGGTACGAGGTAGTACATGTTCGGCAACGTGCGTCCGCCACGGCCGATCTGCGACCCGCGGTCAGCCAGCCCACGACGGATTCGTCCGAGCAACCGACACGGTTGGTTCGCATGGCGGACGGCCGATGGGGTTGCACCTACTATTTCACCGAGGAAGGCGAGCAATCGTTCTTCGTGCGAAGCGTTCACACGAACGACGCCCAGCGCCGGCTGACGGAAGCGACTTGTATCGCAAAACTCGGCCAACCCTACCTCATCCGCTTCGATCCGGCCGACCAGGTCTTGTTGTTTCAAGAGGGCAACTGCCACGAAGTCATGTTCGATCCGCGCCAATACCAGTTGCCCGACGGGCTGACGACCTACGAAATCGAGCGCGTCGAACTGATCGGCGACTTCAACGATTGGCAGGCCGGCGCGACCCCTCTGACCAGCATCGGCGAAGTCTATCGGGCTGTCGTCGATCTGCCTGACGGATTGCATCATTATCAACTCCTTGTCAACGGCAGCATGGCCGCTCCCGATTTGCGGGCTAATCCAGGTAATGACCTGAGGCGTCCTGACGGATCGACCGCCAGCGGCGTGTTTATTGGGATGCCAGGATCGTCGTTCGGTTCGGCCAAGCCCGACGACATTAACTTCGCGGCGCTGCGGCACGACTCGACCCGCCGGGAGTTCTTCAAGCCGTTGGGCGGCGGCAGAGTCGATCTCTCGATGCGCACGCTCGAAGGCGACGTGCAATCGGTCGAGGTCATCGGCGTAGACGGGAAGCTAATCGCACCGATGGTTCGCGATCCTGGGGCACAGCCGCCCTCGGCTGTGTCTGATGGCTTCGACCATTGGCGGGCACGCGCAACATACACCGGACGGCGTCTCATCTACGCATTCAGGCTAACCGACGGATCAAGGTCGTGTGTGCTCGCGCCGGAGGGTCCCGTGCCAAACGAAATTCTGATGGCCAGACCATTCGTTCAAGGCGGGTAGCGCGCGACGCAGCAGGGAGGGCGAGGCTCCCGCCGAGCCATGTTGAGAGAATGAGGACTACGCTAGAACTTGTGCCGGACGTTGATTCGTCGGCCGCGAGCACGCTTGCGGGCGATGACCTTTCGGCCGCCCGGGGTTCGCATTCTGGCCCGGAAACCGTGCTTGCGGAGTCGTTTTCGATGGCTGATTCGACGTTCGTAATGCACGGGCGCCTCCGCTTTAGGTCAAATGGGTCATTCCGATCACTTAAGGGCCATGAAGTTAACGGCATTTCGACCTAATCGCAAGTCCACGGGCCAAAGTCCACCCCCCAATGGCGGCCAAAAAAACGGCATTTTGGAGGTTTGATGGAGTCAAAGGGGGGTGATAGACTGGCCCTTTAGCCCCGGTGGACGGCTTCTGCCGGTCCCCGGGTTTTTAAGAATCGTCAGGGCGCGGGTCGAGAACAGGATCACAGAGGAGAAGTCCACAATGCAGGATTACGAGACGCTCAAGAGGCTGGTTGAGTCTTGCGCGGAAGATGTCGCCAAGGCCGAAGGTGGCAACAAGGCGGCCGGGACGCGGGTGCGCAAGGCCATGCAGGATATCAAAAACGCGGCTCAGACGGTGCGGAAGAAGATTCTGGAAGTCCGCTCGTCCGAGGAGAGCAGCAACCCATAACCCGACTCCGATCACCGGCCTTATTCTCGCCGATGCCGAACGCGGGCGACGGTCTGAATGGGTCGTCCTCCGCCCGCGCCCAAGAGCCTGCTCGCCGCGGGTCATCACTTGCACGCCTTCAAGGACTGATGGATGCCGCGGACGTCGATTCTCGATCCCAACCAGCTTGATTGCTCGAAGGTTCTTTTTACCCGCGAGCAAATCTACAAAATCTTGCCTCAGCAATACGAGTTTTCGCAGCTCGACGGCATCATTCATCTCGATGTGGAATCGGGGATGGCCGCGGGCTACCGCGATGTTCGCGTGGATGAATGGTGGTGTCGCGGCCACATGCCTGGCCATCCGATTTTTCCGGGCGTGCTCATGCTGGAGTGCGCCGCCCAGTTGGCGGCCTTCGTTCAGCAAAAAATGAACCCGACTCAGGAAGGCTTCCTGGCCTTCGGCGGCGTAGACCGCGCCAAGTTTCGCGGCTCGGTGATTCCCCCTGCTCGCGTCATTTTGACTGGAAAAGTGGTGGAAGCCCGGGCCCGCCGATTCATCTGCGAGATTCAAGCGTTCTGCAACAGCGCCATGGTGTTCGAGGGCGTCATCACCGGGCTACCGATCAAGCCTTGATTCCACGGCGATCTTCGTTTTGCTGAGTAGCTCACCCCACTCCACCATTCAGTCATTCCGACCTTGATCCGCCTTCAAACCACTCCTCACATCCCGGCCGCTTTCACCGTTGTGAATCGGACTTTTTCATGGTTCACCCCCCGTGTCGCCCTAACTCGATTCATCGCGAGGTTGCCGGTCCCGTCCGGACATCGTGTAAAGACTACTGAATCGGTCGCCGGCCGACGGGCAACAAGCAGAGTAAACACATCCCGTTTGCCCTCCTGTTGGCGCTAACGGACCTATTATCTGACTCCCATTCGAACTGATGCCGCGAGAGTTCAGCTTTATGGTGTGCCCCAGAGATCGATTGAAACACCATTCCAGCCTTGTCTGGGTGATGACCGGGCAGATTCAAACACCAAAAAAATCGATTCATAATCTATTGTGTCCTAAAAAACGGGCCGCGTTACTGACCGTCCAAAAAAATCCATACTAATTGCAGAGCTCCTTTAATCGTGTGCCGTCGGCTTCACATATCGTCCGAATTGCCATATACTTATCACTCGACAGTCGGGAATTGGCTATTGACTCAAGTCAACGCTTTGGGGTATAAAGAGTAAGTAGTTTCTTCTACTGTGTGAGAGGGAAACAAACAACGGTGGCGCCTCGCGGGGGTATTAGCGCATCTCCTGCGGCTCGCTTGGGAGGACGAAGAATGTCAAATACTCGGAAATGCAGCACTGTTCTCGGATTGGCGGCGGCGGGAGCGATCGCCATCGCGGCCTGCAACTCGATAAGCAATCTTGGTAGTTTGCCGGACGCAAACAATCCAACTTCGCTTAGTGGAGTTCAAAACGTCTCAGAAGGTCGCTTGAATGCAGCGAGAGTGCTTCATGCGTCGAATGCCATCTACGTGGACATTCTTCAGTTCACTGGCGGCCTCGGATTGGATCCCGCCGACGGGGTGACGCCGAGGCCTCGTGATCGCTGCTTTCCGCTTGGCCAATCTGGCGTGTTCGCTGAATGGGTCAGCACCATTGGCGGCCCGGTTCCTGCGCTCGATCCTGATATCGGGGCTTCAGATCCATCGGAATACGACTTCTTGACTCGTTCGGCGACCGGCGAGACGGACTACATTCTGTCCATCCGCTCGATCAAGCCGGACAACCTCGATAACTTTACCGCCCTGGAGTTTAGTTTTCGCTCTGTAAATCCCCTGGCGAGCAACCACGCCGTCTATTGCCCGCCTTCGGATTACGGCTTGCATGAAGCTGACTTCCCGTCCAACGACGATACTCAGTTGAGCCGAAGCCTCGTCGACATGACCGGCGGCGACGTCGCGATTGTCGCATACGGTATCAGGTTCGACGTTGGCGGCATTGTTCCAAGCAGCAGCGCTGCCTTCATGAATTTCTTAGGCCCCAACTCGTCGCTGTTGTTCATGAGAGACAACGCGCTCCAGAGCGGCCGCTTCTACGCGATCGCCAAGGCAGTCACCGGACGTCCCGGCGCCCTGAGCGAACCGGGCGCTCCGCCGAGTCCTGGTTTCTTCCAGTCAGTCCAGGTAACAGGACCGTCCTTCGATGGCTCAACAGAGCCGTTTGCCAATGTTTCGAGCCCATTCGGCAGCGCCAAGCCGAACAACGTTGTTGTATCGGGTCTGGTTCTGAAGCCGCGACCCCAGATGTGCGTAGGCGGTGGCCCGGCGGACCTGGATCCGGGCGTCGGCGTCGTCCCTGCTCAATACTCATTCGCTGACTTGTCGCACGTCAGCAACGTTGGTGCGACCGGTGGCATCAACGGCGGACTGGGTGGATTCGTGACGATTCTCCGAAACGATGCCTTCCAGGATCCTATCGGCGTTGCTGAAAACGTCGTACTCGATCCTTCGGCGAACCCGGGTCTCGAACCTGCGAACGCGAACCAGATCCCACCGCCGCCGTCAGGTTACTTCGAGCAGGCGCCGATTTTCACAGACAAGCCGGCTTGCCCGCCGACCGGCGATCCGGACCTCGACGATCACTCACCGACCGGGACGTTTAATGGTCCTCCCGGCTGTCATGAGATCGGCGTGACGGTGTTCTTCATCCACTCGTAATCGACACGGTCGATAACGTGGAGACAATTACTGCGGGGCGTGTCGCGTGCGGCACGCCCCGCTTCTTTTTGCGCGCACNNGGCGTGTTGCCACAACGCGTGTGCCGCACCTAGAATACAGAACAGTTCCTCATGATTCTCTTTCTCTGGCGAACCTATGACTCAGGCAAAGCGTTCATCATTCATCCTGGCAGGAATCGCAGTGATCTTCTGCTGCGCGTTCTCCTGCAATACACAGACCGGCAGTGTGATTCTGCCGACGCCCGCTCCCATTGCCGACATTGATGGCAAATGGAGTCATGCCGCCAGCGAACAGATGCCCACGGTATGCCTGACGATCACAGGACGCCGGGTCACTCAGATCGATCGCGGGTGCGTCGGGGCAGATCTGAGCATCTTTGCCCAGCCCGCAGATGACCCCAACGATGGCAATCTGGTGACGTTGATCGCCTCGGCGGGATCCGACCCCAACGACCAGATCAATTTCAGCGTGTTCACCTACCAGCTCATCACGCAGTCTGACGGCACGATGCGAGGCCCGGCGTTGATACAAGAGCAACCGTCAGGCAACAGCATTGGCGCGACGCAAGTCATCTTCGTTCGTCAGCAATAGGGTCGGGGAAATCTACGACCGAAAACTACACGCGCGTGCTGACTTCAGGGAACACACCGAGCATCACTTGGCGTGCTCCCTTTTTATNNTTAGTCGTCAGCTTCACGGGAATTGCAAAGTCGCCGGGTCGAGGGGAATTCGCCAGCAACCTACTCCTAACATCTGGAGCGCACGATCGGTCGCGGCAAGCATCCCGTTCGGGCCGATTGTGTACGGGAGGGGAATCACATGCAACGCACCAAGAAAACCTCCGTCGTCTTGACATCCGCGCTTGGAGCGGCGATGGCAATTGCCGCTTGCGATCCGGTCAACTACCTGAATTCGAACCCGCAGGGCACGACGCCCGTGGGCGAGTTGACCAAGGGTCAGATCAACGCTTCTCGTTTGATCGACACCGCGTTTACCATGGTGGACCCCAAGTTCCTTTACCTGGACGTCCTGCAATTCATCGGGTTGCCCGGTGAAACGCGCTGCGACCCGCTCGGTCTCAACGGCGGTGTGAAGTGGCAGTCGAGATTGCTCGGCCCGAAGATCTTCCGACCCGATCTCACGCTCTTCCCGTCGCAATACGACTACCTCTGCACGATCAACGAGACCGATGACGTGATCTCGCTTCGCGTCCCGGAAGCGCCGCTGTTTCCGCTTCATTTCTCACAAATCGAGTTCAACCTGCGCGCGGTCAATCCGTTCGCCAACGGCCACCTGCCCGGTAACGACTACGCATTGACCCAGGCCGACTTCCCGTCCAACGATGACGTCATCGGTAATCGCCGCCTCATTGTTGAAAACGGTGGCGACGTCGCCATCATCGTGCAGGGCATCGACTTCGTCGGACTCGGCGGTCCGACAGCCACCACGGTGGCGACGATGAATTTCCTCGGCCCCAATGGCTGGGTATTCTTCATGCGTGATAACGCCCTCCAATCCGGCCGCTTCTTCAACGTGACGGGCAGCCTCAAGGGTGGACCGCGGGCCCTGGAAGATTCACCGCCCGCCGGCGATGAAGGGTTTTTCGAGTCGGTGCAGGTCAACGGCGAAAACCCCTTTAACGGCGGCTTCGACGGCAACTGTGAACCGGTCGGCAACATGAATTCGCTGACCTTCCTCACCTGCGCAGGCCTCCCGACCAAGCACTACGCCTTTCTCGACCGATCGAACCGCAACGAAGTGGACACGATGGGCGCGATCGACAATATTGCCACACCCGATGATGATCCAGGGGCGGGTGGCTTCCTCTTTGTCATTCGTCGAGAGGCGTTTAACAGCGCCGGGGTCGTCGTGAACCCGGACACGGTCGGTTCTGCTCCGACCCCGGTTGCCCCGAGCGATCTGCTCTTGTCGCCTCCGGGTTCAGGTTACAACGAGCTGCTCATTCCAAACATCAATGGCGGCGCGGCCGAGACCAACCACGCACCCGGCGGCGTTCCCGATGGCGTCCCGGGCGTTCATGAAATCGGCTGGTCGGTCTTCTTCATCCACGGTTCTTAAGGGTTCTACTTTCGCGGACAAAAGAGCATCTGCTTCGTCACGGGGGGTCGAGCAATGGATCCGCACGCACCGATCCTTCTGATGCAACACAATGTCAAACCGAGCACGAACTTCGCCTTCCGTTATTGGGGCTAGTCTCGGTCCGACACTACCGGCAGATGAAGCTCGAAGCAGGTGAAGTGCGAACCGT
>CXWL01111463.1_pt1 | contig 11115 bp, 6 predicted proteins | sample 590931 | NCBI WGS metagenome assembly CXWL01 (sample SAMEA3498368, study PRJEB10139) | groundwater metagenome | biome: water well; material: biofilm material | place: Germany | collected 2015-04-27 | reverse complement strand
TAATTGAAACCGAAATGAAGATAAAGGAAATGGTGCAGGACAGTGCCGGCGATTGGTCGGAGCGTGAAAGCAGTCTGCAATTGGTCGAATGATTAGGAGCGAAAATATGAAACAGTTCAACAAGGCAGCACGAGGCTTCATCCGGTTGTTCGCGATTGCGCTTTCCGTGAGTTCGCTTACTGCACAAGCGCAAGAAACGGCACCTTTCGGAGGAGAGCTCAACAGCATCCAATCCATCAGTGCCAGCAGTGAGCTGGGAGGAAAGCTCGTAATCAAGATTGGCTTGAAAGCCGCACCAAATGCCCAACCGGCGGCATTCACCATCAATACTCCTCCACGCATCGCGTTTGATTTTCCCAACACGGCAAATGGTCTGGGGAAATCGATGCAGGAGTTTGGAGAAGGAGATTTGCGCAGCGCGAATATCGTGCAAGCGGGGAACCGTACCCGCTTGGTGATTAACCTGGCGCAGATGGTGAGTTATGACACACGCATCGAAGGGAATGATGTACTGATCACCTTGCAGCCCAAGGGTGTTGGAGGTGGAACGGAGCCCGTTGCTGCGACACATTTTGCCGATGCATCAGCCAGCTCGCAAATGCACAGCCTGCGCGATATTGATTTTCGCCGAGGGAAAAATGGCGAGGGGCGAGTGCAAATCGACTTGTCAGACGCAGATATTGGCATTGACATCAAACAACAGGGCAAAGCACTCGTTGTCGATTTCCAACGAACCAGCCTGCCGCGCAATTTACAGCGCAAACTGGACGTGTCGGACTTTGCGACACCCGTGCAGATGGTTGATGCTTATGTGCAGGGCGGCAATGCCAGACTGTCAATTGAGCCCAAGGGCTTGTGGGAATATTCGGCTTACCAGGCTGATAACAAGTTCATCATTGAGGTGAAAACGGTCACGGAAGATCCCAATAAACTGGTGAAGGGGAATGTGCCGGGGTATTCGGGAGAGAAGCTGACCTTGAATTTTCAGAATATCTCGACTCGCGAAGCATTGAGCGTAATCGCTGACTTTACCGGATTGAACATGGTGATCAGCGATACGGTGTCCGGCAGTCTGACTCTGCGTTTGAAGGATGTACCGTGGGATCAGGCTTTCGACATTATCCTGCAGAGCAGGGGCTTGGATATGCGCAAGAACGGCAATGTAATCCAAGTTGCTCCCCGTGAAGAAATCGCGGCAAAGGAAAAAATTGAATTCTCGGCACGCCAGGAGATCACCGAACTGGAGCCGTTGCGCACAGAAAATTTCCAACTGGCCTACGCAAAAGCGGCCGACATTGTTAAGTTGATTTCGGACGAAAAGCAGAAAATATTATCCAAGCGGGGAAGCGCGAATTTCGATCTGCGAACCAATATGTTGTTCGTAAAGGATGTTCCGACCAGCCTGGAAGAGGTGAGGAAGTTGATCAAGCTGGTGGATGTGCCCGTACGCCAAGTGTTGATTGAGGCACGCTTTGTCGAGGCTGGCGAAACGTTCAACCATACCTTGGGCGGGAGACTGGGTTACACCGGGCCAACCGCAGCTGCCGGTGGTGGATTTGCGGTAGGAAGCATGGGGCGCGGGTCAGTATCGGGAGGCAGTTTGAACCTTCCGGGCGCATCTTCCGGCCTGGGTGGACTGACGATGACTTTGTTTAATGCCGCCGCAACCAAGACGCTGACTCTGGAGCTGAACGCCTCTGCAATTGACGGCACCACCAAGAATATCGCCAGCCCGCGTGTAGTGACGGGTGACAAGACGCCCGCGACCATTGAGTCCGGAGTCGAAGTGCCTTATTTGCAGGCTAGCAGCAGTGGTGCAACTAACGTCGCGTTCAAAAAGGCGGTACTGAGTCTGGTGGTGACTCCACAGATCACGCCTGAGGATAGCGTAACCATGAAGGTCAGTGTCACCCAGGACTCCGTGGGCAACATCTACGCCGGTGTACCGAGTATCAATACTAAAAAAGTTGATACTCAGGTTCTGGTGGAAAATGGAGGCACTGTGGTGATCGGGGGTGTCTATACTCAGGACGAGTCTGACTCGACTTCGTCGGTTCCGGGATTGGGTGATATTCCGGTGTTGGGTTGGCTGTTCAAAAACAACACGCTGGCGAAGAGCAAGAAAGAACTGCTGGTTTTCATTACCCCCAAGATTTTGAAAGACACTTTGGGATCCAACTGACAGGAGTAAATCCTGACCGAAAGCCCGGCTGATGCCGGGCTTTCGTTTTGATAAGTTGGTAAAGAATTCCGCTACAATTCCCCCATGACAACAGCATCCCATAAATACGCCTCCGGCAATATCATCCTGATAGGCATGATGGGTGCAGGTAAAACAACTGTCGGCAAACAGCTTGCCAAACATCTGGGCAAAACCTTTGTAGACAGTGACGAGGAAATTCAAAGACGCACGGGAGTCACCATTCCGCATATCTTTGACGTCGAGGGCGAGGCGGGATTTCGGCAGCGTGAGAGTGCTGTGTTGGAAGAATTGATGCAGCGTCGCGATATCGTCCTGGCAACGGGCGGCGGTGCGGTGTTAAGTCCGCTGAATCGCTCGATACTCAGGCAGGGTGGCTTGGTCGTATATCTCAAGAGCAGCGTGCATGACCTTTGGCAGCGCACGCGCCACGACCATAACCGGCCGTTGCTGCAAACCGCCGATCCGCGTGCGAAATTGCAGGAACTGTATGAGCAGCGCGATCCGCTGTACGCGGAAATCGCCGATATCTTGATGCCTACCGGCAAGCAGAGTGTGCAAGTCTTGCTGCTGCGCCTTCAGCAACGACTTGACACCGTGCAGAATCCTATTCAAACCAAAGACCAAGATTTCATGCAGACTTTGACCGTCGGCCTGGCCGAGCGCAGTTATCCCATACATATAGGCAACGGCCTGCTGGACAGACCCGAGCTTTTGCTGCCTTACCTGCCGCGTAAACGTACGGTAATCGTAAGCAATACAACGGTTGCTCCGATATATCTTGATCGATTGAGCTCGGGGTTGATTCAGCATGGCATACAAGTAGAAAGCATCATTCTTCCTGATGGCGAGCAATACAAAAACAGTGATTCGTTGAACACCATTTACGATGCTCTCTTGAAAACGCGCAGTGAACGCACCACACCGCTCATTGCACTGGGTGGCGGTGTCATCGGCGACATTACCGGCTATGCAGCGGCCACCTACCTGCGCGGAGTGCCGTTCATTCAGATACCCACGACGCTGCTTGCGCAGGTCGATTCCTCGGTCGGCGGCAAAACCGGCATCAATCATCCGCTCGGCAAGAACATGATCGGTGCCTTCTACCAACCGCAGATTGTGTTGTCCGACTCGGCGACGCTGAACACGCTTCCGGATAAAGAGCTACGCGCGGGGATCGCCGAGATCATCAAATATGCGCTGATCCGCGATCTGTCCTTCCTCGAATGGCTGGAAACCAACATGGAAAAATTGCTGTCGCGGGACAAAGCGGCATTGCAATACGCCATCGCGCGCAGTTGCGAAAACAAGGCAGAAGTGGTCGGCGCGGACGAGCGCGAAAGCGGTGAGCGCGCGCTGCTTAATCTGGGCCATACCTTTGGTCATGCCATCGAAAATGGCATGGGCTACGGCGTCTGGCTGCACGGAGAAAGCGTGGCGGCGGGAACGATCATGGCGGCAGATCTTTCACAGCGTCTGGGGTGGATCACCGCGCAGGAATTAATACGGGTGAGAACTCTATTTGAACGTGCCGGATTACCCACTGTGGCACCGAAACTGGGCGCCGAGAAATATTTGCAGCTGATGGGCCTGGATAAAAAAGTCGCGGACGGCAAGATGCGCTTCGTATTGTTAAAGTCTCTGGGGAATGCCGTGATGACCGCGGATGTGCCGCAAACACTGCTGGGACAGACACTGGAGGCGTGCTGTGCCTGAACAGCAATTTGCCCAATACGCGGTCAGCGTCAGTACACGCGGCAGGATCGTTACCGAACCCGCACCGCCGGGGCGCAGTGAATTCCAGCGCGACCGCGACCGCATCATCCACTCCAGTGCCTTTCGGCGACTCGAATACAAAACACAGGTGTTCGTCAATCACGAGGGTGACCTGTTTCGAACTCGCCTTACCCACAGCATCGAAGTCGCACAGATAGGGCGCTCTATCGCGCGGCGCCTGCGCTTGAACGAGGACCTGGTTGAAGCCATTGCACTCGCTCACGACCTCGGCCATACACCGTTCGGGCATGCCGGACAGGAGGCACTCAACGCATGCATGAAGGACCACGGCGGGTTTGAACACAATCTGCAATCGCTACGCGTGGTCGACCTGCTGGAAGAGCGTTATGCCGCCTTTGACGGCCTGAATCTGTGTTTCGAGACACGCGAAGGCATCCTTAAGCACTGCTCGCTGGAACATGCCGCGCAGTTGGGTGAAGTGGGTGCCCGGTTTCTCAACGATCAGCGCCCGTCGCTGGAAGCACAGATTGCCAACCTGGCAGACGAAATCGCCTATAACAATCACGACGTGGATGATGGTCTGCGTTCCGGCTTGCTTACGCTGGAACAACTGACATCGGTACGGCTGTTTGCACAGCATTTGGACGAAGTGCGCAGTGCCTACCCGAAACTGGCGGAACGCCGCGTGGTTCATGAAACGGTGCGCCGCATGATCAACGCGCTGGTTACCGATCTCATCGAACAAACTGAACGTAATATCCAGCAATATGCGCCATCAAGTGTCGACGAGGTGCGTACTGCGCCGGCATTAGTGGCGTTCAGCCAGCAGATGCATGAAAAGAACCGCGAACTCAAAGCCGTATTGCGCACCCATCTTTATCGGCATTACCGCGTGATGCGCATGAGCGCCAAAGCGCGACGCATTATCAGCGAGTTATTTCAGGCCTTCGTGGAAGACTCGCGCTTGTTGCCACCGCAATTCACGAGAGAGCAAGATTCCGTAGCCGAACGCCAGATTGCCGATTACATCGCCGGCATGACTGATCGTTATGCCATCCGCGAACATCGGCGTATTTTTGCGGTGGAAGAGATTTAAACCCTCCAGCTGGTTGCCCTGCACCCCCGGTTTAAGGTAGCATTCCCGCCCTTTCGCATAAAGTTTTGGAAGGCGGCTGATGCCGCCGTTTTGTTGGATGATTGAGGTGAGGAACAAGGTGAACAATTCTTCGTTGCCCGCGCAGCAGGGTCTATACGATCCGCGCAATGAACATGATGCATGTGGGGTCGGTTTCGTCGCACACATTAAAGGTAAAGCCAGTCACGAACGTGTCAGCCAAGGCCTGCAAATCCTGGAGAATTTGACTCACCGCGGTGCGGTCGGTGCCGATCCGCTGGCGGGAGACGGTGCGGGTATTCTGATTCAGATACCCGATAAATTTCTGCGTCATGAAATGGGTTGGGGCGGTATTCATTTGCCGCCATCGGGTGATTACGGCATAGGGATGCTGTTTCTGCCGCGCGACGCCAGTGCGCGTGCAGCTTGCGAAAAGATCATCGCCGACAAGGTTATGGCTGAAGGTCAGACTCTCGTCGGTTGGCGTGATGTGCCGGTAGATAACAGTACGCTGGGTGAAAGTGTCAAGGCACTGGAACCTGTGGTGCGCCAAGTGTTTATCGCGCGCGGCAAGAAAACAGCCGATCAGGATGCGTTCGAGCGCAAACTGTTCGTTATCCGCAAAACAGCAGAACATGCCATCAGCAATCTTGCCAAAGGGCAAGGCAGGGGCTTCTATGTGCCTTCCATGTCTTCGCGCACTCTGGTTTACAAGGGTATGTTGCTGGCTGACCAAGTCGGCAAGTATTTTGTCGACTTGCAAGACGCGCGCGTCACCAGCGCCTTCTCGCTAGTACACCAGCGGTTTTCTACCAACACCTTCCCCACTTGGAATCTGGCGCACCCGTTCCGCATGATCGCGCACAACGGCGAGATCAACACCTTGCGCGGCAATGTGAATTGGATGGCCGCGCGCCATGCGGCGATGTCATCCAAGCTGCTCGGTGAAGATTTGGAAAAATTGTGGCCCCTCATCGTCGAAGGCCAGTCCGATTCCGCCTGTTTTGACAATGCGCTGGAATTGCTGGTGGCAGGTGGGTATTCCTTGCCGCACGCCATGATGCTGCTGATCCCTGAGGCGTGGGCAGGCAACCCGTTGATGGATGAAGAGCGCCGCGCGTTCTATGAATATCACGCTGCCTTGATGGAGCCGTGGGACGGTCCCGCCGCGGTGGCATTTACCGATGGACGTATGATCGGCGCGACACTGGATCGCAATGGTTTGCGCCCCGCGCGTTACCTCATCACCGACGACGACGTCGTGCTGATGGCTTCCGAAATGGGTGTGTTGCCGATCCCGCAAAGCAAGATCGTAAAGAAATGGCGCTTGCAGCCAGGCAAGATGTTCCTGATCGACATGCAGCAAGGCCGCATCGTGGACGATGCCGAACTCAAGCGGCAGATCGCCACCGCCAAGCCCTATCGCAAGTGGATCGAACAGTCGCGTTATTTTCTGGACGACATGCCCAAGGTTGCCGACAAAAATGCATCGCAAGTCAGTCTGCTGGATGCGCAACAAGCTTTCGGCTATACGCAGGAAGACCTAAAGTTCATCGTATTGCCCATTGCAAGCGCGGGTGAAGAGCCCACTGGCTCGATGGGTAATGATGCCGCGCTGCCGGTTCTTTCGAACAAAAACAAAGTGCTCTACAACTACTTCAAACAGTTGTTTGCGCAAGTCACCAACCCGCCTATCGATCCGATACGCGAAGAGATTGTGATGTCGCTGACCTCATTTGTTGGCCCCAAACCTAACTTGCTGGGCATCGACGACACCAAGCCGGCGTTGCGTTTGGAAGTGCACCAACCCGTGCTGTCTTTGCAGGATATGGCGAAGTTGCACGGCATCGACAAGCTGACCAAAGGCCAATATAAATCCAAAGTGCTCGATCTGACCTACGCAGTGAAGAACGGTGCGGCGGGCTGCGAAGCTGCCATTGCTGATTTGTGCAAAGCAGCAGACAAGGCAGTTGCATCGGGTTTCAATGTGTTGATTCTTTCTGACTGCGCTGTATCCGAGCAGCGTGTGGCGATACCTGCGTTGCTGGCAACGGCAGCGGTACATCATCACCTGGTTAAAGCAGGTCTGCGCACCAGCACGGGTCTGGTAGTTGAAACAGGCTCGGCACGTGAAGTGCATCACTTCGCATTACTTGCCGGATATGGCGCCGAAGCGGTGTGTCCGTGGCTGGCGTTCGATAGCATCGCCGCGATGGAGCTGCCCGCGGGCGTGACAGCTAAAGATGGTCAGAAGCGCTTCGTCAAGGGTATCAATAAAGGTTTGCTCAAAGTAATGTCCAAGATGGGCATCTCCACCTATCAGTCCTACTGCGGCTCACAAATATTTGAAGCCATCGGTTTGAATGCCGCCTTCGTGAAAAAATATTTCACCGGGACATCGACGCAGATCGAAGGCATCGGTTTGCAGGAAGTGGCCGAGGAAGCGCTGCGCGCTCATCAATCGGCATTTGGCAATGATCCGGTATTGGTAAACATGCTGGATGCCGGTGGGGAATACGCCTGGCGCACACGCGGCGAAGATCACACCTGGACGCCGGACTCCATCGCCAAACTGCAACACGCGACACGTTCCAACAACTTCAACACGTACAAGGAATATGCCAAGCTCATCAATGACCAAACGCAGCGTCAGATGACCTTGCGCGGGCTGTTTGAGATCAAACCGTTGGGCGCTCCTGTGCCGCTGGAAGAGGTTGAAACGGCAAAAGAGATCGTCAAGCGTTTCGTAACAGGTGCGATGTCTTTGGGTTCCATTTCGACCGAGGCGCATACCACGTTGGCCATCGCCATGAACCGCATCGGCGGCAAGTCCAACACTGGCGAAGGTGGCGAAGACCCGAACCGTTTCAAGCTGCTGCACGGTGGCGAAAAACTATCCGAGATCATCGGCAAGAACCGTATCGAAGCCGACCGGACCATGAAGCCGGGAGACTCGCTGCGCTCGCGCATCAAGCAAGTCGCATCGGGTCGTTTCGGCGTGACGGCGGAGTACTTGAGCAGTGCGGATCAGATCCAGATCAAGATGGCGCAGGGCGCGAAGCCAGGTGAAGGCGGGCAACTGCCCGGTGGCAAGGTAACGGAATACATCGGCAAGCTGCGTCACTCGGTACCCGGAGTGGGACTGATCTCGCCGCCGCCGCACCATGACATTTATTCCATTGAAGACTTGGCGCAACTCATCCATGACCTGAAGAATTCCAATCCGTCAGCGTCGATCTCGGTCAAGCTGGTGTCGGAAGTCGGTGTGGGGACCGTGGCGGCAGGCGTTTCCAAAGCCAAAGCCGACCACATCGTGATCTCCGGTTATGACGGTGGTACGGGCGCGTCACCCCTGTCTTCCATCAAGCATGCTGGCACACCGTGGGAACTGGGTCTATCGGAAGCGCAACAAACTTTGGTGCTCAACCGTTTGCGCGGACGTATCGGATTGCAAGTCGACGGCCAGCTAAAAACCGGACGTGACGTGTTGATCGGTGCGCTGCTTGGTGCGGATGAGTTCGGCTTCGCTACCGCGCCGCTGGTAGTCGAAGGCTGCATCATGATGCGTAAGTGCCACCTGAATACCTGCCCGGTCGGTGTAGCCACCCAAGACCCGGCGCTGCGCAAGAAATTCACCGGGCAACCGGAACACGTGGTGAACTTTTTCTTCTTCGTCGCTGAAGAAGTGCGCGAACTGATGGCGCAGATGGGGATACGCAAGTTCGACGAACTGATCGGACGCAGCGACTTGCTTGACATGCGCAAGGGCATCTCGCACTGGAAGGTCAAAGGACTGGATTTTTCCAAGGTATTCCATCAGCCCGATATACCGGCCAGTGTGGCGCGGCGCCATCTTGAACAGCAGGATCACGGTCTGCAGCATGCGCTCGACAACGAACTCATCGCGCAAGCGAAAGAGGCCTTGGACGCGAAGCGTGTGGTCAGCATCGAGACCGATATCCGCAACGTTCATCGCAGTGTCGGTGCCATGCTGTCGCATGAGGTCGCCAAGCGTCACGGCAATGCGGGTCTGCCCGACGACACCATCCGCGTAAAGTTGATCGGTACCGCCGGACAGAGCTTTGGCGCCTTCCTGGCACGTGGCATCACCTTCCAGTTGGAAGGGGAAGGTAACGATTACGTCGGCAAGGGNNTTGTATGGCGCTACCGCTGGCGAATGCTATTTCAGCGGGGTGGCCGGTGAGCGTTTCGCAGTGCGCAACTCCGGCGCCATCGCGGTGGTGGAAGGTTTGGGTGATCACGGCTGTGAATATATGACCGGTGGTCTGGTGGTCGTGCTGGGTCAGACCGGGCGTAATTTCGCAGCGGGTATGTCCGGCGGCGTCGCTTACGTGCTGGATGAGGATGGTGGTTTCGCCAAACGCTGTAATCTGTCCATGGTGCAACTGGAAGCGATTCCGGAAGAGGCTGCCGCCAGCGAGACCGGTGAAGTCGAGGCGCATGGNNGCTATCTGCCCAAGTTCGTAAAAGTCATGCCGACCGAATATCGTCGTGCGTTGCTCGAGATCGCGGCGCAACAGAAGGAGGCCGCATAATGGGCAAGCCAACCGGATTCATGGAGTTCGAGCGCCTTAACGAAGGCTACGCACCCGTCGAACAGCGTTTGAAAGAATACCGCGAGTTTGTCGCACACCTTACCGATGCCGAAGCCAAACAGCAGGGTGCGCGGTGTATGGATTGCGGTATTCCGTTCTGCAACAACGGCTGTCCGGTCAACAACATCATCCCTGACTGGAACGATCTGGTGTATCGCGGCAACTGGAAGCAGGCACTGGATGTGTTGCACTCCACCAACAACTTCCCGGAAGTGACAGGACGCATCTGTCCCGCCCCGTGTGAAGCGGCCTGTACGCTGAACATCAATAACGATGCCGTGGGCATCAAATCTATCGAGCACGCTATCATCGACAAGGGCGGCGAGAACGGCTGGGTTGTGGCACAACCCGCGAAGAAAAAGACCGGCAAGAAGATCGCGGTGGTCGGCTCTGGCCCTGCCGGCTTGGCGGCCGCGCAGCAGCTCGCTCGTGCGGGTCATGCGGTGACGGTGTTCGAAAAGAACAGCCGCATCGGCGGTCTGATGCGCTACGGCATTCCCGACTTCAAACTGGACAAGCGACTGATCAACTGGCGCATGGCGCAACTGGCAGTCGAAGGCGTGAAGTTCCGGACCAACACCTTTGTCGGCAAGGATGCACCTGGCAAAGGCATCGCCAACGATGCCAAGAAAGTCATCAGTCCGAAAGAATTGCAAAAGGAATTTGACGCGGTGATCTTGGCGGGCGGCTCTGAACAACCGCGCGACCTGCCGGTGCCGGGACGTGATCTGAAAGGCGTGCACTACGCGCTGGAGTTCCTCATCCCGCAGAACAAAGAAAATGCCGGTGATGCCAAGAATCCAATCAACGCAAACGGCAAACATGTAGTGGTGATCGGCGGTGGTGATACCGGCTCTGATTGCGTGGGTACTTCCAATCGTCATGGTGCAGCGTCGGTGACGCAGATCGAAGTGATGCCGCGTGCGCCGGATCAAGAGAATAAACCGCTGACATGGCCGTACTGGCCACTCAAATTGCGCACCTCCAGCTCGCACGACGAAGGCTGCATCCGTGACTGGGCGATTGCCACCAAAGAGTTCGTCGGCGACAACGGCGTGCTCAACGCGATCAAAGCTGTACGCATTGAATTCAAAGATGGCAAGATGGTCGAGGTGCCGGGCAGCGAATTCGAGCTCAAAGCTGATCTCGTATTCCTGGCGATGGGCTTCACCAACCCGCTGCAACAAGTGCTAGAAGCGTTCGGTGTGGAGAAGGATGGCCGCGGCAACGCCAAGGCAAGCACCGACGGTGCAGACTGTTACCAAACCAACGTGAAGAGGGTGTTCGCGGCGGGCGATATGCGTCGCGGCCAATCACTGGTGGTGTGGGCAATCCGCGAAGGCCGTCAGGCGGCGCGTGCGGTGGATGAGTACCTGATGGGCAGTAGTGTTCTGCCCCGATAAGAGAAAAGAGCAAAATGAACTTCAAAGTAAAGAACGACACCTTTC
>CXWL01001228.1_pt2 | contig 11117 bp, 12 predicted proteins | sample 590931 | NCBI WGS metagenome assembly CXWL01 (sample SAMEA3498368, study PRJEB10139) | groundwater metagenome | biome: water well; material: biofilm material | place: Germany | collected 2015-04-27 | reverse complement strand
GTATACAGGCCGGGGGTAGGCGTGAAGCGGTTTTGCATCCGAATCAAAAATCTGCGGGCGAAGGAAAAATTTCGCAGGAGAAGAATGATCAGCGCGGAGGGAATCCAAATGCCCAAACGGAATTTCCAGCCGTTCTCCGCCCAGACTTCCCAGATATGGCTGTCCATGGCTTCGGTGTTGATGCGGCGCGAGCCGCCGACGCGGCGCAGGTAGATGAGCAGTGATTGAAGGCGGGGAGAGATGGCGCTGGCGTAGTGGGCGGCTTCTTTGAGACGGAGGCTTTCAAACGTGAGGCCGTGTTGCGTGTTCCGTTTGGCGAGGCGCGTGACGAGGGCTTCGTCGGTGAGGACAACGATTTCAACGCCCGCGTTCAAGAGCGTTGAGACAACGTCGCTTTGCAGGAAGTAGATGATTGCCATGCCGTGGTCGGCGGAGATGAAGATACGTTTGGTCACTGAATTAATTTCGTTTCTTTCTTAAATGTGAGTTGGTTCTGTTTCGATAGATAATTTACTCACATCTGTTTGATTAGACTATAACAACGATCTACTCATACAGAAATGAAATCTGACGAGTTAAGAAAGCTGGGATATTGTGAGTTAATACAAGCAGAAGCAAGCCAATCAAAAAGTAAAACAATCTTGGCCGCCATGAATAAACCTTTGCAAAAACGGAAGCGGATAGAAAAGGGAGAAAAATATACGCTTGGATAATATAGGTCGCCTTGATGGTAGATCCATCTGGGGGTTCAGGATAACTTACAGCAAACCAGAAAAACCCTAAAAAAGAAGTAATAAGAGCAACTGTAATAAACAAAAGAAAGTAGGTTTCAGTGTCAACATTCTTACTAATAAACGCCTTTACGGAGGAGAAAATTCCCAGGAGTATTCCAAAAAACATGATAATTGATGGGAGCAAGCTAACAAAGTTCACCCTACCAAGGTATGGCCCTATTTCTCCAGAATTTTCGTTTTCGCCATAAGGAGACTTTAGCTTTATAAAAGTAAAATAACCCCAATAATCGCCCCATGTATCAGAATACATAATTGGAATAAATTGATTATCAAAATTTCGGCGGATCGGTTTTTTGAAGATTTCAAAGTTTTTCAATCCAGTATGTCGATAAAAACTGAGAGGCTGATTTGAAAGAGAAAAACCGCCTGATTCAAGAGAGAATGGGGTAAACGTTCCGTAAGAAAGCCTAAGATTAATGTAAAACCATCCGCCGACAAAAAAAGCAACAACAAAAGCCAATGCGAGTATTTTAGCAAAGTTCAAATCAATTGATTTTTGATGAAAACAAAGTGCCAAAAACAATACTATAATTGCAGGAAAAGACAGAATACCCCATTGTCTACTAAGAATTAACAATCCCATAACTACGCCTAAATTCACTCCAAAAGCTGGGGGTAATGTTTTTCGATCCTTAATTAAGACTAGTATATGATAAATCAGACAGGTAATAAAAAAAGCTACATATGGTTCGCCACGAACTTGTGAGAATGTCCGATAATATACAGTCTCCACTCCAAGTATTAATAAGGCGGACAACTTGTAAAAGCGATCATCGGGCTTGATTAGTTCAGAAATCTTCAAAAAAACAATTGTAATTCCAAGAGAGAGTAATACATTAATAAATTGGGCAAACTTGCCGGCAAAAAATCCGCAATCAGAATCCGTAAACAAGCCGCAGAGCTTATGAGCAATGGATGGAAATAAATAAGGTAATGGTGGTGAATAATATTCTCGAGTATCTGCCTCGGTAGGTAGTCGATAAGGCATCACCTTAATATAATTAAGGTGATCATATGAATCATACCCAATGATAGGGTCATGAAATATCGCATTAAATAAGACCATAATATTAATGGCTACAAACATAGCTAATATTGCTTTATCTAGACGCCCTCTATATAAGAATAAAGATTTCATGTCACCTCACAAGATTTATTGCATACAAACCAAACACATTGATTAAACTAAACCTGCAAACAATAGAGCTTACCGTGTTGTTTATCCGCAGATTTCTCTTGGGAATTTTCCGATAATATCTAATATTTATAAAATTTAATTTATGAGTAAAACCAGCTGAAAATTTTATTATATACTGCCAACAAAATCTTCTTGATAAACCCAACTTCCAGCATGCGCTTTCCTAAACTCGCTTTCTTTTTACTTTTCACTCGTCCCTTCCCCAACTCCCCGCGCAAATAACCCAGTGTATTGGACATATTCATCGCCAGCGGATCGGAGACCATCAGCCGCAGCAAGCCCGCGTCGTTCATGCGCTTGTCCAACTGGCGGACTTGTCCCATGGGCTTGTCCATGTCAAAGGGCAGGAAAAATGGCTTGAATTCATGGTCATAAATGAGTATAATGCAGTTATAAAAGTCGAAAGACTTTCCTGCCTCGCGAAAAGTCGCCTACTGTGGCGGCCTGCCCCCATCTATGAGTGATGGATCGGGATAGCGAGGCAGGTTGGCTTTAACCGCCATAGTCCATCAGTTTTTTGATTTTTTTCTCAATCATCTCATATGCGCCTGTATCGTTATGCGTATCGCGCCGCCAGATTGCGCCAGCAATCAAGTCTGCGATTTGAATCAACGGTTCGCTTTGCGAGCGCCTGAGCGAAATCCGCCGAAAGCCATGCGCAATATTTCGGGCTTTTAAAATGCGCTTTAGTTCATCTTTGGTTTTATCGGGATGACCGAATTCGTCCAATATCAACGTTCCGCCTGCGCGTTTTCCTTCTGGGATCAACTGAATCAATTCCGCAACAAAAAAGAGATAGAACTCAAGCCCTGTCATGGCTTTGAATGCCTCCCCCAAAACAGCTTTATCAACAAGAATTGCCCAAGCATCAAAGTCCATTCCTGACAAAGCAGTGAAGACTTTATCGCGTAACTTCACGGAAGCCAGCTTATGAAAACCAAATTCATAGCGGTTCGCCAATTCCAAATCCTTGCGAAGGCTTTCAAGAGAAGCCCGCAAAGAATCGGGGAATTGGGTTGCAACAACGGAGATTACAAAATACCTCGACGCGCCTTTTCCAAACTTGAGACTCACGTCACCAGATTCATCTGCTGTAAAAGTAAATGTGAGCATTGATTCTTCTCCCGTTACGAATAATACCAACTGAAAATCTTGTTATACACCGCCAACAAAATCTTTTTGATAAATCCAACTTCCAACACACGCTTCCGAAACGAAACAGTTTTCTTCTTCCCCGCATCCTTCAACTCCCCGCGCAAATACCCCAGCGTATTAGACATGTTCATCGCCAGCGGGTCGGAGACCATCAGGCGCAGCAAGCCTGCGTCGTTCATGCGCTTGTCCAACTGGCGGACTTGTCCCATGGGCTTGTCCATGTCAAAGGGCAGGAATTGCTGGAGCGTGGATTTGTACGCCGTAAACTGCCAGTGTGACGCACCCGCATACGCAATAAGTGGCTTGCTTGGTGACGACGGAGATTGCTTCGTCGCTATCGCTCCTCGCAATGACGGGTCGTAAGTTATTCTCCAATCTCTAGTCTCTGCATACACTTTCTTATTCTCTTCCTCAGTCTGCCCGAGCGAGAGATTGAATTCGAGGAAAGTTTCCCACGGAATGAATTGACTTTCTTCCAACGTTGCATTTTCCTTTGCCCATTTGAGAGTCGATTCGTAAAATTCAGGCGGCGTGCGGAAGGGGCGTGCGGTCACCATACCCACATTCGGAAAGGTTTCAAGAATTTCCACGGAACGCGAAAGCCAGTTCGGGGAGAACAAAACGTCCGCGTCGGTGTAGGCGATGATCTCGCCCGGCGCGCCCGTCAGCATCACATTCCATGCGCCGCCCTTGCCCATGTTTTTTCCGGAGAGAATCAAATATTGGATTCGTCCCTCTTCTTTTTCTTTCACAAGGTACTCGCGTACTTCTGGGCAGGAGCCGTTATCAAAGACCATCAGGTCAAACGGCAGTCCCGCGTTCTTGCGCATGGATTCCAAACTTACTTTTAATACATCCAACGTCTCAGCGTAAAATCCGCTTAAGAACGGAATGTAATTGAGCAAAGCAACAGTAATTCGTTCTGGCTTGGCAACATCTTTGACGAACTTGGCGGGGTTTTGACCTTTTCTCATTGGGTGTCAGGTTCCAGGTTTCAGGTTTCAGGTTTGGGTCGAAGGTCAAAAGTCGAAAGTCGAAAGTCCTGCAACCTTTGGCCTTCAACTTTTGACTAACAATTATTTGAACAATTTCCGAAATCTCTTTTCCCATCTCTTTGGCCTCGCGATATTTTCAATCATCTTCTCAGGCAGGAAAAAAATTAGAGAACGAAGAAACAACTCAAAGCGGCGCGTGAAGCGCAGTGAAGTCATCTTCGGGCGCGCAAGTTTACCATCTACGAGTTGATGCGTTGAATCCAAAATGGTATAGCGGATGTTGGCTTGTCCACCTGCGAGCCGAATATTTTCGTTCGTGTCGGGGTGTTCGTAATGCGGTTTGCCTTCAGGCAGGTGGCTGTAATCATGGTTCTGATGCACGATCATCACAGACGGCGTGCAATCAATCACAGGCCAGCCTTCCTTGCGCGCCTTGTAGATCATCCAATTGTCCCAACCTGCGCGGCCAATGATGAAATCGGGAATATCTTGATAAGATTTTTTTGGGAAAAGGAAAAAATCGCTTCCCGCGGGACGGTGAAGCTGTCCCTGACCATTGACCGTAGACCGCAGACCGTGGGACCAATCTCCCGAAAAATCAAGCGGGGATGTTATATCCAAATCCCAGCGTTGACTAAGTAACACAAATTTATTTTTCAAGTTCACAGCTTGTTTCGCCGCTTCGACAAAGTCTGGCATAAGAATCATGTCCGCGTTGATGATGCAGAGTAATTCGCTGTGACTATTTTCCCGTGCCAGTTGAAACATGGATGAAATTAACGGCGTGCCAGATTCGTTACGCGCCACGTGAGGGATGTGCTTCACGCCAAGGTCTTTGGCAGCTTCAGCAAGACCCTCCTCTTCGCCAAGCAAAATGACCTCGACATCAGGGAGCAGAGTCCATGAACGGATCGCGTTGCGTTGAATCATCGCGATGTGCGGGTTGGTGAATGGTTTTGGGGCAGAGAAGAGAGTAATCAGTGGCATCAGTTATCAGTCTGTCGTTGCGAGGAGGGCTTCAGCCCGACGAAGCAATCTCGCCCATTGTGTTGGAGATTGCTTTGGGCGGAAGGACACCGCTCTCGCAATGTCGAAGCTATTTTAGTGCTCTTTTATCAATATCCTTCAAAGTCTTATGTTCCACACCTGCATTGATTTCCATTAACTTGGGTTCATCGTGAACCAAATCCAAAACTTCCTTCCATGTGAAATCATCTCGTCCGTTGAAGCGTGAATAAACTTCCCGCATAAATTCCAAATCTTCGGGGGTATCCACCGTCCAGCGGTAATCACCAAAGTCAGTGGGGTGATGCAACAATGCTACTCGAAAACCACGCGGCGAGACACCTTTTGAAAGCTGGCGGCTGACCGCTGAAAGCTGCACTCCCTCATAAAAATACGGCATAACGTGTTCACGGTGTTGCGGTTCCTTTGCTTCCTTCCACGCTTTCTTTAATGCTTTGAAAGTACAGGCTTCAACATCCAACCCAATCGGATAAGTTCTCGTCCATGGGGGCGGAAGTCGATTCGCGGCGAAATCCACTGATGACTGATCACTGACAACTGCATTCACCACATCATCAATCAACCCGGCGTCAATCACAGGACAATCCGCGGTGATGCGAACAACCACATCAGCCTTCGCTTGTTTTGCAGTTTGGTAATAACGATCCAGCACATCGAATTGACTGCCTCGGGTGTGGGGAATGCCGCTAAAGTCGCAGTACTCCGCTACGGGGTCGTCTGAGGCGTCTGTCGTCGTGGCGAAGATGACTTCGTCAAGAGTCGCTGCTCGCGAGGCGCGCGTGAAGACGCGAGTCAACATCGGCTGACCTGAGATATCTGCGAGAATTTTCCCTGGCAAACGGGAGGAGGACATGCGTCCCTGAATGATGGCTATAATTTTTGGTTTCATATTTTTACAATGGACCATGAACAACGGACGGCAGACCATATAGATCGAACACGGTCAGTGGTCTATCGTCTGCGGTCAAGAATCCTGCGCCTCAGATGGAATCGGCTCGGCGGTGACAAATCCCTTCGTGCGGAATTTTTCGATNNAGTTCGCCTTCAAAACGCATCATGATCTTTTCGATGGCGCGGTTGAGCGCCCAATTCTCGCGCCAGTCCACCCAGAGGCCGTTGCCGCTCAAGAAGACAGGGCCGCGGAAGGTACGCTTCGGAATGTAGTTGCTGGCATAGATGCGGGTGATCTGCTCGGCAGTATCCGCTGCGCCGAGGAGCATATCTTCGTGGATGATGTCAAGGTTATCGTCAGTGGTGTGATATTCATCGTAGGGAAAGCGATTGATGGAGATACACGGCACGTTGACCCCAGGCCCGTTGATGACGCGCTCATCGTTGGCAGGCGCGGCGGCGAAGTCACGTGATTCGTGATCCGTGTTGCGTAATACGTGATGCGTAATACGATCTAATAAATGATCGTGCTGGCGTGTGTGATGCCAGGCAATTTTATTTTGATTACCCGTCATTTCCATGAAGATGCCGCCGCGCATGTTTGGAATGAGATTCTCGTTGTGAGCCAACCATGCAATCGTGCCAATTGTTTCAGGCCCAAACCAAAAGCGGATACTCATCGAACCCGCAGGCAGTGGATTCTCCGCAAGCCGCCGCGCCAGCTCAATGGCGCTGACCACACCCGCGCCATCGTCATTGGCTTGCATAGGGTGACAGGTATGCGCCTGCACAATGAACTCACCCGCTTCGGGGTTCGCTCCGCCATCTAAAGATGATCTTCGACCCTCAGGGTGGACAACCGCCGTGGCAACTTTGAATCCCTGCTTGGGGTCAGTAATAAATTCGGATTTGATAACCGCGCGATATTTTTTGTCACGTGGAAGTTTGTCAAAGACATTCTTCGGCAGACAGAATCCCCAATCACGCTCGTAGTATTTGAAAACCCACGGAATCGTATGCGGACGTTTCTCGTTGAAATACAAATGCGGCTGAAGTTCCTCGAACGAAAGAGTTTTATCCACAGGCAGGGAATACGAAACGATATGCAGCGGATTATTCTTGAAGTCCACAACACGCTCGCCGCCTTCGATTTCGAGATAGGCTTCATGGACAACATAACGTTCAGGCACTTTCCACGTCCAAACGGGAGTCAGCGGCGCGTAGGTCTCGATGGTGTAGTTTGATGAATCAGGCATATACGAACCGATGATTTCCAAGGTCTTGTCATGGTCATCGGAGACGAGGGTGCGGTGCAGCGGAAAGAATTCAGCGAGAATGGATTTGAGGGAGGTGTAGGGTTTCATTACTATCTCCCGTCATTGCGAGCCGCCGTCCTGAGCGGAGCCGCCGTTTTTTGGCGGCGCAGTCGAAGGACGAGTGGCGAAGCAATCTCCGACAACATGTTGGGGATTGCTCACCGCACTGGCGTACGGCGCAAGTGTCGGGCAAAAAACGCCCTCGCAATGACGATGAAATTAATACTTCGGCTCTTCAATATAATGCAATTTCTCAGGGTGTTCGCGCACAATCACAGCCATGTTATCGTAAAAATCATTCGCTGTGGCAAAGTGAATCTTTGCCGCGCCAACCTGAACCTCACGAATCACACCCGCCGCAAGCAATTCATCCATGCCAGGGTTGATATAGGTCTTAACACGCTCATTGTTTCGCACGAACATCGAATGCATTTTGATCTTCGGCACGCGATCATAACCGATATAAATTCCAGAGAATTCCTTGATACGGCGATAGTCACAGCCCACGTTATATTCGATGTAATGATGCATCGAAAAGGTGCTGTTGAAATCCAAGCCGATGCTCACGATGGTGCCGTTGATTTTATGGAACAATGCAAACGCCGAGTTCGGCCCATAAGCTTCCACATCGTCCGCTTTGGAAAATTCCTCGGCGCGCGCGCCCCAAACGGAGAAACTGTAAATCGGATGCGGAGTCCGCTTGGCGTTAGGTCGGAGGCGCGCAAGCTCCGTAATCATGCCCATCTTCGAGGGCGTCTCCAGCACATCAAAATAATGCGTCTCCGTCCACGATTGAAAATTGAACGCGGGAAACATCACCGTGCCTTCCTTCCCAACCAATTCGCGCATCACGTCGATCACTGTATCCGCGCCGCCCTCCACCCCGCCCAGCGATTTATACGACGTATGCACAATGATCGTCTCGCCTTGCTTTAGGTTGAGTTGTCCAAAGCCATCCAGCAATTCTTTTTTAGTGAGCATAGTTTCCTCTCATGTCGTTGCGAGGAGGACTTCAGTCCGATGAAGCAATCTCAGAGATTGCTTGAGCGAAAAGCATCGCTCTCGCAATGACGTATTCTATTTATTAAGACTTCGATAGACATCCATCAACGCCGCGGCATTCTTTTTCCAATCCGCGCGCATCTCTGCCAACCTGCGGCTTGCTCGGCCAACCCCAGGCAGTTTTTCACGCTGATTCATCGCCGCGAGAATCTTCTCCGCCAGATGATCCGCATCTCCATCGCGGAAGAGCCAGCCGTTTTCATCTTCCACAATCCATTCCTTGTTGGCGGGAATATCCGAAACAAGACAAGGCAGGCCGCACGCCAATGCCTCCATCAGCGAGACAGATGAACCGTCCACATGCGAAGGCGAAATATATAGATCCGCCATATCATACCAGTGCGGCAAGTCGGTTTGCGAGACCTGCCCGCCAAAGGTGACATACTCCTCGACCCCGCCGCTCTGCAAAATTCTGCGGATATTCGCACCCTGCGAACCGCCGCCCAAAAGCAGCAGGCGGATATCGTCACGTTGTTGCGCCACTTTGACGAACGCCCGCGCCAGCACATCCACGCCATAGCGAGATTCCCATGATCTGTTACAAAAAAGTGTAATGCCTTGCTTGTTACGTGGAGTGTGTTCCGTTTGGGTTGTAAAATGTTGAAGGTCTACTCCCCACGGAAATACAACCGTTCGTTCAGGGTTCATTCCAAAAGTCACTGCTTTATCGCGCGTCACACTCGCATCGCTAGTAAAAAAAGTTGACCTACGCAACACGAAACACGTAACCCACTCCATCCACTTGTTGCGATGGACATCCTCCATCAAGTCAAACCCCCAGGACATGGTCAGGATGGGACGAAACCCGCTCAAGACCGCAATGAACGCGCAGGTTTGGATGGGGCCTGCGTGAATGAGATCAGGCTTGATTTCTTTGACCAAACGTCGAAAGTCACGAGTCAACTTGAAGAGATTACCCCAGCGAAACGGCTCGCGCCCGCCCTTCCAAATCACCTGATTCACATGTTCAGGCATCGTGCGGCTCTCCGCCTGCCGCTGGTTGCCTTCAAGCTGCACAAAGAAAACCTCATGCCCGCCATCTGAAATGGCTTTGAGGAAACGATAGTCGTGTGTGGAGTAACCGAGGGAAAAATAAATGAGTTTCATGTTCCAGGTATCAGGTTCCAGGTTTTATACACGAGTTGGGGCGTTATTATGGCGAGGGTTTTTGAGAATGCTTTGCTTCAAACCACCGATCAAGGCCTTGCACTTCCTTGCTTGTTCGTAATGGAGCTTGAAAACATCTTGATTGATGTGTTCAACATCCAATGCTGCATAAAGCAGTGATTGGACTTCCACTGCCGAACAACGGGCAATTCCGAGAAAACGCGCAAACTCAGCAGTTGACTCACAATCAAATCCTTCAGCAATATTAGTCATTACCGAAACAGACGCACGTTGAATTTGGTCCCGCATCCCAAAGTCTTTTGCAAATATGCCATCCGATGTTATTTTATAAACAGACTTGACCAATATACGGGCTTCCTGCCATGCAATCAAATCTTCAAATTTTGTAATGGACACCATATCAGCCTCCCAACCTGAAACTTGGAACCTGGCACATGGAACTTAAAAACCCAGATCCGTCCAGCGCAATTCCTTGCCGAGGGGCATGTCCGCCAGCGCCTTTGTACCGATGACGTTTTGAATCTGGTCAGGCTTGATCGCGCCAGGGGTGGCGGGACGCAGCACGTCGATCATGTCACGGGTGAAGACTTCGCCCGCTTTAATCTCACGCGCCGCCCGCAAACAGCGGCGCTGCACGATCTGTGTCTCCTGCTCATTATCGGCAATGAATTTATCCGAACTGCCCAGCGAGCGTTCGAGAAGACGAGTCTCTTCGACCATCCTTGCCCAATTTTCAGGGTTCATCGCGAACTTGTGGTCGGGGCCTTCGCGGTCATTGCTGTCGGTAAAGTGACGTTCGATCACGCGCGCGCCCAACGTCACCGCGCCAAGGATGGGTGCAACCGAATGGGTGTGATCGGACAATCCCAAAATCACATCGGGGAACATCGTGCCGAACGTTTTCAGGACATTCAAATGCAAGTGATCATAGTTATTCGGGCTGGCGGTGTAATTGGTGTTGCATTGCATCAGAACCAGTTGCTTATTGATCTTCAAAATGGCATGGACAGCCTTCTGCACTTCGCCAATATTGGATGCTCCCGTGGCGATGAAGAACGGCTTGCCTTTGCCTGCCATGCGTTCGAGCGCTTCGATCCAGTCAATTTCACCNNGAGGAGAAATAGTCAATGCCAACATCTTTGCATTCTTCCACCAGCGTCATTGACCATTCGAACGGAATGGATGCGCCTTTATACACCTCGAACACAGATTTCTTCCAGCTTGCCTGATGCGAAACCTGTCCGCCATTCATGGCTTTGAAGCCATAATCCGAGACGATCTTCGGGGCGTCAAAATTCTGGAACTTGGCCGCATCCGCACCTGCTTCTTTGGCCAGGCGAATGAGTTTCCTGGCGCGTTCCATGTCTCCATCGTGGTTGGCGGCAATATCCGCGATGAAATAAGTAGGGTGGTTTATTCCAATGGTGCGATTTCCGAATTTGATTTCCATTGTTCCTCCGAGTTTGTGGAAAAAGATGGGTTAAACCTATGGGTAGCGAAGTGTATCCTGTGGATAACTGTGTGGAATCTGTGGATAACTTGTGCCAAAACC
>CXWL01119183.1_pt1 | contig 11118 bp, 12 predicted proteins | sample 590931 | NCBI WGS metagenome assembly CXWL01 (sample SAMEA3498368, study PRJEB10139) | groundwater metagenome | biome: water well; material: biofilm material | place: Germany | collected 2015-04-27 | reverse complement strand
CAGGTCGATGTCAGGACGGCCGCCCAGGAAGGGTTCGGTTTCGTAGTCCAGCTTGTTCTTGGCACGCGACACTTCACCGAAGAGCTTCACAGGACCGAAGTCGTACGAAGCGCCGAGGTTCAGAGTGTTGACCTTGTTGGTCGTGCCAACGTAGTACTGGTCGCCAATGGTGCTGCTGCCATAAGCAATTGCAACGTCCAGAGGACCGTTTGCGTAGCCGAAGCGGCCGCCGACGTAACGGCCTTGACGCGAGTTGTTCGCGACGTCAGGCGTAGCGGTACCAGGGCTGTACTTGTTCTTTTCGCTGAACGCGTACTGCAGTTGACCGTAGAAACCACCCAGGTTCGGCGGCAGGAAGTAGCCGATGCTATTGCTGGTGCGAACGTAGTTGTTGCCAAAAACGCTAGGAACGCCTGCAACTGGTGCTGCTGCCGTGCCGTTGAAGGCATTGAAGGTGTTGTTGGCCGTAAAGATCAGGCTGGTGCCAACGCCGTTGGTGCCGAACGGATCGAACACGGTGTCGTTCCAGAACGTGGCGGTGTAGTCACGACCCAGACGCAGTTCACCGAAACCACCCGACAGGCTCACGGTCGAACGACGAGCGAACGTCGAGATACCGTTTTGGCCGTCGTCGTTGCTGATCGGGGCTTCGAGCCAGAAGCTGGCTGCCAGGCCACCACCGAGGTCTTCCGTACCACGGAAGCCCAGACGGCTGGAGTTGTAGTTGCCGCTGGACAACTCACGGCGGCTTGCCTTGACGCTGCCCTTGTTCACGTAGAACGGGTTCAGGAAGGTGGCACCATTCAGGTCACGCGAGCTGGACGAGTAGCCGCTGATCGACGCGTCGACCACACCAAACAGCGTGACGGACGACTGAGCCGAGGCAACACCGGCAACAGCCAGGGCAGCCAGAGCAACTAGAGATTTTTTCATTGCAAGTTTCTCCAAGGTTAAACATAGGGCTCCGGTGCGAAGGGCTCACCGTGACTGGCACTTTGTGCTCCCACCGGACCCCGGGCCAACCTCCTTTTGGGAAGTTGTTGCTATTGCACCAGAGCCGCTGCGGCAGGGCAAAACAAATCGCCCGAAATCTCTGATGGCTCGGGCGTTTCGTTGCAGTCCTGCAACAAAGGACTTAGCCCGTCTGGCGCACCACAATGCGGAACAAGAACGTAACTTTTTGCAGCACTTTCGAGGTGCGTTCAAATAGTCGAATGACGCTCTCGCTTGACCCCGTTCTCGCCGCAACAGATGCGGCACTGCGCACCCTTTTTGCCCGCCCTCATGCAACGCGGGCCACGCCCACCCCATCTCGGGCCCCAGGCGAGATGGACGAGAAGGAGCGCCACCAGGCCGGCGCGCTCATGCGCGTCAACCATGTCGGGGAAGTCTGTGCACAGGCGCTTTACACGGCCCAGGCCGCCGTGGCGCGCGATCCAGGCCTTCGCGCTCAATTTCTAGAAGCGGCGCATGAAGAGACCGATCACCTGGCCTGGACCCGGCAGCGCCTGGACGAGTTGGGTGATCGCCCTTCGTTGTTGAATCCGCTCTGGTATGCCGGGGCTTTCGGCCTTGGCCTCGTTGCTGGCCGCCTGGGGGATCCTTGGAGCCTGGGTTTCGTGGCCGAGACCGAGCGTCAGGTGGAGGCTCATCTCGACAGCCATCTGGACCGGCTCCCGTTATCCGACAGCGCCTCCCGGGCTGTGGTGGAGCAAATGAAGTCCGACGAGGCGCGCCATGCAGCGCAGGCCGTCGATGCCGGCGCCGCAGAACTCCCGCCGCCGGTCAAGGCCTTGATGCGTCTGGCCTCACGCGTGATGACCACCGTGGCGCATCGGATCTAGAACGCTCCCAGCCTCAGGTTTCGATCAGGTCGAAGCTGGTGGTGATCTCGGCCGTCTTCGCCAGCATGATGCTGGCCGAGCAATAGGTCTCGTGGCTCAGCGCAATTGCGCGCTCCACTGCGGAAGCAGGGATCGCCTTGCCGGCCACCGTGAAATGCATGTGGATCTTGGTGAAGACCTTGGGATCCTTCTCCGCGCGCTCGCTGGTCAGCTTGACGCTGCAACGCTCGACGCGATGGCGACCTCTTTTCAATATCAGCACGACGTCATAGGCGGTGCAGCCGCCGGTACCAGCCAGCACTGTCTCCATCGGCCGCGCGGCAAGGTTCTGGCCACCGTTCTCCGGCTTGGCCGCGTCGGGTGCGCCGTCCATCATCAGGACGTGGCCGCTGCCGGTCTCGGCGACAAAGCCCATGGCCGAACGCGTTCCGGCGTCGCCGGTCCAACTCACTGTGCATTCCATGATTCTTCGAATTCCAGTCAGGATGCCCGGCAAAAACGCACGTCGGCATCGGATTTGTGTGGGAAAAGCATCACTCGCTTGTTGCAACGCAACAAACAGTCGATATACTTTATTTCATCGCGCATACGTTTGCGCCCACAGTTGTCTCCTCCACCCTTCCAATTGGTGGATTTAGCCCCGAGCTGCAAAGCTCGGGGCTTTTTTCTTTCCCGATTGACAAGCGCGATCAGCACCCCACTCTAGTTTTCGCTCCGAAAGGGCAACTGCTCTGGCTGCCCTGGCTGTTGCCGGTGTTGCCTCGGCTCAGTCGTCCGTCACGCTTTTCGGTGTGGTCGACGCGTCGATCAGCGGCTACTCGGCCACCTCGCGTGACCAAAACAACGGCTTCACGTACAACGCACAGGGCGTGCCCACCGCGTACAACCCGTTCTATGTGAACAGAGGCAGCATCAAGGCAAGCCGCCGTGAACTGGCTAACTCGGGCTACAACGGCAGCCGTCTTGGCTTCCGTGGTACGGAAGACCTCGGGGGCGGCCTGGCAGCCAGCTTCTGGCTCGAAGCTCCCATCAAGAACGATGACGGTTCTGAAGGCGTTGCCACCTTCGCTCGTCGCTCGACCGTGAGCCTGTCGGGTGGTTTCGGTGAGATCCGTCTGGGTCGCGACTACACCGCGACGTTCTGGAACGACACCGTGTTCGATCCGTTCGGTACCAACGGTGTTGGCACCAACCTGATCTCGACAGCCAGCACCTCTTTCGGCGGATTCAATGGCGTCGCCGCAAGCAACAAGGCTTTCGCCGATCAATTCCCGAACATCGCCCTGCCCACCAACGTGAGCGGCGGCAATTACGCTCGTTCCAGCAACACCATCGGCTACTTCCTGCCGCCAAACCTTGGCGGGTTCTACGGTCAACTGCAGTACGCGTTCGGCGAAAAGACCAAGTACAGTCCTGGCCGCGCCACGCCTCCAGTTGAAAACAACTCGCGTCAGGGTCGTTACGTCGGTGGCCGCTTCGGCTACGCAAACGGCCCCCTGGACGTTGCAATCGCTTATGGCAGCAGCACCGTCGGCGACCAGTACTACGCTGGCATCACCAACAAGGTCGACACCCTCAACCTCGGCGCTTCGTACGACTTCGGTCCCGTGAAGCTCTTCGGTGAAGTGTCGCGCGCCAAGAACAAGCTCGACTACGAAGTGACGCCCACGCTGGCCGGCCGTCCTGACATTGACCTTACCGGTTATCTGCTCGGCGTGACCGTGCCGGTTGGTGCTGGCCTGATCCGCGCTTCGTACTCGCGCGTCAAGTACGACGAGAACTTGGTCGCGAACCCGCTCACCCCGTTCGCAGTGTTGCCGGAAGACAAGAAAGCCAACAAGCTGGCAATCGGCTACGTACACAACCTGTCGAAGCGTACGGCTCTGTATGCCACGATTGCTCGCGTGAGCAACAAGAACAACGCAGTTCTGACCGTCGGCGGCCCAAGCTTCGTGAATGCTGGCGGCTTCACCCCGAAGACCTCGACCGGCTACGACTTCGGCATCCGTCACGCCTTCTGATTCCGATTTGATCCCGATGCTGGCTCACGCCAGTTCGAATCAGAAAAAGTCGCCCGACTCACGTCGGGCGGCTTTTCGTCTTTTCTCAACTCACTCGGCCGCGCCTGCTTTGCAGCAGCCCCACATTCATTTCTCCGCTCAGCACCGATGCGTAGAAACGCTCGACCATGTTGACGCTTGTCCGCGCATTGCGAGCCAAGGTCAGCATGTCGATGCCTTGCCCATACAAGAGCCGCAGCGTAATCGCGGTATGTCGCAGGCAATAGAGAGTTCTCGATTGGCCCAAAGGTCCCTTTTCAAGACCGGTCTTCTCGAGCACCCAATGAAAGAAGAAGTTGAGCACCGCAAGAGCGTGCTCTCGATTCTTCAACTGAGGCAGAAAAATATAGTCATCTGCCGTGCCGAATCCATGTTCGCGGCGACGAGCGAGCAGACATTCATAGACTCGGACTGCCGGACGCAAGCTCACGATGGGCTGGCTGTGCCGCTTGGTCTCCGGCAGATTCATTCGCAGATAGAGGTGCTTACCCCGCACGATCTCGATGTGCTTGTGCTTCATGAGCTTGATGTCGCTGGGACGCACGAAGGTGTTCACCATCCAGCGAATCAGCCAGGGCAACTCGCTAGGCATCACGAGAAGTTCACGCGCAATCCAGAAGCGCTCGCCCGAGTTCAGTCTGTCGAGCACCGGATGGGAATGCCCGCGCAAGCTGCGCGCGGTTGCCACGATGGTCCGGTATTCAGAAACACTGAAGCTTCCACGCGGCTGGCTGCGCACCTTGACCTTGGGAAACGGCGGGGCCTCGCGCAGCACGCCGGTGTGCACGCCGTGCATCACGACCTTGCGCAACAGCACCAGGTACTGCGCGATCGTCGTGCTGGTGAAACCCTGCTGACCAAGGTGATCGATCAGTCGCTGCGCATCGGATGTCGCAAACGACTGGGCGGGCAAATTTCCCAGCAGCGGAACGATGTGCGCACGCAATCTGTTGCCCATTACTTGCCATGTGGCGCGTCCGATTTCTCCTCGTTGCACGCGCCCCGCTTCGGCTTGCATCAGTCCCTTCGAAAGGTCACTGACAAAAACCGTTAACAAATTTTGCTCAAAAGTAATTTCATTTGCAGGCGTATGAATTGCAGGATAGGTGCGCGCAAAAAATCCAGAATCATTTGCGGCCGCCACACTATTGAAGAGGTTTATGACATTTGTGTCCATGTCATACCTCGCATGCAATCTCGATACCATTTATCATTGGTAAACAAATGAAAACTCCCTTGGAAAAAATTGTGCGCCAAGCACCTGTACCGGCGCAATTGACGCCCGCCGACTATCTCAGAAAAATTCTCAACGCCCGGGTGTACGACGTCGCCGTCGAGTCCGCGCTCGAGAAGGCGCGCGCACTCAGCGAACGTTTGAGTTGCACCGTATTGCTCAAGCGCGAAGACCAGCAACCGGTATTCAGCTTCAAACTTCGCGGCGCNNCTCGGCGCGCGCAAGCTCGGCACCCGTGCGGTGATCGTCATGCCGGTGACGACGCCCAAATTGAAGATCGATGCCGTGCGCGGTTTCGGCGGCGAAATCGTCTTGCACGGTGACAGCTATTCCGATGCCTATCTGCACGCGCTCGAATTGCAGAAGCAACAGAACCTGACCTTCGTCCACCCCTTCGACGACCCGGACGTCATCGCAGGCCAGGGCACCATCGCGATGGAAATCCTTCGCCAACACCAAGGCCCGCTCGATGCGGTCTTCGTCGCGATCGGCGGCGGTGGATTGATTTCCGGCGTGGCGAACTACATCAAGGCCGTGCGTCCCGAGATCAAGGTGATCGGTGTGCAGATGAACGACTCCGACGCGATGATGCAATCGGTCGCAGCCCACCAGCGCGTGAACCTGCCCGATGTGGGCCTGTTCTCCGACGGCACCGCGGTCAAGCTGGTCGGCGAGGAAACCTTCCGCATTGCGAGCGAACTGGTCGACGAATACATCGCCGTCGATACCGATGCCGTTTGCGCCGCCATCAAGGACGTCTTCGTCGACACGCGCAGCATCGTCGAGCCCGCAGGCGCATTGGCCGTAGCTGCAATCAAGCAGTACGTGGCTGAGCACGGCCGCCGCGGAGAAACCTACGCGGCCATCCTTTGCGGCGCCAACATGAACTTCGATCGGCTGCGCTTCGTGGCCGAGCGCGCCGAGGTCGGTGAGGAACGCGAGGCGCTGTTCGCCGTCACGATTCCCGAAGAACGCGGCAGCTTCCGCCGCTTCTGCGAACTGGTCGGCGAACTGCCGGCGAGCGATGCAGGCGAACCAGGAGCGACCGGCGGCGCGCTGCGCAACGTGACCGAGTTCAACTACCGCATCAGCGACGCGGCCAAGGCGCACGTGTTTGTCGGCCTCACGACATCGACGCGCGGCGAATCGGCCACCATCGCGCGCAGCTTCAACGACCACGGTTTCGACGCCCTCGACCTCACGCACGACGAGCTCGCCAAGGAGCATCTGCGGCACTTGGTCGGCGGGCGCACCGGCCTCGCCCACGATGAGCGCCTGCTGCGCTTCGTGTTCCCCGAGCGTCCGGGCGCGCTGCTCAAGTTCCTGAGCCTGATGCGGCCGAACTGGAACATCAGCCTCTTCCACTACCGCAACCAGGGCGCCGACTACGGCCGCATCCTGGTGGGTCTGCAGGTGCCGGCCGGCGATGCTGCGGCCTTCGATGCGTTCCTCGAGAACCTGGGCTATCCCTACGTCGAGGAAACGGCCAATCCGGCCTACCGGCTGTTCCTGCAGGCCTGAGGCACGGTCCACGCAAACAACGAAAAAGCCGGCACGAAGCCGGCTTTTTCATGGGCGCTGCACGCGCTATTGCGCGGCGACTGGCGCCTGCCCTTGCGGCTGTTGCGCGGCCTCGGTCGGGGGCGGCATCACCACGGCGGGCATAGTGGACGGCAACATCCCGGCCGACCTCTGCGCGGGTGGCTGAGCCGGCACCGGCATGGGCGACACGCCCGAAATCGGCGGCGGCGGCAGCCCCACGCTGATCGGCGCGCGCACCGGCAACTGCAGTGTGAACGCTGGCGGCCCGTCGGCCTGCGCGCCGAGTGTCGCCGCGCGCACACCCACCGACTGCAGCACGTAGTTATCGCCGACGCGCGAACCGACGCGGAACGGCTTGGGCGGCTTGCCATCGATGGCAATCAGGGCCGCGCCCTGGTTCGACGGATCGGCCACCACGCCCACCAGCGCGAAGCGGCTGGCCGCCTCGGGGGCGGCGGGCGCCGAGGACTGCGCGGAGACCACGCCGAGCAACCGCCCGACCGCCTCGGCATCCGCCGTGACCGAAGGCCGGGGCATCGCGGCCGCGGCGGCCACGGCATCGGCCGGCGACGACAGGCGCAAGGCCCAGAACACCGCGGCGCCAGCGGCCAGCGCCCAAAGCCCCGTCGTTGCAAGTGGGGCATGCCAGCGGGCAGCGGAGTAAGGACTTGTCATGGGCGCGGATTATCATGCAGCGCGCTTTCCGAATCATGTCGCCCAACCTATGAACAAATTCCTTCGTGCCGCTTCCCGGACCGCCCAGCGCGGCTTCACGCTGATCGAACTGATGGTGGTGCTGGTCATCATCGGCGTGCTTGCCGCGCTGATCGTGCCGAACGTGATCGAGCGTGCCGACGACGCCCGCGTGACGGCCGCCCGCACCGACATCAACAACCTGATGCAGGCCCTGAAGCTCTACCGACTGGACAACCAGCGCTACCCGACCGCCGAGCAGGGCCTGCAGTCGCTGCTGACGCGCCCGACCGTCGGCCCGGCCGCCCCGAACTGGAAGCCCTACGTCGAGAAGCTGCCCAACGACCCCTGGGGCCATCCCTACCAGTACATGAACCCGGGCATCAAGGGCGAAATCGACGTGCTCTCGTTCGGCGCCGATGGTCAGAACGGCGGCGAGGGCAAGAATGCCGACATCGGCAGCTGGCAATAGCAGCAAGGGCAGCACGGCACGCGGCTTCACGCTGCTCGAGCTGATCATCGTGATCGCGATCATCGCGATCGCCACCGCCAGCGTGAGCTTTGCGATGCGCGACACCAACGCCGCCAAGCTCGACCGTGAAGCCGACCGGCTCGCAGCCATCCTCGAATCCGCGCGCGCCCAGTCGCGGGCCAGCGGCGTCGCCGTGCGGTGGCGCCCCGTCGAAGGCAGCTTCGTCTTCGATGGCCTACCTGCCGATGCGATCCCGAGCGGCTGGGTCGCCGAAGGCATCACCGCCCAGGCCGCGCTCGGCAACGGCACGCTGGTTCCGGCGCTGCAGCTCGGGCCCGATCCGATCATCGCGGCGCAGCAGATCACGCTCTATTCCGCCGGTCCGCCCGCGCGCTCGCTGCGCATCGCCACCGACGGTCTGCGCCCGTTCACCGTCTTCCCCGTGCCATGAGATTGCGGCGCGGAACAAGGGCATGGGCCTGCAGCGGCTTCACGCTGATCGAAGTGCTGATCGCGCTGGGCATCGTCGCGCTCGCGCTGGCCGCGGGCTCGCAGGCCACGATGTCGCTCACGCGCAATGCGCAGCGCCAGTCCGACCTCGTGCTGGCCGACCTGTGCGCCGAAAACGAACTCGCCAAAGCCCGCCTCTCGCGCCAGATGCCGGCCGTGGGCGACTCGGGCTCCATCTGCGTGCAGGCAGGCGCCTCGTTCAACGTGACGACCTCGACGGTGCCCACGCTCAATCCGAACTTCCGGCGCGTCGACGTGCAAGTGCGCGACGAGGTCAACTCGCCGATCCTGCGCATCTCGACCGTGGTGGGCCGCTTCTGATGACGAAGACGAAGCAGAAGACGTCGCGCGGCTTCACGCTGATCGAGCTGCTCGTGGCCATCTCGGTGATGGCGCTGCTCTCGCTCGTGAGCTGGCGAGGGCTGGACAGCATGTCGCGCGCCACCACGCAGAACCAGCAGCGCGCCGACGCCATCCTGACCCTGCAGGCCACGCTCGCCCAATGGGGCGCCGACCTCGACGCGGTGACCTCGATCGCGCAGACCCGCCCGATCGACTGGGACGGCAACGTGCTGCGGCTCACGCGCCGCAGCAGCGATCCGACGGCGCCCGCCATGCTGGTGGTGGCCTGGACCCTGCGGCCGGGCGCCGAGGGCCCTCGCTGGCAGCGCTGGCAGTCGCAGGCCTTCACCACGCGCGGCGAATGGCAGCAGGCCTGGAATCTCGCGGCCTCCTGGGCGCAGGGCGGCGGCGCCCAAGGCGGCGGCTACAACGACGTGGTGTTGATGCCCGCCAGCGGCTGGCAGCTCTATTACTTCCGCGACAACAACTGGACGCCCGCAGGTTCGCTGCCCACGGCACCCACCACACCGGTCAATCCGGCCAATCCGACCAACCCGGCCAGCCCCGCGGGCCCGATCGTCAACATGCCCGACGGCGTGCGCCTGGTGATCAGCCTGCCGCCGGGCGACGGGCTGTCGGGCACGCTCACGCGCGACTGGGTCAAGCCCATCGTGGGGGGCGCGAAGTCATGACGCGGCGCATTTCGGCACTCGGGCGAGGTGCCCGCCGCCAGGCCGGCGCCGCGCTGCTCGCGGCGATGCTGACGGTGATGCTCGTCGCCACTTTCTCCGCCGCCGCGCTGTGGCAGCAATGGCGTGCAGCCGAAGTCGAAGGCGCCGAGCGCGCGCGCGTGCAGGCGGCCTGGGTGCTGATCGGTGCGCTCGACTGGTCGCGGCTGATCCTTGCCGAGGACGGCCGCGCCGGCGGCCCCGATCACCTGGGCGAACCCTGGGCGGTGCCGCTCGAGGAAGCGCGGCTCACCAGCTTCCTGTCGGCCGAGAAGAACGTCTCGAGCGACAACCTCGACGGCCTGCCCGACGCCTTTCTCTCGGGCCGCATCGTGGATGCGCAGTCCAAGCTCAACGTGCTGTCGCTGGTCGATGCGGGCAAGCCGGTGCCGGCCAGCGTGGCCACCTTCACCCGGCTCTTCAACCTGCTGGGCCTGCCGGCCTCGGAGCTCAGCCAGATGACGACCGCGCTCGTGAGGACGCTGTCCACCGGCACCGACGAAGCCTCCGGCGGCGGCGATGCGGGCAATGCGCCNNGCGGCCATCGAGCCCTACGTGACGATCCTGCCGGTGCGCACCACGCTCAACCTCAACACCGCGAGCGCCGAAGCCATCAGCGCCAGTCTGGAAAACATGCCGATCGCTACCGCGCGCCAGTTGGTGGAAAAGCGCACCCGCTCCTACTTCAAGACCATCGACGAAGCCAACGCCGGGCTGCCCAGCGAAGGTTCCCGCTTCAATGCAACCACGCACGGCGTGGGCACCCAGTACTTCGAGGTCTACGGCCGCTTGCGCCTGGACCGCACCTGGGTCGANNGGCGCAACAACGACTCCGGCTAAACCCTGAGTGTTGTTTACATATATTGATCAAAAAGCCTTATAACGCCCGTCAAACCTGTCAACTACGCTATTCAAATAATAGCAATTGACTGTCAGACGCCCTCCTACAATCACCGGCTTTTCCGACCACCTCCATGACCCCGCTGCTGCTCATTGCCCCACTGCCTCCGGCCGACGCCGCGGGTGAGTACGACTGGGCCCAGGCCGGCGACGACGGCATTGCATTGCGCGACCAGGGCCGTGCCCTGCTGGCGCTGTTGCCCTCGGGCAGCGAAGTCACGCTCGGCATTCCTTCCGCGGCGCTGTCGTGGCACCGCGTCACGCTGCCCAAGGGCAGCATGGGCAGCGCGTCGAAGCTGCGCGCCGTGCTCGACGGCCTGCTCGAAGAACACCTGCTCGACGACCCCGAGGCCCTGCACTTCGCGCTCGAGCCCGACGCGAAGGCCGGCGCCCCCGTGTGGGTGGCCGCATGCAATCGCATCTGGCTGCGCAGCATCGTGCAGGGGCTCGAAGCGGCCGGACGCCGCGTCGTGCGCATCGTCCCCGAGTTCGCACCGCAGGCCGCCGACGGCCCGCCGCTGCTGCAGATCACCGGCGAACCCGAAGCCCCGCAGCTGACCGTCTGCGATGCCGATGGCGTGGTCTCGCTGCCGCTGGCCGGCGCCGGGCTGGCGCTGTCGGGCAGCCTGCCGCTCGACACCGCCGTCATCACCACCGAGCCCGCGGTCGCCGAAGCGGCCGAGCGCCTGCTGGAGCGCCGCGTGCCGATCGTGAAGGCGCCGCAGCGCTGGCTCAACGCCGCGCGCACGCCGTGGGAGCTCGCGCAGTTCGATCTCGCCGCAACCGGCCGCGC
>CXWL01128352.1_pt1 | contig 11120 bp, 9 predicted proteins | sample 590931 | NCBI WGS metagenome assembly CXWL01 (sample SAMEA3498368, study PRJEB10139) | groundwater metagenome | biome: water well; material: biofilm material | place: Germany | collected 2015-04-27 | reverse complement strand
CCGTTGAGCAGGCCGACGGTGGTGAAGGCGGTCGGCGTAAAGCTGTCGCCGTAGCGCTTGCTGGCATTGGCGGCCCTGACGGTCAGCGGCGCCGGCGACACCACCAGGGCGCCGTTGACGTAGTTGATGACGTAGTTCGACGCGGCAAAAGTACCGCCGGTCGCGCCGCTCGGGATGATCGCATACGGGCTGCCGGCGACGCCGGCGGTGGGCACCGTGCCGACGCTGGTCTCGCTGACGCTGGCGATGGTTTCGCCGTTGACCAGGCCGACCTGGGTGAAGGCGGACGGCGACAGCGCGAGCGTCTGGCCGTACGTCTTGGCGGCGTCGTCGGCCCTGATGGTCAGCGGCGCCGGCGTGATGTCGGCGGCGGTCGCCGCGGTGGCGTTGGCGCTGTAGTTGCCGGCGTCGGCGCCGCTGACGGTNNGCTGACGGTGATGCCGGTGACGTTGACGGCCTTGCCGTTGCCGACGTTCGGATCGACGAAGTTGGCGGCCGCGCTGCTGACGTTCAGCAGGTCGCCGGCGACGCGGTTGTCGGCCAGCGCCACCAGGTCGGCGGTGCGGCCGTCGTACACCTTATTGGTGCCCGATGCGGTGACCTTGAGCGGGCGCGGCGTGATGTCGGCCGTCGTCGTGCCGGCACCGGCAACGGTGCCGAACGGGGCGAACAGGGCGAATTTGGCCTGGTCGGCGCCGCCCAGCGTATAGCGGTCGAAGGTGATCGGCTTGTTGACGCCGACATTCTTGTCGGCGAAGGTGGCGTTGCCCGCCACCAGGGCGACGCTGTTGCCGACGTTCGGGTTGCCGCGCAACGACAGGGTCGCGGCGCGGCTGCCATCGTAGACCTTGTTGTCGCCCTGCGCGAACACCCACGCCCTGGCGTCGACGGTGCCGGACGCTACCTTGGTGCTGTAGTTGGCGATTTCGGTGCTGGTGCCGGCGTAGGTGGCCGGGTTGAAGCGGATCGTCGTCGCCATCGCGCTCACCGAGGCGGGCCCGACGAACAGGACGGTGCCGCCGGCGATGCCGGGGCCGGTGCCGTCGTTGTCGGCGATCAGCAGCACGGCGCCGTTGTCGGCGCTGATTTTCCCGTTGACCGTCACGTTGCCGCTGGCGACCAGGTCGGCCGAGCCGCCGCCGTCGGCGGTGACGGTGGCGACGCTGACGTTGCGCCCGGCGGTGATGCCGATCTTGGCGCCGGTGGCGGTGGCGGTGATGGCCGCCGTGTCGGTGACGTCGCGCCCGGCCGTCATGACGATGCGCGAGCCAATGGCGCTGGCCGTGGTTGCCGCGTTGACCAGCACGTCGTTGCCGGCGATCAGCACGATGGCCGATCCGGCGGTGCTGGCGGTGATCGCCGCCTTGACCAGCACGTCGTGGCCGGCGTTCAGTTCGAGCTTCTGGCCGGTGGTCCAGACCAGCGCGTCGGAGACGGTGATGTCGTTGGTGGCGTTGATCAGGCGGTCCGATGTCGCCAGGCTGGTGGTCACCTGGGCCGGCGTCTCGTCGCCGCCGGCGAAGGCGATGTTCCAGTTGATCGGGTCGAGCAGCCAGGTGCCGGTCTTGCCGCGTGGCGCCAGCGTGTTGACGCTGTTGTTGGCGCCCAGCTTGACTTGCTTGCCGGACGTTTCAATGAAGCCGCCGTTGCCGCCGGTGGCGCCGCCGCGCGCCGTCAGCGTGGCGTGGACGGCGGTGTCGCCATCGGACCAGACCGCGATGCGACCGCCGTCGCCGGCGCCGATCGCGTCGGCGTGCACGGTTGCGCCGTCGAGCACGGTGGTGCGCGCGGCCGGCAGCGTGGCGTCGCCGTGNNCGTGGCGTCGCCGTGGAAGCTGCCGCCGATTTGCACCAGGCCGCCGCCGGCGTCGCCGGAAGCGTCGATGGTGGCGCCGGCCAGGTTCACCGTGTTGCCCAGCACCTGCACCGTGCCGCCGGTCTGGCCCGCGGCCAGGCCCGAGGCGTCGAGCGTGCCGCCGACCTGCAGCGCGCCGGTCTGGGCGTCGCCCAGCAGGCGGATGCTGCCGTTATGGTTTTGCAGGCTGCGCGCCTCGATCACGCCGGTATTGTTGACGCCGCCCTGCAGCAGGCCGCCGGCCGCGCGTGCGCTCAGCAGCACCTGGCCGCCGTCGGCCTGGATCAGGCCGCCGTTGCGCGCGAGCGCGTCGACCGCGCCTTGGTCGATCGCCACGTTGAGCAAGCCGTCGCCGGCGACGTCGAGGGTGATGGCGTTGCCGGCGGCCAGCGCGACGCTGCCCAGGCGCGCGGCGATCACGCCGTCATTGCTGACATTGGCGCCGAGCAGGGCGACATAGCCGCCCGGCGCGCTGATCGCGCCCTCGTTGACGACGGCGCCCTTGCCGGCGCCGGCGAAGCGGTAGTTGCCCGCCATGAAATCGGCATCGGCGATATTCAGGCTCGAGGCGACCAGGCCGCCGACGTTGACGGAGGCGCCCTTGCCGAACAGGATGCCGTTCGGATTGACCAGGAACACCTTGCCGTTGGCGCTGAGCGTGCCGAGGATGCTCGACGGATCCGCGCCGAGCACCCGGTTCAGCGCCACCGAATTGCTGTTCGGCTGGACGAAGCGCACCGACTCGCCCTGCGCGACGTTAAAACTCTGCCAGTTCAGGACCGCGTTCTGGGACGCCTGGGTAATGACGACGTTGCCGGGCACGCCGCCGATGGTGGCGCTGCCTGCGGCGACGACGCCGCCGACCGGCGCCGCGCAGGCGCCGGCGCCCACCATCATCAGGGAGATGGCCAGCGCTTTCATGGCCAGCGCGGCGCCGCCGCCGGTGGCGCTGGTGCAGGAGGAGGATTTCTTGCCGGCGCTGCTGGCGTTTTCGGAGACGGCGACGAAGGTGCCCGTCGCGTCGTTCCAGATCGATCGATAGATGCTGTTCATTGAATTACCTTATTTATCTTGTGTGCGACAACGTGATGGTTCGGATACGACTGGCTTAGAAGTACTTCACGGCCTGGATCCAGAAACGGCCCGCCGAGTCCGGCGCGGACAAGGCTTTCTCGTTGCCCAGCTTGTGGGCGTAGTACGCCTTGACGGCGAAATTGTTGCTGTCGGCCCAGCTCAGCCCGATGCCGGCGGCCGACAGCGTCCTGCGGTTCGGCCCGCTGGTCCAGGCGTGCTTGTTGGTCGTCACGCTGCCGTGATCGACGAAGCCGATCAACTGCAACTGCGGCGCCACGGCCATGCGCGCTTCGAGGTTGAGCACGTAGCCCTGGTCGGCGTAGGCTTCGCCTTCCGGATAGGCGCGCACGCCATACATGCCGCCCAGCTCCATTTTTTCCGACACATCCAGGTTCTTCGACGCCAGCTGGCCGCTGACGGCGCCGTACAGGGACAGCGAATCGGTCACGCTTTGCAGCCGCGCGGCGCTGAGGCCGAGCTTGTTGTAGCGGCCGTTGCTGCAGGCCGATGCCGCGTCGGCCGCGCGCAGCGACGGCGTCTGCAGGTCGATCTCGCCGCTGGCCCAGGTCAGCGCGAAATTGTTCAGGCCGCCCCCGCCGAGCGTGTCGCGGTGGTCGCCGACCAGGCTGCCGATCAGCACGCGCGCGGTCTTGTCGCCGACGCTCGAGGTCGAGTCGACCCGGTCGTGGAAGCGCTTGGCGTCGAAGTTCAGCTGGGCGTACAGGTTGGTATTGCGCGAGCGCACCAGCGGATAGCTGCCATACACGCTGGCGATCTTCGCGCTGCCGTTGGCGCCCAGCGGGGCGAACTCTTTTTGCAGTTTGTAACGCAGCTCGCTGTACGCCACGCCGGCCGTGGCCTTGCCCACGCGCGTCTGGTAAGCGATGCGCGCGTAGTTCAGCCCGGAACCGGACGTCAGCACGCGCAGCGTGGCGACGTCGCCATGCCCGGTCGGATCGTTCAGGTTGACCGTCGCGCCGATCCGCGCCGCGCCGGTGTAGCGGTTGCCGGCGTTGTCGGCGTCGACGCTGCCGCTGACGCGCTGGCCGGGCGTCAGGTCGACGATGAGGTCCGACGCGCCCACCGATGCGCCCGGCACCAGCGTCGACTTGACCTGCACGCCCGGCAGGTCCGACAACAGCAGCAGGCTGTTTTCCAGCGGATCGACGGTGACCGCGTCGCCCGTGTTGAGGCCGTCGAGCAGGCGATTGGCCAGCGCGTCGGAAACATTGCTCTGGTTGCGCAAGGTGACTTTGCCGTAGCGGCCGTCGAGCACGGCAATCGTGACGGCGCCGTCCTTGATGTCCTGCGCCGGCAGGTAAGCCTGGGCCATGAAATAGCCCTTGCTGTGATAAAACGCGGCAATCCTGGCGGCCATCGCGCGCAGGTCGGCAAGCGACAGTTCGCTGCCGGCCGAAAAGCCTGTCACGGCCAGCAATTCGGCTTCCGAATACGCCTGCGAGCCGGCCACGTTGAGGCGCTTGACGACGATCTTCACAGCGGTGGTATCGGCCGCCGTCGCAGCTGTGGCTGCCGGAGCGAGCACGACCTTGGGCGCCATCTTCAGCGGCATCGGCGCAGGGGGGATTTGCTGCATCTGGCTGCCGGCGCTCGGCAGTTGCTGGGCGAACACGCTATGGCTCATTGCCAACAGCGCGCATGGAATCAATTTGGACTTTATCATTTTTGCCTTCTGGTTAATTCGAACGGTGCATATTTCTCTGAAGAAATAGTACGTGAATGCACTTGTAATAGTCGGTTAGGTACCGAACACAAAAACAGTTACTGGCGATAAAGTTGATCTGGCCCAAGCCTTCAGCAACACTTTTAGTGAATCAAACGATAAGAATGGGGATGTGATCGTTCTGAGCGCGACCCTGTACCGATACTCAAGGCGAACCGGTTACTTCAGCTCTCATTGGAGAAATCATGAAAAACTTCTCATCAGCGTCGCTCGCCTTGCTTGCTCTGCTTGCCGTTGCATCCTCGACGGTCTGCTGCCAAAAAGCGACCACGACTGCGCCTGCGGACACGACCGCGACGACGGCGACGAAATCTGCGACGCCAGTGTCCAGCGGCGCAGCTGGGACGATATGAGCGCAACGCATGCGGGCGGTGGCAGCGGGATGGGCTGCACTTCCGGCGCCGGCGCTGCGCGCGCCACCGGCACGGATCGGGGCGCCCAGGCGAATGCCAGCGGCGCGGCGAAGGGGTCGAGCGGAAGCAGGAAGGCGCCGTCGGGCGTGAAAAACAATACCGGCCAGACCCAGGAACGGCCCCGACATCGCTGCCGACCTCGGACGGCAGCCGGTAGAGCCTGCATGTCAGGGGCTACCCCGTTAGCATGCGGCCCCGCATCAGTGTTTGTCGGCGCGATACTGCGGCGCCCGGTATCGCTGCCGCGTGATACGGTCAAGCTAGATCGCAAACCGGTTCCAGATGGGGCGGATAAGGGATGATAAACTCATCAATTCCCGACACACCACGGCCAGCGCTCATGCATATCGCATTCGAAACCCCGGATCAACCCGACGTGCACGAGCTCATCGGTGAACTGGATGCTTACCTGTATTCGCTTTATCCCGCCGAGAACGTGTACGCGCTCGACTTAAGCTCCCTGCTGCACCCGAGCGTGCTGTTTGCCGTCGTTCGCAACGCCGCTGGTGCCTCGGTAGGCTGTGGCGCCATCGTCATCAAGCCGGAATATGGGGAAATCAAGCGGATGTATGTCCGGCCGCAGGCACGCGGTTGCGGCCTGGCGCGCCGACTGATCGAAACGCTGGAGGCGAAGGCCGTGGAGCACGGTTGCCATACCTTCATGCTCGAGACAGGGCCCACGCAACCGGAGGCGCTGGTTCTGTACGAACGCCTGGGCTACCAGCGCCGTGGGCCGTATGGCGAGTATCCGGACGATCCGCTATCTGTTTTCATGGAAAAGACCGCTGGGTGAGCGAATGTGGTTCGGTTCGGTCGGATCGGTCTTTCCGCTTTGCGCCGAGCGCTCTACAGCCTCCGCATTGACCCGCAACTTGTGACCGGAGTTGGCAGTTGTAATTGGCCGTGTTCGCAAAGCACGGCAACATCCCGATGGTTGCGTCCAAGCGGTGATGACAACTTTCGCTCATCAACGAACTAGACAACGCCCCGATCGTCTAACCAACGTTGCTAACGTTGTCGGACTGCGCATGATCGGCGCTCGCATTCCTTTGTCGCATTTCATTTTTCATCAGTCACGATGGCGAATGTCTGCAAGTAGCGCCAGCAAAAGGAGCCCGTATGAACAAAGTCATCATTCTCGGCGCTGGCTTAGTGGGAGCAGCAATTGGTTTTCGGCTGCGTTCGGCGGCCTCCGGCCCCGGCCTTGGTTCGGCCTTGGGTCGCCGGATGCTCCGGCATATGGAGAGCGTGATAGCGCAGCTTCCCGAAGACGCGCCGCCAAAACTGGTCATGTCCGTCTTGCCGCGCTTGCGCGAACAAAACGACCAAATCGTCGCCATGCTGAGCGAACAAAATGCACTCCTGCGCGAGCTTTTGAAAGAACCGCATCGGACATAGGCAGTTCGTGGCGACTGGCCGGGCGATGCGCTTTTCTCGCATGCCAGACCAAAATTCCACTTCCGGCCTTTTAGCATTCGATCCCATCCGCAGCTTAACAATCCACTATTGCCCATGGACTAGAGACCAGCGGCGAGATCGAAGTTCCACCATCGAAGGATGCCGAGGGAGCGCATCGTGACTAAGGAGTATCAATCATGCGAATTGCCAAGGAAGATGTGGACGTCAAGATGGAAATTCCAGGTGCGGTGATCCGTCAGCGAACGGATTTTGGCGACGCAACTGGATTCGGCAAGATCAGCGGCGAATATTTCACGCTCTCGGCGGGCGTTGACACGACCGCGTTGTTCCAAGGACTGGAAGGCGATTTGTGCCAGTGTCCTCATTGGGGCTTCGTATTGCGCGGTCAACTTACCACAACCGATGCGCAGGGCACGCCAGAGACTGTCAAAGCGAATGATCTCTTCTATTGGCCACCTGGGCACAACGTCAAGGTCGACGCGGACGCGGAGATCATCATGTTCAGCCCTCAGCATGAGCACAGCCAAGTCATCGACCACATGATAAAGAAAGTTAAAGGCTAGGTTTGGTTTGCGTTCGCCTTAGGTCCACTCGATCACCTTACCGGACCCTCGCGATACGTCCACGAATTTTGGAGGATCGGTAGGGCGCACGCAACCAACGTCAGCTTTGGGTCGGTCGCGGTCGCCCAGCCACGGCTGCAATCGGCCGGGAGCGGTTATTTGCCCACACATTGCATACCGCCTAATTATCATGGCATTGCACTTCTCTTTTGGCCGAACTGCTGGCGTGCGGTATCTGCCGCTGATTTGCGGTTCCGTCCGGCAGGACTGATGTACGTGGGCTAGTGCGAAGATTTTTTTCGGTGGCTATCGGGACCGGCAGCGACCGGACGGTTTCCGCAGCGACGACGCAAGCGTGCACCGGGATAGTGCTCCTGTCAGCCGGCCTCGACACATAGTTGAGCAAGAATCTTGCCGAGCCGGGCGAAGTCTTCGGCGGCGCGACTCGTCGGCGCGTAGTAACGGATCGGTTTTCCTGCGGCGAAAGCTTCAGCGGCGCGGATGTCGCCGCGAATGGCCGGCAGCTGGCGCGACGCCCCGAACTGATGGGCCATATCAGCGCTCACGCTGCGATGGATGCGGAGCTGCTCGTTGCCCATCACGGGCAGGAATCCGGCCAGCCTGAGCTGCTGGTTGCTGCCGGAAATAATCTTGAACAGCACCCGCATCAGCTGTTTTACGCCCTCGCTCGAGAGCGGGTGCGGCACGAAGGGCACCACCACCCAGTTGGCCGCCGTCAGCGCATTGAGCAGAAGAATGTCCAGCGACGGCGCGGTGTCGAGGATTACCACATCAAAGTTGGCCACGATCTGCGCTTCGGCAAGCGCCCGCTTCAACAGGCCTTCATCGCGCAGGCCCTCACCGTGCTCGAACAGCGGGTCGGCCGGCGCCAGCGCGAGATTTGCGTAGGCGCTCGGCTGCACCGCAGCGGCCAGCCGCGCGTCGGCGCGGCGAAAGATGTCATGCACCGTGGGCGTGCCCTTGCCGACCTTGATCCCGAGCCCGACGGCGCAATGGCCTTGCGAGTCGAGGTCGACAAGTAATACCCGCAGTCCCTGCGCGGCCAGTTCGGCCGCGACATTGACCGACACGGTGGTTTTGCCGGCGCCCCCCTTGCGGTTTGATACGACGATTGTGACGGCCATCAACGTGGTCCTTAAAAAAGCTCGATGGCGGGTCGTTCGTTTTCCACGACAAGGACCGCGCCACCGGCCACGGCGTGATGGATCGCGTGCTGCGACTGCATGGTGTAACTCACGCGCAAGGTCTCGATGACTGCGTCGAGGGGCTCGATGTCGAGCGGCGCCGTCAAGTCGCCCGCCAACGCCTGCTCCGCATCAGTCATGCGCTGGCCGCACATGGCAAGAGCGCCCTGCACCTGCTCGATCTGCTGCCGCGTAGTGTCCTGGAACTGGGCGTGTCCCAGCACGTCGATGACGGCGTCGCGGATCGAGCTGACGGCAGCATGGGTGTGTTGGGTGACCCCGTCGAGCTCGCCGACGGCGGCCTGGAAGTCGCCGGACAAGCGGCTCATCGTCGAACCCAGGGTCGCCAGCCATCTGGTTTCGTCATCGTTGCGGTTCTGCTTCGCCATCGCGACAAACTTGTCGTTGACCGTATTCGACACTTGCGCGATGCTCGTCTCGATCTGCACGGCGGCCGTTTCGATCTGCCTGGAGAGGTTGCGCACCTCGGCCGCCACCACGGCAAATCCCCTGCCGGCCGTGCCTGCCCGCGCCGCCTCGATGGCGGCGTTGATCGCCAGCAGATTGGTCATCCTGGTCACTTCGCGGATCGCGTACGTGAAGGTCCGCAGTTCTGCGACCTGGGCGACAATGCTCTCGATGGCGGCCCCTTCGTCCTCGACCCTGCGCACGCGCTGGCAGCGATAGGTTTCCATTTCTTCGAGGCTGCGGGTACTCTCGCCGATCAGTTCCTGCGCGTCGTCCGAGAGCGAGGCGGCGCGCGCCTTGCCGGTTTCCTGGATCAGCAGCAGGCGCGCCGCTTCCGCCTCCACTTCGGTGAGCCGCAGCAGGATCGCCAACGCTGCCGTTTCGGTGGTGCCGTTGGTTTGCGTCAGCTGCGCCTGCAAGATTTCGGTCAAATGCGGCACCGAGGCCAGCNNCCACTTGCTTGATCACCTTGACCAGGTCAGGGCCGGCAATCGGCTTCACCAGCCAGCCGGTCGCACCCAGCTTCTTGCCTTCGTCGCGCTTGGCCGCCTGGCTTTCCGTCGTCAGCGTCAGGATCGGCGTGAAGCGAAAACCGGGAAGCGCCCTGACGTTCTTGATCAATTCCAGGCCGCCCATGTTCGGCATGTTGATGTCGGTAATGATCAGGTCGGGCTTGACCCCGGCCTTCAGCTTGGTCATTGCCTGCACCCCGTCGCCGGCGGTTTCAACCCTGAAACCGTTCATCTCCAGGGTGGCCTTGACGCTCATCAGCATGGTGGCCGAGTCATCGACGATTAAAATAGTTTTTGTCATGAAAGTTCTTCCTTATTCAGATTCAGGGCGGTTTCGAGCCAGGCGCGCAGAGGCGCGTCGTTCGGCCAGATGATGTCGCGGCAACCGGCAGCCATCAGCACTTGCAGGTTGGCGGGGTGCAGATGGGTGCAGGCTGTCAGATCGACGCGGGCGCCGGGCTTGTTCTGCAGCCATTCGAGCAGGCCTTCGGCTTCGTCGACGCTGGCCATGTCGCGAAACCGCACCAGGTTCTTCTTGTATTCGATGGCCATCAAATAATCTCCTTAACATTGAGCATCATGAGCACCGAGCCGTCACCCATCAGGGCCGAGCCGGAATAGGCCGCCAGGCCGGCCAGCACGCCGGCCAGCGGCTTCTGGATGACCTCGACGGTCTCGCGGAAGTGATCGACGATCAGTCCGACCGGCTCGCCGCCCACCCGCACCACCAGCACCGCCATTTCGTCGTAGGCATTGGCCTGGGGCGCGGCGGCAAGTCCGAGTAGAGCGTTGAGCGCTTTGAGCGGGATGATCTTGCCCCTCAACACGATGGTCTGGCTGCGCTTGATGGTGCGAATCGCACTGCAGGGTATCCGCACCGTTTCCACCACATGGTCCATCGGCACCCCGAAAATCTGCTGGTCCGATTCGACGATCATGGCCTGGGTCACCGCCATCGACAGCGGCAGCGAGATGCAGATGCGGGTGCCCTTGCCCACTTCGCTTTCCAGCACGATGGTGCCGTTGACCTTCTCGACGGCGGTGCGCACCACATCCATGCCGACCCCGCGGCCGGACAGGTCGGACACCACTTCGGCGGTGGAAAAGCCGGAGGCGAACACCAGGTTGAGCGCGTCGCGGTCGCTGATTCGCTCCAGGGTTGCCTCGTCGATGACGCCTTTTTCATAGGCCTTGCGCTTGATGACTGCGGGGTCGATTCCCTTGCCGTCGTCAACGATCTCGATGAGCACCTGGTCGCCTTGCTGGATGGCGCGGATCGTCAGCGTGCCCAGCGCGCTCTTGCCCGCGGCCAAGCGCCGATCCGGCGTTTCCAGGCCGTGGTCGAGACTGTTGCGCACGATATGGATCAGCGGGTCGGCCAGCGACTCGATGATGTTCTTGTCCGCTTCGGTCTCCTCGCCCTCGAGCACCAGTTGTACCTCCTTGCCCAGTTTGCGTGAAATATCGCGCACCAGGCGTGGGAAGCGCTGGAACACGAACGAGACCGGCATCATGCGTACCTGCATGATGGCGCTCTGCATTTCCTCGGCAATGCGGTTGATGACCGCGTATTGCGCCTTGATCTCGCGCGCCAGCTCGCGCACGCCGAACTGCTCCTCGGCCCGCTGGGCAAGATAGGGCAGCGCATTCTTGGACACCACCATTTCGCCGATCAGGCTCATCAGCAGGTCGATCTTGGACTGATCGACTTTCAGACTCTTGGGGCCGGTACCGGCGTCATCGGCTCGGCGGTTAAATCTGGGGCCTTCGTCCGCCGTTGCCAGAGTGCCGGCAAAGATGGGCGCGAGCGCGGCAACCGCTGCGGCGCTGGCAATGGCCACACCGTCGCCAGCCGCAACCGCGGACGC
>CXWL01003887.1_pt1 | contig 11123 bp, 14 predicted proteins | sample 590931 | NCBI WGS metagenome assembly CXWL01 (sample SAMEA3498368, study PRJEB10139) | groundwater metagenome | biome: water well; material: biofilm material | place: Germany | collected 2015-04-27 | reverse complement strand
TGCGCCGCCCACGTCCAGCTGAAATTGGCGGCGTTGAAAGCGTCGCTAAGCCCTGCGCCGAGTTGTGCGTTGATGAGAAGCAACCGCGCCCCGGAGAAGGCGAGCGCAAGCACCGCCGCCGCGGCGGCGAAGACAAGCGTACGCGGCAAGCCTGGTCGCTCAACGATGCCGAGCGCTGCGTGAAGACCAAGTCCGCTGGCGATGAGCGCCGAGGCGTAAAGGCCGATCTTCACCAGGAAGAGCGGCGCCAACAGCGTGTCGGCGTCCATTCGGACTCAGCCGCCAGTCAGTGTGAAGTGGACCGCGCCTGGCATGGCGTGGCCGTCATGCGCGATCATCCGCCACGATAAAATATAGGCGCCAGGCTGCAAAGCCGGCAGCGGCATCGTATGACTGGCCGCCATCTCGCGCGAGGGCGTGTAAGTGAGCGGCACATTTTGACCCGCGGTGTTGGTGAGCGTCACGTTCGCAAGGCCGACCGGGCCTGAGAAGACGATTGTGAAGTTCTCGGGAGCGCTCGCAAGCCGCGCGTTGTCGGCGATGCTCATTTCACGCACGCTGGTGTGCGCGATCGCTGGCGCCGCCATAAGCAAGGGTAAGGACGCGGCGGCGAGACTGATCAGGAGACGTTTCATTCGGAGTGTCCTTGAACCGTGGGGGAAGGGAAGAGCAAAAAATTAGTGCACCATGTAGCGCACGACGCCGTTCATGACGTGTCCATCGGCGCCGGTGGCCGACCATGCAATCGTGTAGTTCCCGGGAGAGAGCGCCGGCAGCGGTACAGACACTGTCTCCGCCGCAACGGCCATCGGAATTGCCGCGACGACGGCCTCGCTGCCTTCGACCGTCACTGTTAGACTGGCCAGCTGCATCGGGTGTGGAAACGTCGCGCTGAACGCGGTTGGCGCAGCGCCCATCGAGCCGTCGGCGGGTGTGGTTTGAACTGCTGCGGTGGGAGGATGATGGCCCGCGTGCGCGTCGGCCTGGGCCATGGCCGATGGAGCGCTGACAAGCAGAGCGAGGCCGGCAGCGAGTGCGAATGAGAAATTGCGCATGTGAACTCCTTTGGGTTGGTTGGGGGTGCCTCGGATCAAAACCAAGTTCGGACGCCAACGACCAGCTGCGTCGTTTCGCGGTCTCTGCCGCGCGCCAGCAGGAAATCGCGTGTGTTGCCGACGGCGCTTGTCCATTCGACGCCGATATAGGGCGCGAACTCGCGGCGAATTTCGTAACGCAGCCGCGCGCCAAGTTCGACCGCCGATACGCCTTTGCCGATGGCCAATTCAGGGATGTCTTCGGCGGAGAGATTGATCTCGGCGCGGGGCTGCAGGATGAGGCGTTGAGTGAGGCGCAGATCGTATTCGGCTTCGGCGCGGGCGGTGAGTTCGCCTTTGTTGGAAAGGAAGGCGGTGGCGGCAACTTCGAACCAGTGTGGCGCAAGGCCCTGGACGCCGAGCACAAGATCGGTGCGGTCGCCTTCTGGACGATAAGTCTGGCGAACGCCGGCCTGGAGATCGAAATAGGGTGTGAAGGCGCGGCTATAGAGCGCTTGCACCTCAGCGATTTCGACCTGGCCGCCGAATGCACCTTCGCCTTCCGACTTCCACCAAAACCGATGAATGTCGCCGCCATACCAGCCTTGTGCATCCCAGGCATAGCCTTCCTCGCCGTCGCCGAACGTAGCTTCAAGCTGATCGAAGATGGTTGCACGCGACGTGACCGCGCCGTGTTCGCGGCGCAATTGCGCCCGTGAAGCGGCCATCGCTTGGGGGTCGAAAATGGAATCGGCCGCGTAGATGGGGCCGCTCAAGGCTAGCGCGGGCGGAGGGGATTCCGGCGCATCGGCGCCTGGCGATGCCATCGCCGACATGTCGTGCCCTGCGTGCGGGTCTGGCGTTTGCGCCGCCGGCATCGCCGACATGTCGTGCCCTGAATGCGGATCGGGCGGCGTGATTTGGTCCTGCGCCGCGGGCGGAGGCTGCGTCTGCACCTGATGGGCCCGATGTTCCGGAGTTTGCGCCGAAGCCGGGGAGATCGCCGCAAGAACAATGGGCGCTAGGGTTGCTGCGAAGAATCTCACGACGCCGCTCCGTCGAGCGGGCGCACGGTCACAATGTTGAACATTCCCGCATGCATGTGCAGCAGCAGGTGGCAATGGAAAGCCCAATCGCCGGGCGCATTCGCGGTGAGGTCAAATGTAACCTTGCCCCCGGGCGCGACATTGACGGTGTGTTTCAGCGGCTGATGGCCGGGATGGCCGTTGACCAGTTCGAAGAAATGGCCGTGCAGATGGATGGGGTGTGACATCATCGTGTCGTTGACCAACGTGACGCGGACGCGCTCGTTGCGTTCAAAGCGGATCGGCTCGACCAATTCACTGAAACGCCGCCCGTCAAAACCCCACATGAAGCGTTCCATGTTTCCGGTCAGATGGATTTCCATGGTACGCGAAGGCGCGCGCGTATCTCGATTGGGGGCCAGAGCGATCAGATCGGTATAGACCAGGACACGGTGATCGACGTTTTCCAATCCGGTGGGCCGCTCGCCCATGCGGTCCTGCGGCATGGGTGAAATGGTTTGCACACCGACGCCCAATTCCATGTCGGCTGGGGCGACGTTCGAGTCGCGCATGTTCATGGCGCCCATGCCGGCCATGCCGGCGTGTTCGCCCATGCCCATGTCGCGCATGGTGAGATTGGGAACCTCACGCAGTGGGGGAACCACCGCGCTCATGCCCAGACGTGGCGCCAATGTCGCCCGCCCCAAGCCGGAGCGATCGATCGCCTCAGTTACGATCGTGTAGGCGCGATCTTCTGTCGGTTGCACTATCACATCATAGGTTTCGGCGATCGAAATCTGGAATTCATCAATAGTGACGGGCCGCACATTCTCGCCATCGGCTTGCACGACAATCATTGGCAAGCCCGGAATGCGGACATTGAGGATCGACATTGCCGACGCATTGATGATGCGTAGCCGCACCCGCTCGCCGGGCCTGAAGAGGCCGGTCCAGTTTTCTTGCGGGCCGTGGCCGTTGATCAAATAGGTGTAGGTAGCGCCGCTGACGTCGAGAATGTCGCGCGGGTCCATGCGCATGGCGGCCCACATGCGCCGGTCGGCGGCGCTGATGCGGTCCTCGCCCGAGAAAAGCCCTGCGAGCGTGGTGCGCTGGTGGTTGAAATAGCCGGGGCTTTGCTTCAGTCGCATCATGATTTCGTGAGGATGCGTGAAGCTCCAGTCCGACAGCACCAGCACGTGTTCACGGTCGTAATCGACCGGGTCGGGCGCTGCGGGATCGATGATGATCGGCCCGTAATGGCCTACTGGCTCCTGCAGGCCCGAGTGGCTGTGGTACCAAAACGTGCCAGCTTGCCGAACCGGAAATTCGTAGACGAAGGTCTCGCTCGGCCTTATCCTGGGAAAGCTCACGCCCGGCACACCGTCCATTTGGAACGGCAACAAAATGCCATGCCAATGGATCGAGGTGTCTTCATCAAGCGTGTTGGTGACCGAGAGGCGCACGTTCTGGCCCTCGCGCAAGCGCAGCAGCGGCGCGGGCAGCGTGTCATTGACGGTGATGGCGTGACCGGTGCGGCCGCCGACGGTGAAAGGCGTGTGGCCGACGCGAAGCGCGATCTCGGCGCCGGCTAGCGTCGGCATGGTCGGTCCCAGCCCCGCTGAGCCCGTTTGCGCCCAAGCCGGAAGCAAGGCTTGCAGGCCCAGCATGCCCCCGCCTGCGACAGCGCCTCTTAGCAAGTTTCTCCGGTCCAAAGGCATCTTGGAGTAACTTTGTCCCTTCAGTGCCCGGCGCTCTTCTCGCGTTGGGCTTCGACACTTGTAGATACGCGCGCCCCTTTCTGATCCCTTACGATGCGCTGCGCGGCGGGAGATGAACCCGTCCCGGCGCGGACGCGATTGCAAAGATTCTTGTCAACGCGAGCCGCCGGCCCCCGCGAGGGGTTTCAGGAGCCGGCGCGTATCGTTGATAAGGGAGTTCTATCCATAAGGCGGCCCTTGGGTATACGTGCGCGCTCGCTTTGCCGTTACAATGGAGGAGCCGTTGCGCATGGGAGGGAAACTCGTGATGCGATCAATCTTGGCGGGGGCCGCTATCGCCCTTGCGCTCGTTGCTCCAGTGTCGGCGCAAACGGTTGAGGAACAACAGGCGCGCGCGGCGTTGGGGGGATATCGACAGGCCATCGAAGCCTTGGACGCAGCGGCGGCCGGCAATTATTTCTGGCCCGACTCGGTGGTTTTCGAACAGGGCGGTGTTGAGGGCGATTTTGCGACCTATCTCGCCCATCATCTGGGACCTGAGTTCGACGAAATCGCTGCATTCGATTTTCGCGATGTCGAAACCAGTGTCGTCGTCGAAGGCGATGTGGCCTACGCCACCGAGACCTACACCTATCACATAACGTTCAAGGATAGCGCGCGCGCGCCGGTCGAGCGGCGCGGCGTGGCGACCAGCGTCCTGCGCCGACGCGGCGGGGAGTGGCGTATCGTGATGCATCATTCTTCCGCGCGCGCGCCGCGCCCGGCCTAATACTGGCGCAAGCCTCGCCCCGCGCGCTGCGTCGCCCGCACCCGATATGTGTCAGTCTGCGGGGCGTGCGCCGAACGCCATCGGGGGTTTCACGACGCCAACGCCCGCGCGAGGAGCGCCTTTGCGCGATAGACGCGCGTTTCCACGGCTTTCGGCGTGACACCCAAGAGAGTTGCCGCGTCCTTGTGCGAGAGTCCCTCCAACAGGGTCAGCACCAATGGCTCTTTGAGTGAGGCTGGCAAGCTGGCGATGGCTGCGTCCAAGGCGGCGAGGCGGAGCTCTTGTGATTCATCGGTGGGCTCTTGGGGGGCGGCGATATCGGCGCCGGGCGCGATGGCGTGGTGGCTGTGGAGCGCGTTGTCGCCGGCCGCGCCTTGGAAGGCGGCCCACGCTGGTCCGATGCGGGCCGCGCCTCGCCAACTGAAGCGCGCTTCACTCATCTTTGAGAGCCTTCGCGAGCGCCGCCTTAGCGCGATAGACCCGCGTCTCCACCGCCTTCGGCGTCAGATTGAGAAGGCTTGCAGCTTCCTGGTGGCTCATGCCGCTGATTGCTGTCAGCAGCAGCGGTTCTTTGAGACTGGCGGGAAGCGCGGCTATGGCTCGCTCGAGCCGGCTCAAGCTCTGTTCGAGGCGTTCGTCTCCAGGCTCGGCGGCGGCCGCCAGATCGGGCGAGGCGTCGATGCTTTCAGCGGCGAAGAAGAACCGGCGCACGGCGCGCCGCCGCGCCCAATCACGGCACTTGTTGAGCGCGATCCGCTTGATCCAAGCGGCGAACGGACGCTCACGGTCGAAGCGCGAGAGGGCGCCAAACGCCGCAGCAAAGGTTTCCTGCGTCACGAGCGCCGCATCCTCGCGCTCGGGCGTGAGGCTCATTGCGGCTTGGCGGTCAACGCCTCGACGACGGTGTCGTCGAAGATCGCCTTCTGCTCCTCGTTCAAAACCTCCCGCATCGCAAACATGTGCGCGATGGTTTCAGTCTGAAGCCGTCCCATCGCATCGTGAAAGCGTTCAACCGCCGCGGTCACGCGCGGACCGTAGCCATGTTCCTCGCGAATGGCGGCGGCAAGTTCAGCATTGGCGGCGCGCATTTCGAGTTCAAGCCCCTGTTTGCGGGCTGCGAAGCTTGCTTCTAGCGTCTCGATCCTGGCCAGTTGGTCGCGGCTCAGATGAAGCCGATGATGCACCACGTCGTGCATCGAGGGAGCGGGCGCCGGCGCCCACGCCCTCATGCCGAGCCAGACGCCGCCAAACCCCGCCGCGAGCGCCACCAGTGCTGTGACCAGAAGCCCGCGTAGCGAAAGCTTCAACGACCGGCCTCCAATAGCGTCGATGGCGCAAACGCGGCCCGCACGTCGAATGGAGAAGCTTCGACATTGCGCGCCGCCCCCGCCGAGCCCGCGTATACGCCGAAGGTCAGCATCAATGCGGCCACGCCGTGCGCGCCGGCGCTGCGACCGCCCCGCCTTCAATACGCTCCCACACCCGCGGCTCCAAATAGTCGAGCGAAGGTGCAGGCGGTCGGTCGCGGAGGGCCGCCAGCATGCGATCGAGATTGGTCATCATGTTCTACTCTCTGGTTCCATCAGCAATACGCACACTTTCCCCAAACCCCTCAAGCCGGCGGTTTGAGGGGTTTCGCCTGGCGCTGCGTAAGCACCATGAGGGGTGTGGCCTGGGCGAGGTCGGCTCCAGGTGCGTGCCAGGGCCGCTCAACCCTACAGGGCTCTTCCCCTTCGGAGGATCCCGGCTCGCATTGTGCACCACTGAGCGAAGGCCAGAGGCCAGTCAGCGATGGGCGAAGATTTTGTCGACATATTGCAGTGCCCCACAACGGGCGAGGCACTGTATTGGGCCTCGGACTCCGAATTGGCAGTCGCGAACGGCGCGGTGCGCTATCAATATCTTGACGGCGTCGCCCGCCTGCTACCGAGATCGTCTCAGGCCGCCGCAGATGTCAAGAATAGTTGTGTTCACGAGTTCTACGAAAGTGAGGGTTGGACTGAAGATGAGGAGGGCCGAGCCTTTGCCACGAGGGCCTTCGTGGATACCCGGAATGCGCCTTTCGCCTTCACTCGAAGGTGCATGAGAAGGCTAAACCGGTATTTCGCAGAGGGCGGTAGGTACTTGTTGGATGCTGGAAGCGGTCCCATTCCTCACCCCGAATTGATTGACTACGGCGCACATTTTCAGCAGCGTGTTTGCGTCGATCTGTCGGTCAGAGGTCTACGAACCGCGCGATCGAAGCTGGGCAATCGTGGCGTCTATCTCCAGGCGGATCTCACACAGCTGCCGATCCGAAGCGGTTCGATTGACGCGGTCACTTGCAATCACGTCATCTATCAAATACCGGCGGAAAACCAGGCGGCGGTCTTTCGTGAGCTTTGGCGCGTTCTCAAGCCCGGCGGTATCGGTGTTGTCGTCTATTGGTGGCGCGAAGCGCCGTTGGCTTGGCGCATCGAGCGGCTAGCCCGGCTTGTCACTTCCCGCCAAACGCTGTCTGATGCGCCCGACCAACCGGTGCCGCCACAGGTTTTTATGGACGAACCGCAATCGTTGTCTTGGTTCGAACGGCAAGAATGGCCATTTCGCTATCGGATCGAGAGTTTCCGTATTGTGAGTAACGCTTTCATGCGCAACTACATCAGCGACGATTGGCGCGGCAGCGTACTTCTGAATGCACTGTATCGGTTGCAGGCGCTGGCGCCGAAATATTGTGGTCGGTACGGTTTGATGCCCGTGATCCTCATCTACAAGGACTGAGACAGTTGTGGGGGCGCCGTATTCAGGCGCGGCGCGCAAGCGAAGGCGCCTGAATGATGCGGATGAGTGCATCGAGCCCATCGGTGAGAGCCGCCGGCCCCGGCTGTAGGATGAGCGGCGACTTGATCTCGTAGAGCCGGCTGTCCCGCACGGAAGCGTTGACCCGTGAGCCAGGAGACCTGCCACGGCCGCATAACGTACACGGGCGGGGTTCTCTCGTGGTGCGCTGACGACTCGTCGGAGCGCGCTCACGCGGAGCTATGGCCGAATCTTGGTGACGGCTTGACGGATCAAGCGCGGGTCTAACGGGCGATTACACCAAGCGGTGAGCAGGGGGTCGATGGGGTCGGTCATGGCGGCGTGCAATACCTCTCATCACTGTCTACGCATGGGCCACCACAAACCCTCAGGGCGGAAGGGTTTGCCCGCAATCGTGCGGGATGAGCGCGAGCGGTGCGTAGTGGAATATGCAGCTTAGGTGAAGCGCGATGGGACTTCCGAACGAGACGCAATTTTCCCGCCGGCGCTGGCTGGCCGGCGCCGCAGGCTTGCTTGGCGCGAGCGGCATTCCATTGGCCGCTTGCGCCGCCGAGGCGCGCGCCTACGACATCAGGGTCAGCCGTGACGCAGGATGTGGCTGCTGTCACGCCTGGATGGAACTCATGGCGCGGACGGGCCGGTTCCGGTCCAGCATGTCCGATGTGGCCGACATGGCGTCGCTGAAGCGAAGTCTCGGCGTGCCCGAGCGGCTGTGGTCTTGCCACACGTCAATTGTAGCGGGCCTGATCGTCGAAGGTCATGTTCCGGGCGCCGACATTCTCCGCCTGGTTGAAACGCGCCCGGCGGGGATCATCGGGATCGCGGTTCCGGGCATGCCGCTCGGCTCGCCCGGTATGGAGCAGCCGGACGGCCGTCACGAATCCTTCGACGTGTTGGCGTTCGACGCACGCGGCGAGCACAGTGTCTTCGCGCGCCACTGAGCTTCTATCGCTTGAACACGCCGACCAATTCCTCGATTACGCGTTCTTGGGCCGCGCCGTCTTTCGAGGCCATCGCCCGATGCACGCAATGATGCAGATGCTGCCGCAGCAGATCGGCCTCGACGCGCGCCAGAGCTGCGCGCACTGCCTCGATCTGGGTGACGATGTCGATGCAATACCGGTCGTCCTCGATCATTTTCGAGACGCCGCGAACCTGGCCTTCGATGCGCTTCAGGGCAGCGGTCGCCTTCTTGTTGACGCTGGCTTCCAATGGGTGCCCTCATGGGGTAATTGACGGATACCTATACCGGGTATAGGTATCGACTAACACTTGCAAGCCTTAAGTGGAGCAATGGCTCATGTCTTCTCACGATCACGCCCATTGCCGCGGCCCCGCCGTCGAGCCGCACCGCGACCCAGTGTGCGGCATGACACCCGAGGCCGATACGCCGCACCGGCTTACGCATGAGGGCAAGGCGGTGCTGTTCTGTAGCGCCGGATGCAAAGCCAAGTTTGAGGCAGACCCAGCGCGATATGCGAAGCCGCCCGAGGATCGCGGCGCACCCGCGACCTCAGCGACCGCCGATGTAGCGAACGCGCCGGCTGACTCAAAATGGACCTGCCCGATGCATCCTGAGATCGTCCGTGAGGGTCCCGGATCGTGCCCGATTTGCGGCATGGCGCTCGAACCGATGACGCCAAGCCTCGACGGGGTTCCAAATCCGGAATTGTCAGACATGACACGCCGGTTCTGGATCGGTCTGGCCCTAAGCCTGCCCGTGCTTGCGCTCGAAATGGGCGGCCATCTGCTCGGGTTGCGCCACCTCGTGAGCCAGCAAACGTCCAATTGGGTGCAGTTCATGCTCGCGACCCCAGCCGTGTTGTGGGCGGGCTGGCCGTTCTTCGAGCGCGCTTGGGCGTCGCTCAAGAACAAGAGCCTCAACATGTTCACGCTGATCGCGCTGGGGACGGGCGCGGCCTGGGCCTACAGCGTTGTCGCCACGTTTTCTCCCGGCGTGTTTCCGAGCGCGTTCCGTTCGGCGGAAGGCGCTGTGGCTGTTTATTTCGAAGCCGCCGCCGTGATCACGGTGCTTGTGCTGCTGGGGCAGGTGCTTGAGTTGCGGGCGAGGGAAGCGACCAGCGGGGCAATCAAGGCGCTGCTCAATTTGGCGCCCACCCTCGCGCGCCGCGTGGACGCTAACGGCGCTGACCAAGAAGTTGCGCTCGAAGCGGTGGCCGCTGGCGATATTCTGCGAGTTCGCCCTGGCGAGAAGGTGCCTGTCGATGGGGTTTTGCTCGAAGGGCGCGGCGCTGTTGATGAGAGCATGGTGACTGGCGAAAGCATGCCGGTGACCAAGCAGCCCGGTGATGGGCTGATTGGCGGCACGATCAATCAGAGCGGCGGCTTGGTGATGCGCGCGCAGAAAGTCGGCCGCGACACCATGCTGTCGCGCATCGTTCAGATGGTGGCTGAAGCGCAGCGCTCGCGTGCGCCGATTCAACGGCTCGCCGACCAGGTTTCCGGCTATTTCGTTCCTGCGGTGCTCGTCGCGGCGGCGCTCGCCTTTGTCGGCTGGTCGATCTGGGGTCCGCCGCCGGCGATGAGCCACGGCTTCATCGCCGCGGTCGCAGTGCTCATCATTGCCTGCCCTTGCGCGCTCGGGCTCGCCACCCCGATGTCTATCATGGTGGGCGTAGGTCAAGGCGCTCGCATTGGCGTTCTGATCAAGAATGCCGAAGCGCTGGAGCGCATGGAGGAAGTTGACACCCTCGTCGTCGATAAGACCGGCACATTGACGGAGGGCAAGCCGAAGGTGGTCGCGATCCGCGCGCTCGCGCCGTGGGGCGAAGACGATGTGCTGCAGTTGGCGGCCAGCCTGGAACGGGCGAGCGAGCATCCGCTGGCGCGGGCGATTGTGGAGGAGGCGCACGTGCGTGGGCTCGCACTTTCGGAGCCTGAAGGCGTGGACTCTCCAGTCGGAAGGGGCGTTCTCGGNNTTGGCTGCGCTGCGGGAGGCTGGTTTGCGCGTCATCATGCTGACCGGCGACAACCGCATCACGGCGCAAGCCGTCGCGCGTCAATTGGGGATAACCGACATCGAAGCTGAAATCTTGCCGGATCAGAAAAGCGCGGTCGTGACCAGGCTCAAGGCGGAGGGCCGCGTTGTAGCGATGGCTGGGGACGGTGTGAATGACGCGCCTGCGCTCGCGGCGGCCGATGTAGGCATCGCCATGGGCTCGGGAACCGATGTCGCTATCGAAAGCGCGGGCATCACGCTGCTGCACGGCGATCTTGGCGGCATCGTTCGCGCGCGCCGCCTCAGTCAAGCGACGATGCGCAACATTCGTCAGAACCTCTTCTTCGCCTTCATCTATAACGCGGCCGGTATCCCGATCGCGGCCGGCGTATTCTATCCGCTGTTCGGGTGGCTGCTCTCGCCGATCATCGCGGCGGCGGCGATGGCGGCGAGTTCGGTGAGCGTCATCGCGAACGCGCTCAGGCTGAGGAGCTTGCGGATATGAGACAGCACATGAATTGGCTGTTGCTTAGGTTTTCGCCTGCCCGTTGGTGCGTGAGCCAGGGCGCCACGCAGCACTTACGAGGGCGCGAGGGAAAGGCCCCGTTGTGACAGCCAAATTTCGCCTCCGCGCTGCCCTGGTCCTGGCTGCGCGCTATGTCGGTGTCGCTTTGCCGATGTTCGCGATATGGGAACTCGCCCAATTGCCGCTTTACACGATCTGGGAGCAACAAGGCGTGCAGGCGAGTTTGTGGGCGGCGCTGCATTGCACGATCGGCGATGCGGTCATCGCATTCCTAACCTTTGCGGGCGCTTTGG
>CXWL01005976.1_pt1 | contig 11124 bp, 10 predicted proteins | sample 590931 | NCBI WGS metagenome assembly CXWL01 (sample SAMEA3498368, study PRJEB10139) | groundwater metagenome | biome: water well; material: biofilm material | place: Germany | collected 2015-04-27 | reverse complement strand
TGCTGCTTTTCCGATGAACTCTGGAGGTGGCTCGGTTTCGGCGGATGGTATCGGCCTTGCTCAGCTGAGAAGGCGAGGCACTCGATTCACCTCCATCATTGATTTGGAGGTTATCAAAACCTGTATTGAAGCGTTCATGCTGAAGGGCAGTTCAGTGCTGGCTCAACAGGTTGCATTGCTTGCACCATGATCGGTCTGAGCCCGCGATCTCGTGGCGCGCAGAGGTGTGATAGGCGATGCCCGGAATGGACATGGAAACTCTTGCACGATGAAGCCGATGATTCTGAAATCAATGTGCGATCCCCTCGCTGATCAGCCGTTTGAAATTGTCGAACGAAAGGGTCTGGGTCATCCTGACACGATCTGCGACGCGGTGATGGAGCAGGTCGCGGTTCAGCTGGCGCAAGCCTATCTGAAGATCTGTGGGCGCGTACTTCACTTTAACGCCGATAAGGGGCTGTTGGTGGCTGGTGAGGTGGACTGCCGTCCCGGTGGAGGCCGCGTCATCACGCCGATGCGTTTGGTTATAGGAGATCGCGCGACGTTCGAATGGCGCAAGAAATTGGTGCCGGTGGCGGAGATCGCCGAGCGGGTTGCCTCCACATGGTTCAGGCAGCACCTTCCTCATGTGGATCCCCTCAAGCACCTCACGTGCCAAGTAGAGTTGAAGCCGGCTTCCGCGGAACTGCAATCCGTGAGTGAGCGGAAGGGAGGGCCGGTGGCCAATGATACCTCCGCTGCGGTGGGTTACGCGCCGTTCACCCCTACCGAGCGATTGGTCTTTCAGGTCGAACAGTTTCTGAACAGCGCTTCTTTTAAAAAGGCCTTTCCAGCTACGGGGCAAGACGTCAAGGTGCTTGGCGTGCGGACGAGGGGGGAGGTGACACTCACGGTCGCCATGCCCTTGCTGGCGTCAGCCATCCGGACAGAGTCTCAATACTTTGCGCGCAAGGCCGAGGTGTTGAAGGCCTTGCAGTCCTTCGTGAAGCAGAAGGCAGGGCCGAGGCTAGCAGTCGAGGTCACGCTCAATGCGCTGGATCGTCGCGGAGCAGGAGTCGAGGGGATGTACCTCTCGTTGCTTGGCACGTCGGCGGAAGCGGGTGATTCGGGCGAGGTGGGGCGGGGGAATCGCGTGTGCGGAGTGATCTCGCTCCGCCGGCCGGCCAGTGCGGAAGCGGCAGCAGGGAAAAACCCTATGGCGCACGTGGGGAAGATCTATAACGTGCTCGCTCACGTGTTGGCTGGGGAAATCTACCGGAAGGTGAAGGGGCTCCGTGAAGTGACGGTCTGGTTGACGAGCCAGATTGGCCGACCTGTGTCATCGCCGCAGTTCGTCATGGTCGAAGTCCACCTGGCGCAAGGTGTGTCGTTGGCTTCGGTTGAGCCGTTGATCGGTCAGCAAGTTCAGCAGGCCTTGCGAGGAATGACGCCCTTCTGCGGGGCACTGGCCAAGGGAGATTATGCGGTCTGTTAGCCTTTCGCCTGTCATGAATCACGCGGGTAGCAGGTAGGATCAGGATGGCAAAAGCGTCGACCACTCAAACAAAGCGTGATTACTATGAAATCCTGGGTGTTGATCGGTCTGCGACCAGGGATCAGCTGAAGCAGGCCTATCGTCAGCTGGCGCTCAAATATCATCCGGACCGGAGTAAGGATTCTGATGCTACGGCCAAGTTCAGAGAAATCGCTGAGGCCTATGCGGTCCTGTCGGACGATGCGAAACGTCACGAATACGATGCGACCGGTCATGCGGGGGTCAGTGAACGTTGGTCCGCTGAAGATCTCATGCGCGATTTTCAGTTCGGCGATTTCTTCGGTGGCCGGTTCGGTGATTTGTCCGGTGCGTTTGGCGATTTCTTTGGCCAACGCACGAAACCCCGCTCCGGGGTGAGCCGGGGCGTGGATTTGCGGTATGACCTGGATCTCACCTTGGAAGAGGCCGCCAAGGGGGGCGAACGGGAGATTCCGATCACCCGTTCCGAGAAATGCGCGCCTTGCGCAGGGAGTGGCGCCAAGCCTGGGACGAAGCCGAAACCCTGTCCCGACTGTGCTGGAACCGGGCAGACTCAACATGCCAAAACCAGCAAGGGTGTGCACATGGTTACGCTGACGACGTGCTCCCGCTGCCAGGGGCGTGGCCAGCTCATCGAGGCCCCCTGCACGGCGTGCCAGGGAAACGGGTATGAGTTTGTGACCCATCGGCTCAAAGTGCAGATTCCTCCCGGGGTGAATGACGGGATGATGATTCGGCTCGCGGGACAGGGAGAGCCGAACGCTAATGGCGGTCCGCCAGGAGATTTGCTGATTCGTCCGCACCTGCGGCCCCATCCCTCCTTCGACCGGCACGGTGACGACCTCTATATGGTGAAGAGGGTCACGTTCCCGGAGGCGGCGCTGGGCACCGAGATTTCCGTGACGGGGCTGGGAGGAGAGACCTTGCAGGTCACCGTTCCCGCCGGCACGCAGAGCGGCACGGCGTTGCGGCTCAGTGGAAANNAGAATGGCAGTTCGATGGTCCGTAAGTCTTGGACAACAGGACAAGCGCGGACAGGATGCTCGAAAAGTCCGTCCAGCAAGGCCGCAGCACCAGTGGGAGGCTGAGGTCGAGGTCAAGGTTGAGCGATGATCAGATTCCTTTTTTCTCAGCCTTAACCTGAACCTTAGCCTTCCCATAACGCTGGCGGATTTTTTCAGCATCCGGCCAGACAAGAAGGAGTCTGATATGACAAGTGAGGGACAAGTCCTCAAAGCAGTCCGTGCAGCATTCGAGCGGGAGCCCCGTATCAACTTACACAAATATCCCGTTCGCATGGACTTCAGCGACGGCGTGCTCACGTTGGAATGCGAGACTGAGCATATCGCCGCGAAGAAGCTGAGCCTGGAGCTTGCGATTGCTGTTCCCGGAGTCACAGGCATCGTGGATCGGCTGCATGTGACTCCTTCCACCCACATGGGCGATGGGGCGATTCTGGATGCCGTGCGTGACGTCTTGCTTCATGCGCCAGGCCTGCAGAACTGCACGATTCAGGTGAAGCACAAAGGGACCTGGGAAACCGTCAGAGAGGTGACCGTGACGCCGCATGGGGTGATTCAAGTGTCTGTCACGGACGGGGTCGTGCTTCTGGACGATCATGTCACCAGCCTCATTCAGAAGCGGCTGGCCGGTGTGCTGGCCTGGTGGGTCCCTGGGAGTCGAGACGTCATCAATGGCATGGAGGTCGTCCCGCTGCAGGAAGATTCCGATGAGGAAATTGGGAAAGCAGTGCACCTCGTGTTGGAAAGGGATCCCTTCGTCAACGCCGAGCGCATCCGTGTGACGGTGAAGAAATCGGTGGTCACACTGGAAGGAGACGCATCCTCTGCGCCGCAGAAGGAGATGGCCGAGTTCGATGCCTGGTATGTCTTCGGGGTTGACAAAGTCGACAATCGCTTGGAGATTCGTCCGTGAGAGGCGACGAGGTAAGATCGTGCCACGTTGGGTGCCTCCATGTCTGCTGAAGTGTTTGCACTGATACTCGCGGCTGTCGTGGTCGCAGTGCTTCTGTGGATCTTCTGGCGGAAGGGGAAGTCCGACTAGCAGGGGGAGGGATGGCCCGGTGAGTCCCCTGTGCTCACGCAACGCGCGGTCTCAGAAGGTCGGAAGGGGAGCAGCCAGACCATCCTTTTTGCTCGCAGAACGCGCACGATAAAACTGTGCTCGTTCGATGCGCGCAGTGAAGGACAGTCTGACTGCTCCCCTTAGGGCAAAGTGGGAAAATCAGAAGGTCTTTGTTGGACGCGCGCAGTTGAGGACCAAGCCAGGCCGCTCCTCTGGAGAGGAAAACGAGCAAGCGTGGACCTCCTCCATCCCGAATGCTCACTGGCCGGCAAGACTTCCCCGTTCGGGCACGTGGTCCCCACCGGCCCGTTCCGGCGAGCCATCGGTGCTCCGGCATACCCCTTGCTTAATTGCCGCTCTTCCGTTCTGCCTAAAAATACATTGACATCTGTACGGTGCGGGGCCCATAAAGTGGCTCCCACGGCCAGGCCGGAGCCAGTGGGTTGTTGGAGCGCGCTCCCATGTTGATCCAGAGCCTGTCCGGCAAATTGTATCCGCTCACGCCCGGCCTCCCGCTTGCACTCACTCACTCACTCACTCACTCACTCACTCACTCACTCACAGATCTAACCTCACTCGCCACTTTCCGTCTCAGCGCTTCACCGAGACAGGGGATCACCGCTCGCTCGGCCTTATCGGGCCTGAGCGTCTCGTCCACCAATCAAGTAGGGAATGCCATGGGCACGACTCGGCTCAGTGGTGGACGAATGTTCTCACCTACGAGAAGGTTGCGTCCAAGGCTGTCTATTCAGGCGTTGGTCTCGTTTTATTCTGGTCATCAGCAGCAACTCGAGTGTGATGTCCTCGTCGGTCCCGGGGCAGATGCCAATGGCATGGTGGCCAACTATGACCGCCGCCGGCCGCGCATCATCGATCCCACGATCGCCTATGGAACGTACCTTGGTGGCACGGGAGTCGACCATGCGTGTGCAGTGGCTGTCGACTCAACGTGACACCGAAGCCAGGGGCTGTCCCTATTTCCATCATGTTTTCTGCGGTCAATCACCGTTTTTTGAAGGGAGCGTGTCATGAAAATCTCAAGCAGAATGTTCAACGCCTTACTCGGAGGGCTTCTCCTCGTCTTCGTACTGGTCGGCCAGGCGGGGGCACAAACTTGGACGCAGCTCTCCCCAGGCGGTGGTCCCCCGGTACCTCGTGCGTTTCCCGCTGGCACTTATGACGAGGCTACCAACCGGATGATCGTTTTCGGCGGAGCGACTGGCGATTTTAACTATGTTCCCACCATGCTGAATGACACCTGGGTGCTCTCCAATGCGAATGGATTAGGCGGGGCGCCCACCTGGACGCAGCTCAGTCCAACCGGCGGGCCACCGAGCGCGCGAGACTGGCAAAGCGCGGTGTACGATCCCGCGAACAATCTCCTCACCGTGTTTGGGGGAAATCTGGCAGAGGCTTTTTGTGGTCAAGAGGCGAACGACACCTGGGTGCTCTCCAATGCGAATGGATTAGGCGGGGCGCCCACCTGGACGCAGCTCAGTCCAACCGGCGGGCTACCGAGCGCGCGAGGCGGGCATAGCGCTGTTTACGACCCGACCTCCAATCGGATGATTATGTTCGGGGGAACCGGATCATGCAGTGCTCAAAATAATGAGGTATGGGTGCTTGAACACAGCAACGGGCTTGGCGGTACGCCGAATTGGATTCAACTCAGTCCCTCGGGTACGCAACCCGCTTTAGCTTTCCATAAGGCGGTTTACGATTCGATGACGAATCGCATGATCATTTTCGGGGGGTCAGTCCCCTCTGCCGTCTCGGTGCTTTCCAATGCGAATGGATTAGGCGGGACGCCCACCTGGACGCAGCTGACTCCTGGGGGTGCGGTGATACCCGCTCGTGCGGTCCATTCGGCCGCGTACGACCCGGCAACCAATAAGATGATTGTGTTTGCGGGGTGTTGCTCTGGTACCCCCTCCCCCTTCCTTAATGACACCTGGGTGCTCTCCAATGCGAATGGATTAGGCGGGGCGCCCACCTGGACGCAGCTCAGTCCAACCGGCGGGCCACCGGGCCCCCGACAAGCCCACGCGGCCGTTTTCAGTGTCGCGACCAATCGGATGACGGTGTATGGCGGAGGTGGCTGCTGCCCGGGTTTCCCATTTAACGATGTCTGGGTCCTCACTGATGCTAACGGGACCGTCTTGTTCGCCGCCTTCGCTCCCAAAGTCGAAATTACGTTGGGTCCGCTGGCGAACGATGACGAGTTTGAGGTCAAGGCCACCTTGACCTTGGGGACGAGTACCGACGGGATCAACCCGGTAACGGAAGCAGTGATCATCCAAGTCGGATCCTACTCTGCGACCATTCCAGCCGGTTCCTTCAAGTTCAAGCCTGCTACACTGAAAAAACCAGCGCAATTCACATTTGAGGGGATCATCGATGGTGTCAAGCTCGAAGCCAAGATCACCCCGCTTGGGGCCAACTCGTTCGATCTCAAGGCAGAGGGGAATGGGGTGAACCTCACCGGCACGGTGAACCCGGTCACTGTGGGACTCACTATCGGCAACGACCAGGGTAGCGCCGCCGTAACAGCCAAATTCGAGTGAACGGTGGAGGGTACAAGGGAGTTTCGACCATGAGGAGGCAGCAAGGGCGATGCGGGATTCTCGGAGTCAGCGGTTCGCTCTTGCTGCTGTTCCTCTGGGCCTGTGGCGGGGGCGCTGAGTCGGAAAGCCACGACGTGCTCCTGTCCCTCCACGGCGAGCAGCTGAGTGCCACGCTGCGGCAGGCCTCGGTGGGGGAGGTCTTCGCGGAACTGGCCCGACAGACAGGGATTCACATGAACGTGGAAGGAGCCGCGGCCATCGAGACCGTATCGATGGAGTTTACGAATCTCCCGCTCGACGAGGGTATCAAGCGAATCCTCCAGGGGAAAAACTATGCCCTGACGTACACTGACGAGACGCACGACAGGCCTGGGGGGCCAAAAATCGTGGCGGTTCGGGTCTTGCCAACCAGCACTGAGCCAATACCTGGTGGGCCAGTGAGCGGCGTGGCCACAGGACCCAATCCACGTCTGGGTACCTCTGCGGTTGTCCAGGGCGGTGAGATAGGAGATCACAGTGCGCTGGCCTCGCTCTTGAGCGCTACACACGACGCAGATCCTCGGGCCAGGCGCACGGCGGTCAAAGCGCTGGGCGAGTTGGGCGATGAGTCCGCCGTGGATGTGCTGGGGCAACTCCTCCTCAGCGACAGTGACAAGAAGGTGCGGCGAGCTGCAACCGATGCCCTGGCCGAGATTGGTTCTCCACAAGCGTTACGCACGCTAGGCCGCGCGTTGAAAGATCAAGACCTTGTTGTCCAGCGGAACGCGGCGGAGGCGATAATCTCAATCGGCGGTGAGCAGACGCTGACGCTGCTTCAGGAAGCCGCTCGGGATCAATGAGGAGATCACGAGGGTCGCCGCTGAAGCACTCCTCGCTCTTGAGAGGAAATAAATGGCCCCTTGTCGCATCGTGGTGGAATTGGGCGAAGACCGGTTTCTGACAGGGGGCTTGATCGTGAGATCGACCTGATTCGCCCGATTGCCCCTCCTTGCCGCAGCTATATTCGCGTACTGTGGAAATCTCCCTCAGTTAGGAGCCTGTCCGACATTGACCGTTCTACTGCGGCGAACGATCCACGATCATCTGCGTCGTTCTCGGCCCTGAAAAATCCTCAACGTATTCCAGTGAATACGCCTCCGGTTTTTCCGGGCCTGCGGCCTCGCATCTGGCCGCACCTCATTCGCCTCGTCACGAAAGCCATGTCGGACAGGCTCCTGCCCCTGCGAATCGCTCTCGTATGCCGCCCGCGACTCAACTTGCTTTGAGGGTTCAGTTGGTTACATGTTTCCGCTATGGAATGAATCCGGCACCTATCTTGCTCAAACATCACAGGAGGCTACCGAAAACTTGGAAGGATTCAATGTGGAACATTATTGGGGGCACCCACAATAGGTTCCGTTGCAGGGGGTGAAACGATGATTCCTCGTAGTGAGCTNNCTCCGTAGCCTTGGCAAAGGAGGGTAGTGGCTTCGGAGAATTTCACAAGATACCCCGCAGCTTCCGGCCTTCGTAGCCGAAGGGCTACTTCGGCGGAGTAGGCTGCTGCGGGGAGCTTCATTGGGGGCACCCACAATGGATTCCGTTGCAGGGGGGGGTGAAACGATGATTCCTCGCGGTGAGTTTGCTCTCTTTCGGGACCGTCATGATGCAGGCCAACGGTTGGCTCGGAAGCTTCTCCATTATAAGGACGCGAAAAATACGATGGTCATCGCATTGCCGCGTGGGGGAGTGGTGGTGGGCTATGACATCAGTCTGGCATTGCGACTTCCTTTAGACGTGTTTATCACGCGCAAGTTGGGAACTCCCTCGAATCCCGAACTCGCGATGGGCGCCCTGGCGGAAACCGGTTACCGGCATATGAACGAGGATGTGATCCGGGAATATCACGTGAGCAAGGCCGACGTGGATGAGGAGATTCTCTGTCAGGAGAGCGAAATCCGCCGAAGAATTGAGCGGTATCGGGGTGGACGAGCACTTCCCTCGCTGAAAGGGCAGACGGTCATCCTGGTGGACGATGGTATTGCGACAGGGGCGACGTTCTATGCGTCGCTTGGCGCCCTGCTCAAGGGGGAAACGGCGAAGATCGTTGCCGCGGTGACGGTGGCTCCGCCACGGGTATTGGCCGAATTGAAGATGCTCGTCGATGAGGTGGTGGTCCTGCACACGTCCGAGTGGTTCTTCGGGATCGGCCAGTTCTATGAACAGTTTCCTCAGGTCGAGGATGAGGAGGTGATCGCGTGCCTGGAAGAGGTCCGCAGGGCGCTGACGCGAGAGAGGAAACTCCCGGCATGAAGATCCTCTGTGCCATCGATGGTTCCCGTCACTCCCAGTGGGCTCTAGACTGGCTGCCGCATGTCTGCAGTCCGGACGACTGCTCACTGTTGTTGGTCCATGCGATCGATATGACGCGGTTTAAATCTCTGCCGAAGCTCGATCGGAAAACCCGCTTGGCATTGGTGAACGTCTTGGAGTGTTCGCTCGAAGGCGCGGCACGGTTGCTGGAACGGGCGGAGTTGAAAGCTTTCCCATCGTGGGGGCCGGTCCGGGCTAAACTCTTGCGCGGAAGTCCGGTAGCGGCAGTCGCCCGCTCCGTCAAGCGGGAACAGGCAGATCTCCTCGTCATCGGGTCACGAGGGGTAACTGAGTTTCAACCGTTGCTCTTAGGCAGTGTTTCGAGAAAGCTGCTCATGCAGGCTCCCTGTCCCGTGCTCGTGGTCAAGAAGCCGACGACTGCGCTCAAGCGAGTCCTGCTCGGCGCGGATGGCTCCATCGAGTCGTGGGAGGCTGTCGCTTGGTTGAAGCGTTTGCCTGAACATGTTCGTCCGGCCGTGACGGTCGCCAGCGTGATCCCTCCTCTCCCTCTGGAAAGTCTTCGTGTCCCCTCGCGAGCCATTGCGGTGGGAGATCAGGTTGAGGGAGTGCTCAGACGTGAAGCCAACAAACTCGCGGCGAGAGTCGCAGGCACATTGAAGAAAGCCGGCTTTCCCTCGAAAAGCATTGTGTTGTTCGGCCCTCCAGGGGCTGAGCTCATCACTGCCGCCACGCGCGAGCAGGCCAACCTCATCGTCGTCGGGTCTCGCAGTGGACGCAGCGCTCACGAATATTTCATGGGGAGCGTGGCCGACATGGTTGTGAAACATGCCCCCTGTTCAGTGTTGGTGCACAGGGGTTAACAAACCGATGGCGTTTGAACTCACAAGTTCGGCATTCAAAACCGGCGATCCTATTCCGCGCCGGTATACCTGTGAAGGTGAGGATCTATCGCCTCCGCTCCATTGGGGTGTACCGCCTGCTGCGACGAGAAGCTTCGTCATGATTGCAGACGATCCAGACGCGCCGGTCGGCACATGGGTGCATTGGGTGATTTATGATCTCCCTCTTGACCTGCATGGGCTGGCGGAGGGCGTTCCTCCCAAGGACCGTCTGCCCGACGGGGCCTTGCAAGGATTGAACGACTTCAAGCGGGTCGGTTATGGCGGGCCCTGCCCTCCGCCTGGAAAACCCCACCGGTACTATTTCAGGCTCTATGCGCTGGATGCCACGTTGAATCTGAAATCCCGCGCGACCAAGGCTCAGGTGTTGGACTCGTGCAAGGGACATGTCTTGGCGGAAGTGCAGCTCATGGGGCGGTTCGGAAGATAGCAGGATGGTCAAAAAGTCCGCCAACTTTCAGGAAGGTTAAGGTTGAGGTCAAGGCTGAGAAAAAAGCATCTGATTTTCGCTCAACCTGGACCTCGACCTCAGCCTGCCTCTGGAGTGGTGGCCTTTTCAGCGGAAGGAATGGGCCTGCCATGCAGATCGCACTGACCGGGGATGTCATGTTGGGGCGGCTGGTGGATCAGTATGTGATCCGTAATCAGTCGATCGGACCGGACAAGATATGGAGCGATGTGTTGCCGCTGATGCTCAAGGCGGATCGACGGCTGATCAATCTTGAATGTGTGATCAGCGACCGGGGGCGTGAGTGGCAGCCCGATTCCAAAGCCTTTCATTTCCGTGCCCATCCCCGCGCGATCGACTTTCTTCGCGCCGCCAAGATTGACTGCGTGACCTTGGCCAACAATCACGTCTTGGATTATGGCACGGATGCATTGATCGAATGCCTCGCACTGCTGGACCGAGCCGGTATCAAGCGAACGGGAGCCGGTGCCTCACTGGCCGAGGCCCTTATGCCTGCGGTCGTGGACTTGCCGCAAGGCCGGCTCGGAGTCGTCTCCCTCACGGACAACGAGCCGGAATGGGAAGCAGGGGAGAAACCGGGCACTCACTACATTGCCTACGATGCGAAGGGCTTAGTCGAACCCTATCGGTCTCGGCTTGCGCAGCACTTGAAACAGGTCCGCCGTCAGGCTGATCTCGTGATGGTCAGCGCGCACGTCGGCCCCAACTGGGGTCCCCCCTCGGTTGCCATGCAGGCGCTGGCTCATCAGATCATCGATCTCGGAGCCGATCTCTACTGGGGCCACTCCAACCACACCGCGCAAGGTATCGAACTCTACAAGGGCAAGGCCATCCTCTACTCGACCGGTGACTTCATCGACGACTATGCGGTCGATCCAGACGAGCGCAACGATCTCTCCTTCTTGATTATTTTGGAACTCGAACGAGGCAGCATCGCGCGCATTGTTCTCCATCCGGTGTGCATCGAAGATTTCTATGTTCGGCTGGCGAAGGACCAGGAAATCGCATTCTTGCAAAGAACGATGCAAGCCAAGTGCAAGGCCTTCGGAACCATAATGGAGCTGGAAGGACAGGTGGGGACGATCAGTGTGAAGTAACCGGCGCTGCTCTCACACGTGCCGCTTGTGATCGTGATGTGCGTTCCGTCCTGGCCCTCGATCACCGCCATGCGGCGGACAGGCACGTGCTTCTCCTTTGGAAGCCTGTCGCTACTTCGTGTCTACTCGCCAGTCCTACGGCGGCACCGGCTGCAGATCGGCCCACAACCCTCTCTTCGCCTCT
>CXWL01115692.1_pt1 | contig 11126 bp, 10 predicted proteins | sample 590931 | NCBI WGS metagenome assembly CXWL01 (sample SAMEA3498368, study PRJEB10139) | groundwater metagenome | biome: water well; material: biofilm material | place: Germany | collected 2015-04-27 | reverse complement strand
GTAGGGTAGTGATTTCTGGCCGAGTAGAGTTTTTTTTAGAGCCTCGATGATTGAGGCGCTGAGTGATCAAAAAGCCGTAGGCGGCGATGCAAAGCGTTGCGTGATGGTGAAACCCTTGCCAGCCCCGTCCTTCGTAATGCCCCAGTCCAAATTCTTGCTTTAGTTCCTGATAGTCGCGCTCGATACGCCAGCGCATCTTGGTCACGAATACAATTTGCTCAAGTGTGGCGTCGCTCGGTGCTGTCGAGAGAAAGTATTTCAACGGTTCCGCATCGCCTTCGGGCCATTCGATCAACAACCATTCCTCTGCGCGTTGTTCGCTGCGCCAATAGTCACGATGCGCCGGCCGAACCCGCAGCGCAGTGAAGCGCGACGACAATACCGTATTGGTTCCCTCTCGCCAACTAACTTGCTGGTAGGCCGCTGATGGCAATCCCATCGCCAACGCTTTCACGGCAGTCGGTTCGTGACCAGGCCCCCGGCGCAGCAAAGTCGACGGCCGACCTCGTCCCGGTTGTGGTATCGGAGGCAGTGGCGATATGCCCGGCGCCCATACGGTCGTGCCAGGCCGAATGCCCACTGCGTAGAGCAAACCGAGCTCCGTCATGCCGTCGCGAAAGGCTGTTTCGTCTCCGTACCCAGCGTCCGCCAGGACCACGCCGGGCGGCACACCCGATTCGACTGCGCCACGTAGTTGCTCAAGCGCGATTTCCGGCTTGGTTGCAAACACCAGGCGTTCCGGCACGCCCGCCCCCCGACGGCGTTCTGGATCATTCGCCCAGTCCTTGGGAAGATATAGTTGATAAGCGATGGGAATGCTACCCAGCTCAGTGGCGAGCGACAGACTGACCGCTACCTGGCAATTGTCCTGCTTGCCCAATTGCCCACAATACTGACGCGCCACACCCACCGAGTGCTTCCCTTTCTTCGGAAAGCCAGTGTCGTCAATGATCCAATAGTGTCCGGTATCCGTGACTAGCGCTGGCTGTACGCAATCAAGCACGGATGCCAGGACCGCAGTATCAGACCACGCCGATTTCGCCACGAAGTGATGCAGTGACTGGTGTTTGGCCCGCACATGCAGTGGGTCGGTGTGTGCTGCCAACGGTTCAATGCTCTTGCGCGCAATGGGCAGCATCAGCCCTTTGCAATAGTCTTTCAAACTAACTCTTCGATCCGCGTGGCCTAACGCCGTACAAAGGTGCTCAAGATAGTCATCCAGATCAGCCAAATTTCCCATTCCCGTCTCCTGTCGCCATGGACAGTTTTAGTATACAGGGGAAATTGATTTTATGACACAGTAAGACTAGTGTCCTGAGTTGCTAGTTCGTTGACGAATAAATGTGGCGAAATCGGCCCGCGACAGGAGCAAAGCACAGCAAGGCCGGGGCCTTGCGCGCATTTGCGACGCAGTATCGGGTCGATTCTCGCCATATTTAGTCAACGAATCTGCAACTCAGGACGCTAGTATCCCTGCATCATCAGCTTGTGCTCGCCCATCAACTGGTCCATGACTTGTTGCATCAGCTTTTGATGTTCGTTGATCCACTCTTCATGTTCTTTCATGCTCATGCCAGCCGCCGGCTTCATCGCCACCATTTTGTCCATGACCTCCTGCATCATTTTCATGTGTTCAGCCATGAGGCTCTTCCGTTCTTGGCCTTTCGCGGCCTCCGCCTGCTGAAGTTTTTGCTTTGCCGCTGCGGCGCGTTGCATCGTATAGCGTTGCGATTCGTCCGGTGCGGCTATCGCGGAAAATGATGTCGCCAATGTAGCCATTAGCACTGCGGCGAGAAGTTTTGATTTCATTTTAAATTTCCTATAGGAAGAGCACTTAGTTAAGGCACTGGATGACAAAGGTACAATATAAAAGTATTGCTATGCAATTAGTCAAGGTCCGACCGCACTAAATCCTTGATCCAAATCAAAATTTCCCGACAATAAGACGGATGCATTTTAACCAGCGTCAATCTCCGCGAGCGGCGTGACGGCGAGTTTGCTTATTTCATGCACGGCCTTTCCGTCCCCCTTGTTACCTCTGTTGAGCTGCCACTGCTTAACCAGCGCAAATAGGGCCGGTATCACCGCCAAGGTCAAGACGGTGGAGGAAATCATGCCCCCCACCATAGGCGCGGCGATGCGGCTCATCACCTCCGAGCCCGTGCCGGTGCCCCACAGGATGGGCAGCAGGCCTGCCATGATGGCAACGACCGTCATCATCTTCGGCCGTACGCGCTCGACTGCGCCTTCCATCACTGCTGCGTACAAGTCGGTCCCGTTCGGCGCTCTGCCGGAGGTACGGCATTTCACTTTCGCGTCTTCCCAGGCGTGATCGAGGTAGATCAGCATTACCACACCAGTTTCCGCTGCGACTCCAGCCAGCGCGATGAAGCCGACCGCGACCGCCACCGACATGTTGTAGCCCAGGATCCACATCAGCCAGACCCCGCCCACTAACGCAAACGGTACCGACAGCATCACGATCAGCGTATCGGTCAGACGCCGGAAGTTCAGATACAGCAGCAGGAAGATCAGAAGCAGCGTGACTGGAACAACGATCTTCATCTTGGCGATCGCACGTTCCATATACTCGAACTGGCCGCTCCAGGTAGCGTAGTAACCCGGTGGGAACTTAACCTGTTGGTTCACCGCTTTGCGCGCTTCGGCCACGTAACTACCAATGTCGCGCTCTCGAATGTCCACGTAGATGTACGCTGACAGCAGCGCGTTCTCGGTACGGATGCCGGGCGCGCCCTTGGCGACTTCGATCCGCGCCAACTGCCCCAGCGGGATCATCGCTCCGTCTTTCGTCGGCACCAGGACTTGACGCGCAATTTGCTCGGGATCGCCGCGCAATTCGCGCGGATAGCGCACCGTTACGCCGAAACGTTCGCGCCCTTCCACCGTGGTCGTGACCATCTCGCCGCCTAAGGCCGTGCCGATCACGTCCTGCATTTCCCCCACCGACAAGCCGTATCGCGCAAGTTGCACACGATCGGGTTCGATGTTCAGGTAAAACCCGCCGGTGATGCGTTCGGCGAATGCGGATGTGGTCCCTGGCACCAGCTTCACCGCAGCTTCGATCTGCTTCGCGAGCTTTTCCATTTCGCCCAGGTCCTTGCCGAATACCTTGATTCCGATCGGAGTGCGAATACCGGTCGATAGCATGTCGATGCGCGCCTTGATCGGCATGGTCCAGGCATTGGAGACGCCGGGGAACTGGAGCGCCTTATCCAAGGCAGCAATCAGTTTGTCGGTGGTCATACCCGGCCGCCACGCCGATTCAGGTTTTAGGTTGATAACGGTCTCAAACATCTCCGTGGGCGCCGGATCGGTCGCGGTATTGGCGCGACCGGCCTTGCCCCAGACCGACAGCACTTCCGGGAAGCCCTTGATGATCTTGTTCTGGGTCTGCATCAATTCGGCCGCCTTGGTGATCGACATGCCGGGCAGGCTCGCCGGCATGTAGAGCAACGTCCCTTCGTTCAAAGTCGGCATGAACTCGCTGCCCAGCTTCGAGGCCGGATACAGCGTTACCACCAGAATAATCAACGCAGCAGCGATGGTGAGTTTCTTCCAGCGCATCACCGCTTTGATGATGGGTCGATAGACCCAGATCAACAAGCGGTTCACCGGATTCTTCGCTTCCGGCATGATCTTGCCGCGGATGAATAGCATCATCAATACTGGCACCAGCGTCAACGACAGCAGTGCCGCACCCGCCATCGCGAACGTCTTGGTGTACGCCAGCGGCGAAAACAGCCGGCCTTCCTGCGACTCCAACGTGAACACCGGCAGGAACGACACGGTGATGATCAGAAGCGAGAAGAACAGCGATGGTCCCACTTCCTTGCACGCAGCAATCATCGCTTCCACCCGCGACTCGCCTTCTTTCAGGCGCTCGATGTGTTTGTGCGCATTTTCGATCATCACGATTGCAGCATCGACCATCGCGCCTATCGCAATTGCGATGCCGCCCAAACTCATCAAATTTGAACTCATGCCGAGCAGGTGCATCGCGATAAACGCAATCAGGATGCCCACCGGTAGCATGAGGATGGCCACCAGTGCGCTACGCACATGCAGCAGGAATACGAAGCAGACCAACGCGACGATAATGCTTTCCTCAATCAGCGTGCCCTTCAACGTCTCGATAGCGCGATGAATCAGGTCGGACCGATCATAAACGGGTTCGATCGTGACACCCTCCGGCAGCCCGGCGCTGATCTCGCCGATCTTGGCCTTGAGGTTATGGATCACTTCCAGCGCGTTCTGGCCATAGCGGGACATGGCGATACCGGACACAACCTCGCCCTCGCCGTTGAGCTCCGTCAGTCCGCGCCGCTCGTCAGGGGCCAGTTCCACCCGCGCGATGTCGCGCACCAATACGGGCGTACCCTTTTCACTTTTCACCACCAGGGTCTCGATATCGCCTTTGCCGCGCAGGTAGCCTTTGCCGCGCACCATGTACTCGGTTTCCGCCATTTCGATCACGCGTCCGCCGACATCGCGATTCGAATCGCGAATGACTTGCGCGACCTGGTTGAGCGCGATCCCGTAGGCACGCAATTTCACCGGATCGACCGTGACCTGATAAGTCTGGACGAAACCGCCGATGGAGGCCACCTCGGCAACCCCGTGCGCCTTGGCCAGCTGGTAACGCAGGTACCAGTCCTGCAGCGTGCGCAACTCGGCGAGGCTCTTGTCCTTGGCCAGAACCACATACTGGTAGACCCAGCCCACCCCGGTGGCGTCGGGCCCGATCTGTGGAGTCACGCCTTTCGGCATCCGACTGGATGCAAAATTCAGGTACTCCAGCACGCGCGAGCGGGCCCAGTAGATGTCGGTGCCATCTTCGAAAATGACGTACACAAACGACGCCCCGAAGAACGAGAAACCGCGTACCACCTTCGATTTTGGCACGGATAACATGGCGGTCGTGAGCGGATAAGTGACCTGGTCTTCCACCACTTGCGGCGCCTGGCCCGGATATTCGGTGTAGACGATCACCTGTACGTCCGATAGGTCAGGTAGCGCATCGATCGGAGTTTTCACGACGGCGTAGATGCCGCCAATGGTAATGAACAGCGTGGCGAGCAGAACCAGAAAAATATTCCGCCCCGACCAATCTATGATCTTGTTTAGCATGGATTTTCCTGTTAGTGACCGGCGTGAGGATTGCTGGCCGCCGTGCTGGCGCTGCCCTTGCCGTTTCGGTCTGGCCGGATGGCTGTAATTACCCATTCTCCCGGCTTGCGCTCGACAAATTCGAATGCGACCGTCGCACCCGGCTTCAAATCTTTCAGCAACGCGTCGTTAGCGATCTTGAATTCCATCGTCATTGGAGGCCAATTGAGGCTGGCGATGGGGCCATGGGCGATGCTCAGCATACCTGCCTTGGCATCGATACCATCGACCACCCCCTCCGCCTTGTGACCAGCGCCGCTGAGACCGGCCTTGATCGACGCCGGTTGGTCGCCCTTGGGGGCCGTTCCGCCGCCATGACCAGCGTGGCCGAAGCTTCCGATTGCCGCCTTCAGGTTGCTCTCGGCATCAATCAGAAAATTGGCGGCGACCACCACCCGTTCCCCGTCCCTGACACCGTCCAGGACTTCGACGTAGTCATCGCTGCGGGCGCCGAGTCGCACTTCACGCGGCTCAAACCGCCCTTCGCTCGCCTGAATCAGGACAATACGGCGAATGCCGCTGTCAATGACGGCCGACACGGGCACTGTCACGACCTTGCTTCTAGGCGCCACCGCCAGTTCCACTTGAGCGAACATGCCGGGCTTGAGCAGCAGTGAAGAATTGGACAGCTCTACGCGCACCTGAACTGTGCGCGTCGCACTAGTCAGCGTCGGGTAGATATAGGTGACGGTCCCGTCAAAAACCTTTGCGGGATAGGCGCCGATCGTTACAGCGGCCTTGGCGCCGGATCTGACCGACCCGATATCTTGCTCGAAAACGTCGGCCAACACCCATACCGACGACAGATCAGCCACCTGATATAGGATTTCGCCGGGCATGAAGCGCATGCCTTGCAAGGCTTTTTTCTCCATTACGATCCCCGAAACCGGCGAGCGAAAGGTCATGCTTCGCTTGACCTCGCCCGACTTCGCCAAGGTCTTGACTTGTTCTTCGGAGATGTCCCAATTCTTGAGGCGCATCAGGCTTGACTCGGCGAGCTGCCGCATGCCGGTCTGGGCCTCGCTTTGCGCTCCCTTGAGCAACTGCATGCCTTGTGCCGCAATCGCATACTCGCGCTGGGCCGAGACCAGCTCCGGGCTGTAGACTTCGAACAGCGGCTGTCCTTTGACGATCGCCTGTCCGGTCGCGTTGACATGCAAGCGTTCCACATAGCCTTCAAACTTGGGGGCGATCGCGTAAATGCGCCGTTCGTCCGGCTCGATGCGTCCGACCGCGCGTACGATTTTGTCGATCGCCTTCATGCTGGCCGCTTCCGTTTTCACGCCGAGCTTCTGGACCTTTTCGGTACTGATCTGAATCTGGCCGGCAGTGGCAGGGGCGGCGTCATTCTCCCCGGCCATAACGGGGACGTAGTCCATGCCCATCGGGTCTTTCTTCGGTACCGGCGAGGTGTCTGGCAAGCCCATCGGGTTGCGATAGTACAGGGGCTTGCCCGGCTTTCTCGCGCCGTCGGCCTGGCCGTCGCCAACGACTGCGGCTGCGGCCAGGCCGCTGCGCACGCCACTCTGGCCCGCCCAATAACCGCCGCCCGCAGCGATGGCTACGACAACGAAAACGCCGATCATGATATTTGAACGTTGTTTCACAGTTCTTCCCCTAAGAGTTTTTCGATGTCAGCCAGACGCACCTGTGCGTCCGCCTGCACCTTGATCTGATTTTGTTTTGCCTGGCGAATCTGCCGTTGCGCATCGAGCAAGGTGGCGAAATCCACCTTGCCGTTTTCGTAGCCGACTAGCGCTGCCCTGTAGGTCAACTCGGCTTGCGGTAGCAGGTTGTTTGCTATGCTCATCTCTACGCGCCGCGCCGCATCGAGAGCGGACAAGCTTTCCGTCAGCTCGGCCAGTACCTGGTTCGAGGTTGTCTCCTTGCGCGACCGCGCCGCTGACAGCATGGCCTCCGCTTCGCGTTCACGCGCTCGGCGCGCCGACTGTTGTAACGGAATGTTCAGTTCGAACATCACTTCCCATTCCTTGACTGAATTTTTGTACTGGACGGGCGCAATACCGAAGGTGACATCGGGGTAGCGATCCTTGTGCGTCAGGTCGCGGCTTTTCTCGGCCGCCCGAAGTCGCGCATCGTCAGCGAAGATTAACGGGTTGCGTCCACGTACCCGATCCAGCAACGCGGCATAGTCGAGCTTGGCCGGCGCGGGCAGCATACGCAGTCGTTCCGGCGGCGCCAACGGTTCGTTCGCAGGACGGGCCAAAAGCATGTTCAGCCGCGCCTGAGTCATGCGGCGTTCGCTGTCCAGTGCAATCAGCTCATTCCTGATGTTGGTCTGCTCCACTTGAGCCCTGATGGCATCAGATTGCGCCGCGAGCCCACCGGCGTAGCGGGCCTGCGCCACCTTTTCCAATTGCCCCATCAGGTCAAGTATTTCCGAGGTTAGGCGCTGGTTCTGGTGAACATAATAAAACTGGGCGTAGGCCGACTTGATGCGGGACGATATATCTGCCCAGCTTCCCTTGGTTCGCCCCGTAGCACCGTCGGCATCCAAGGTCGCGATTTCGCGCTGGAGACCCCGTTTGCCGAACCAGGGGACGTCTTGCATCAAGGTATAGCGCGTGCTGCCTACGCGGCTTGGCAACAGCGTGGGGTTTTGCTGCCCGAACATGGTGATGTCCTGCAGCTCGACGCGGAGTTTAGGGTCAGGCAACGCGCCTGCTGCAGAGGCGCGCTCCCTTGCCGCAGCGGCCTCATGCTGCATGGAGGCATACTCCGGATTGTTCGCCCTTGCATAGTCGAGAAGGCTTTCCACGCCGCCTCCGACAATGGGTTCCTTAGCCAACACAGAAACTGGCACGCCAATCGCGAGGGCCACAGCGACCGCACAAGTGCGTAAATCGAATTGCATATAACTTCCTTTTGAATACAAGCAGATGGCGGTGCTTCGGCGAGAGGCATTGCGGCGTTACTGCCTGACGCAGCAGAAGACCTGTCCTACCGGATGACGATGGCGTCGCCAGCCACGAAGAGATTTGTGGGAGCCGCGACGATTTTATTTGCGCTAGGCGACAAGGCGAGTAACGAAACACGCCTTTACCCCCAGACTGCGTTACGCAATGTCCATCAACACGAACGATTGACGACGGCGTAACAAGCAGTCCGGCGAGTCAGATTTGGAAACAGCAGTTTTGGACGGACAGTGGCGGTGCGGTGGTTCTTGTTAGAACGGGAGGGATTGAAACAGCTGAGTAGCGCTGCGGTGCGTCGCTATTGGCAATGGCGGCCACCAGGGTAAGCGCAACAAAAGGAGAAACTTGCGGCGGCTCAGGCTTATCGAGCGATTGATTGCTAGCTAACGTATGGCACTGAACCGACGGTTTCGTATCGGTTCGATCACAACCTGGCACATGGGGATCGTTGTTCGCAACGTCCAATGCGACAAGCGCCTCGAGCGCATGCGCGAGCCGCATACCGGGGCACACGTAAGCCACTACCACGAGCTGCGTGAACAACACGCCGATCAGGACGATCAGCGCAGCAACAACGCGGGATTGACGGGATAATTTCATGTGCCTAAATGCTGCCTACTTGTATGAGCCGGTAGATTGCCGCGAGATGGGCACCAACTTGACGTTCATTCTACGCAGCCACTTTCGACTCCCTCTTTGATCCAAATCAAAAAATTGGGGATTAGCAAGATATACCGAATTTCGCGTGACCAGTTCGCGCATCGCTCCTGATTCGACCGTCTTCCATCACCCCCACGCACCTCCTCTTTGCCGCGTCCAACTGACATCACATGGGGACAATCAGCGCTGCGGCAGCGTGCGGGCCAGCAGTCGGAACGCACGCTGTAAACTGTCTTGATCGCCATCCCTCTGTGCAATGGCTTCAAGCGCGCGCAGCAGATGCTCGGCTACGGCAAGATCCTCTTCCCGGCATGCGCGCTCAAATACGACCAGCACGTCGTCTTCGAGACTGCGTTTCGGTTCGCGCATATATCCTCCACGACGCAGCGGGGGGCGATGTCCCTAACCGGCCAGCGACGGAATCACAAAAAAATAGGCGTTGAGCATGTACATACCCGACAGTATCAAGACCAGCGCGCCGACGACTTCGAAACTCTTTTGGTATTTACCGAGCACGCGAAACGTGTCCAGCCAGCCGATCGTTATTGCTCCGATCAAGACGGGTACGGCTCGGCCGAATGCGAACGCCATCAGGAGCGCAATCCCGTACCAGGGAGATCCGGTTCCCGCAGCGACACCCAGCAGAATCAGCAATGCCGGCGTACAGAANNCCGGAAATCGGCTTGATGCGCACGTTCCACGCGGGCAGCCTGATTTTAATCCAGCCTGGCCATATGACGCCAAGAACGATCAGTACGGGTCCAAGCAACAGCCCCCAATAGCGTCCCAGCACCGATTGAACCCAGCTGCCGCCCAGGCCGGCAATCAGGCCGAGCGCAGCATGAACCACCACCATTCCAAAAATGAACATGGTCCCATACAACACCGCACGCTTCGGTTCATGCGCCTTGGTCACGTAGGCGAGCGATACCGGAATCGCAGCGAACGCCACCGGATTGAAGCTGAACAGAAATCCCGTCAGGAAGCTGGCGCCGAGCGCCGCCGCGTTGGCTTGCTCCACCCCGACCCGCAGCGATTGAATATCCATTAAGACACCGCGATGCGGATGGCCAGGGCCGCACGTAGTTGCTGCGGACTCGGCAGTGAGCTGAACGCCAGCGTGCCGTCGACCGCGATCGCAGGGGCGGACAGAATGCCCAACTGAACGGCTGCGTCGATGTTGTCCAACAGGTTGCGCTGTTCCCAGCGGAAGGCCGCCGGGCCGAATGACTGGACAATTTCTTTTAGCTCAGCAAGACCGGACAAGCAGCGCCCGCATCCGGGCAGGACGAACACGTCTATGCTAATCACGTTCAGCACCCTTCAAGGACGACAGGATGGTGCACTTGTCCACCGGGTCGGCGTCCATCGCGCACCCCATGACGAGCCCATCGAGCGCCGCCGACATTTCTTTCATGTCCCGAATCTTCGTTTCCAGCTGCAGCTTCTTTTCGACGGCAAGCGTACGCACGTCGCTGCAACATGAGGCACGCGAGTTCTGCAGCGTGAGCAGTTGCGATATCTCGGCCAAGCTGAAACCGCAATGCTGGGCCTGCTTGATAAAGTGAAGGCGGCGCACTGCGCTGTCGTCATAGAGCCGATAGCCTGCCCCGGACTTCCGCTGCGGCTCGACCAGGCCTTCCCGTTCGTAATAGCGAATGGCGTCAGTGCTCAGCCCGGATAACCCTGCGATCTTACCAATCGTCAACATGGCGATTCCTCAGTTGGTGTGAACTGACATGATAAACCTTGGAGTGCACTTCAATGTCAAGCGCACCCAACCCCTATTTATGGCTTCGGCGATCCGAGTCCGGCGGCCTTCAATATGGCCACATCGACCGCACCGCCGGCACAGCAGCCGGCAAGAACGCCGTCAATAACGACTGCCGGCACCTTCGAAATTCCCAGGCTCTTGGCCCGCTGTGCTACCTGGATATCGCTCGTATCGAGCACCGAGACCTCGCATGAAGGGCATGCGCTGGCCCGCACCAGGCGAACCACTTCCTCGCACAGGGTGCAGCCCGCGCTAAATACTTCAACTTTCCGCTTGTCGCTCATGTCTATCTCCACAGTAAGTTTTGGCACCATTGCCAGAACAGGAATCACGATAGAGCCTGGAGCAACACCAAGGTCAAGCGCTTTGGCGCACGGATAAAGCGCTCCTCATGAAATTGCATTCGCAGGTGCCAGCCGCGACGTGCCCATGGCTTGGGCGCGCAAACGCGTCTTGCTCGATCGCCGTCGCCAAACGGCCGGGCTACGCCTAACGTCATCGGTACCACAGACGAAACCGTTCTCCATCAACACCTGCCTTGCGCGGTCGACGCCTTCGCCGCAATGCCG
>CXWL01121738.1_pt1 | contig 11129 bp, 10 predicted proteins | sample 590931 | NCBI WGS metagenome assembly CXWL01 (sample SAMEA3498368, study PRJEB10139) | groundwater metagenome | biome: water well; material: biofilm material | place: Germany | collected 2015-04-27 | reverse complement strand
TGACCTTGGTACCGCGAATACACTGATAATTCACAACGATAAAGTTGTAATAGATAGCCCTTCTATTGTTGCAAGGGACCGAATAACTGGAAAAATAATTGCTGTTGGAAAAGAAGCCAACATGATGCAAGGTAAAACGCATGAAAACATAAAGACAATTCGTCCATTGAAAGATGGAGTTATTGCCGACTTTGATGCATCTGAAAAAATGCTTCAAATGTTCATCAAAAGTATTCCAGCTTTAAAGAAAAAATTATTCACTCCTGCTTTACGTTTAGTAATTTGTATTCCTTCTGGAATTACAGAAGTGGAAATGCGTGCTGTAAAAGAATCTGCAGAACGTGTAAACGGAAAAGAAGTATACTTAATTCACGAACCTATGGCAGCTGCAATTGGTATCGGAATTGATATCATGCAACCAAAAGGAAACATGATTGTAGACATAGGTGGTGGAACAACTGAAATTGCCGTTATCGCATTAGCAGGTATTGTTTGTGACAAATCGGTTAAAATTGCCGGTGACGTTTTCACAAACGACATCATTTACTACATGAGAACACAACACAATTTATTTGTGGGTGAAACAACAGCTGAAAAAATTAAAATTCAGATTGGTGCTGCGGTTGAAGACTTAGAAAGCGCACCAGAAGATATGTCGGTTCAAGGACGTGACTTATTAACTGGAAAACCAAAACAAGTAGACGTTTCTTACAGAGAAATTGCTAAAGCATTAGACAAATCTATTCAAAGAATTGAAGATGCAATTATGGAAACACTTTCTCAAACTCCTCCAGAATTAGCAGCNNATGGCACTTAAAAACTTAGCGAAGTATAAAAATATCTTAATTAAATAAGCACGTAATACATGCAGCAAATTATAAATTTTCTTATAAAAAACAGCTATAAATTGCTGTTTTTGCTGCTTTTGGGTGTTTCATTAACACTTACGGTAAAATCACATTCTTACCACAGAAGCCAGTATATTAATTCTTCAAACGCTGTGTCTGGTTATACCTATAACCAAATTAATAGCGTGAAAGAATATTTTGGTTTAAGACAAAAAAATGAAGATTTAGCCAGAGAAAATGCGCGTTTAAAAGAAATCCTTTTCAATAAAAAAGACACTGTTTTAGAAAGCAAAATTGTAGTTCCAGATATTTTATCTAATTATACAGTTAGACAAGCTAAAGTGATTAAAAATTCTTACAGCAAGCAAGAAAATTTTTTAACTTTAGACAGAGGTACTTTTGAAGGATTAAAAACTGATATGGGTGTAATTAGCGATAGAGGTGTTATTGGAATCATTGAAAAAACTTCGAAAAATTTCGCTACAGTAATTAGTATCTTACATACCAAAAATCCCCTAAACGGAAAAATAAAAAATTCAGAACACTTTGGCTCCATCACTTGGGACGGAAAAAACGCTGGATATGTACAATTAATTGATGTTCCAAAATTGGCAACTTTGAAAAAAGGAGACACTATTGTTACCGGAGCACAATCTGCTATATTTCCTGAAAACATTCCGATTGGGAAAATTGACAGAATCTTTGTTGAAAAAGGAACCAATAAATATGTAATCAATATCAGATTATTTAATGATATGACCTCATTAGGATATGTATATATCATTGAAAACAAAAAGAAAAAAGAACAACAAGCTCTGGAAACAGAAACAGAAAAAGATCCAACTAAAAAATAATGAACAGTAACTTCATTTTAAANNGGTTGGATAAATCCGTATTTATATATATTATTTATTATTTTATACCCTATCAACTCTAATAAATCAGGGTTTTTAGCCGCAAGTTTTTGCTTAGGACTAATAATGGATTTATTTTGCGACAGTGGCGGAGTTCACGCAACAGCTAGTCTACTTTTAGCTTATTTTAGACCTGGGTTTTTAAAATTCGCCTTTGGTTTAAGTTATGAATATCAAACCATTAGAATTGCTGACAAATTATCTGTAGACCGATTTACTTTTATCATGTCGGCTATATTATTTCATCATTTAGTACTTTTTAGTTTAGAATTGTACCGATTCGATTTAATTTTTGAAATCATAACACGTACAATTTTGAGTACCCTTTTCACGTTTATAATTTGCATCATTAGTATTTATTTAATTAAACCTAATAAGCGATGAGAAAGACCTTATTACCAACCATTATCATTGTAACTTCGATAATTTTATTGGCTCGTCTTTTTTATTTACAAATTATTGATGATACGCTAAAAATTAAATCGGAAAACAACGCCATAAAAATCAAATATGACTTCCCAGAAAGAGGTTATATTTACGATAGAAATGGTAAACTTTTAGTTGCCAATCAGCCATCATACGATATCATGGTTGTACCGAACGAAGTAAAAGGCATTGATACACTTGAATTTTGCAGAATTCTTCAAATTACAAAAACGGAGTTTTTAGATAAAATCGCAAAAGCAAAAGTATATAGTCCAAGATTACCATCGCTATTTCTTCCACAGTTAAATAAAATGGAATTTGCTGGTTTTCAAGAAAAAATCAGAAAATATAGCGGTTTTTACATTCAGAAACGTGCGTTAAGAGAATACCAAACCAAAAATGGCGCTAATGTTTTTGGTTTTATCACACAAGTTAACGATGCTATTATTGCAAAAAAACCATATTACAAAAGTGGCGACTTAATTGGTATGCAAGGTGTTGAAGAAGCTTATGAAGAAGATTTACGTGGTGTAAAAGGTGTAAAATACATTTTAAAAGACAAACACAATCGTGAAATTGGCTCATATAAAGAAGGGAAATTTGATACGATTGCTAAACAAGGAAGTGATTTAACACTTTCAATTGATGGTGATTTACAAAAATACGGCGAAGAATTAATGGTTAATAAACGCGGTGGAATTGTGGCAATTGAACCGAGTACTGGTGAAATTTTAGCATTAGTTACCGCACCAACTTACGACCCTGCTTTATTAGTTGGAAGACAACGTTCAAAAAATTATACCAGATTATACAATGATTCCATTGCAAAACCTTTATATGACAGAGGTCTATTAGGAGAATTTCCTCCTGGTTCACCATTTAAAATTTTAACTGGATTAGTTGGTTTGCAAGAAGGTGTGATTGACGAAGAAACTTCATTTACGTGTGGGCCAGGTTTTTATTACGGTCGTGGTGCGTTTATGAAATGTCACTGTCCAGGCGGGCACATTAAGCTAAATTTCGGAATTTATAAATCATGTAATACTTATTTTGCAAATACGTACAAACGTATAATTGACAAGTATAAAAGACCAAAAGATGGTGTAGACATTTGGTCGAAACATTTAAAAAGTTTCGGTTTAGGGAATTTTATGGGTTATGATTTACCAACAGGTAGAAAAGGTCATATTCCAACATCAAAATTCTACGAACATTTTTACCCAAATGGAGGTTGGCGTTCTACCACTATTATTTCTAATTCAATTGGGCAGGGTGAAGTTTCTATGACACCCATTCAGTTGGCTAATATGATGGCTACTATTGCTAATAGAGGTTATTATTACACACCTCATATCATCAAAAGTATTAAAGGAAAAAAAATTGATGCTAAATTTACCACCAAACACGTAACAACTATTGAGCGAAGACATTTTGACCCAGTAGTTAATGGTTTATTTGATGTATACAATCATGGTACAGCTTATAGTTTAGGCGTTGTAGGATTAGAAATTTGCGGAAAAACAGGAACAGCAGAAAATTTTGCAAAAATTAACGGAAAGCGTGTACAATTAGAAGATCACTCAGAATTTGTGGCTTTCGCTCCAAGAATACAACCTAAAATTGCTATTGCAGTAATTGTAGAAAATGGACATTTCGGAAATACATGGGCAGGACCAATTGCTACCTTAATGATTGAAAAATATTTGAACAAAAAAATTACTCGAAAAGATTTAGAAAAAAGAATGTTAGAGGGTAATTTAAACTATCAATATCGAAAATTATATCAGAGTAAAGATTCTATCAATAAACCGAAATTAACCAAAGTAGATTCGCTTCGTATGAAGTTGAAATCGAAAAAAGAAATTGAGGAAGAAAAAAAGAAAAAAGCAGCAGGTAATAAAAAAGATTCTGTAAAAAAATGAAAAACCAAGATATAAGTAATTCCATCGACTGGATAACAATTTTGTTATACATCATCCTTGTTGTTTTTGGATGGATGACTATATATTCTGTGACCGTACCACCAGATCAAGAATACACTTTTGATTTTAGTTTAAACTACGGAAGACAAATGATTTTCATGATTATTACCATTCCAATTATTTTTTCCATTTTATTTGTGGATTCTAAAATATTTGAACGATTCTCCTTTGTTTTTTATGGTGTTGGAATAGCGCTTCTTTTGGGATTATTCGTCTTTGGAGTTAGTAAAAAAGGACAAACCAACTGGTATCAATTTGGTGGATTTGGTTTTCAACCTTCCGAGTTTGTTAAAACCGCTGTTGCTCTATTATTGTCGAAATATTTGAGTGACGCACAAGTAAATTTAGCAAAGAGAAACTTTCAGTATATTGCTTTTGCTATCATGGGATTACCTATATTTTTAATATTGATGCAACCTGATGCCGGAAGTGCAATGATTTTTTTATCTCTAATTTTTGTGTTATTTAGAGAAGGTTTACCTGGCTGGTATTTATGGACAGGCGCTATTGCAATTGCCACTTTCCTTTTAGCGTTAATTATAAAACCAATTTTCCTGATTTCATTTATTGGGATTTTCATGGTGATCCATTATATTTTTAACCGATTAATTTCTCGAAATCCAATTGTTTATGGTTTGATATTTATAGCCATTTCCAGTTTCGCATTTTCGGTAAGTTACATGTACGATAAAGTTCTAGAACCACATCAAAAAGATCGTATCAATGTACTTTTAGGAAAAGATGTAAACATGAAAAAAGAAGGCTATAACTTAAATCAATCAATGATTGCTATTGGTTCTGGCGGATTATTAGGAAAAGGTTATTTAGAAGGCACACAAACCAAAGGTGGTTTCGTACCTGAACAACACACTGATTATATTTTCACAACCGTTGGTGAAGAATGGGGATTTGTTGGGAACCTATTGGTCATGAGTTTATTTGTATGTTTATTCATTAGAATTTTATACTTAGCAGAACGACAAAAAACCCGATTTAGTCGTGTCTATGGTTATTGCGTCGCCACGTATTTATTTACCCACTTTTTTGTAAATATTGCGATGTTAATTCGTTTGTTTCCAACCATTGGAGTACCGCTACCCTTTTTCTCGTATGGAGGTTCGAGTTTATGGGCGTTTACCATTATGCTTTTTATCTTTATTAAGCTAGATGCGAATAAGGTAAATGAGTGGTAGAGTTAATCTAGAACAATTGATATTATTCCAAATTATTAAAAATAAAACATGAAGTCAATTACAAAAGCGAAGATAAAAACTTTTTTTATTTCAGGGTTAGTTTATGCTAGCTTAATGGCTGGTGACGACTATATAGGAGGAAATGGATTTAGATTATGGAGGTTTATCCTACACATTATCGTTTTTGGTTTATTTATGACATTCATATTAAATAGAAAGAAATCCTCTCAAGAAGACTAAAGTAAGAATATAACTAAGATCTAAAAACTCCAACCTTTATAATCTTTACTGGCTTCTAATTTATTTTCTGTAGCATCGTCTAAATTAGGAAAAAAGTCAATTCCGGTTTTTTGTTCTAACTCATCTACAGAAACTACAAATTCATATAACGGTTGATTCGATTTTTCATGTGGTACTAAAAAAGCAATCATTCTTGATTTGTCTTTCGTTAATAAAACCTTGTAAAAGTATTTTGGCACCGAAACTTCTTCTCTTCCAATAGTTTCTAAATCGTCCGTTAAAACTCCGCCAGTCACAACATAAATACCATCATATTTCCCAGCCCAATAACGTACTTTGTTTTCTAAACGATTCCAAACGCCTGCATTAAAATCATATAATTGTGGCGAGGCATTACTCGTAAAAAACGTTTCGTCAAACAATTCTTGAGTTTGTTTTCTATCACCAGCCGGACACAAATGTCCTTTTGTATAACCCGATTTTTTATAATTTCCCCAATGTGCCGATTCTGTTTTTACCATTGGATCTTGTTCAAAAAGTGGTCGTTCTAAATTGGAGTATTTCCATTTTCCATCTTCTAATTCATAAGCCACCCATTCACTTTGTTCATGTGCTTCATCATAAGAAAACGAGTAGCCTTTATGTTCATAAATAGCATTTGTAGTAGAAGTTGGCAAATACGAAAAATTAGTGCTTTCTAACTCTATTTCAGAAGCTGGCACAGTTGTTGTCTCAATAGCTTCGGTTGTGCTTTCATTTTTGATTTGGCACGATGTAAAAACTGAAAGAATAAATATATTTAAAAAGAATTTTCGCATAATTATGTTTGTTATCTTTGTAAAAGTAAACAAAATTATGTTGAACTAAAAAATTGAAATTATGAAAAAAGCAATGACGCTATTAGCATTCGGTTTGTTTATTACAAACGTTAATGCACAAGATATAATCCCAACTGCTGCTCAAAAAACGACAGACTCGATTCAGAAAATTGAAACCGCTAGAATAGAAAAAGAAAAAGCAGACAAAGAAGCTTTAAAAGTAAAAGAAAAGGCAGAAAAGGATGCTGCCAAAGAAAAGGAGAAAGCTGAAAAAGCAGCTAGAGATCAACAAAAAGAAATTGAAAAAGAAAAAGCAGCTTTACAAAAAGAACTTAAAGCTTCAGAAAAAGCGAGAAAAGAAGCTGTAAAAGAACGCAAACGAATTGAAAAAGAAAGAGCTGAATTAACAGACGCTAGAAACAAAGTTGCCGATTTAAAAAAGGATATTCTTAAAAATAAAGGAAAACTTGAAGACGAAAAAGAGAAGTTTGAAAAAGATAAAAAAAGAGGAAAATTATCTCCAGAAGATGAAATAAAACGTCAAGAAAAAATTGAGAAACTACTTAAAAAAAGTAGCGATTTACAAAACAAATTAGAGAAAGCACAAATTAAATTAGACAAAATAAGATAAGCGATTTCTATAATTATCAAAACAAAAAAAGCCATTCAAATTGAATGGCTTTTTTTATATGTTACAACTTCAATTATTTTGAAGCTAGTTTTTTCTCTTTACTTTTTTTGGCTTTTTTACCTTTTACTAAAGTAGAATTTACATCAGTTGCAGACAAATCAGTTAAAACATTTAAAGTTTCAGCCATATAAACATCTTTAACTAATTCTGCGTGCCATCTGTCACGTTTTTCTTTTAGCAACTCATCTTTAGCCATTAATTCTAATTCGTATGGTAAAGAAGTAAATGTTAAGTCGTTTTTGAACTTTTCAATAATTTTAAACTTCTTAGTTTGCTCTTCAATATCGCTTAACTCTTTTTTATAAGAAGTATAATTTAGACTAATTGTATTATCTTCTTTTCTGTCGTTAATCCATTTTGCATTTTCAGAAATTAAATCGAAATTTTCATTCGTAACAATTCTGTTTTTACTATTTGCAATCACTTTATCAAAACTCGTATTTAATGGCGTATAGATTGCTGGTTCAATTTTATCCCAAGGCAAAGCGCTTTTTTCATCTTTTTCACCAGTAGCCATAAAACTAAAACGGTCTGGCATTACGATATCACTTTTTACACCTTCTAATTGTGTAGAACCACCATTAATTCTGTAGAATTTTTGAGTCGTAGTTTTTAACGCACCTAAATCACCATATTGATTTCCACGAACAAATTCGTTTAATTCAAATACATTTTGAACCGTTCCTTTTCCGTAAGATTGTTTACTACCAACAACAATTCCTCTTTTGTAATCTTGAATTGCAGCTGCAAAAATTTCTGAAGCTGAAGCCGAATAATTATTAATCATTACCACTAATGGTCCATCCCATTCTGCTTTCGCAACTGAATCCGCTAAAACTTGCGCTTTTCCACCAGCTGGCTTTACTTGTACAACTGGACCTTTATCGATAAATAAACCCGTCATTTTCACAACCGTTTCTAACGAACCACCACCATTGTCACGTAAATCCATCACAATTCCTTGAACGTTCATTGCTTTTAATCTTTCAATTTCAATGGCAACATCTTTAAACGCATCTCTTTGTGATTTGTTTTCAAAAGATTGGTAGAACTTCGGCAAATAAATCACGCCAAATAATTTTCCATCCTTATTAACTACTGTAGATTTTGCGAAAGTTTCTTCCGTTTCTACTTCATCCCTAACAATTGGCACCACTTTTACAGTTCCGTCAACTTTTTTAACCGTCAGTTTTACTAAAGTTCCTTTTGGACCTTTTATCTTCTTGATAACGTCATCTAAACGCATTCCTGCAATATCAATTGGTTCTTCGTTTCCTTGACCAACTTTGATAATAACATCACCTTGTTCTAATAATTTTCCTCTCCAAGCTGGACCACCGCTGATTAATTCTGAAACTTCAATTCCTTCATTTTTCTTTTGTAAACGCGCTCCAATTCCTTCAAATTTCCCACTCATACTTACATCAAATTTCTCTTTATCTTCTGGAGAAAAATAATACGTATGTGGATCATATTGCGTTACAATCGCGTTAATATAAATCGAAAACCAATCATCACGAGTTAATTCACTAATAAAACTAAAGTTATTATCTAAATTACTTGCTGTTATTTTTCTTGCTGTTGCTTCTAATTCTTCAAAAGTTTTTGGTTCAGATTTAACTGTTTCTTTCTTTTCAAATGCTTCAGGATTTATTTCTCCTGGCTTTTCTATTGCTTTTTGAATATCTTCTTTATCTGTAATATCACTTAAAACCGCAAATTCCAATTGCTTTCTCCATCTTGTAACTAAATCTGCTTTAGATGAAGCAAATGGTAATTTCTCATAATCAACATTTATCGTTTCATTGTCATTTAAGTTTAATGGTTTCGAAAGAATGTCGCTATAAATCACTTTAGATTCATTCATTCTAAGCATTAATCTTTTATACGTTAAATCGAAAAAAGACAAATCTTTACTTCTAATCATGTCATCGATTGAATTTTCATATTTTTGAAATTCATTGATATCCGATTGAATAAAATATCTTTTCGTTGGATCTAACGACTGAATATAAGACGCGTAGGCTTTCTTAGAGAAATCATCATTCAATTCAATTGGTGAAAAATGTCCTTTTTCTAATACAAAAGACAGCAACTCAATTAACATTTTATCCTTTTCATCGCCAGTTGCCTTCTGAGACGGAATAAAACTCCACAATCCTGCAGATAATATTCCTACAACCAATAAAACTCTATAATTTCTTTTCATAAATTCTATTATATTTTTCATTTCTAAACTCTAAAATCGTGCCAAAAAAACATTCTTTCCTTTCTTTATATGGAACAAAACAAATTTAATATTTTTATCTACAATAAAATCATAAAATATGATAATTTAGCAAATAATTTAACACTTCAGTCAAAATGAAAAAAATTCTAATTACTAACGACGATGGCATTGCTGCACCAGGAATAAAAGCCTTAACAGAAGTGATGCACGAATTGGGTGAAATTTTTATTATTGCTCCAGATAGCGCGCAAAGCGGAATGGGTCATGCCATAACAATAAACAGCACATTAGAATTAAAACATATTCCAGGTTTTTTAGGCACTGAAAACGCTTACAGTTGCACTGGAACACCTGTAGATTGTGTTAAAATGGGTATTCATGAATTGATGAAAACCAGACCAGATTTATGTGTTTCTGGTGTAAATCATGGTTCAAATTCGTCAATAAATGTGATTTATTCTGGTACGATGAGCGCCGCAGTTGAAGGTGGCATCGAAGGTATTCCATCAATAGGATTTTCATTGTGTGATTATAGTTGGGATGCGAATTTCGAAAACATCAAACCTTTCATCAAAAAAATTGCATTAGAAGTTTTAGAAAAAGGTTTACCTGAAGGTGTTATTCTAAACGTGAATTTTCCAAAAACAGACAACATAAAAGGCATTAAAATTTGTCGTCAAGCGAAAGCAGCATGGGAAGAAGAATTTGACAAACGTACCAACCCAATGGGAAAAGAATATTATTGGTTAACCGGTAAATTTGTGAATCATGATAATGGCGAAGACACGGACGAATGGGCTTTAGCGAATGATTACATTTCCATTGTTCCTGTTCATTTTGATTTGACGGCGTATCATGCGATTCAGCAATTAAATAACTGGAATTTATAGTTTTCGAACCGAATCTCTTTTTCTTAATTCGGTTTTAATTACTGCCGTTTCAAATATTTTTTCTGATTCAGAATCCTGAATTTCTTCAATTCGTTTGATGATTAATTCGGCTGTTTTTTGACCGATTTCTGGCGCGTGCTGACTAATTGTCGACAAACTTGGCGTCATTCTTCTCGACCATAAACCATCAGCAAAACCAATTATTGAAATATCGTCAGGCACATTTAATCCGTTTTTCAAACAAAATTTCATAGCCGTAACTACCGCATATTCATCAATCGCGAAAATGGCATCTGGTTTTTTATCTAAAATAAGTTCGCCCATTTTTTTATCAAAACCTTCATCAGAATCCATTAATANNCATTAATAGCGCCATATTTTCATCAAAAGCAATTCTGTTTTTTCGCAAAGCTTCTTTGTAACCGTTTTCTCTTAAATCACCCACACTTAAATTGTTGATAGTAGAAAACAAAGCAATTTTTTTACAATTCGTATCAATTAAATATTGCGTCGCATTTACAGCAGAATCAAAATCATCCACAATTACTTTGTCGCATTTTAATTCTTCTGCAATTCTGTCAAACAAAACTACAGGCGTTCCATGACGCAATACATTATATATATGTGTGAAATTATTTTCTTTCTGAGTTTCTTCTGCTAAAGCCAAAATAAAACCGTCAATAGCACCATTGTCTAACATTTCAATCATTTGTTTTTCTTTTTCCAAAGATTCGTTAGACGTACACGTGATTAAATTATATCCTTTTTCATTGGCATATAATTCGATACCAGAAAAAACTTTAGCAAAAAACGGATTTAAAATGTTTGGCAAAACCACACCAATAGTATAAGATCGCTGATTTTTTAAATTTTTAGCGATACTATTGGGTTTGTAAT
>CXWL01028554.1_pt2 | contig 11130 bp, 12 predicted proteins | sample 590931 | NCBI WGS metagenome assembly CXWL01 (sample SAMEA3498368, study PRJEB10139) | groundwater metagenome | biome: water well; material: biofilm material | place: Germany | collected 2015-04-27 | reverse complement strand
GATAGCGCACATTGCCGGCGGGGATGCGCACTTTGAAGTCCGAGCCGGTGGCGCGGCATGGCTTGCCCCGAAGACGGAGGTTTAGAGCGGCTACGACGTTGGCGCCGATCAATCCATGAGCCCAAGTCCCGCCCGCCATCAGGGCGATCGCCCCGCCCACAAACTCGTGCTGTCGTTCCTGGGTTTTCTCCCACTCGATGTAGCGGTCGAAGCTCATAGTGAGGCGAGCGGGCGCGTTCATCGGGCCACATTAGACCAACCGTGTCTTTGCCGCTAGAACCCGGCCATGAATCAGGCACAAGTCCTCGATGAGTTCCGCGCCGCCGGGGCGCTGCTGGAGGGGCATTTCGTGCTTTCCTCCGGCCTGCACTCGCCGGTGTTTTTCCAGAAGAACGCCGTGTTCATGGACCCGGCGCGGACGGAACGATTGTGCAAGGCGCTGGCGGAGAAAGCGCGCGCCGCGTTCGGTGAGATCGACGTCGTCGTGTCGCCGGCAGTGGGCGCGATTATTCCCGGTTACGAAACCGCCCGCCATCTCGGCGCGCGCGCGATGTTTGTCGAGCGCGAGGCCGGCAAGTTCCAGTTGCGCCGTGGGTTCGAGATCAAGGCCGGCGAGCGTGTGCTGATGGTGGAGGATGTCGTCACCACCGGCCTGTCTTCGCGCGAATGTCTCGATGCGATCCGTGGGCATCCGGGGACGCTGGTCGGTGCGGCGTGTCTGATCGATCGCTCCGGGGGCAGGGCAGATATAGGCGCGCAACTCGTGTCGCTCGCGTCGGTGGAGGCGCCGGCATATCCAGCGGACCAGTTGCCGCCTGAACTTGCCGCGCTGCCGGCGGTGAAGCCGGGAAGCCGGGGGCTTGGATGAATCGCCTCCGCCTCGGCGTCAACATCGATCATGTCGCCACCATTCGCAACGCGCGCGGCGGGACTCATCCCGATCCCGCGCGCGCCGCCATCATTGCGCTCGAAGCCGGCGCCGACGGCATCACCGCCCATCTGCGCGAAGACCGCCGCCATATCTCTGACGCCGATATTGAGGCGCTTGCATCGATGTTGCGGGAGCGCGGGCGGCCGTTGAACCTCGAAATGGCGGTCACTTCCGAGATGCTCGATATCGCACTGAAGCATCGTCCGCACGCCGTGTGCCTGGTGCCCGAGCGGCGCGAGGAACGCACCACCGAGGGCGGGTTAGACGTTGTCGGCGGCCACAATTGGATCACGCCGTTCGTCGCGAAACTGCGCGACGCTGGATCGCGCGTGTCTCTGTTCATCGCGGCTGACGCTGCGCAGATCGAAGCGTCAGTGCATGCAGGCGCGCAAGTGGTGGAGTTCCATGTCGGCGCCTATTGCGACGCGGTGCGCGAGGGCCGTGTAGAAGCCGCTCGCGCGGCGCTGCAGGCGTTGCGCGACGGCGCAGCGCAGGCCGGGCTGCTCGGTCTCGAAGTCCATGCCGGCCATGGGATCGATTTCGCGACAGTGGCGCCGATCGCGGCAATCCCGGAGGTGGCGGAACTCAACATCGGCCACTTCCTGATCGGTGAGGCTGTCTTTACCGGGTTGGAGGTTGCCGTCGCGCGCATGCGACGGCTCATGGACGAGGCTCGCGTATGATCGAGGCGCGTTAATGATTCTGGGAGTCGGCACCGACACGATCGACATTCGCCGCATCGAGCGTTCGCTTGAGCGCTTCGGCGACCGATTCACCATGCGAATATTTACCGAGACCGAGCGTGCTCGTGCGGAGCGCCGCCCAAGCCAGCGGGCCGCCTCCTACGCAAAACGTTTCGCCGCCAAGGAAGCCTGCTCCAAAGCGCTGGGCACGGGGCTGAAAAAAGGGGTGTTCTGGCGTGACATGGGGGTGGCGAACATGCCAAGCGGGCAGCCCACGCTTCGCCTCACCGGGGGCGCGGCGGCGCGCTTGGCGCAGCTGACCCCGGCAGGCCGCGAGCCGTCTGTGCATCTGAGCCTGACCGACGACTGCCCCTTGGCTGTTGCCTTTGTCATTATTTCGGCAGAGTTGAGCCCGATGCAGGCGCCTTGAGGGGCGTATTCAGTCTAAAATATTCCGCCATCAAGAAGTCCAGCACTCCGAAACGAGAACGAATGACCACTTCAGCTGCAACGTCAACGCCCAGGTCGATAATGGGCGAAATATGGGAATTGGTGCGAATTGTATTGCAAGCGTTGGCGTTGGCGATGGTGCTGCGCTTTGCTGTCGCGCAGCCGTTTCGTATTCCGTCCGGCTCGATGCAGCCCACCTTGCAAGTGGGCGATTATATCGTCGTGACCAAATGGTCCCACGGCTATAGCCGCTATTCGCTGTCGCTTGGTCCGATTGAGGCGCTGTTTCCGCATGGGCGCCTGTTCGCCAGCCCGCCAGAGCGAGGCGACGTGGTCGTGTTTCGGCCGCCGCCACATCTCGGTACCGATTACATTAAGCGCGTGATCGGCATGCCGGGCGACCGCATCAAGATGATCGACGGCGTGTTGCACATCAACGGGCAGGCAGTGCAGCGCGAGCGTGTGCGTGTCACCCCCGACTGCCCAAACGCCGAGCGAGGAATTGTTGAGGCTACTTTGTACCGCGAGACGCTTCCTAATGGCGTGCAGCACTTCACATGCGACGAAGGCCGAAGCGGGTTGGACAACACCCGTGAATTCCTCGTGCCGGATGGCCACTACTTTATGATGGGCGATGATCGGGACAATTCCGCCGACAGCCGCACCAGCGAAGTCGGTTTTGTTCCGTTGGAAAACATGGTCGGTCCGGCGCAAATCGTAGCGGTGTCCTTCGACAACACCACAAACCTCTTCGCGCCCTGGACCCTATTCACCGGTTTTCGCGGCGACCGCTTCATGAAGAGCGTGGAATGAGGCGCCAGCGATGAGCGGGCCAAAGCGCGACGAGTCCCTCGCGGCGCTGGAGGTCGTCCTGGCGCATCGATTCAAGGATCCAGCTTTGTTGCGCGAGGCGCTGACTCACGGCAGCACCACTGATGGCGACAAGAGGAAGCGCTCCTACGAGCGCCTGGAATTCGTGGGCGATCGCGTGCTTGGCCTAATCATCGCCGAACACCTGTACGCAGCGCACGCCGATGAGGAAGAGGGCGAACTGGCGCCGCGTCTCAATGCGCTGGTCAATCGTCACGCTTGCGCGCGCGCAGCGCGGCGTGCCGGTCTCGGCGAATTCGCCTATTTGTCCGCGTCCGAGGTGGCGCAGGGTGGGCGCAACAAGGAGGCGATCCTCGCCGATCTCTGCGAGGCCGTGATCGCAGCGCTCTATCTGGATGGAGGCTACGTCGCTGCGCACGCGTTCGTTTCGCGTTTCTGGGCGGAAGAATTCGCGCAAGCCGACGCCAGTCCGCGCGACGCCAAGACGGTGCTGCAGGAATGGACGGCGTCAAAGCGCCGGGGGCTCTCCTATTCGTTGATCGAACAGACCGGCCCCGAGCATGCGCCGGTGTTTGTGATCGAAGCGCAGGTGGACGGGTTTCCCGCGTCGCGCGGCGAGGGCGGCTCCAAGCGTGAGGCCCAGCGCGCGGCGGCGACTGCGTTCCTGAAGGCGCGAGGCGTCGATGTCTGAGCAACGTTGCGCCGTAGTGGCCGTGATTGGTGCGCCGAATGCCGGCAAGTCGACCTTGGTCAACGCGTTGGTCGGCGCCAAAGTGGCGGCGGTGACGCAGAAAGTGCAGACCACGCGAAATCTCGTGCGCGGGATTGCAATGCGCGATGAGGTGCAGTTGGTGCTGATCGACACGCCTGGCGTGTTCGCCCCGAAGCGGCGGCTCGACCGCGCCATGGTGGCGGCCGCCTGGAGCGCGATCGAGGGCGTGGACGCGATCGTGCACGTGGTGGATGCGGCGGCGCACGCCAACAAGACCAGCGCGGGCGAACGACTTTCGGTGGACGATTCCGAGCGCATTACCAAGGCGCTCGACGAACGCGAGATTGCTTCGATCCTGGTGCTGAACAAGGTCGATGCGGTGGCGCGCCCTGCGCTGCTGACGATGACCAGCGCGCTGGTGGAGCAGGGCCGCTACACGGACGTGTTCATGATCTCGGCCAAGAAGGGCGACGGCGTTGAGGATTTGAAACGCACGCTCGCCGAACGCGCGCCCTTGGGACCCTGGCTCTTTCCTGAAGATCAGATCATGGACGCGCCCGCGCGCGTGCTCGCCGCCGAGATCACGCGTGAGAAAGCGTTCCTGCGCCTGCATGACGAATTGCCGTACGAGCTGATCGTCGAGACTGAAGCCTGGGAAGAGCGCAAGGACGGTTCGGTGAAAATCGACCAGACCATTTTTGTCGCCCGGGAAAGCCAACGCAAGATCGCCATTGGCGCCGGCGGGCAGTCGATCAAAACCATCGGCGGGCTCGCGCGCAAGGAAATGGAAGGAGCCTTCGGCCGCCGCGTGCATCTGTTTCTGCACGTGAAACTGCGCGAGAACTGGACCGAGGAGCGCGCGTTGTATGCGCGTTTGGGGTTGGACTGGGATGCGTGAATTTGGACCGCCGGCGCCCTCGCTTGCATGCGCCGGCGCCGGCCGGCGAGGCGCCAGCGGTCCATAAAGATGCACTGGACTGATCACGCCATTGTGCTCGGCGCGCGCCATTTTGGCGAGGGCAAGCTGGTGGCGGAAGTGTTCTCGCGCGAGCATGGCCGCTTTGGCGGGGTGGTGCATGGCGGCCGGCGGGCCGCACCTTCGCTGCAGGCGGGCAATCTTGTGCATGCGACCTGGAAGGCGCGGCTGTCCGATCAATTGGGGTTTTTTTACCCGCTGGAATTGGCCGAGCCGCATGCGACGCGCCTGTTGGACAATCCCGCGGCTCTGGCCGGTCTTTCCTCCGCGGTGTCGCTCATTCGCGGTGTCGCGCCCGAGCGGCAAGCCTATCCCCAACTCTATGATGCCCTGATGGTGCTGATCGAGGCGATGCCACATCGTGATATTTGGCCCGCGCTCTATGCGCGATTTGAGCTGGGATTGCTGGCCGCGCTGGGCTACGGGCTCGACCTGTCACGCTGCGCGGTGACCGGGGAGAACGACGGCTTGGCATGGGTGTCCCCGCGCACCGGCCGCGCCGCCACGGCCGAAGCCGGCGCGCCGCACGCGGATGTGCTCCTCAGGTTGCCGCCGTTTCTGGTTGATGCGGAAGCGGAACTGAAATCGGGCGACGTAGCGGACGCATTCGCGCTGGCCGGCTATTTTCTGGAGCGCCGGCTGTTCGACCATAAGGGCGAAGGCATGCCGGAAGCGCGGAGAAGGCTGATCGAACGCTTGGGCTTTGCGGGGCGACTCTGATGGATGCGGAAGAATTTTGGGACGGCTTGGGGGCGTTCACTATTTTACAAGGTCCATTTGGGGTCGGTACAAACTGATCGAACCTTTGGGCATTGCGGGGCGACTCTAGCTACAAGCACCCCCGTCATTCCGGGGCCGCTGAAGGCGGAACCCAGAACCGAGGGGCCGCAAGCACCGCGCTCGACGATCCCCGGGCTCCGGATCGCGCTTCGCGCGACCGGAATGACGATGGATATTTTGGGCGATAGAACATGGCCGACGACATTACTCACCCCCCCGATCACGGCGGGCGCATTGTGGATGAGCCGATCGGGGAGGCGCTGTCCAAACGCTACCTTGCGTACGCGCTCTCCACCATCACTAGCCGCGCATTGCCTGATGTGCGCGATGGGCTAAAGCCCGTGCACCGGCGCGTCTTGTACGCGATGCGTCGACTCAATCTCAGTGCCGATGCCGCATTCCGCAAATCGGCGAAGGTGGTTGGCGATGTGATGGGCGATTTCCACCCTCATGGCGACCAGTCGATCTACGACGCATTGGTGCGGCTCGCGCAGGATTTCAACGCGCGCTATCCGCTGATCGACGGGCAGGGCAATTTCGGCAATATCGACGGCGATAACCCCGCGGCCATGCGTTACACCGAGAGCCGCATGACCAAGGCGGCCGAAGCGCTGCTGGAAGGCATCGACGAGGACGCGGTCGATTTCCGTCCCTCCTATGACGGCACCAAGGAAGAGCCGGTTGTGCTGCCGGCGGCGTTTCCCAATTTGCTGGCTAACGGCTCGTCAGGCATCGCCGTCGGCATGGCCACCAACATTCCCCCGCATAACGTGGCCGAGTTGATCGACGCCTGCGTGTTCCTGATCGATAATTCCAAAGCGACTACCGACGATTTGCTGAAAATTATTCCCGGTCCGGACTTTCCCACCGGCGGCATCGTCGTCGAGCCGCCAGAGAACATCCGCGAAGCTTACGAGACCGGCCGCGGCGGCTTCCGGGTGCGCGCGCGCTGGCACACCGAAGATCTGGGCCGCGGCTTGTGGCGCATCGTCGTCACCGAAATCCCGCATCTGGTGCAGAAGACCAAATTGCTCGAGCACATGGGCGAAATTCTGGAATCAAAGAAAGCGCCGCTGCTGGGCGATTTCAACGATGAAAGCGCGGAGGATATCCGCCTGGTGATCGAGCCAAAATCACGCACGGTCGAGCCCGTCATGCTGATGGAGAGCCTGTTCAAGCTTACTCAGCTCGAAGTGCGCATATCGCTCAACATGAACGTGCTTGACGCCGACGGCGCGCCGCGCGTCATGAGTCTGAAGGAGGTGCTGCGCGCGTTCCTCGATCATCGCCGCGACGTGCTGGGGCGGCGGACCGCGCACCGGCTCGAGAAGATTGCCCAGCGTCTCGACGTGTTGGCAGGACTGCTGATCGTTTTCCTCAACCTTGATGAAGTGATCCGAATCATCCGCAACGAGGACGATCCGAAGGCCAAGCTGATCGCGCGTTTCAAGCTGAACGATGTGCAAGCCGAGGCGATTCTCAACACACGGCTGCGCCAATTGCGTAAGCTCGAGGAAATGGAGATTCGGCGCGAGGACGCGGCCTTGCGCGAAGAGCAGAAAGACCTGCAAAGCCTGCTCGAAGATGCCCGCAAGCAATGGCGGAAGATCGCCGGGGAATTGAAAGAGACGCGCAAACTGTTCGATCCGAAGTCGAGCCTCGGCAAGCGGCGCACTGAACTGGGCAAGGCGGTGGAGGCCGCTTCGGAACTGGATATCGAGGCTTTCGTCGCGCGTGAGCCGATCACGGTGGTGCTGTCGGAGAAAGGCTGGGTGCGCGCGATCAAGGGCCACGTCGCCGATCTGTCGGAGCTCAAATTCAAGGACGGCGATAACGCCCAACATATCGTCCAGTGCGAGACCACCGACAAATTGCTGCTGTTTGCCTCCGATGGTCGCGCCTTCACGCTCGACGCGCACAAGCTACCGGGCGGGCGCGGCCATGGCGAGCCGATCCGGCTCACGATCGAACTCGGCGACATCGATGAGGTGGTGGCGCTGTTCGTGTACGAGGAAGGCGCAAAGCGCGTCGTCGCCAGCCACGAAGGCTACGGCTTTATCGTGCCCGAGAGCGAGATGCTGGCCTCCAAACGTTCCGGCAAGCAGATCATCAACGGCCGCGCTATGCAGGCGGCGAAGATCGTGGGCGACCAGGTGGCGGTGATCGGCGAGCGTAAGAAGCTGTTGATCTTCCCGCTCTCCGAACTGCCTGAAATGACGCGCGGCAAAGGCGTGAAGCTGCAAAGCTACGCCGACCGTGGGCTCGCCGACGTCAAAGTGTTCGATCGTGAGGAGGGTCTCACCTGGGAAGACAGCGCCGGGCGTGTGCGCGCTGTGGCGGAATGGAAGGAGTTCCGAGGCAAACGTGGCGGCGCGGGCAAAGTGGCGCCCAAGGGGTTCTCGCGGTCGGGGCGGTTCAGCGATGTGATCGGTTAGGGCCAAGGTCACGTCCCTTGCACCGGCTGCCATATAGCGCCCGCGCCAAGCTTGGTCTATGAGAAGCCAAGTCTTCCTGAAGGGACCTCCATGGAAATCGGCCTCATCCTGCTAATCGTCGCCGCCGTACTCGCGGTGCTGCTGATCGGAATTTACAACCGTCTGGTCGCGCTCAGGCAGAACTGCAACCAAGCCTTCGCCGATATCGATGTGCAGCTGAAGCAGCGCCACGATCTCATCCCCAACCTTGTAGAGACGGTGAAGGGATATGCCGCGCACGAGGCCGGAACGCTCGAGGCCGTGATCAAGGCGCGCAACAGCGCCATCAGCGCCGAGAAGACTGGCGACGCAAAAGCCATGGGCGCGGCCGAGGGCATGCTTGGCGCAGCGCTTGGCCGCCTCATCGCATTGGCCGAGGCCTACCCCGATCTGAAGGCCAATACGAACTTCCAGCAATTGCAGGCCGAGCTCTCCGATATCGAAAACAAGCTCGCCGCCGCGCGCCGCTTCTTCAACCAGGCCGCTGGCGAGTACAACACCAGCCGTGAGCAATTCCCGGCGGTTTTGTTCGCTGGTCCGTTCGGCTTCGGCCCGCGCGATTTCTTCGACGTCGGCGCAGACAGCCGCGCCAGTATGGATGCGGCGCCGCCGCAAGTTAAGTTCAACTAGGCCCGCGTATGGCCGCCTACGGCCTGCAGACCCACATCTGGAACAACAACAGCAAGTCCGTGCTGCTGATGGCGGGCTTTCCTGTGCTGTTGCTGCTGCTGAGTTATGGGCTGTTCCTGTTGTTCGCTGGGCTGTCGGGCGCGAGCATTGGCGAGGATGAAATTGCGGGGCCGTTTCTTTGGGCTGCTGACGCTTTGGCGCGAGCGTGGCCGTTTGCAATCGCGGGTGCAATTTTCTGGTTTGGGATCGCCTACGCCTTCTACCAGAACATGATCGACGCCGCGACCGGGGCGCGTAAGGTCGAGCGCGCGCTGGAGCCACGACTGTACAATTTGCTCGAAAATCTCACCATTTCCCGTGGCATGCGCATGCCGGAGCTGCGGGTGATGGAGACGGCGGGGATGAACGCATTCGCCACCGGTCTGCACGAGGGCCAGTATTCCATCACGGTCACGCGCGGTTTGATAGAAGCCCTGAACGACCAGGAATTGGAGGCGGTGCTCGCCCACGAACTGACCCATATCCGCAATCGCGACGTGCGTCTGTTGGTGATCGCGGTGATATTCGTCGGCATCTTTTCCTTTGTTGGCGAGATGGCGTTTCGTGGCCTGTGGCATTCGGGCGAGCGCCCGAGTTCGCGGCGCTCCAGCCGCGACAATGGCGGCGGGGCTATTGTGGCGATCATCGCTGCGCTGGCGATGATCGCGATCGCCTATGCATTGGCCATTGTGATACGGTTTTCGCTGTCACGTCGGCGCGAATTCCTGGCTGATGCCGGGTCGGTGGAGCTCACCAAGAACCCGGACGCCATGATATCGGCATTGCAAAAAATCTCAGGAAACGCCGTGGTCAATGCGCCGTCGGAAGTGCGCGAGATGTTCATCGAAAATCCGCACTCTGACTTCGCGAGCATTTTCGCTACCCACCCCCCGATTGAGAAACGCATCGAGGCGCTGGCGCGCTATGCGGGCGGGCGCGTTGCGGCGGTCGCGCCGGTGAAGCCGGGGCCTTGGGGCTAAGAAAATGGGCGTGGGCTGGGACGAACCCAACCCACGCCCCAGGCTATGGAGCCGGCAAAAAACTCAAGACGTGTGCGCGCGCAGGTATTGTAGCGCTTCCTGCACCCAGTCGCGAAAATCGGGCAGAATTTGATAGGCGAGAGCGCCGCCAGCGAGCATCGCAAAGAGGGTGATGAGCCCGTCGGCGCCGCCTGCGTAATAGCGATAACCGCTTGCGGTTGCGTAGGAGGAGCGGCGCAGATGCGCGAGCGGCGAGGAGATGGCGGCGTACACGATGCACAAAACCACAATAGCGAGCCACAACGGCGCGCCGTCCGGCATCGCCCAATGCCACACCGCGCCAGTGTTCAGGAGCGAGAACAACGCCACCAGAAATCCAATTAGCAGCGCTGCCCCGATCAAGCTGAGCACCAGCGCCAGCAGCCCGGCGAACACGCGGGTCAGGTATCCGACGGGCGCTGGCGTCGCCACCGGCGGAGCGCGCCAGGCATGACGCTGGGCCCGCACCTCATCGCGCCAGGCGCGCCGCTGCGCCCGCATGGACGTGCGCCAATCCTTGGCCGTGGTGTCGGTGAACTTGTGATATTCGCGTTTGGCGCGGTCGATTACTTCCTGGGCGTTGAACGGCATGCCGTGCGCGGCGGCCCATTCCTCGCTCGTGTGCGCGGAGGGTAGCAGAAACATGAGCGCGACGTAGACGATGATCGCCGCACCGCCCGAGAACAGCGCGGCGACGATGAAGAGAAGACGGATGATATTGGCGTCGATGTCGAAATAGGCGCCAACGCCGGCGCAGACGCCCGAGATTTGCGCGCCTTCCTTGATGCGATAGAGCCGCTTGCGGGGCGCTTCGTAGCCGGCGGCGTTTTCCTCACGCGGCGCCTCTCCGTTCGTCTCGCCGGCGACCGGGCCCATTTCCTCCAGTACGCGCACCATCTCAGCGGCATTCACCACGGTTTTGTTTGGCCCAAGCTGGCCGGCGCACTTGTCGGCGATGGCTTGCTCGAGATCGCGCACGATTTCAGTCTTGTCCGGATTTTGCGCCAGCGCTGCTTCGGCGCGCGCGAGGTAGGCGCGCAGCGCGTCATAGGCTGGCTCCTCAAGCTGATATGAGTTGCCGTTGAGATTGATGGTGACGACGCGTTCCATGGTTCAACGCCCCAATTGAGAGAGTGTGTCGGTGAGCAGGCGCCAATAGGCGCCTAGATCGGTGAGGCGCGCTTCGCCCCGTTCCGTGAGCGAATAATACTTACGCGGCGGCCCGGCTTCGGACTCCACCCATTCGTAATCGAGCAGCTCCTCACGTCGCAGGCGTGAGAGCAGGGGATAGAGCGTGCCCTCCTGCGTCGCGAAGGGCGTGGCGGAAAGCCTGGACATGATGTCGGCCACATAGACCCGCTCGGCCGCGATCAGGGTCAGGAGCGCGAACTCCAGGAGACCCTTGCGCACCGCGGAAAATTGCTCGTCGGCCTGTGACATAAGCTACCTTGTATAACAAAGGTAGGGGGCAATGAAAAGGAAGTCAAGCCCAGGACGTCGTTGCTGCTCCGGGAGCTTCGTTATGCTTCGCATTCCTTCCCTCCCTCAGGGAGACGGGGCGCGTTGTCGGCGCCGAGGTAGTCTCTAGGGTTCGGCCTTGGCTCT
>CXWL01004376.1_pt2 | contig 11132 bp, 12 predicted proteins | sample 590931 | NCBI WGS metagenome assembly CXWL01 (sample SAMEA3498368, study PRJEB10139) | groundwater metagenome | biome: water well; material: biofilm material | place: Germany | collected 2015-04-27 | reverse complement strand
CCCGCCGTCAGCTTCGCCCCTTCCGCCGGCTCGACGATCTTCAACGCTTGAACCGGTTGGGCTACGAAAACGAGGCAAGTTGCCAACAGGAACAGACCGAGGCTTTGACACCTCGTTTGACGTTTTACGTTTAACATTTCACGTTTCACGCCTCGGGGTTACCTCTTCAGGTGGAATGGGACATCCGTCAGGATGACTCGCTCTTTGAACAACAGCGCTGTCTTGAGGAGCAGCGCGCGTTGGTTATGCAGGATGCCCTGCCACCAATGGGCGGGAAGAATTTCCGGGATCACGACGGTCACCCAGGTATCCGGCTCCTTTTTCAAGAGCTCCTCGACGTAGTCGAGGAAGGAACTCAGGACTGAACGATATGGGCAGGGTAACACCGACAACCGGACGCCACAGCCCCATTGGGCCCACTGGATTTGTATGCGCGCTGTGGATTCTGCATCCACATCTACCATCACAGCCTGAATCTCACCGGGACGGCTGCGTGCGTAATCGACCGCGCGAATGACCGCTTGATTGACGCCGTTAATGGGAATGACGACGATATTGCGTCGTGGAAGCGGAGGCCGGTGATCACGCGTGAGCGCGATCTGTTCAGTGACGGCTTTGTAGTGTGAGCGGATTGAACGGAACATTCCGACCAGTATGAAAATGAGGAGAAAGACGATCCAGGCGCCATGTGTAAACTTGGTGCTGGCAAGGATGATGGTGGCAATGCCGGTCGTGACGGCGCCTGCACCGTTCACGATCAGGTTCTTCCGCCAATGAGGCCCCTTCTTGGTCAGCCATCGGCGCACCATGCCGGTTTGGGACAGGGTGAAGGAGATGAACACACCGACGGCATACAGCGGGATCAAGGCGTGCGTGTCGCCGTGAAAGAGAACCAGGAGGAAGCAGGCGAGGATTCCCAAAATGACGATCCCGTTCGAGAACACCAAGCGGTCGCCGAAGGTCGCCATCTGGCGGGGCATATAGCCGTCGCGGGCCAGGATTGAGGCGAGATGGGGAAAGCCGGCGAAGGCGCTGTTGGCGGCAAGGACCAACAGCAGCATTGTCCCGATCTGGAGCACGTAGTACAGAACTCCGGTGCCAAAGGTGAGACGTGCCAATTGAGAAATGATCGTCTCATCCGTTTTGGGCAGGACCCCGTAGTGGGAGGCCATGAAGGTGATACCCATAAATAACGCCGCCAGAACCAGCGACATTTGAATCATCGTGGTCGAGGCATTTTGGGACTCCGGCCGGCGAAAGGCTTTCACACCGTTCGAAATCACTTCCATTCCGGTCACAGCCGAACAGCCTGCGGCAAACGAGCGTAGGATCAGGAAGAGCGTCAGGTCTTCGACTGTCGTATTGTGCTCAGGCAATGCAGAGACCGGTTGTCCTAGCAGGGCTTGGATAGTCCCGATCGCCACCATCACTCCAAGCGCCCCGATGGCAAAGTAGGTGGGGACGGCGAAGAATTTCCCCGACTCCCGTACGCCACGAAGATTCATCACGATAATGAAGATGATGGCGACCAGTCCAAGGGCTTCTCGATGTTCGAATAAACTCGGTACAGCAGAAGTCAGGGCCGCAATGCCTGCCGCCACGCTGACGGCGACTGTGAGGACATAGTCGATCATCAAGGCTCCTGCAGCGGTCAGAGCCGGCAGTTCCCCCAAATTGTTGCGGGCGACAATGTAGGCCCCGCCACCCTCCGGGTATTCGTAGATGATTTGGCGGTAGGAGATGGTCAAGACGACGATGAGAAACAGAATTGCAAGGCTGATCGGAATGGACCAGGCAATGGCGGCGGTTCCCGCAAGGATGAGTACCAGCAAGATTTCTTCCGTGGCATAGGCCACAGATGAGATCGCGTTTGAAGAAAAAATCGCGAGAGCGAGGGTTTTCGAGAGGCGTTCGTGTCGTGCCTGCGTACTTTTGAGTGGGTCGCCCACCAGCCAACGTTTCAGAAGCATAGGCGGCATTATCGCATATCATGGAGGTGGGCGCATCGAAGAAGAAACTCTCAGACCTCAGAGGTTGGATGCTGCATGCGTCTATGCGGTGCGGGACTTAGCGTGAGCAGACAGGCGGGCCGTATCAGCAACAGCAAGAGGTTATGCGGGGGGGTGACAGCATATGTGAAGTTCAGTATCTTCCGCCCACTTATTGAGGCTGCCCCCGTTCTCAGATCATCGGGGAGGTTTGTTATAACCGCAAATCATTTCTAAGCCTGAGATTTTCGAATTGATTTAGATAGGCTATTGGTTTTTTTACCACCATTTTAAGGAGGCCGGTCCATGTTCATACACAAGCTACGGGGTTGTGTGCTTACCGGCATGCTCGGCGCCATGGCGGCGATAGCCCTCATCGGGGTACCGCTCGCATCTGCAGAGAATCCCTCAAAGCCTGGACAGATACCGTCGCAGCACGTCGCTATGAACCATCAGCTGCCTGGTTGGGCTGAAAAACTCAAAGGCCAGACAATCGTCGAGGATGCGATGAGCGGCAGGCCAGAACGTTTTGCGATGGTTGAACAGCAGCATCAGCGGATCATGGAGCATATGGCCCAGGATCCTCAGCTGCAGGGTGTCAACACTGGGATGTACTACACCTCCTCCATGATGCACCAGTATGGAGCAGGCAGTCAGGATCCGCTCCTTGTGTCCGATCCGCGAGTGGAACCGGTGGCGATGACCGGCGGCGGGAAATGTCCGGCCACGGCTCCGGTGAAGCAGTACAATATCTCCACGATCAACGTTGAGATCACCCTCAACCAGTGGCTCGATTTCTATCCCGGCTACATGTACGTGCTGGATGAGGATGTGGATAAGGTGCGCGCCGAAGAAGCCAAGAACAAGGAAGCGCGCGATAAGGAAGGGTTCGATCCAGGCGCTGTGATCCCAGGCGTGCAGGCCCAGTGGATTCAGCCCCCGTCTTCCGCGGAAACCAGGGCGACTGTATCAAAATCAAGCTCTCAACCAAGCTGGAAGAAGGTGGCGGACCGGTCAGCCTGCATATTCACGGGTCGAGCATGGTTGTCAGTGCCACCGGCGCTGCAGCGACGACGACCAACTCCGACTCTGTAGTTGAAGAGAAGAAAACCGGCGTGTTCGAGTGGTATCTCCACCCGAACACCCAGGAAGGCGTCCGCCAATTCCATACCTATGCCCAAGATCGTGAGTTGACGGTGATGGGTTTGTTCGGCCATTTGTCGTCGAGCCTCGCGGATCGAGCTATCTGGAGCCGCTTGGCCGGGGGATCCCACGCCGGCCTCTAGCGGTTGGCAAACAATCATTAAGAACGGAACCGGTCCTGATTTCCGCGAGTTTGTGCTGATCTATCATAAAATCGGTGACGAAGCCTTTCGCCCGCTCAATAAGAAGGGCGACTTCCTGCCACAGCGCGATCCATTGACCGATACCTATCGTCCTGGTGGCCGTGCCATCAACTATCGTAGCGAGCCGTTCGGCATCAACAACAGGCACCTGCAGCACGGATATTTTGGCTTCGAAGACGAGTCGATGAGCTACAGTTCCTATACTTTCGGCGACCCTTCCCCGACGATTCCCCGTTCCTACATTGGTGATCCGGCCAAGTTCCGTTTGGTGCACGGTGGTTCGGAAATCTTCCACTCCCACCATCCGCATGGTGGATCCATTCGATGGCCACGCAGCCCACGGGCGATCGACGACATGAACCCATGGGCAACCGCAGGGAACGGGCCGGTCAAGTATCCCGCGATTCGTGCCAAGACGGACCGAGTCGATGTTGAGGTCATCGGTCCTTCCAAAGCCCTCGACCTCGAGACCGAGTGCGGCTCCGGTCTCTGCCAGCAGTTGGCGGGTGATTTCCTCTTCCACTGCCATGTTGCACACCATTATGTGTCTGGTATGTGGGGCTATTGGCGCGTCTACAACACCATCCAACAGGGAGACCTGCGGAACGACGTGATGCCGGATCTGCGCGAGTTGCCGGATCGCAAGGGCCGGATCAGGACCCCGATCTCGTCGGACAAGCTTATCGGTCAAACGGTCGATTGGTTCGGTAAAGCATTTAGGATCATCGAAAAAGGCAAGAGCAACTGGGCCACGAACCCTGCCGTCATCACGGTAAAGGATTGGGTAGAGATGCAGATGCACACAATGGGCAAGCCTGGTCACAAAGATGATGAGAAGGACCAACTGTTATCCTACGACGCGACGGTATTGGGTTGGGCTTGGGACGGTAATCGTGCGATGAGCGAAAAGGAGAGCACGACCGACAATCCCAAGTACAAGTCGACCCACCCGGTCAAGTGGCATCCAATCCTGTTTGAGCCGCTGACTGGTAAGGTGGCCTGGCCCCACCTAACGCCCCACTTCGGCAAGCGAGTGATGTTTTCCCGAATCACTCCGGTGCACCGTGGCTGGAGATGATCCGTCGAGAGGCGAACGGGGATGAGAGCATTGACCAGGCGAAACCTGGTGAGAACGGCGTGTGGAGTCTCTGTTCGGAGAACGCAGGACGGAAGGATTACAATGTCCACTTCATTAAGCTGCCGATCAAGATTGCCAAGGCTCAGGGTAAGGAGCCCCCGGTGATCGATCCGAACGGACTGATCCATGTGCTCCATGAAGAAGAGGCGGCTATCCGGGCTAACGACGATCTCAAGTATCCGTTGGTCGCGTGCGGCAACATCTACGACTGCATTGATTGGACCCTGACCAGTGAGTGGGACGACGACGATTACACGAACTTCCAGTCGTCGAAGATCAACATGCACTGGCATTTCCTCCAGTTCGATAACCAAGCGTCAGACGGCGTGATCACCGGTTTCTCCTACGAACAGTCAGTCCGCCCCTTCACGATGTTGGAGAAGAAGAACAAGAAGGGTTTGCCTCTTCCAATGAACACGGTGCTGACTGCGCCGGTGAAAGCAGGTGCGACCTCGCTCACAGTAAAGAATGCTGGCCAGTACCATGTCGGCACGCTGATTTTGGTCGGCGCTGATAACGTCAAGGGTAGTGAAATTGCTCGGATCAAGAGCATCAAGGGTAGTACGATCGCCTTGACGAAGAGGCTGAAGAACGATCACCCGGTGAACGACATCGTGACGGTGGAGTTTGTTCGGCAGCGGTTCTGGGTCGATGCGGATGTGGGTACCGTGTTCTGGCACAACCACGCATTTGGCGCGACCACCTGGCCGCACGGCGGTTTCGGAACTTTCATCGCTGAACCGGTAGGATCGACCTATCACGATCCGAAGACCGGGAAGGCGATCCGGAGTGGTCCGGTCGCGGACATTCGTACGGTTGAGCCGGTCGGCTATGGGGTGAACAACAGCTTCCGTGAGTTGATGGTGCAAGTGCACGACACAGTGCCGCACACCGTCAACATCGTAACAGCCGGCAATCCGCCTGGGCAGCCAATTGAAGTGGCGCTTGAGGCAGGGAAGACCGTATCGTTCATGATGCCGGAGAAGCTCTATATGACGCCGAACGACCGGGAGTGGGTTAAACTTCCGTGCCGGTCCGATCGCCCAGCGATTGGCGATCAATCCCGACGTATCACAGGCGTTCAACAGCCAGATCCATGGTGATCCCTACACGCCTCTCCTGAGGGCGTATGTCGGAGATACGATGGTGTTTCGGTTGTTGCATAAGTTGATGAACGAGACGATGACCTGGACCCTTGCCGGCCATACCTTCTTGAGCGAGCGTTATGCAGGCGATGCGAACCGGAAGAATTCGATGCATGTCGGGATCGCAGAGCGTTACGATCTCGTGGTGCCTCAAGCTGGCGGACCGCGGCTGCAAGCTGGTGACTACATCCACTTCAACGGCCGGCCGTCGAAGTTTTCTGAAGGGGCCTGGAGTATTCTCCGTGTCTATGACAAGGAGCAGGCTGATTTGAAGAAGCTCCCGGCCGGTTTCTCCATCAAGGGGGAGATTCCGAAGGCGTTGCCGGTTTGTCCTGCAGACGCGCCAGTGAAGAGCTTCAACGTCGTGGCCTTGGATTATCCAGCCATGAAGTTCAACGCGAAGGCCCCAGACGCCATCGAGGTGGACTTCGAGCGGACGATCCAAATCAGTAATCCTGAAGCGAAGATCTATGCCTTGGAGGAAGACACGGCGAAGGTGGCCAGCGGTTTGCATCCGATGCCTATTACGCTTCGTGTGAACATCGGCGATTGCGTCAAGATCAATCTGAAGAACAAGATGAAGGAGGGTAAGGCCTCCTTCTCCGCGATCGGGCTGGCCTTCGATCCCAAGGATTCCATGGGTGCCAACATCGGTAACAACCAGGGCGATCAGACGATCGCGCCTGGTGGCGAGCGAACCTATGCCTACTACGCGGATCCATTCAACGGTGAAACCACGTCGTTGGTGTGGGATTGGGGTAATGTGATGACGAATCCACGCAACGGGTTGTTCGGAGCCGTGGTGGTCGGTCCGAAGGGATCCAAGTATCGGGACCCGAAGTCCGGTGCCGATTTCACAAACAAGAACGCCTGGGCCGCCGACGTGATTATCGATCGTTCGGTGCCCGGCAACGAGATGCGAGCCAATTATCGCGACGTGGCTCTATTCTTTCAAGACGAAGACAACATCATCGGCACAAGCTTTAAGCCCTATGTGCAGAACGTTGCGGGTCTAACCGGTGTCAACTATCGGTCGGAGCCGTACAAATATTGAGAAGAGCAGGGATGCTCCCTGGGCAAGATGTTCCATCCTTGCAAGGCTGGCAAGCCGGAGGACCCATCGACGCCCGTGATCGAAGCGCACTCGGGCGATCCTGTGCGTATTCATGTGATCGGGGCGAGCAACGAGCAGAACGGGATGTTCAGCGTCGAAAAGCATGAGTGGCCGATCGAGCCTTTCATGCGCGGTGCGGATCTTATCAGCGTGGTCGAGTTTGCCGGATCGGAAGCACTCGATGCGTTCCTGCCCTCAGCTGGTGGACCGCTGCGTCTGCCTGGAGACTATGTGTACAGCAACCAGCGGTTGCCGTACTCCCAGTCTGGGCAGTGGGGCTATGTGCNNATGAAGAGCGCATCGGTTGAGCAGCCGGTGCAGGTCATCCCGGTCGCAGCGAAGTAAGATTGATCGTCCTGCCGCGCGAAGGATGTAGCGAATCAGGAGAAGGGGGGGCGCCGTGGCTTCCCCCTTTTTCTTTGGTGCAGCCTTTTGATAGGATGCTGGACCGTCCGGCTAGCTTATGAAAAGGAATCGCGGAGGACTCATGAAGGTGCCGTTGTTCATTTTCTTCGGTTGGCTGATGCTGGGTCTTTCTGTTACCTGGGCCTATGAAGAAACTTAGGTCGTAGACGGAGGAACCATCGCCGGTAAGGTGACCATCACTGAGGGGACGCCGATTCTCAAAGGGTTCAACCTGATCACGTTTCCCGATCCGGTCTATTGCGGTCGGATGTCCACTGGAACTGGCTGGCGCATTCTACAAGAGTTTTTCGTCGCCGCAGACGGAGGGCTTAAAGACACGGTCGTCCTGTTGGTGGATGCGAAGAAGGGGAAGCCCTTTATGTTCGAGCCGCCGACGATTGAAGCGAGGGATTTCCGGTTTCTTCCGTTTTTCAACGAGGTCAAGGATCAGTCGGAGGTAAATGTCGTGAACATGGACTCTGTGTTTCACGATATTCAGGCCTGCGAAACCTCTCATCTCGGCCCTCGGGTGTTATTTAATACGCCGTTATCCATGAATCCGCATCACAAGCGCAATGTCGGAGCCGTCAGTCATGAGCACCTGGCGGGCCAGTCCATGAAGGAAGTGATTCGTATGACCAAGGGACGCCGGATCTTTGTCATGCAATGCGGATTCCATTATTATTATGGAGAGCTGGGGAATGGCCGTCGACAATCCATATTTTGCCATCACGCAGGTCGATGGGACCTTCTCGCTTCATGACGTACCTCCTGGAGGCTATACCCTGGCGGCCTGGCATTCTGGTGTGGGAACGATGATCGAAAAGAAGGTGACGGTTCCAGCGAAGCAGATGGTCATTGCCGATTTTGTCTTCGCACCTCCCAAGGGACGGCGCTCCGCCCATGAGATCGAGGACAACCCTCACTTTGGGCTGGGCTCGTTGGGCAAATCTGTCGATATCAGACCGACTCTGGAACTGCAGAAGCCATGAGGAGTGACAGGTGAAAGGTATAACCATCGGAAGATGGATCAAAGACTGCGTGGCGGCGGCGGGTATGCTCGCGGCTATGACAGGCGGCGCTGGGCTGTCGTTCGCCTACGACGTGATGGATGTTCAGCATGGAGGGACAGTTCAGGGGACGGTGAGGCTCGATGGCGATGTGCCGGAACCCAAAGGCTTCAACCTCATCACGTTTCCTGACCCAGCCTATTGTGGTCGGATTTCCAATGGACGAGGTTGGCGACTCCTTCATGATTTTGTGGTGAATCAACGGGGCGGGTTGAAAGATGCCATTGTGTTGCTGGAAGGCGTTGAGGCCGGCAAACCATTCGAGCTATCCGTCCCCCTGATCGAAGCGAGGGATTGCCAGTTCGCCCCCTTTATGACCATCGTTCGGAACGGCCACGCTGTGGAAGTCGTCAATATGGACCCGGTGATGCACGATATCCAAGGCTATGAGACTTCGATCGAAGCAGGCGCGCGTGTGTTATTCAATACGCCCTTAGTCATGAACCATCAGCACCGCCGCGGCGACATCCATGCGATGCACAATCATGCGCCGGGTAAATCGTTGGTGGGGCCACTGTATTTGAATCGAGGGCGGCGGACGTTCTATATGCAATGCGGCTTTCACGCCTACATGGAAAGTTGGGCGATGGCCGTCAACAATCCCTACTATGCGCTGACTGATTCAAACGGTAAGTTTACGATCGAAAACATCCCGTCAGGCACCTATCAGTTAGTGGTGTGGCATCCTCAGACCGGCCCGGGCCTCACCAAGATGGTTACAGTCCAGCCGGATGGTAAACTGGTCGAACGGCTTTCCCTCCTCGCTCCGAAAGGAAACCGTTCCGCCTTCAGGGTGATGGACAATCCCCGATTTGGTCCAGACACGCTGGGGTACTCAGTCGATATTCAGCCGCTTGTCGAGCATCAGCACTGAACGGCCATGTCATTTTTTGCGGTGAGACGGTCTCCAGATGGGGGCTCTACCTCGGGCTTGTGTTGTGGGTGAGGGAGGAAGGTCTGCCGTGCTATGCGGTGGCTGATGAGGGAGCCATTCCGACAGTTGAGTTCTCCGGTTCGTTCGTGAAGACCATCAAGGGGCGACAATACCATGCGCAGGTGTTTGCAAAGGGGGATCGTGTGCGGCTGGCGTACAAGTATGCTGTTCGGACCGAGCGTGGGTATGCGGCAATCGAAATCATCCGGCTGGATAAATCCAAGACCTGGTATCTGCTGGCGCAATAGAAAGAACTCTTGGCAACAGGGCTGGATCCCGATGATCTGCTCCCGATTCGCCCCTCTTTACCGGGAGAGCGAGAGCGAAATCTGATCGGGGATGCGACGACGGCTGGCCGTACAACCCAACTCTTCGAAGTTCAGACGGACCATCATAGTCGAGTCGAGCGATTTTACGAATTGGTAGATCTGGACAAAGGGTGGTTTTGAAATTCGTCAGCGGGACCGCGAATGGGCGTTTGAGTATGAACGGTTCAGACTGTCGCCTCAGCCGGCCTATTATTTTGAAGAACCACCAGGATACAAAAAACGCTTGTCGGTGCCTGTGCCGCAAGGACGAGGGTAGAAAGACAATGAGGGAAATGGTCATGTGCAGACGATCGTACCGTTGGAGTCTGCTGGCCGCAGTCGCGGTGATCTGGTTCTCTGTGTGGAGTGCCGCGGATCAGTTGGTGTTGGCTGCAGGGACCGGATCTGTCCCGAAAGAAACGCAAGCCGCGTTCGACAAGCAACAGTACGAACAAGTGCTTGAGCAATTGGCCAAGCTGGAGAAGGAACAGGGTGCCGCTCCAGATGTTCGCCGCCTCAAGATCCGTTCCTTTCTCAAACTCGGTAACCCTAAGGATGCACTCGGCGAGTATGATAAATTGGAATCGGTGCTGAAGCAAGATGATGAGTCGATTCTTCGCGAGATGGCACTGGGGTTCATCGTCGTCATGCTGAAGGACATGCGTGAGCAAATGCGCGGGGCCGCCTACACGGCGCTTAAAGAAGTGGACTCGGACGACGTCATTCCCTATTTTGAGGATGGCTTGAGCGATGGGTCTGGCCCAGTCCGTGCGCTTGCCGTTGAAGGGCTCGGCCGATCCGAGATGGGGAGGAAGTCGGCGAGTTTGCGTACGGCGATCGAGGATCAAGCAGGATCGGTGAAGGCGCGTGTAGTGAAATTGCTTGGTAAAGCAGGGGATCCAAGAGTGATGTCGTTAGTCGAATCGGCTGCAAAGGACGAGCTCACCACGGTTCGTATTGCGGCCTATGGCGCATTGATCAGGCTCGGCAACAAAGAGGCTTGGACCGAATTGCAGAAGGCTGCTGCCTCGCCGAACCCGGAGGATCGAGCTGACGCGATTCGCACGATGGCTGAGTTGAAGGATCAGCGAGGCGTTCCCATCATGATAGAGGCCTTGACCTACAAGCAACCCTCTGTTCGTGGGACTGCAGCCAGAGGTCTTGGGCATCTTGGGCACAAAGAGGCGAGGGAACCGATTGAGCAGTTATTGAAAGATCCTGTGCCCGCCGTTCGTGAATCTGCGGTTACAGGTTTGGCAGAACTGGGAGGAGTGGAATCGGTGCCGGCGCTTACTCGGGCGCTCAGTGACGGTAGCTTTACTGTGCGTGCCTCAGCGATTGCTGCGTTGCTCCAGCTCGGCCAGCCCTATTCGACGGTGGCCGGCACTGCACAATCGATGGCCCAACAAAAGGACATGGCGATGCGTGCTTCCGTGGCCCATGCTCTTGGGAAGGCAACAATAGCCAACGTCTCCGGTGCAGTGGACCTGCTAGCGAGTTTGACGGACGATCCGCTTCCTGGTCCAAAAATTGTAGCGCTTCGGTCCCTCGGGCATGTGGGGGGGCGTGAGCTGGTTCCCCTCATGAAGGAAGCCCTCCACGATATAAATGATGCTGTACGGGCTACCGCGGCAGGGGCGCTGCTTCACCTTCTTCAACAGAAGAAATAGGCCTTGTCTTTGCC
>CXWL01107907.1_pt1 | contig 11133 bp, 9 predicted proteins | sample 590931 | NCBI WGS metagenome assembly CXWL01 (sample SAMEA3498368, study PRJEB10139) | groundwater metagenome | biome: water well; material: biofilm material | place: Germany | collected 2015-04-27 | reverse complement strand
GGGAAGCGCGCGGCTTACGATCAGCTTGGCGCGAACTGGAAAGCGGGCCAGGAATTCTGCCCGCCGCCAGGCTGGGGCACCGGCCTTGAGTTTTTTGGCGGCGGCTTTACCGGGGGAGATTCGACGAATTACAGCGACTTCTTCAAGGCTCTGTTCTGGCGCGGCAGCCGCGCATCGTTTCATGCCAAGGGTGACGATAGGCCTGCCCAGGGTGAGCAGGGTGTGCGCCATGTGGCTAGGGGGATTTTTGCGCAGGCGTGTGCCCTGTTGGCCCCTCTGGTTAGAGGTAATGACAAAGCCATGAATACATCTGGCTTCGCCATGTTGCATGTGTTAAAGGAACGTTTTCCTGAATTTTCCAGTTCTGATGCGCATATTGTCATCGCTGCGGTTGAACTTATGCATCGTGAAATCCGGTTGCAAGAGCTGCTTAAAATATATGCGCTCTCCCTCAAACCCTGAAATTCGGTTTGGTGGCGTGCATGGGGATCAGCCAGTGTCTTTGCTGTTTTCGCGATGGCATGGTTTGACCTTGCGCCCAAATGTACCGAATCGGCGCAATCTTGCGTCTGCAACGGTGCAAGAAATCTCCTTATCCAGGTTCAATCTGCCACAGGTGCTGCGCCACCGATAGCCAGGCTCCCAGCCAGCCGAGGAAGGAGGAAAACCCCAGGAGGGCGAGGGTGTTGCTTGCAGAGGGAGGGTGCAGGGTGAAGCTGCTGGCATACAGTTGCGCCAGTTCTGCGAGGCTGCCGTTGAGCGGAATCAAGCTGGTAACGATAATGAGCCACGCCGCTACGCCACCCAGCAGGCCTTGCAGCAGGCCGAAATACAGAAAGGGCCGACGGATGAAAGCATTAGTGGCGCCGATCAGTTTGGACACTTCAATCTCATCGCGTTGGGTGAGGATTTGCAGGCGAATGGTGTTGAACGTGACGGCGACCAGCGCGAAGCTGAGCAGTACGGCGAAAATCAGTATCGCCTCCCGGCCAAACTTGAGCAGGGCTTCAAGCTTGCGCGCCCAGGATGAATCCAGTTGCACATGTTCCAGCTTGGGCCATTTTTGCAATTCATCGCGCAGATCTTCCAGCGCCCCGGCGCCAGTTTTATTCGGGAAAATGATATAGGCGTCCGGCAGCGGATTTTGCGTCAACCCGCCGATTACATCTGCCAGCCCGGTGCTGCGTTTGATCTGCTCCAATGCCTGCGCACGCGGGACGAATTCAACCTGTCCGACGGCCTCGTGTTGTTTCAATTGTCTGCCGATGCGGGCGATGTCATCGTGGCTGGCATCCATGCTCAGGAACACGCTAATCTGCGGCGCGCCTGCCATTTGTTCGGTCGAGCTCTGTATATTTTGCAACAGCACATACATGCCTGCCGGCAAGCTGAGCGCAATGCCGATGACCAGAATGCTCAGCAGGCTGGATACCGGTGTGGCGCGGAGGCGGCGCAGGGTAGACAGCAGCACGCGGACATGTTGTACCAGCCAGTTTTTCATGCCTGTCCTGCGCCTGTCGAATAACCAGCGACTTGGCTATCGTCTTTCGGGCGCCCGGCCAAAAGCTCTTCGGCTGATAGCTTAGTCGAATGGCTAGTAGTTCCATCAGCGGCCTGTCCTGAGCCTGTGCCAAAGGTAGGCAATCCACTGTCCGGCAAGCCGAACGTGGAATTGACACTCGAAGTGGGCTGCAATTCCCCTTGCTTCAGCGCCAGCGTGCGCGTCCCGTACTGGCGCAGGACACCCGCGTCGTGGCTGGCGATCAGCAGGGTGACGCCGACCTGATGGAACGATTTGAAGATGCCCATAATGTCTGCTGCATAATCCGTATCGAGGTTGCCGGTCGGCTCGTCCGCCAGCAGGATGGAGGGGCGGCTGACGATGGCGCGGGCGATGCACAGGCGCTGCTGTTCCCCGCCAGACAGCGCGATGGGATTGGCTTTTTCGCGCGGTAACAGGCCCACCTTGTCGAGCGCGGCGCGCACCCGTTTGTCGCTTTCGCGGTGGTCGAAACCGCAGATTTGCAGCGGCAACATCACGTTGTCGAACACGCTGCGGTCGAACAGCAATTTGTGATCCTGAAAAATCANNTCGATGGCGGCGACGAGATTGAGCAGGGTGCTCTTGCCCGCGCCGGAGTGGCCGGTGAGGAACACCATCTCGCCTTCGGCGATTTCGAAGCTGACATTCTTCAGCGCTTCATAACCTCCGGGGTAGCGCTTGCACACTTGATTGAAACGGATCATTCGTCCAATCCCATCAATGCCACGACGAAATCTTCCGCCACGAACGGGCGCAAATCATCCAGCCCTTCGCCCACGCCGATGAAACGCACCGGGATGGGATGCGCCTTGGCGATGGCGGCAATCACCCCGCCCTTGGCGGTGCCGTCCAGCTTGGTGAGCACCAGCCCGGTGACGCCGAGCGCTTCGTCGAATGCCTTGACCTGGCTCAGCGCGTTNNATCTTGCGCGCCATGGCCGCTTGCACCGCATCGTAAATCACCGCAGCGGGGTCGCCGCTCTGCTGGGCAATGACGGTGACGTTGTTGCGCGCACCCCATTCCATCAACTGCTCACGTGCGGCGGCGCGGAAGGTGTCGCCCGCCGCCAGCAGCACCGATTTGCCCTGCCCCTGAAAATATTTTGCCAGCTTGCCGATGGAAGTCGTCTTGCCCGCACCGTTCACTCCGGCCAGCATGATGACGTAGGGCTGGTGCGAGCCGGTTTCCAGCGCTTGGGCCAACGGCTTGAGCAGTTTGAGCAAACAGTGCGCCAGCGCTTCCTTGAGTTGGCCGCCCTCGGTGAGATGTTGCGCCTTGACCTGGTGGCGCAGCTCGGCCAGCAAAAAACGGGTGGCGTCCATGCCGACATCGGCGGTGATCAGGATGGTTTCCAGCTCTTCATAGAGATCATCGTCTATCTTGCCGCTGCGGCTGAACAGGCTGGTTAATTGGCTGCCGGTGCGCGACAGCCCGCTCTTCAATCGGTTGAGCCAACCGATTTTTTCCGGCGTGATGTCAGAAGTGGATTTTTTCAGGAAACCAAACATGGTGTGGGCTAGTCGGAAGACAACAAAATAGCGCATAATGCGCGCCAGTTGCGGCGGCTTTTGCCGCCGTTGTTATTCTATGCTGATTGAGTTGATTTGGGCTATAAAAATGCGAGCAAGATTTCTAAAGTACTTGGTATACCTGACCTTGCTGCCTGCCGTAACGTCACATGCAGAAGTGTTCGAGCAGACGCTGCGCAACGGCCTCAAGGTGATCGTCAAGGAAGATCACCGAGCCCCGGTGGTGGTGCAGCAGGTGTGGTACCGCGCGGGCAGCATGGATGAACGCACCGGCGCCACCGGCATCGCCCATGCGCTGGAGCACATGATGTTCAAGGGCACTAAAAGCGCGCCGATGGGTGAATTTTCCAAGCGCATCGCCGCCGCAGGCGGGCGCGAAAACGCCTTCACCAGCCACGATTACACCGCCTATTTCCAGCAGTTGCACAAATCCAAACTGCCGCTGGCGATGCAGCTCGAATCCGACCGCATGCATAACCTGCTGCTGTCCGATGTCGAGTTCGGCAAGGAAATTAAAGTCATTATGGAAGAACGGCGCATGCGCACCGATGATGAGCCTCATTCGTTACTGTATGAGAAGTTGATGGCAACGGCTTATCAGGAACACCCCTACCAGCATCCGGTGATCGGCTGGATGAATGATTTGCAGACCCTCGGCGCGGGCGACGCGAAGGCGTGGTATGAACGCTGGTACGCGCCCAACAATGCGACATTGGTGGTAGCGGGCGACGTCAAGGCAAGCGAAGTGTTCGCGCTGGCGCAGCGTTACTATGGCCCCATCCCGGCGCGCAAATTTTCCGCGCGCAAGAATTTCAGTGAATCGCCTCAACTCGGAGTGAAGCGCATCGTGGTCAAGGCCCCGGCGCAATTGCCGCATTTGATAATGGCCTACCACGCGCCGGTGTTGCGCGACCCGGCGCAGGATTGGCAGCCTTATGCGCTGGATGTGCTGGCCGGGGTACTCGACGGCAACGAGTCGGCGCGCCTGAACAAGTCGCTGGTGCGCGAACAGCAGCTTGCCAGCAGCACAGGCGCGGGCTATGACTCCGAATCGCGCGGGCCGGGTATGTTCGTGCTGGAAGGCACACCCAGCGAAAACAAGAGCGTGGCCGAACTGGAAGCGGGCTTGCGCGAGCAAATTACGCTTCTGGCGCGCGATGGCATCAGCGAGGATGAATTGAAGCGCGTCAAGGCGCAGGTGACGGCCAGTGAAGTGTACAAGCGCGATTCGGTGTTCTATCAGGCGATGCAGATCGGGCAACTGGAAAGCATCGGATTGTCCTACAAGGCCATCCCGCTGATGCTGCAAAAATTGCAGGAGGTTACGGCGCAACAGGTGCAGGAAGTGGCGCGCGAATTTTTGAAAGATGACAACCTGACGATCGCCGTTCTTGATCCGCAACCCCTTTCAGGAAAACCTATGCGCAAAGCGGGAGGGGTTTCACATGCGCACTAAAATTATTCTTGTCATTGCGCTGCTCTTGTCGGGCGTAAGCACTGTTTTCGCCACGCCACAAATCCAGCACTGGCAAACATCGGGCGGTGCGCGCGTGTATTTCGTGGAGAACCATGATTTGCCGATGCTGGACGTGGCGGTGGATTTTGCCGCAGGCAGCAGTTTCGATCCGGCGGAAAAATCCGGGCTTGCCGGATTGACGCAAGGCTTGCTCGATCTCGGCGCGGAAGGCATGAGCGAGGACGATATTGCGCGCAAGCTGGCTGACATCGGCGCGCAACTGGGCGGGCGCCTGGATGCAGACCGTTCCGGAGTGTCGCTGCGCACCTTGAGCAGCGCGGCAGAGCGCGACCAGGCGCTGGACATCCTGGCGCGCGTGCTGCAACACCCATTGTTTCCTGAAGCCGTGCTGGCACGCGAAAAGGCCCGCGTGATCGCGGGCCTGAAGGAAGCGGAAACCAAGCCGGAAAGCATCGCCGGAAAGGCTTTCGGCAAGGCTGTATTCGGGGAGCACCCTTACGGCATACCGTCAACGGTGGACAGCGTTGAAAAAATCCAGCGTGCCGATATTGAAGCGTTCCATCGCACCTACTATTCAGCCAAATCCGCCGTGGTTGCCATCATGGGCGATGTGACGCGCGCAGAGGCCGTGGCTATCGCACAAAAACTTACCGGGCAATTGCCGCAAGGCGGGGATGTGGGAAGCATCCCTCAAGTGACCATGCGGATCAATGCCAGCGAGCAGCGCGTCGCGCACCCGGCCACGCAGAGCCATATCTTGATCGGTGTGCCGGGCATGGCGCGCAACGACCCGGATTACTTTGCTCTCTATGTGGGCAACTACATTTTAGGCGGCGGCGGTTTCGTGTCGCGCCTGATGAATGAAGTCCGGGAAAAACGCGGCATGGCCTATAACGTGTACAGCTACTTCGTGCCGACGCGGCAGCCGGGTGTGTTTCAGGTCGGGTTGCAAACCAAGAAAGAACAGGCCGACGAGGCTCTGAAAGTGGTGCGCGCCACATTGCGCGAGTTCATCGCCAAGGGGCCGACTGCAAAGGAACTGCAAGCTGCCAAGCAGAACATCATCGGCGGTTTCCCGCTGCGCATAGATAGCAACAAGAAAATACTGGAATACCTCAGCGTTATCGGGTTTTATGGATTGCCTCTGACGTATCTCGATGACTTTACCGGCAAGGTTGAAAAAGTCACGGCCGCGCAAATTCACGATGCCTTCAGGCGGCGTATAAACCCTGACGCGATGGCGACCGTGATTGTCGGCGCACCGGAAGAAAAAGCGGAGCAAGCGAAGTAAGCACGGAGAGTAGAAATAAACCGGGTACGCATCATTGGCGGGTCATACCGTCGCCGCTGGATCGAATTCCCTGATGTAACAGGATTGCGCCCCACGCCGGATCGCGTGCGCGAAACTCTGTTCAACTGGCTGGGGCAAGACCTCGCCGGCAGGCGCTGCCTGGATTTATTTGCCGGCAGCGGGGCATTGGGTTTCGAGGCGGCATCGCGCGGGGCATCCGAAGTGGTGATGGTGGAAAACAACCGTGCGGCGTTTCACNNTGCGAGGACGGACTGGGATTTGCGTTGCGCCAGGAAGGCGGACACTTTGATGTAATCTTCCTCGATCCGCCGTTCCAGAGCGGTTACTTACCCAAGGCATTGCCGTTGCTGGTGGATAAGCTGGCTGAAGATGGATTGGTCTATGTTGAAACCGGCGAAACATTCGATCCGGGTGTGGCGTGGAAAGTGGTGAAGCGCGCAAGAGCGGGCAAGGTGTATTACCAATTGCTGCAACGGGCACAAGAATTACAAAATGATTAGAGTCGTTTATCCCGGCACCTTCGACCCCATCACGCGCGGACATGAGGACGTAGTGCGCCGCGCTGCCGGGCTATTTGGCGAAGTCGTGGTGGGCGTGGCGGAAAGCCGTAGCGGCACGCTGTTTTCCATAGAGGAGCGCGTAGACATGGCGCGCGAAATCTTTGCGAGTTTTGCCAATGTGCGCGTGGAAGGATTTTCCGGCTTGCTGATGGATTATGTGCGAGCACAGAATGCGCGCGTGGTACTGCGTGGCTTGCGTGCGGTGTCGGATTTTGAATACGAGTTTCAATTGGCCGGGATGAACCGCAATCTGTATCCCGAAATGGAAACGCTATTCCTGACTCCGGCGGAACAATATACCTTCATCTCGGCCACCATGGTGCGCGAGGTGGCCCGCTTCGGCGGCGATGTCAGCAAGTTTGTTTCACCCTTGGTGGCGGCAAGGTTGCAGCAAAAAAACTTAAATTGATTTAACCAGGAGAAAAGTATGGCACTGATAATTACTGANNCATGCAGAAAGCAAGGAACAACTGCAGGCCAAGTATGAACGCCTGATGGCGGCGAAGTAGAACGGGGCGTGGCCTGCACGACGTGCAGGTCACTGGCAGCATGGGCAATAAAAGCTCGACCGTTGCCCCTGCCGGATTTGTTTGATGGGCGTGCCGCAGGCGCGGCAAGGTTCGCCTGCCCGACCATACACCCAATAGTGCTGCTGGAAATAACCGGGGCTTCCGTTGCTGCCCACGTAATCGCGCAGGCTGCTGCCGCCTAGCCGTATCGCTTCGCCCAATATTTCACGTATAGCCTGCGCCAGCCGCACACAACGTGCGAGGCTTAACCTGCTTGCTGCCAGTTGCGGGCGAATGCCCGCGCGGAACAACGCTTCGTTGGCGTAGATGTTGCCCACGCCAACGACCACGTGGCTATCCATGATGACCAGCTTGATCGCTGCGCGTCGTTTGCGCGTGGCGCGGTGCAGATAGGCCGCATCGAATTCTTTCTCCAGCGGTTCCACGCCCAGATGCGCTAGCAACGGGTGCTGCGCGGGATCACCTTCGTGCCACAGCACGGCACCGAAGCGGCGCGGGTCGCGCAGCCGCATCAGCAGGCCGCTTGCGAGCAGCAAGTCGAAGTGGTCATGTTTTCCGGGAGTCGTATCAGCAGGCAGGATGCGCAGGCTGCCGGACATGCCGAGATGCAGAATCAACGTGCCGCTGTCGCATTCGATGAGCAGATATTTGGCGCGACGCTCAAGTGAGCGGATACTTTGGTCGCGCAACAGCTTGGGCAGGTTTTTAGGGATGGGCCAGCGCAGGTGCGGGTGCCGAATCACCACATCAGTGATGCGTTGCCCGGCCAGGTGCGGCGCAAGGCCACGCAAGGTGGTTTCGACTTCGGGGAGTTCAGGCACGGCAATGATTCAGCATGGGATAGAAGTGGGCAAATTCAAGAATCAACCGCAACAGTTGGTATTCAGCGAGCTTCTTATTGTGCAGGAGTTTGCTATAAACCTCTACCGATGATCGAAACCGACATGTATCCAGCTCGATTACCCCCCTGAAAATATGCATCCCCCGCTTACCCCGCAACGCGAAAATTACCTGCTGCTCACTCTCGCTGGCATTCAGTTCAGCCACATCCTCGACTTTATGATCATGATGCCGCTCGGGCCTATCCTGATGAGCTCGTTCGGCATGGGCACGCATGAGTTCGGGCTTCTTGTCGCGTCATACAGTTTCAGCGCCGCCCTGTCGGGATTGTTGGCAGCGACGTTTGTGGATCGCTTCGAACGCAAACGGTTGCTGCTATCAATATTTACCCTGTTCGGCCTGGCGACGCTGGCATGCGGTTTGGCACCGGGTTATTCCACACTGCTTGTCGCGCGCGGTCTGGCAGGCGTTTTCGGCGGAATAATGGGGGCGATGGTGCAAACCATAGTCGGCGATGTGATTCCGTTTGAACGGCGCGCACGCGCCAGCGGCGTGGTGTCGACTGCCTTTTCGCTTTCCACGGTTGCCGGTGTGCCGCTATCGTTGTGGCTGGCCAATCACATAGGATGGCGCGCACCCTTTATCCTGATTGCGGGAATAGCCGCATTGTTCGTCATCGTCGGCCTGCGCATCCTGCCGGAACTGCGCCAGCACATCAGCACGGATAAGCGCGCCCATCCTTTTGCGGCAATGTTTGTCGTGTTGCGCGACGCCAACCATCTGCGCGCCTTGCTGCTTTCCGCACTGATCATTTTTTCCGGTTTCACGGTGATTCCCTANNTTTACCTCGCGGGTGGCGCGGCAACACTGTTTACCGCGCGACGGATCGGTCATTTGGCCGACCTGCGCGGCAAGGTAAAAATCTATCGATGGGTCGCCGCCGCCGCATTGTTGCCATTGTTTGTGGTAACCCAGAGCGGGGTCGTGCCGCTATGGCTGTGGCTGATTTACACCACGACATTTTTCGTGTTGGTATCGGGGCGCATGATTCCGGCGATGGCCATCGTCACCTCAGCAGCCCAGCCAAAACTGCGCGGCACCTTCATGTCGCTCAACGCCACCATGCAATCATTCGCCATGGGCTTGGCTACCACGCTGGCAGGTTTTATCCTCACACAAAATAGCGCGGGGCAAATCGTCGGGTATGCAACGGTGGGATATATCGCGATGACGGCGAATGTGCTGGCGATCATGTTCGTTTCGCGCATCGTGATGCACGATGCGAAACAAACCTAAAAACTGTAATTCGAAACCTCGGAAGACAGAGCGTGGTTAATCGCTATTTCCATGTTTATTGCCTCTTGCGCCACCACATCACGCCGCCCACCAGCATCAGCAGCAGCGGCAGGGCAATCAGCAAGCCGCCGCTGATGATGCCAAGCTGGGTTTTGCTCAAGCTGACCGCGCCGTCCTTCACCGCGCGCGGCTGGATGGAGATGAGCTTTTCTTCGTTGCTTAGCCAGTTCACCATGTTGACGCCGAGATCGAGATTGCCGCCATTGCCGGAATAGGCGTTGGCGAGGAATGAGCCGCTGCCGACGATGACGATGCGCTGTTCGCGGTCATTGATGTTGCGTTGCAGGGCGAGTGCGATGATCACCGGGCCGGGCACGTCGCTATCCTTAATAAATTTTGGTTTACTTTGCGGTGTGCGGGTACTCACCCAGCCGCGCGGTGCGGCTTCTACCAGCGTGGCATGTTGCCATTCCGTGCCTTCTTCCCAGCCGATGGCGCGCGCCGATGGGAAGGCGGTAATCAGGTTGAAATTGTGTGTGACGCGGTGTGGCGGATAACCTGTACCCAAAGCCCATGTTGCGGGGGCGCGCATTTCTTCTGCGGCAGGGTCAATCACGATGCCGGGGGTGAGCAGCAGCCCCAGTTTTTCGGCCAACTCCTCCAGCCCATGCAGCGGCTCGGCATCCAGCAGCCACAGCAGGTTGCCGCCAGCGGCGATGTAACGCAGCAACTTATCCACTTCACCCGGCAGCAGGTCGAGCTGCGGCTGGGTGATAATCAGTGTGCTGGCGTTCCCCGGCACGTCTTGCGCCAGCGTGAGATTCAGCGGGCTCACGCGGTAGCCGTTCTGTTGCAACTTTTTGCCGAATGCACCGAGGTCGTGGTTGGCGATGCCTTCCAGTTTGCGCTCTCCATGACCGTCCAGATACATCAACAGTTTATCCTTGCTGTGTGCCAGGCGCAGCAGCGCGCTGGTGAGCGCCTGCTCGCTCAGCAGGGTGAGATGTTCGCTGCGCCCGCCGTATTCCATCAGCATCTCGCCATTGGCCTGGATATTGACCTTACGCGCTTCCTCCGGCTGTTTCACCGGGTCTATGAAACTGAGCGTGATGTCTGGTTTGTAGCGCTGGTAGAGCGCGACGAAATCGCGGATCAGCTTGCGTATGTCGCCCAGCTGGGCATCCTGGCCGGTGGCATATACCGTGAGCTTCACCTCGCCCGGCAGTTGCTTCAGCACCTCCACGCTGCTGGTTTCCAGGCTGTTGCTGGCGCTTTGCGTCATGTCCCGCTGCACGGGGTGGCGCGCGGCAAGCTGGTACAGCGCGACCACGGCGGCGAGCAACAACGCGGCAAAGGCGAAGTTCCTGAGTGGCGGTCNNTTGCGCTGAACAGCACGAAATAAACCAGGTCGGCGCTGTTCAGCAGGCCGCTGTTGAAGCTCTGGAAATGGCCGGTTGGGGCAAGCGCGTGCCAGGCGTTGCTGCTATCCACCGCGCTGATTTCCACCAGCCAAAGCCCGAACAACACGGCCAGCGCGGTGATGGCGGCGACCACCGGTTGCGCGGTGAGGGAAGAAATATATAGCCCCAATGCCGCGTAAGCGGCGGTGAGCAGCACCAGTCCCAGCGCGTTGCCGAGCAGCAGGCCGCTGTCCAGTTGCGTGCCTGCGGCCAGCACCAGCACCATCAGTGCGCAATCAGCGATGATCAGCAGCAGGAACAACAGCAGGCCGAGGTATTTGCCCAACACGATTTGTGTGCCGGAAACCGGTGCGGTCAGCAGCAGCGCCAGAGTCTGGTTGCGCCGCTCCTCGGCAATCAGGCGCATGGTGAATACCGGCACCAGCATCATCATGATCAGCGCGATGGTGCCGAACAACGGTGCAGCCACGGCCTGGGTTGCGCCCGGCGCATTGGCGAGTTGCGCCAGTTGCGCCTGCACTTGCAGGAAGGCATCCAGCCGCGCCAGGAAGAACCAGGCGAAAATGAATTGCAGCGCACCCAGAATAAACCAGGTCGATGGCGTGGCGAACAGGCAGCGGAATTC
>CXWL01006059.1_pt2 | contig 11133 bp, 8 predicted proteins | sample 590931 | NCBI WGS metagenome assembly CXWL01 (sample SAMEA3498368, study PRJEB10139) | groundwater metagenome | biome: water well; material: biofilm material | place: Germany | collected 2015-04-27 | reverse complement strand
GGCGGCGCTGATCAGCGTGCCGTTCTTCGTCTGGCTGGGCCACTGGCTGTGGATCAAGTTCCAGGACGACATCGTGCAACTCGACCGCGTGCTTTCGCAGACGCAGGCCTACACGCTGCTCGGAGGCCTGCTGCTGGGCTCGGTGCTGGTGCTGGCGATCCTCATTGAAGTGCGCCATGTGCGCGCCAAACGGAGACATCAGGACGGAAGTCATCAGGACGGAAGCCATCATGAGGAATAATATTCTGCTTGAAGTAACTCCGCGAACTACACTTATTCACCCCTCTTTTGTGCAGCTGTAGCTCAATTGGATAGAGCATCTGACTACGGATCAGAAGGTTTGGGGTTCGACTCCCTACAGCTGCGCCACTTAACCGCCGAATCCCAAATGGGTTCGGCGGTTTTTTTCCGGCCTGCCGGCGCGTGGCGAATTGGTTTTGCAACGCGGGGAATTATTGTTTGCTGGCCGGAAACCAATCCCCCCCTTCTCCATGAGGCAACTGCTCGAATGCGTCCCGAATTTCAGCGAAGGCCGTGATCCCGCCATCATCCGCCAGATCACCGACGAGATCCAGTCGGTCGAGGGCGTGAAGCTGCTCAACGTTGACCCGGGCAAGGCCACCAATCGCACCGTCGTCACCTTGGTCGGGGAGCCGGCTGCCGTCTGCGAGGCGGCGTTCCGCGCGATCCGGAAGGCGGGTGAGCTGATTGACATGTCGCGCCACACCGGCGCGCACCCGCGCATGGGTGCGACGGACGTCTGCCCGCTGATCCCCATAGCCGGCCTCACGATGGAGGAGACCGCCGCGCACGCCCGCCAGCTGGCCGAACGGGTCGGCCGCGAGCTGAACCTGCCGGTCTATCTTTATGAGGCGGCGCAGCCCAACCCGGACCGGCGCAACCTCTCCGTGATCCGCGCGGGCGAATACGAGGGCTTCGTCAAAAAGATCCTGCTGCCCGAGTGGAAACCCGACTTCGGCCCGGCGGTTTTTGACGTCCGGCGCGGCGCCACGGTCATCGGGGCGCGCGACTTCCTGGTCGCCTACAACGTCAACCTCAACACCACGTCGACCCGACGGGCCAACGCCGTGGCCTTTGACATCCGCGAGGCCGGCCGGCCGAAAAAGGATGCGCAGGGCAAGGTCGTCCACGACGCCAATGGCGCGCCCGTCACCATCCCCGGCAGCTTGAAGGCCGTGAAGGCGATCGGCTGGTTCATCGAGGAATACGGCATCGCCCAGGTCTCGATCAACCTCACCAACCTCGCCGTGACGCCGGTGCATGTTGCGTTCGACGAGACCTGCCGCAAGGCCGCCGAACGCGGCCTGCGCGTGACCGGTTCCGAGCTGGTCGGCTTGGTGCCGCTGCAATCGCTGCTCGAGGCCGGCCGCTATTTCCTGCGCAAGCAGCAGCGCTCCGTCGGTGTCTCCGAGACCGAGTTGATCAAGATCGCCGTCCGGTCGCTGGGCCTGAATGATCTCGCGCCGTTCAAACCCGAGGAGCGCGTGATCGAATATCTGCTCCGGGATGCAACCAAGGGGAAATTGCTGCGTTTGGATCTCCGGGCGTTCGCGGACGAGACCGCCAGCGAGAGTCCGGCCCCCGGCGGCGGCTCAATCGCGGCCTACGTCGGCTCCCTCGGTGCCGCGCTTGGCACCATGGTCGCCAACCTCTCCGCCCACAAGCCCGGCTGGGACGGACGCTGGGAGGAGTTTTCCCAATGGGCCGGGCAGGGCCAGAAGATCAAGACCGAGCTCCTGACGCTGGTCGACGAAGACACCGCGGCCTTCAATGCGATCATGACGGCGTTTGGCCTGCCGAGGGGCACGGACACCGAAAAGGCCGCCCGCACCGCCGCCATCCAGTCCGCGACCCGGAAAGCCACCGAGGTGCCGTTCCGCGTCATGCAGCTATCCGCCGAGGCGCTGCCGCTTGCGCTGGCGATGGCGGAGAAGGGCAATCCCAATTCGATCTCGGACGCCGGGGTGGGCGCGCTTTGCGCGCGGGCCGCCGTGCAAGGAGCCTATCTCAACGTCCGCATCAACGCAAAGGGCCTGACCGACAAGGCCTTCGCCGCTAAAATCGTGAGTGATGGCGCGGTGATTGAGAAACACGCGCTCGACCTGGAGTCCAAGACCCTCGCCCTGGTCAACGCGGCGATGTGACGCGCTGGCCGCCGCAGATGACCGTCTCGACCGGGTTGCCGCCGAGTTCGTAGGCGAGCTGGCGTTCGTCCTTGTGGTGGAGAAGGAGGAGGTCGGCCCGCTGGCCGGGCTCGATCGTGCCGCGGTCGCGGAAACCGAGCAGGTGGGCGGGATTCACCGTGGCGGCGGCGATGGCCTCCGCGGGAGTCAACCCACAAAACCGGACCGCCAGGGCGATGGCGAGCGGCATGGAGTGCGACGGCGACGATCCCGGGTTGCAGTTGGTCGCGAGGGCCACGGCGCCGCCCTGACTGACGAGGCTGCCGGCGCGAGCGTAGCGCCCATCCACATGAAACGAAGTGCAGGGGAGGATGACGCCCATCGTGCGTGACTTCGCGAGCGCCGTGAGGTCGGCCTTGGTGGCGGCTTCGAGGTGGTCCACACTGCGTGCGCCGAGCCGGATGGCCTCGGGGATCATGCCCAGCGAGGTGAACTGGTCGGTGTGGACGCGGAGCGGGTGGTGCTTCGCGGCTTTCTCAAAGAACCGCACGCAGACCTCCAAAGTCCAGGCTCCGTCCTCGCAGAAAGCGTCCACCGTGATGCCGGGAAACTCCTTGGCCACGGCCGGCAGCATTTCCTTCACGACCATGCGGACGTATTCCTCGAGGTTGCCCTCGAAAGCGTGACCCAGCAAGGCGGTGGGGACGATGGTGCCGGGCCACTCGTTGCCTGCGCGGACGATGGCCCGGAGCATTTTCAGCTCCTCCTCGGTCTGCAGTCCGTAGCCGCTCTTGATCTCCACCGTCGTCGTGCCCTCGCGGATCATCGCGGCAAGGCGCTCCTTGAGATGCGCGGCGAGCTGTTTCTTGGTCGCGGCGCGCACAGCGCGGACGGTCGAGTGGATGCCGCCACCGGCCTTGAGAATTTCGAGATAGGGCACGCCGCGCAGCCGCTGCTCCCATTCGTCGAGCCGGTCGCCGGCCCAGCAGGCATGGGTGTGACAGTCCACAAAACCCGGCATGAGCACCCGCCCCTGGGCCTCGATGATTTCGGCGTCAGCGGGCGCCTCCACCTTGGATCCGACGGCGGCAATCTTACCACCGGTGATAAGGACTTCACCGGCCGGTATGACGCCAAGATCGGCCAAAAACTTGCCGCGCCGCGGCCGCTCGTGAGCCGCCTGCCCTGAGCCCGTCGAAGGGGCGAGAGTGAGGATGCGGGCGTTGCGGATCAGGAGAGTCATCGGGTGGCGAAACCAGCCAGGAAGGTCAGGAACAGATGCGCGGCGATGCGGGCGGTCTGGCCGCCGGGATCAAAGCGGGGATTGAGCTCCATGAGATCAAAGCAACGCACGCGCGGGTCGGCACCGCAAGCGCGGACCCAGGCCCCGGCTTTGCGCACCGACCAGCCGGAGGGATTGAGTGCGCTGACTCCGGGAGCGTGGGTGGCATCAAGCACATCGAGATCAAAGCTGACGGCGAGATGCTTGGTCCGTGGCAGCGCGACCTTGGTGGAGTCGGGGTAGAGTTTGCCACCGTTGGCCTTGAACCAGGCGAGATGTTCGCGGGAGTTCACGCGCGGCCGATAGCCGTGCAGGTGCAACGGGCCCAGGCCACACTCCTCGACGAGTTTGCGGAAGGGCATGCCTGATCCACGGGTTTCCCTGACATCGAGGTGCGGGTCGAAATAAAGGGCGGCGAGTTTGGGATGGGCGGCGGCGATGGCACGGACAAAGGGGAAGGTCAGATCGTGCCCTCCGCCGATAGCGATGGGGAACAGCCCGGCGGAGAGCAGCGCGGCGGTCGCGGCTGTCACGCGCCGGTGGGTCTCCTCCAGAGTGCGACCCGGTCGGATGTCACCGGCATCGAAAACGCCCGGCCGCACGCCAGTCCTTGATGCTCCGGCGTCGGAGCTGGCCAAGGCGGCGCGGAAGGCGCGCGGGCCGTTTCTGGCCCCGGGCCGGCCATGGTTGAGACGCACGCCGGTGTCGTCCGGCAGGCCGAGCAGGGCGACCGCGCAACCGCGGGGAGAGTCGCACCGGATTGTGGCGGCAAAGCACCCCGCGGGGATGGCAGGCCAGGAGGGGGCGGTGGTGTGCGGAACGAGACGGCTCATTTCCAGCTTCGCATCGGCACCGGAACCTGCAGCCGGTCCGCGCAATCCTGGGCCAGCTCATAGCCGGCATCCGCATGACGGAATACTCCCATCATCGGGTCGTTGGTCAGCACGCGCTCCAACCGCGCCGCAGCTTCGGGCGTGCCGTCGGCGACGATCACCTGCCCGGCGTGCTGGCTGTAACCGATGCCGACGCCGCCGCCGTGATGGAAACTGACCCAGGACGCGCCGCTGGCGATGTTGACCATGGCATTGAGGATGGCCCAGTCACTGATGGCGTCGGAACCGTCCTTCATCGCCTCGGTTTCGCGGTTGGGACTCGCCACGGAGCCGCAGTCAAGGTGGTCGCGGCCGATGACGATCGGGGCCTTCACCCGGCCGTCGGCGACCATGCGATTGAACAACAGGCCGGCCTGGTGGCGCTCGCCGAGTCCGAGCCAGCAGATGCGGGCGGGCAGGCCTTGGAAAGCCACGCGTTCGCCAGCCATCGTCAGCCAGCGACGCAAGCCTTCATCCCGGGGGAAAAGCTCAAGCAGCGCCCGGTCGGTGGCGAATATGTCCGCGGGATCGCCGGACAGCGCCACCCAGCGGAACGGGCCGCGCCCGAGGCAGAATTGCGGGCGGATATAGGCCGGCACAAAACCGGGAAAGTCGAAGGCGCGCTTCACGCCTTGGTTGAGGGCGTGCTGGCGGAGGTTGTTGCCGTAATCGAAGGTCTTGGCGCCGCGCTTCTGGAGCGCGAGCATCGCCTTCACATGCCGCGCCATCGAGGCGAGCGAGAGTTTCTGGTATCTCGCCGGGTTCTTCCGCAGCATTGCGGCGGCCTTGAGGTCGTAGCCGACGGGCACGTAGCCGACAAGCGGGTCGTGCGCGCTGGTCTGGTCGGTGAGCGAATCGACGTGGATTTTTCGGACGAGCAGCCGTTCCAGCAGATCAATGGCATTGGCCACGACGCCGACACTAAGGGCTTTCTTTTTCGCGGCATAGGTGACCGCGCGGTCGATGGCCTCGTCCAGCGTGGGAGCGATCTCATCGAGGTAGCGGTCATGGACGCGTTTTTGCAGGCGCGATCTGTCCACATCGGCGATAAGGCAGGTGCCGCCGGCCATGGTGATGGCAAGCGGTTGGGCGCCGCCCATGCCGCCACAACCGGCGGTGACACACAACCGGCCGGCGAGGGTGCCGCCGAAATGCTGGCGGCCGGCCTCGGCGAAGGTCTCGTAGGTGCCCTGCAAGATGCCCTGTGTGCCGATGTAGATCCAGGAACCGGCGGTCATCTGCCCATACATCATCAACCCGCGCTTCTCGAAGTCGTCGAAGATATCCTGCGTCGCCCATTTCGGGACGAGGTTGCTGTTGGCCAGCAGGACGCGCGGAGCATCGGCGTGCGTGCGGACGACACCGACCGGCTTGCCAGACTGCACGAGCAGGGTCTCGTCGGGCGCGAGGTTCCGGAGCGAGGCGATGAGGGCGTGGAAGGCCGGCCAGTTCCGTGCGGCCTTGCCGCGACCGCCGTAGACGACGAGATCGGCCGGGCGTTCGGCGACCTCCGGGTCGAGATTGTTCATCAGCATCCGCATGGCCGCCTCGGCTGCCCAAGTGCTGCAGATGCGTTGATTGCCGCGCGGTGCGCGGATGACGGGAGCTTTTTTCACCGGTCAGAGGAGCTTGCCGGCGGCGCGCTGCACGGCGCCGGCGATCTGCTCGCTGCGAACGAGGGCGAGCGCGGTCTGCACATCGTTATGAAACAGCCGGTCGGCCCGGGCGAACGGGATGCAGCGGCGCACCGCCGAGAAAGCGGCCTCGACCCCGCGGCCGGACTTGAGCGGGCGAAGAAACTCGAGGGCCTGGGCCGAGCACATGAACTCGATGGCGAGGACGGTCTCGGTGTTCTTGACGACCTCCAGCAGCTTGGTGGCGCTGATCGAGCCCATCGAGACATGGTCTTCCTGGCCGAGCGAGGAAGGTATCGAGTCGACGGAGGCCGGATGGGCGAAAATCTTGTTTTCCGATACCAGGGCGGCGGCCGTGTATTGCGGAATCATGAAACCGGAGTTGAGCCCCGTGTCCTTCATGAGCAGGCGCGGCACCTTGAGGTCGCCGATGGTGTCGCCATGCAGCAGCATGTAGATGCGGCGTTCCGCGATGGAGGCGATCTCGGCGGTGGCGATGGCGAGATAGTCGAGGATGAACGCGAGGGGTTCGCCGTGGAAATTGCCGCCGCTGACGACATCGCCGTTCCCGAAGACGAGCGGATTGTCGGTGGCGGAGTTGATCTCGGTCTCGAGGACGGCGCGGGCGTGCTCGCACACGAGACGCACGGCGCCGTGTACCTGGGGCACGCAGCGGAGCGAGTAGGGGTCCTGCACCTTGGCGCACTTGGCGTGGGAGGGAAGGATCTGCGAGCCCCGGAGCAGCTGGCGGAGGTTTTTCGCCACCTCCATCTGACCCCGGTGCGGCCGTGCGGCGTGGATGCGGGCATCGTAAGGCGCCGCGCTGCCCCGGGCGGCCTCGAGGGTCATGGCCGCGGCGATATCGGCGGTCTTGGCAATATTCCCGATGCGCAGCAGGCAATGCACCGCATAGGCGGACATGAATTGGGTGCCGTTGATGAGGCCGAGACCCTCCTTGGACTGGAGCCGGAGCGGCTTGAGGCCGAGTTTCTTCAGCACGGTGACGGCGGGGCGTCGCTTGCCCCGGTGGTGCATCTCGCCGAGGCCGAGCAGGGGCAACACCAGGTGGGCCAGCGGGGCGAGGTCGCCGGAGGCGCCAAGCGAACCCTTCGAGTAGACAACCGGGAGGGCATCCTCGTTGTAGAACCGGATGAGGTAGTCAACGACGCGGGGCGTGACACCCGAGAGGCCGACGGCGAGGCCGTTGACCTTGAGGAGCAGCATGAGGCGCACGATCTCGGCGGGCACCTCGGCACCCACGCCGACGGCATGGCTGAGGATCAGGTTCTCCTGGAGTTTTTCGATGTCGGCCGCGGGCACGCGCTGGTGGGCGAGAATGCCGAAGCCGGTGTTGATGCCGTAGTGCGGCCTGGGATCGTGGCGGAGGCGGTCCACGATTTTCCGGGAGGCGCGAAGGCGGGCGCGGGCGCCGGGCGTGAGAGTGAGGCGCTGGTCACCGGCCAAGGCGGGGCGGAGGCGGGCCAGGGTGAGCTTGCGGCCGGAAAGGAGCAGGGTTCGAGGCATGGGGAGGCGGGCCTTATAGCAAAGCAGCCCGGGCCTATTTGAAAACTGTATTCCGGCGGCTTACGCCGGNNAAACACAGGTGACACCGTTGTGCCCTTCCTGTTCCGGCCTGCTGGCCGGCCAGGACAAGTCCGATGAACTCCGTGCATCCGCCAGATTCAACGGCTTGGCTGGGCTCCCGGTGTATGTCCCAAGTTCTCGCCCGCTACCGCGCGGCGAAACATGGGCATAAAAAAGCCCGCCGGGCGGCGGGCTGACAGAGGGCAGGACACGGGCTGCTCAGATGGCCTTGGGCAGGGCGACGCCGGGAAATTCGATGGCGTGCGGATGGTTGCGCTTGTCCTTGTGCAGGCCGTGGCGCTTGCGCAGGCCCTGATCAAGTTTGTCCACGAGCAGGTCGATGGCCTTGTAGCACTCGTCCGCCTCGACCGTGGCATTGATGTCCGGACCGTGGAGGACGATGTGTCCCTTGACGATGAATTTGTGCTCAACATCGTGCTGGCGGTCGCACTCCAGCTCGACCTTCAACCGGACGATGTGCCCTTCGTGTCGGAACAGTCGCTCCATCTTCTCCTGGACATGGGCCTTGAGGCCGGCGGTNNGGACCAGACTGGATGGGAACAACCGCTTCATTCGACAACCCAAATCAGTAGGCCGGTTGGCTGGTTTTGCAATGCTTCTTGGCGCAAAAAGGCGTAATAAATTTTGAACGAAACCCGCATGACCTGTGCCGCCGATGAACTGCCCCCCAAGGTGCCCCCGCTGGTGAATCCAAGGGAGCTGCGCCAGTGGGTTTTGTGCGATGACGAGCAACTGCTGGTCATCGACAAGCCCGGCTGGCTGGTGGTCCATCCCTCTAAAAACGGCCCTTGGTCGAGCCTCGCTGGGGCCGTGCGGGAGGTGTTCCAGCCCGACGCCATCCGGTTCGTCTTCCGTCTGGACCGGGAGACCAGCGGGGTGATCGTGCTGGCCAAGACGGAGGCTGCGGGCGGTCGCTTGGGGAAAGCCGTCCTGCAGCGCAAGATCGGCAAGGCCTACGTGGCCCTGCTGGAAGGTGAACTGGCAGTGCCGGTGACGGTGAACCAGCCGCTCGGCCCGGACCCGACCGCCGATGTCACCGTGAAATCGCGCGTCGTGCCCGCGGGCAGCTTCGGCGCACAGGAGGCGGTGACGATTTTCCATCCGTTGGCGGTGCGCGGTGGTTTCACCCTGGCCGGGGTTGAGCTGCTCACCGGCCGCAAGCACCAGATCCGGGCGCACGCGGAATGGCTGCAGCACCGCGTCGTGGCCGACAAGCTCTACGGGCCCGACCCGGGGTTGTATCTGGAGTTTGCGACCAAAGGCTGGACCGGGCGGCATTCGGCCTTGCTGCCGCTGACCCGCCAGGCGCTGCACTGCGCCGCGATCGACCTGCGACCCGCCGGCATGGATTACCTGCTCCGCGCGCCGTGGCCGGAGGATTTGGCGCGCTTCGCCGAGCGCCGGATGGCCCTGTCCGCGACTCAAGCCCAGCAGTTGATCGACGCGTTCATCGCGAAAACGTTGGGCGAGGATTCTTTGACAGAATGAACAGAATTAACAGGATGACCAATCCCTCGCCCAATTTCATTCGGTTCATTTTGTTAATTCTGTCCAAATAGTTACATGTCTCAAGTTCGCGTCCGTTTCGCCCCCAGCCCCACGGGGTTTTTCCACATCGGCAGCGCCCGCACCGCGCTGTTCAACTGGCTGTATGCCCGGCACACCGGGGGGACGTTCATCCTGCGCATCGAGGACACCGACCAGGCGCGCAACAGCGAGGCCTACCTCAAACTCATCTACGACAGCCTGACCTGGCTGGGCCTGGACTGGGACGAGGGTCCGGATCCGAGTGGAGTGGGCGAGCGCGGCGGCTTCGGCCCTTACCGGCAGAGCCAGCGCGGCGACATCTACCAGCGCTACAAGCAACAGCTGCTCGCTTCGGGGCGCGCCTATGAGAAGGACGGAGCCGTCTGGTTCAAGCTGCTGGGCGAGCGCTACAAGGTCTTTGACGACCACCGGAAGAAAGAGGTCGAGAAGGTCAGGACCGCACCGGTCGTCATCCACGACCGGATCCGCGGCCGGGTCGAGCGGCAGGAGGACGAGGACTTCGTCATCTTCCGTTCGGACGGCAACCCGGTGTTCCATTTCGTGAACGTGGTGGACGACATCGAGATGAAGGTCTCGCACATCATCCGCGGCGAGGACCACCTCTCCAACACGAGCAAGCACGTGCGCCTCTATGAGGGCATCGGGGTCACTCCGCCCGTGTTCGCCCACATCCCGCTGATCTTGAAGGCACCCGAGATGGGGCAGGGCAAGATGAGCAAACGTGACAAGGGCGCGCTGATAGAGGAATACCAGCAACGCCACTTCCTGCCCGAGGCGTTGGTCAATTACCTCTCTTTGCTCGGCTGGAATCCCGGCGACGACCGGGAAAAGATGCCGATCGCCGACATTGTGAAGTTGTTCGACTTGCCCGACGTGAACCAATCCAACGCCAAGTTCGACGGCAGGAAACTGGCTAACATGAACATGACCTACCTGCTGGAACAGCCCGCCGACCGGTTTCTCGCCCTGGCCAGGGCTTATTTCGCCCGGCCGGAGGCCGAGGCGTCCGCCGTAGCCTTGGCGAGGGCGGATGCGCTTAAGGCGGATCCCGCCTATTTTCGCGAGATCATGCTGCTCGCCCAGCCGAAGATCAAATCGATCGACGAACTTGGCGCCTACACGGCGTATTTCTTCACGGACGATTTCCCGATCGATGCCAAGGTGAAGGAGAAGGTCATGGCCAAGGGCGATCCGCAGGCCCGGCTCGCCGAACTCATTGCCGCGATCCCCGCGATGGATTTCTCCAGCGATCCGGCCATCGAGGCCGGCATCAAGTCACTCGCCGAGGGCAAGGGCCTCGGCTTCGGCGACTATCAGGCGGTCGCCCGTCTCGCCGTTTCGGGCACCAACGCCGGCCCGAGCATCACGAGCATCTTCCGCGTGCTGGGGAAGGAGCGGGTCAAGGCCCGGCTGCAAAAATTTCCCGCCAGGGCCTGAGGTGCGGCTCAGCCGGTCGCGGTCGTGGCAAAGTGCGCCGACAGGTCGATCGAGCCGTCGCGGAGTACGGCGGCGAGCAGTTCCTTGCTGGAGAGAATGAAAGTCTTGTCGCCGAGATGGCCGGCGAGTTCGTGCTGCGGGTTGTTGAGTTCGACAAAAATCCGGGCTTGCGGCGCCAGGTTGCGGATGCGGGAGACCGTGTGCAGGGTCTTGAGGTCGGGCTCGGCAAAGCGGGCGTTGGCGAAGACAAACACGATGGCCGCCTGATCCACGGCCGCCTGCTTCAGCGCGGAGGGGCTGATGGGCACGCCGCGGACAAAATGATGCCGGGGGTAAGGCTGGACCTTCACGAGATCCGAAACGATCACCACTTCCCGCTGCGCCAGTTCCGGATAGCGGGGCAGGGCCTGGATCAGTTCATCGGCGAAGGCCGTGTATTCGCAAATGACCATGTGACCCCGGGACTTGACCTGAGCGGTGCCGAGGCGGCGTTGGTTCGTCAGTCCGTGCAGCGAATCGGCCGTCAGGGCGATAAAATTGGTGTAGCAATAGATGCCGATGATGATCACCACCACACCGGCTGACCGCCCCATGCCGGTGATGGGGGCGAT
>CXWL01036276.1_pt1 | contig 11137 bp, 6 predicted proteins | sample 590931 | NCBI WGS metagenome assembly CXWL01 (sample SAMEA3498368, study PRJEB10139) | groundwater metagenome | biome: water well; material: biofilm material | place: Germany | collected 2015-04-27 | reverse complement strand
ATATCGACATCGGCTTCGGATACGCGTTCGATATTATGACCAAATTCTGTCACCAGCAATTCGGCGGTATCCTGGTCTATTGTTTCGTTGATCGTCACCGGCATGCCCAGTTTGAACAATGCCTTGACCAGATCGGAACCCTTTTCAGCCATCCGGTTGGCGAGTTCCTGCAGCGTGATGGATTCGGGGACGACAACATCACGAACCTGCTTTTCGCGCGGCTGTTTGCTGCCACCGCCAAAGGCGCGGCGATGCTCTTTCTCGCGGGCGCGTTTGAGCGCGGCAAGGCTGCGCGCGCGCGCGCCGTCATCATCGCCCAGCGCGCGGCTAACCGTCAATTTACCCGACTGGCGGCGGCTGTCTTCGCTGCGTTTATTGTCGCGTGCTGGCGGTTTTGGTTCCGGTCGCTTGGGTGCCTCCACCGGGGTGAAGCGGCGCGCTGGCGGGCGGCTCTTGGTTTCGGTGCCAGTGTCGCTAGTGTCGCCGCCCGCTTCGCCCTCTGGCGCAGTGTCGGCGGCAACGGGCGTTTCGGTTGCCGTCACGGCCTCAGCGGCCTCAACCTTGGCATCGGCGGCGGCCTGCTCCTCGGCCTTGCGATTACCCTCGGCGCGGCGGCGCTCTTCGTCGCTGGCGCTTGTGCGTTCCTGTTCTTCGCGGCGACCTGCGGCCTCCAGCGAGGTCATGCGGGCTTCTTCGGCTTCGCGCAGCAAGCGCGATTGGCGCTCCTGACGTGATTCGAGCGATTCGGGTGCAGGCTTTGGCGCGGGTTTTGGCGCGGGTTTGGCTACGTCCACTACGGCGGGCGCAACGGGTTCGGGCGCAGCAACGGGCTCTGGCGCGGTGTCAACCTCGCCGGGCTTGCCCATGATGCGGCGGCGCTTGACCTCAACCACCACGGTATTCTTGCGGCCGTGGCTAAATTGCTGCTGGACCTGCCCAGCCTCTACCGTGCGCTTCAGGCCTAATGGCTTGCGCGTCAGGGTCGGCTTGTCGGACTCATTATCACTCATTGACTTAACTCAATCCTTAAACATCAGCAGTTTCAGCAGCGCCCGCACCGCCCGTAGCCGCATCAGTAACGGCACCGGGCAAGCCCTTAGCCGCTTCCGTAACGGCACCGGGCAAGCCCTTAGCCGATCCTGTAAATCGGTTCCAGCGGTCGAGTAGTATTTCGAATCGTTTAGCCCATGCGGCATCGGTTATCGCGATGTGAACCACATTGTCGCGGCCCAATGCCACAGACAGGGTGGTCCGGTCCACAGGCAGAATATGGCCGGCCAACGCGCTGCCCTCTTTATCTTCGCCGACGCGCCAGCTCTGGTCGCGTTTGCGGCGGCCATCCTCGGCGGCATCGCTGGCATGGGCGAGCAGGCTGACCGCGCCTGAACGAGCGGCCTGATCGATCCGCTCAGCGCCGCTCATGAGCGCATTTGCCTTGGCCGCCAATCCCAACTGCGCAAGGAAATGGCGCAAAAAACCGTCGGCGATTTGCTGTGGCAGATCATCCGAAAACCGCGCAGGCGCACCCTTGAAAGCACGCGCAACTGCGCCTTTCAGTTTCCCCTTGGCAATGGCTTGGGTCAGCGCGCTCTGATCGACGCCAATCCATGCGCCGCGTCCCGGGGCGCGCGCCATGATGTCGGGCAGCAAATCGCCGCCCGGAGACAGTGCCAACCGCACAAGCGCGGCGCGCTCGTCATGTTCGCCGCTCAAGATACAGCGGCGTTCAGGCTGCGCCGTGCCGCTACGGTGTTCTGATGACGCCACATCGCTGCCGCGAGGGCGGGGTGCCGTCGTCGTCGGTTTGACCAATGATGGCTGGGTCAGCTCCGGGTCATTGTGCGGGGTCCGCATGGGCGGCCTCCCCAGAATCTGAAGGGCTATCAACAGCTTCGTCTTCGAACCAGTGCGCGCGTGCGGCCATGATCGTCTCATTGCCCTGTTCGTCGCTCAGGCCATATTCCGCCAGAACGCCGCCCTTGTCTTCGGGGCGCTCTTTGCCACCACGGCGCGGTTCGCTGCGCTTTTTGGCGACCAATTCATCGGTGGCCAAGTCCGCCAGATCGTCGAGCGTCTTGATCCCCGCTTTGCCCAGAGTCACCAGCATCGCTTCGGTCAGGTTCGGCATTTCGGCCAGCGCGTCATCCACGCCCAGCGAACGGCGCAATTCGCGCGCAACGGCCTCGCGGCGGTCGAGCGCCTCTTGCGCACGGCTTTGCAGCTCTGCGGCCAGATCCTCGTCAAACCCTTCGATACCCGCCAATTCTTCGGGCGCGACGAACGCGACTTCCTCCATTTCGCTAAAGCCTTCGGCGACCAGCAATTGCGCGAGGGTTTCATCAACATCCAGTTCCTCTTGGAACATCGTCGAACGTTCGATGAACTCACGCTGGCGCTTTTCGCTCGAATCAGCTTCGGTCATGATGTCGATGGCGCGTCCGGTGAGCTGGCTGGCGAGGCGGACATTTTGGCCGCGACGACCGATAGCCAGACTCAATTGATCGTCGGGGACCACGACTTCGATACGACCTTCGTCTTCATCAAGGACGACTCGGCTGACAGAAGCAGGTTGGAGTGCGTTGACCACAAAGGTGGCTGTATCTTCGCTCCACGGGATGATGTCGATTTTTTCGCCCTGCAACTCCTGCACCACCGCTTGAACGCGGCTGCCCTTCATGCCGACGCATGCGCCGACGGGGTCGATGCTGCTGTCATAGCTGATGACGCCGATTTTGGCACGGCTCCCGGGGTCGCGCGCGGCGGCCTTGATCTCGATGATGCCATCGTAAATCTCGGGGACTTCCTGTGCGAACAGTTTTTTCAGGAAGTCAGGATGCGCGCGGCTCAGCAAGATTTGCGGGCCACGTGTCTCGCTCACAACTTTCAGGATGATGGCGCGGATTCGATCGCCCATCCGCACCATTTCGCGCGGAATTTGCGCGTCGCGGCGGATGACGCCCTCGGCGCGGCCCAGATTGACGATGATGTGGCCAAACTCAACCGACTTGACGACGCCGGTGATAACCTCTCCGGCGCGGTCCTTATATTCTTCATACTGACGTTCACGGTCGGCTTCGCGCACGCGCTGGAAAATCACCTGCTTGGCGCTTTGTGCGTCGATGCGGCCAAGGTCGATGGCGGGCAGCGGATCGACGATGAAATCGCCCATCGCCGCGCCGGGCTGCAACTTTTCGGCCTGCGCCAGATCGACCTGTTTGAAATAGTCATCGACCTGTTCGACCACTTCGACGACGCGCCACAACCGCAAATCACCGGTCATAGGGTCCAGCTTGGCACGAATATCGTTTTCCTGACCAAATCGGGCACGCGCGGCGCGCTGGATAGCCTCTTCAATCGCTTCGATGACGATGGCTTTGTCGATCAGTTTTTCGGTCGCCACGCTGGTGGCGATGGCGAGCAATTCGGCGCGATTTGCGGAAATGGCGTTGGCCATGGTCGGTTCAGTCCTCTGCTTGATAGGTTTCGATATCGTCCACGCCAGCCGTGTCGAGCGGGCGGGTGGCGGCAATCAGGCGGTCGGTCAAGAGCAATTTGGCCTCAACCACGTCGGAGAAGGGAAAGTTCAGCGGCCCTGCCTTGCGGTCGGCCAAGAATATGGTGTCGCCGTCAACGCTGCCGATCACACCATACAGGTTTTTGCGCGGCGCTCCGCCATCCATCGGCGGCGCGCCGTTGGCCAGCGTCACCTTCGCCTCGTGCCCAGCCCAATCGGCAAAATCTTTGGCGCGCGTCAATGGCCGGTCGATGCCGGGTGAGCTGACCTCAAGCCGATAGGCGGCGTCAAACGGGTCGCGGCCATCGGCCTCTAATGTGTCGAACAGGTCGGACAAGCGGCGCGATAGCGCGCTACAATCGTCGATTGTCAATTGGCCGGTGGCGGGGCGTTCGGCCATCACCTGCAATGTCGCCCCGTCTTCATCATCGCCACCGCCGCCAAAAAACCGCACGCGCACAAGGTCAAAGCCGAGCGCTTTCGCTTCCGGCTCGACAAAGTCTGCGATGATGGCGATGTCCGCCATTGATTCTCCATTTGGCAAAATAGGCATGGGGCAAAAACCATGGGGTCTCCCCCGCCGGGGCTGGTGCCTCGGCGCTGCTGAACCTCTTACGATGTCAAGTAGCAGCTGTGCCTATAGGTTGGTTCACCACAAAGCGCAAGCCGCCTTCACCGCTCCTTTTGAATCGCAGTATCGCGATTGCCGGGCTGCACCGTCACGCCGTTGCGGTCGATGGTAACGCCGACGGGGCCTATTTGCGCATCAACCGCCACACCATTCTCGCCGTCTATGGTGATTTCGGGCTCGCTGATGACGGGCAGGTCATCAAATATCGCTTCGTCGGGCCTTGGCGGCGGTGCGGGGCGGCGTGGGCGCGGGGCCGCTCCGGGAATCGCTTCGGCCATGAAGGCGCGCCATATGCGTGCAGGCTCACTGCCCCCCGTCATGCCGCCGCGCAAGGGGCTATTGTCATCATTGCCGACCCACACCCCGACCACCAAGTCGCCGGCAAAACCGACGAACAAAGCGTCACGGTAATCCTGTGTTGTCCCTGTCTTGCCAAAGGCGGGAACGCCCAGCCGCGCGGCGCGACCGGTTCCATCGTCGATGACGGCGGAGAGTAGGTCGAGCATCGCAGCGCGGTGCGACGATGGCATCGAACTGCGCCCATCGAACAGGCTTTCGATCAGCCCCGGTTCTTCTTGTCGCAGAGCGTGCGGAGTAATTGGTCCGTAATTGCCAGATACGGTGGCAAATGCGGCGGTCAGCTGGATTAACGTCGTGCCCGAACTACCCAGTGCCGAACTGGCATTGTCGGCAATGGGTGATGTGATGCCCAGGTCGCGTGCAGCTTGTCGCACCGCTTCCCCACCAACTTGATTGTAAATGCGCACGGCAACGACATTGCTCGACCCGGCAAAGGCCTCGCGCAGCGTGATTCGCCCGCGATAGCGCGCGCTATAATTGGTCGGGCGATAATCGCCCTCGGTTATCGGGCTATCTTCAACCATCGTCTCGGGGGTCATCCCAGCACGCAAAGCGGCAAGATAGACGACCAGTTTGAAGGTTGATCCGGGCTGGCGTAGCGCCTGTGTCGCGCGGTTGAACGGGCTGTCGGCATAGCTTCGTCCGCCGATCATCGCCACCACTTCGCCGTTGGGACGCATCGCCACCAGCGCCACCTGCGCCCGGCCAATTCCCGCCCGCGCCGTTACGCGGCGCGCAATATCTTGTAACCGCGCATTCAACGTTGTCGTCACCCGCGCCTCGCCATAGCCCGCCTGTATAGTCGCGCGTGCTTGCGGCATCGCCCAATCGGCAAAATAGGTGCCCGTAGGCAATGTGCTGCGCGCACGGTGGTCAATGCTGGCGGGGCGGATACGCGCGGCCTCTGCCGCCGTCAGATAGTCCGCATCGACCATTCCCGCGATCACCACCCGTTGTCGTGCTTGCGCGCCGCGCAAATTGCGGGTGGGCGCGAGCCGCGACGGTGCCTTGACCAATCCCGCCAGCATCGTCGCTTGGCTCAACGTCAGATGTTCGGGCTGGCGATAGAAATAATGGAGCGATGCGGCGCGTAGCCCATAGACATTGTCGCCGAAATAGGCGTTGGACAAATAGCGCGACAGGATTTCATCCTTGGTCAGCCACGCCTCCATCCACCACGCGATAAGGAGTTCGCGCGCCTTGCGGCTATAGGTTTGATCAGAACTGAGGAATGTGAACTTGGCCAGTTGCTGGGTGATGGTGCTTCCCCCCGCCGTGCTGTCGCTGGTCAAATTGTTCCACGCCGCGCGCGCGATGCCTATCGGGTCCACACCCCAATGGCTGTAAAAGCGGCGATCCTCGGTGGCGAGGAACGCTTCGATGACGTGCGGCGGCAGCTTTGCAACCTCGACTGGTTCATCAACTATCGCGCCGTTGCGCGCAATCGGCCGCCCTTCTGCGCTGACTAATGTTAGCTGCGGCGGGGCGATGGGTTCGAGCGATTTCGACAGCGGCGCCGTCCATGCCAGCCACGCGACGGTTAGCGTGAACAGGATGGCAAAGGCGGCCAATCCGCGCTTCGCCCATGTCCACCGCCGCCGCCATTTGGACGGTATCGGCACAGGCGTTGCGGGCGGAGCGCCCTCACTTTGGCCACTCTCTTGCGCGGGTGGCGCGGCTTGTGTCGGGACGGACTGGGCTGCGGGTTTGAAATGGTCGCTTAACCGCCGGGCAAAGGCGGCGGCAGTGGCGGTCATGCCCACATGCTCTTTGGCACGCGCCTGCGCGGCCGCAGGGTTGGCACGCGTTGGATCTTGTTTTACCGCCTTTTCCGAGTCGCCAGATGGCGACATCCGACTTGAAAAGGCTTGGGCACGTACCTCGGCCTCCAGCTCGTCAATGGTCTTGCGCGCCCGCGCGTCAGCGCCAACAGGGCGTGCGCCCATGCCAGTCGGTGCGGCGCTTCCGCCGCCACCGACGCCGACGCCGCCATAGCCTTCGGGCAAATCAAAGGGGTCTTCACTGCTCATTCAAATACTGTATTACTATAACACCACACATCGGAAAAGCCATATTGCGCGGGTGGCAGCGAATGGCAATGGTCTAGGGGGGCTGGCGACCCCCTTACAAGGCAGCTAAACGGTGTGCATGATAATGCGAATTCAGATTATCGCTTCGCTGTGCGCGCTTATGGTCGCCGTCCATATCGCCGATTTCCTGTCGGGCGGGCTTTTGAAATCCTTTGGTATTCACCCGCGCGATGTGGGCAGCATCTATACGATCTTCACCGCGCCGTGGCTGCATGGAGATTTTGCGCATCTGGCCGGAAATATCGCTGCTTTAGCGGTTTTTAGCATGCTGTGCCTGATGAACGGGCCGCGTTATTTTGTCATGGCGAGCTTTCTGATTATCTTCATTTCGGGATTATTGCTGTGGCTGTTTGGTCGCGAAGCCAATCATATCGGTGCCAGCGGCTGGATATTCGGGCTGTGGAGCCTGACCATCGCGCTTGCGTGGTTCGAACGCAGCCTCCGCGCTATCCTGATCGGCATGGCGGTGATCTTTTTCTATGGCACGATGTTGTTCGGCATGCTGCCCAGCGATCAGCCTATATCCTTTGAAGGGCATATATTCGGCGCAGTGGCCGGAGTATTCGCCGCTTGGTTCCTCAGCAGGAAAAAGCCATTGCCGCGCGCTGCGCCACCGGAGGCTGGGTCGAAATTCTGGCCCTAACCTGCCGCTTTTTGCCGCAGCAAAGGCTTTTCCCGGCGGATGCGACATGTTATGTCTTGTGTGAGTAACATAATTACTAGGCCAAGCCCGAATGACCCAGCCCCCACGCGAGAATAGACGTGAACCCATCCGCGCGCTCCACCGCCAAAGCGAAGCGGCGATTACTGCCGCCAACCTCGCGGCGCTGGCCGCAAGTGGCCCCGACATCACGGCAGTCAAGGCGCTGGGCCGCGCCATCATCACCCGCGCCAAGGCGGGCGGCAATCGCGATACATTGGTTGGCGCGCTGATGAACCGTTACCGCCTGTCGAGCGAAGAGGGCGTCGTGCTGATGTGTCTGGCGGAGGCACTGCTGCGCGTTCCAGACAGCGCCACCGCTAATGCGCTGATTCGCGACAAAATCGCCGGGCGGCACTGGACAGTCAGCGAGCATGAAAGCAGCTCGATGCTGGTCGAGCTTAGCGCTTACGGCCTGTCGCTTGGCTCGGCGACCCTGTTGCTCGACCAGATTGGCAGCAACGCCAAACCCGCCAATATCCTGCGCCGGATGATTAAACGATCGGGCGAACCAGTCATCCGCCAAGCCGCCTTGGCTGCGATGAAGCTGCTGGGTCAGCAATTCGTGATGGGCGAAAGCATCGAAGATGCTCTCAAACGCGCCAATAAGCAGCGCGGCGAACTGGCATCGTTCGACATGCTGGGTGAGGGCGCGCGGACGATGGATGATGCGCGCAGCTATGCCGCGTCCTATGCCGCCGCCATCGCCGCCATTGGCAAGCAGGCAAAGGGTGGTGACCCGCACGCCAACCACGGTATTTCGATCAAGCTGAGCGCGCTCCACCCGCGCTACGAATATCTCAAACCCGCGCGCCGCCGCGATGAATTGCTCCCTGTCGTGCTCGATCTCGCCAGACAAGCCCGCGCCGCCAACGTTCCGTTGATGATCGACGCCGAGGAAAGCGAGCGCCTGGAGCCGCATCTCGACATTTTTGCCGCACTGATCGACGCCGGGGTCGCGGATGGCTGGGCGGGGCTGGGCGTTGTCGTGCAGGCCTATCAAAAGCGCGCAGCGGCGGTGATCGAATGGGTTGGCGCACTGGCGCGGGCGCGGGGGATAAAAGTCGCGCTGCGGCTGGTTAAAGGGGCCTATTGGGACAGCGAGATCAAGCGCGCGCAGATGCTGGGTCTGGGTGATTTTCCCGTATTCACCGACAAACGCCATACCGACATCAATTATATGCGCTGCGCGCTGGCTCTGCACGGGCTTAGGAGAAGCATTTACCCCGCCTTCGCCACGCATAATGCGATGACCATCGCCTATATCGCCGCCCTGTTTGGTCAGACCAGCGACTATGAATTGCAACGGCTGCACGGCATGGGCGAGGGCGCGCACGACGCGCTCGCTTGCGAGTGGGAAAGTCCAAACAAGGATGCGCTGATCGCCACCGCGCCACTCGCGCGGCCGGTCCGCGTCTATGCCCCCGTCGGCACCCACCGCGACCTGCTCGCCTATCTGGTCCGGCGCTTGCTCGAAAATGGCGCGAACAGCAGCTTTGTTCATCAATTTGCCGACGACAGCATCAGCGTCGAGCAATTGGCGGTCGATCCGCGTGAGGCGGGGGATGGCGGCGATGCCCCCCAGCCGCTACCGCCGCCTTTACCGACCGGACGTGACCTTTATCTACCCGAACGGCGGGGCAGCCAAGGCCATGATCTGGGCGACCCCGGTGTGCCCGAAGCATTGATGGCGGGAATCGCGGCGGCGCGCGGGAGCCTGCGTCATGCTGCGCCGATCATTGCGGGGGTGGTGATGGCGGGGGCGAGCAATGCTGTGCTCAACCCCGCAACCGGTAAGATTGTCGGTCATGTCGTCGATGCCGATGTCGCCATGGCCCACCGCGCGGTGGGATGCGCGCTGGCCGCACAGGACGACTGGAGCTTGGCGGGCGGGGCATTCCGCGCGGAACGGTTGGAGCGCGCCGCCGACTTGATCGAGACAGAAGCGGCGCATTTTTTGGCGCTGTGCGTCGATGAAGCCGGCAAAACGCTCGGCGATGCAGTAGCCGAGCTACGCGAAGCCGTTGATTTCATACGTTATTATGCGGTTCAAGCGCGCACTCACTTTGGCGATGCGGTCCATCTGCCCGGTCCGACGGGGGAACGCAACGCGCTGGTGCTGGAGGGCAAGGGCGTGTTCGTCTGTATTTCGCCATGGAACTTTCCGCTTGCCATTTTCCTCGGCCAAGTGGCGGCGGCGCTGGTCGCGGGCAATGCCGTGCTCGCCAAGCCAGCCGAACAGACGCCGCTGATTGCGGCGGCTGCGGTCGATGCGCTGCACCGTGCTGGTGTCCCGCCTGAAGTGTTACATTTTCTGCCCGGCCCGGGCGAGACCATCGGCGCGGCGCTGGTGGGCCATCCTGCTATTGCCGGAGTAGTGTTCACCGGATCGACCGCCGTGGCGCGGGCGATCAACGCCGCGCTGGCCCTGCGCGACGGGCCGATTGCGACGCTGATTGCCGAAACCGGCGGCATCAACGCGATGATCGTCGATTCGACCGCGCTGCCCGAACAGGTGGCGCGCGATGCGGTGGCTTCGGCGTTCCAAAGCGCGGGGCAACGCTGTTCGGCGCTGCGGCTGTTGATCGTGCAAAGCGACGTTGCCGATGCGATGATCGCGATGATCGCGGGCGCGATGGCGGAGCTCGACGTCGGCGATCCGGCTGATTTAGCCAGCGATGTCGGGCCGATTATCGACGGGCAGGCACAGGGCACAGTCGCTGCCTATATCGAGGAGCAGCGAGCGGCTGGCCGTGTCATCGCGCAAGGACCGCTGCCTATTGGGCTGAATGGCCATTTTGTCGCGCCAACATTGATTCGCCTCGATGCCATCACCGATTTGACCCGCGAAATCTTTGGCCCTGTGCTCCATGTCGTGACCTATGCGGGCGAGCAATTGGACGCCGTTATCGACGCGATCAACGCGTCGGGTTATGGGCTGACGCTTGGTGTGCATACGCGGATTGATACGGTGGCGGCGCATGTCGCGGCGCGGGCAAAGGTCGGCAACATCTATGTCAACCGTAACCAGATTGGCGCGGTCGTCGGGGTGCAGCCGTTCGGCGGGCGCGGGCAATCGGGCACCGGACCGAAAGCGGGCGGGCCGCATTATCTGCTGCGCTTTGCCGATGAAAAGGTCATCAGCACCGACATTACGGCGGCGGGCGGCAATGCCGCGCTGATGGCGCGGTGAGCAGAATAGTGTTGGGGCACATCGTCATTGCGAGGAGCTCTGGCGAAGAAGCAATCCAGTGATGCGTGCACTACTCTGGATTGCTTCGCTTCGCTCGCAATGACGAAATTGGTTCGAACCTTAGCCTGTTTGTTCAATACCCCAACGCCAAATCAACCTGCGGTTGGACCTGTCCGCCATTGTGCCAAGTATCAAGGTTGGTCAGGAAACGCTCCACCGACCGCGCGAACATCTTGTCTTGCGACTGGCCCGACAAATGCATGCTGATATGCGCATTATCAAGGCTCCACAGCGGGTGATCGACGGGCAGCGGTTCGGGCGTCGTCACGTCGAGGAAGGCCGCGCCGATGCGCTTTTCGGATAGCGCGCTCACCAGCGCGTCCTGATCGACGACGCTGCCGCGCGCGATGTTGATGAGGCTCGCGGTCGGTTTCATGGCATCAAGTTCGCGCGCGCCAATCAGGCCGTCACTCTCGCCCGTCGCGGGCAGCGCCAATATCACCCAGTCGAAATCGCCAAGTCGCTCGCGCCACTGGTCTGGGCCAAGGTGATCGCCACCGGGGGTTCGCCGCACCACCGTAACGCCAACCCCGAACGCATGGAGCCGTTCCTCGACAAGCCTGCCAATCGCGCCATAGCCGATGATGAG
>CXWL01122651.1_pt1 | contig 11139 bp, 13 predicted proteins | sample 590931 | NCBI WGS metagenome assembly CXWL01 (sample SAMEA3498368, study PRJEB10139) | groundwater metagenome | biome: water well; material: biofilm material | place: Germany | collected 2015-04-27 | reverse complement strand
TAAAAATTAAATAAAGATAAGGATTAGGTTAGGTTTTATTTGACGAAAAATCCCAAAACACATTCTATATGGTTTTGGGATTTTTTATGGTTTTTAAAATAAGTTAAATCTTAATTCCTGGAGGAAGTAATTCTTGAAACCTCTTATTCTTTCTAAAAAAAGAAACAATCTTCGTATTTGTAGGAACTACTTTAAATTTACGCTCTTGAGCAATATCTAAAACAGAAGTAATAAAATCATTTACAATGTCTTCTTCTTCATTTTCATTGGCGCAAAGCTTAGTCAAAAATATCTTTCGCTCTTGTATAGCATACTCAATAGTTAAAAGTCCGTTGTCAGTTTTAATTTCAAACTGTCTTAACAATTCATTGTCTTTAATTTCTTCAACTAGCATAAAATCTTGATTAATATACTAACAAATCTTAATTGGTTTGTTAAAATGTTGTGCAAATTTACGAAAAAAACAAAGACTAGTCAAGTACTAATTGAATGAATATCATCAGAATAGAAAATATTTAATGTAAAATTGATTTTTATAGCGTAAAAATTATACAAAATTGAAATTATATCATAATTTTAAGGCATAAAACAAATTTAAAGTATGTCTAAAACTCAAGTATATTTTGTTCCAGGTTTGGCGGCGAGCATTGAAATATTCGAAAACATAAAATTACCTGAGGATATCTTTGAAGTACATTTTTTAGAATGGATTTTACCAGTTCACAACGAAACGATTCAAGATTACGCGAAAAGAATGTGTGAAAAAATCACCCACGAAAATGTAATTCTAATCGGCGTTTCTTTTGGTGGAATTATGGTTCAAGAAATGTCTAAAATCATAACAACGAAAAAAGTTATTATTATTTCAAGTGTAAAAAGTAATCAAGAATTACCATTACATATGAAATTAGCCAAAGCAACTAAATTTTATAAAGTATTGCCAACAAGTTTATTAAGCAAAGTCAATTACTTGTCAAGATATGTGAAAGGTCGTGGATTAATTGCGAAAAGAGTGCAGTTGTACAATAAATATTTATTTATGAAACAAACGAAATATTTGGATTGGGCAATTGAAAATGTTTTACTTTGGCAAAGAAGCATTCCTGATGAAAAAGTAGTGCATATTCATGGAGATGAAGATATGGTTTTTCCAATAAGCAATATTAAGAACTGTATTATAATAAAAGGTGGTACACATATTATGATTGTAACCAAATACAGATGGTTAAATGAAAATTTACCTAAAATAATTTTAGAATAAACATTAAAAATAAAAAAAATGAAAACGATACATAAAACCTTTGTAATTATAGCAACATTCGCAGTATGTGGCTTATTTATATTCTCTAAATCTTATATTAACGTTCCAAAGAAAAACCACGTAGAATATCCTTTAGACATGGATTTCTGTGGAGAAAAAGTTCCAACTAATCTTGCGGATGTAAAAGAACGTTTAGATAGAGAAATGCTAATTAATATGAACATGCATGGTTCTACTACTATCCTATTAAAAAGAGCGAATAAAGTTTTTCCAATTATTGAACCGATACTAGCTAAAAATGGAATTCCAGATGATTTTAAATATTTAGCAGTTATTGAAAGTGGTTTGATAAACGCTATTTCTCCTTCTGGTGCAAAAGGTGTTTGGCAATTTATGCCAGAAACAGCTAAAGAAAGTAAACTAGAAGTTACAGAACAAGTAGACGAAAGATATCATATCGAAAAATCGACTGAAGCTGCCTGCCAATACTTATTAAAAGCAAAAAATAAATTTGGAAATTGGACGGTTGCTGCAGCATCATATAATGGAGGAATGACAGGTTTACAAAATCATATTACTTTTCAACAAACGTCAGATTATTATAATTTATGGCTTACAGATGAAACAGCTCGTTATGTTTTCAGAATTTTAGCTTTAAAAGAAATCATGAAAAACCCTGAAAAATATGGTTACTTAATTCCAAAAGAAGAATTATATCCAAAATTGAATTCCAAACGAATTACAGTAGATTCAACTATTACAAACTTGTCAACATTTGCTATTAGTCAAGGTATTAACTACAAAATTTTAAAAACACATAATCAATGGTTACGTGATAAAAAATTAGATAATCCTTCTAAAAAAGTATATGAAATTGAAATCCCAATAGAAGGATATAATAAATAGTAATTGCAGGAAAAATGCTTTTTATAAAAATAAAAAACTCGAAACAATGTTAAATTGTTTCGAGTTTAATTTAGATTTTTAATTATCAACTTCCAGCCATTCTAGTGCTGTCAAAAACCATAATCTACTACTACATTGGTTATTTTTGATATGAACTTATGATAATAAAAATCTAAAGGATTTTTACGTCAACCTATATCTTCCACCAGATTTATTTAGGTTGATTATTATAACATTATAAATTTACACATAGAAAAACAAATCCTAAAATAAATTCGATATTTTCATTAAAAACTCGACAAATCGCACTAATATGAATAAAATAGAGTGTTTTAACTCATAAAACACTAATTTAGATTTTTAAAATAATAACTCGTATTTTTGTATAAAATAAAAACAAATTGAAGAAGAAGAAAATTGTAATTTCTGGCATCAATATGGTTGAAGGTGGTATTTTTACTATACTTCACAATGTTTTGCAAGAACTTTCTGAATATAACAAAAATAAAGGAATTCAAGTAATTGCATTGGTTCATGATGCTTCAAAATTTAATTTTCCGAACATTGAATTAATAGAAATACCTCATTCAAAAAAATCATGGTTCTACAGATTATATTACGAATATTTCTATTTCAAAAAACTATCTAAAAAATTAAAACCCGACGTTTGGTTTTCCTTACATGATACCACTCCAAGAGTTATTGCTAAAAAACAATTTGTGTATTGTCATCATCCAACTACACTTTTCAAACCCACTTGGAAAGACTGGAAATTCAATTATAAAATCGGCGTTTTCTCCTTGCTATATGACAATTTATTCAAACTAAATATAACTAAAAACCATACCGTTTTCGTACAACAACATTGGATTAAAGAAGTTTTTGAAAAACGCTTTAAGATCACAAATGTAAAAGTGGCTATTCCTCAATTTGTGGAAGAATTTTCAAGTGAAAAAATAGAATTAAATCAAAATAAAACTCATTTTTTCTACCCAACTTTTCCGAAAAGTTTTAAAAACATTGAATATGTTTTTAAAGCCATCAAATTGCTTCCAGAAACTATTTTAAATCAGTGTGAATTTCATATTACTGGTCTAAAAAATAATGATTCAAAATATGTTTCATTTTTAAACAAAAAATACGAGTCAATAAATGTAAACAGGTTAGATTTAATAAACCGAAAAACAATGTTGAAATATTACAATTCCATTGATTATCTAATTTTTCCATCCAAAATTGAAACTTGGGGTTTACCAATTTCTGAAGCAAAAGCGCATCATAAAAATTTACTATTAGCTAATTTGCCTTATGCAAAAGGAGCTTGTGGCGATTATGAAAATGTATCTTTTTTTGATTTAGGGAATCCGAGTGAACTGGCTCAAATGATTACAGAAATTATCAGTAAAAAACATATTTTTCAAGGAAATAAAATTTCACACAACACAGATGAAGATTTACACAATTGGAAGGAATTATTTAACTACATTTTAAAAGATTAATATGCCTTTTTTTACTGTCATAATTCCGCTTTACAACAAAGAAAAGTATATTTCAGGAGCTATAGAAAGCATTTTGAATCAGACTTTTATAGATTTTGAATTACTAATCATAAACGATTGTTCTACAGATAAAAGTGCGGAAATTGCAACCGATTTTTTATCTGAGAAAGTTCGAATTATTCATCATGAAAAAAATAGCGGATTAGCAGCTACTCGAAATACAGGAATTAAAAAGGCAAATTCTAATTATGTTACTTTTTTAGATGCGGACGATGTTTGGAAACCTAATTTTTTAGAAAAAATATTCCATTTGATTCAAAATTTTCCTGAAGCGAGAATATTTGGTACCAATTATGAAGAAATTTGGGATAAAACCGTAAAAAAACCACATAATAATTCTGATAGTTTACCTAAAAATTTTGTCGGTTATGTCAACTTTTTTAAGATGAATCTGAAACAAGGAATTTACAATCATGGTTCAGTTTGTTTGCACAAAGAAGTGTATGAAAATGTTGGCTTTTACAATGAAAAAATGAATTTTTCTGAAGATTTAGATTTCAATATTAGAGCAAATTACCATTACAAATTGGCGTATGATAATTCGGTGCAAATGAGTTATTTTATGCAAACAGATAATCAACTAACAAGAAGCTCTTTGGAAAACAAAACCATTCCTGATTTTGATTTGTATGAAGATTGGGCCAAAACCAATTCTGATTTAAAAAAATATCTTGATTTTGAACGCTATGTTTTGGGTAAACGTTTAAAGAAATACAATGATTCACGTTGGAAAAAAATGATTGCTCCTATTGATTTGAACAATCTAAATTGGAAACAAAATTTACTTTTAAAATTACCGAGTTCAGCTCTAAATTCATTAGATAAAGTAAAGCTGTTTTTATTAAAATTAGGAATTAAACCGAGTACTTATTAATTTTTTTCAAAACATATAAGTTTTACTATTTTTTATGTTTATGTAACTTATGAATTTGAAAAAAAAACTTAAAAAGACTTATTAAGCGAAGCGAATCTTAACTAACATAAAGACCATATAAAAAAACTTATATGACTTATATGTTTAATTACTTAACAAAACTCAAATATTCTTTATAACTTCTAATGTAATCGTCTTCCGAAAATTCCTCTGAAGCCAAAACCAAACAAACTGATCCTGAAGAAAAATTTTCTAATTCACGCCAAATGTTGTTTTCAATCAACAAGCCTTTGTCTGGTCTGTTTAATGTAATAATTTCTTTAGAATTACCATCTTTTAAAACCACATCAAAACTTCCAGAAATAGCGATTAAAACTTGTTTTAGTTTTTTATGTGCGTGACCACCACGCTTAGCTCCACTTGGTATATCAAATAAATAATAAACTCTTTTTACATCAAAAGGAATAGTACTATTTTCAATAACACCAATGTTACCTTTTGTGTTGTTTATTTTTGGAATATCTATTATTTTGTAGTTCATTTTTATGTTCTTTGCTTTTCAAAAAGGCTAATCCATTCGGCGCCAATAGTTTCTAAACTAAACTGTTTTACACTTGTTAGCGCGTTTTCTTTACAATGTAAATATAAATTATTATCTGAAATAAACAGATTAATCGCTTCAATTAGTTTTTCTGAATTCTGATTTTCGACTAACAATCCGTTACTTTTATGCGTAATTATTTCATTTGGTCCAGAAGCATAATCCCAAGAAATTATAGGTGTTTCGCACGCTAGAGATTCTAACAAAACCATTGGCATTCCTTCATATTTACTTGTTGAAATAGTAAACAAAGCATTTTTATAATATCGGAATGGGTTTTTTACATTGCCTTTAAAAATGACCATTTCTTGTAAATTCAAGCTTTCAGCCAATTTTATCCATCTGTTTTTCAGTTTTCCTTCACCTAAAATAATCAATTTAATATTTTTCGATGGTAAAACCGATTTTGCATAACATTCAATTAATTTATCAAATTGTTTGATGTTTTTATTCATGCTTCCAGCAGACAAAACATACGAGAAATCATCTGAAATTACTTCAGTTGCTTTTTCTGAAATCGACTCAAAATCAATTGGATTATATATTAATTGCGAAGAAATAAACTTGTATTTTGAACTTACTTTATCGTTAATTCCTTTGGAAACCGTGATAAATTGTTGACAGTTTTTATATAATAATTTCGCTAAAAATGTATTTTTTGGAAGATATGATTTTAGCTTAAAACTATGAATCGTTTGTATGAACTTCGGATATACAAAATTATGGATGATCAATTCTTGCAAAAAGAATTCTTTTGTTCTAAAATCGATAACATAGTCGAAATGATTATTCGTAAAGAATTTTTTCAAAGCAAAAAAGCGTTTGCTTCTACTCCACCAACTGTTCTTTTTATCTTTTAAATGTTCTAAATGGAATAGTTGCCCCGAAAAATCATATTCCACTTTACCAGAAAAAACCACATGATACACTTCAATTTGCTGATTGTCAAAATATTTAGATAATAAAGCTGCACAGCGTTCGGCACCTCCATCTGAAAGTGTTACGGTAACCAAACAAATTTTTAATACTGCAGATTTCTTATCCAAAAGATATAGTTTTAAACAAATATAAAAATATTCAATAAACTATAGTTGCCATTCTTTAAATTTATAAATACTTTGTATATTTGAACAACCATAATTAGGATTATTCATGTCATTTATTAAAACAACGGAGCAATCTTCAAAGTACGAACATTTAGAAAAAATGTCTGTACGAGAGCTGCTTACCAACATAAACACCGAAGATAAAACGGTTCCAATAGCGGTAGAAAAAGCCTTACCACAAATTGAAGCTTTAATTGAACAAGTTATTGCTAAAATGAAAAATGGTGGTCGCTTATTCTATATTGGTGCGGGAACTTCTGGCAGATTAGGTGTGGTGGATGCAAGTGAATGTCCGCCGACTTTTGGTGTTGATTTTGATACGGTTATCGGAATTATTGCTGGTGGCGACACTGCCATTCGAAAAGCAGTAGAATTTGCCGAAGACGATAAAAACCAAGCTTGGATAGATTTACAAGAATGGAACGTAAATAAAAATGATGTGGTAATTGGAATCGCTGCTTCAGGAACTACGCCATATGTAATTGGTGGTTTACAAAAATGTAATGAAAATAAAATTATTACAGGAAGCATCAGTTGTAATGCAGAAAGTCCGCTTTCACAAACTGCTAAATACCCAATTGATGTGATTGTTGGACCAGAATTCGTTACCGGAAGTAGCCGAATGAAAGCTGGAACGGCTCAGAAATTAGTCTTAAATATGATTTCTACCACTACTATGATTGCTTTAGGAAAAGTAAAAGGTAATAAAATGGTAGATATGCAATTAAGCAACGATAAGTTAATTGATAGAGGAATTCGAATGATTATGGACGAAATTCCAGTTACGTATGAAGTTGGCGCTNNTAAAGTAAAAAAGTAAAATATGAAAAAGTTAATCTATGTTAGTTTATTGTTAGTTTCGTTTGTAAACTTTGCTCAAACCAGATTTGTAACAAGAGAAATTCCTGCAGGGCAAACGATTGAGTTAAAAGACAAAAAAACGTATATTAATAATGAGCAAATTCCGTCTTACGAAATTAAAAAATATTTAAAAGACAATGATTATAAAGCATATTCATTATACAACAAAGCAAAAAATAAAAGTGTATTTGGTGGACTATTATTAGGTTTAGGTTCTGTTTTTATTATCAGTGATGCTGTAAAAGCTATAGTTACAGAAGATGCCGAATACCCAACGGCAATTACATATGTTGGTGCTGGCTTAGTAGGAACTTCTATTTTTGTTTTAAAAGGTAAAAACAAGAAAATGCAAGAAGCAATAGATTCTTATAATAATGGTTTAAAAACGACTAGTGAATTAGAAAATAATTTTGAGGCGAGTTTAAATCTTGTTGCCAATCAAAATGGTGTTGGTTTACGATTAAGTTTCTAATATGTCAGTTAATAAAGAAGTTTTAAATAAAGGTCTACAATTTTTATTAGGCTCACTTCCTACTCTATTTATTGGTGTTTTTATTTTAAACAGTAGTTTTAAAAACCAGAAACATCCTTTATACATTTATGTGCTTATTTTAGCTGTATTGATTTGTGCTTATGCTGTTTACTTAATGTTCAAAGGCATTAATACAATTATGAAAAGCATGTTTGAAAAATAAAAAATGAAAAAAATAATATTACTATTCGCGCTTACGCTTGTTTCTTGTTATAATCAAGAAAGAAATTGTAAGGATTTCAAAACCGGAAAATTTACTTCGGAAACTACAGTAGAAGGAAAAAAATTCACAAGTACATTTGAAAGAAACGATTCAATTCAAATAGAAAACTACAATTCTGTTATTGATACATTTTCTATTCGTTGGATAAACGATTGTGAATATATCTNNGAATATATCTTAGAAAATGTGAGACCAAAAAACAAAGCGGAGAAAAAAGCGGTTCACGTTAAAATACTAAACACCAAAGGCTTGAAATACAACTTTGAATATTCTTTTGTTGGCGATGCAAAAAAACAGTTTGGTTCTGTAACAAAACAGTAAGAAACTTCGTAAAATCTAAGTACAAAATAAATTAAACTAAATAAATGGAAATTTTAACTAACCCAGATGCATGGATTGCATTATTAACATTAACTTTTTTAGAAATCATTCTTGGAATTGATAACATCGTATTTTTATCAATTGTATCAGGTAAATTAAAAGAAGAAGATCAACCTAAAGCAAGAAGAATTGGATTGTTGTTAGCCATGGCTTTCAGAATTGTGTTACTTTTCGGAATTACTTGGGTAATGAGTTTAAAAAAATCATTCTTTGATTTCGATTGGGGATTTTTATCAGGAGGTATTTCTGGTCAAAGTTTAATCATTTTTGGTGGAGGTTTATTTTTATTATACAAATCGGTATCAGAAATACACCATAAATTAGAAGGTGAAGAAGAAGGAACGAGCGGAAAAGCAAGTAATTCTTTAGGTGCTGCGATTTTACAAATTGCATTATTAAATATCGTTTTCTCTTTTGATAGTATTTTAACTGCTATTGGATTAGTGAGTGCTGCAGAACCACCTGTTGGTTTTGGGCCTGCTGGAGCTATTGAAATTATGATTATGGCAATTATCATTTCTATTATCATTATGATGATTTTTGCTGGCCCAGTGAGTAAATTCGTGAACAACCATCCAACAATTCAAATTTTAGGATTATCGTTCTTAATTTTGATTGGAGTAATGCTTTTAGCAGAAGGTTCACATTTAGCAAACTTTAAATTCTTTGGCGGTGAAGAAGTGCACAGTATTCCAAAAGGATATTTATACTTCTCTATTTTCTTCTCATTATTTGTAGAGTTCTTAAATCTGAAAATGAAGAAAAATAGCAAAAAACCTGTGGCTTTACACAATAATAAAATTATAGATAAGAAATTAGAAGATTCTGATATAACGAATTAATTCAATCATTTTATCATATAAAAAAAGCCTCATAAATTATGAGGCTTTTTTTATAATTTCTTTTCTGAAAAACCAATTTTCCAATTTACTTTATCAAAATTATAATCTTTTCCAAAAAATTCTGCATCAGAAACAACCTGTTGTTCTTCAGTTAATTTTCTAAAAATATAACTACAACTCCTATACTTAAAAAATTGGAAGATTTTTTTTAAATCTTTATTTACTACTACGTTTTTGTTGGAAGAAATTGTAATGATGTAAGAATATTCATCGGGTGAAAATTTATTAAATCTAGTATCTATTTTTTTCTTTACTGAAAGCGAATCGAATATTTTTAAATCATTTGGTTTCAGATTTAATTTATAGGGTTTATCTGTTTTTACAGTATCAATTAATCCTTTTTTAGCCATTTCTTCAAGAGCAGTTCCACAATAAATCTTTTTATCTTCATTTGAAAAATGATAATATATAGTTGTGTCGTTATAGATTATAAAATTAAAATCACTATAAATACCTTTTTCACTAATTCCAATAAACTTTTTAAACTTTTGTTGACTTTTAATATAATCTGAAATTACAAAAACAAAGCCGTCTTCTTTTTTCAGTACATTATCAGAAACAAAAAAGACTAATATAAATAAGATTGAAATATAAATTTTATTCTTCATAGGAAAGTTTATAATTTAAAATCAAATAGTATTCCAAAAAAACACCTAACAAGTTATTAAAATCTGTTAGGTGTGAATGAATATAATTTTTACTCCAAACTCAACGTAATTTGTCCGTCATCGTCTAGTTCTATATTGAAATCTTGAATATCTTTAGCATCACCATTTTCATCAGAAACAGTTGGTTCTGGTTCGTCTAAAACTTCTTCGTATGGCAATGATTCCAACATGTTAATTTGCTTAATCTTATCTGTTGTTAATTGGTTACCTAAAGCTTTAATTCCTTTCACCGCAATAAACTCATCTAGGTTTACAATCTGATTGTCTTTCTGTACACCTTTTACTTTAGCATAAACCACCTCAGCCATTGGCAACCAATCTGTTGAAATAATTTCCAATTGTGATTTATCGTGTTCTGTAATGAAAATTTCTTCTTTATTTTCGTTTTCAATTAAGAAACGTTTTATAAAATAACGGTCTTTTTCACCATCGTAATAAATCGCTGAAATTGGTTTTTTTGGATGCCATTTTTCCATCACAATCATGTCTTCATCGAAATGGGTTGTCAATTCTGGAATAATGGTTTTTATCTTTCCGGATTGATTCGCAATAAGCAATCTGTCATTAGGTTTAAATTCACCTAACAACTCACCTCTTCCATCTACATTTAAACGATGAACTGTTTCATCGAACCAAATTTTTCTTGGTCGAAGTGTTGAAATTCCTTTTTCTTTTAATTCAATTTTCTTAATTGGATATTTCGAAACCGTATTTCCTTTACTAGCACGACCTTTGATAGCAATATCTGAAAAATCTTGATCCCATTTCAGTTTCTTGATACTTCCAACTTGGCGTAATAAAATAGTCACAACCTCAGCTTCACCATTTGGATTCGCAGAGAAATATAAGACTTGCGAACCTGGTTTTTCTTGAGTTAAATCGTAAAATTTATCACGAGTTACACCAGAAACATTGAAACGTTTGATAAACGTAGAGCCGTTTTTACCATCACGATACATCATGTTGTAAATGGTACGTTTGTCGTTTTTATCGAAAACCGCAATATGAATAATATCTTTGCCTACGAACTTTTTATCATCCACTTTAGCTATCATCATTCTTCCATCTCTAAGGAAAACAATTACATCATCAATATCTGAACAATCGGCAACGTATTCGTCTTTCTTTAAACCTGTTCCAAAGAAACCTTCTTCTTTGTTGACATATAATTTTGTGTTACGTAAAACCACTTTCGTAGCTTCAATCGTATCGAAACTTCTTAATTCTGTTTGACGTTCTCTTCCTTTTCCGTATTTTTCTTTTAG